>Ga0326763_1000030_pt1 | contig 54546 bp, 58 predicted proteins | sample NORPS_P_FD_207671 | JGI IMG/M metagenome (GOLD analysis project Ga0326763, IMG submission 207671) | Hot spring water microbial communities from Norris Geyser Basin, Yellowstone National Park, WY, United States - NOR.PS_P | ecosystem: Environmental > Aquatic > Thermal springs > Unclassified...
GGCGCCCGATCGGGCGCCGGGCGCCGGGCGCCGGGCGATTGAGGGTTAGCGCGGCTTGACGAACCTCAGCGTCATCCGGTCCGATTCGCCGATCGCGTCGTACTTGGCCTTGCTGTCCGGCCCCTCGGCATAATTGGGCGGCAGCGTCCAGACACCCTTCGGATAGTCGGCGGTGTCCTTGGGGTTGGCGTTAACATTGCTGCGGCCGGCCAGCTTGAACCCGGCCTTTTCCGCCATGGCGATCACGACGCTTTCCTTGACGTAGCCCGTCGAGGCCTTGGGGTCCTGCGTGCGATTCTCAGGCAGGCGGTGCTCCTCCAGCCCCAGCACGCCGCCGGGCTTCAACGCGCGGTAGAACGCGGCGAACATCCGCTCGGCGCTGCCGTCGGCCATCCAGTTGTGCACGTTGCGGAAGGTCACGACCATGTCGGCCGAGGCCGCGGGCGCCACATCCATCGTGCTCTGGCGGACGGGATAGATCGTCGTGTTCTTGTAGGCGGGGTTCGCATCAAGCTTGGCCTGTAATCGTTTGGCCGCCGCTGCCTGGCGATCGCCTGCGTCGGGATCGGGCCCCGCGAGGATCAGCTTGCCCTTGGGGCCGATCGCGGGCGCCAGCACCTCGGTATACCAGCCAGCACCCGGCGCGATCTCGACAACGGTCATGCCGGGCTTCAGTCCGAAGAACGCAAGCGTCTGGGCGGGATGGCGATAACGGTCGCGCGCGACATTGGCTGGGCTGCGCGTCGAGGATTTCAGCGCCGCCTCAAGCGAAGCCGACGGCGCACCGACCGGAGCGGCAACCGCCGCAGCGGCAATCGCGGAAAGCCCAACCGTCATCGCAAGTTTCCAGCGCATGTCCGTCTCTCCCCTTGTGGCGTGGCGGCCTTCTATGGTTTCGGGCAGGAAAGGCCAAGTGGAGTTCAGGCATCCCATGCAGCGATGGTTGTCCGGCGTGATCCTCGGCAGTGTGCTGCTGTCGGCCTGCGACCGGCAGCCCGAACCGGCACGGCGGCGGGCGGCGGATCCTCCGCCCGCTTCCAGAGCCGCTACGACCGATCCCCGTCTTGGCCTACCGCTGCCTCCGGGGGCGCGCGTGGTGGAGGGGACTGCGGCGCAAGACGGCGCATTGTTGAAGATCGAGGCAGTCGACGGCCCCGGCGCCGTGATCGCCTATCTGCGCGATCAGGCGAAGGCTGGCGGCTACACCGTCCGCACGGACGTCAACCTGGGCAATGCCCGGATGCTCGGCCTCGCGCGCGGCGAGGACACGCTCACCATCAACGCGGTGCCGCATGGGTCCGGCACAACCCTCAGCGTCATTCGCGGCCGCAAGAGCGCGCGAGCAAAAAATTAGCCGCTAGGCGTCCGAGCGGCGGCGCTCGTACCCGATCGCTCCAGCGATCAACGCCAACGCCAGCAGCACCAGAAATCCCGGATGACTGGCGAGCCACGCCACGGCGTCATCGACCATATCCATATCTCGAAACGCCCTCCACGCATACCCACACCCCACGTAACATCTTCTCATGACGTGGTCGTGTCACGATGTAAATAGGGCTTAACGTGTGGTGGGCCCGGCAGGATTCGAACCCGCAACCAAGCCGTTATGAGCGGCCAGCTCTACCCTTGAGCTACAGGCCCAACCATGCGCGCGGTTAGGCGGCGGTGCGCGCCGCTGCAAGCATCTCGCCGCGCTCGGCCTCGGCAAGCACCGACTCGGGCGTTGCAGCCTGCACGCCGTTGGCTGCGAAGAAGTCGAACACGCCGTCGAGCCAGCCATAGAACTGCTTCAAATCGTCCGCGTCGCGCACGAACGGCGTATGCCCCGGCTCGACCGAGGGCGAGTGGAACGCGATCGAGAAAAAGCGCACATCCTCGTCGATCAGCAGCCGCAGCCCCTCCAGCGTCTCCGACAACGGCATACCCTCGGGCGTCAGCGATACGCGGTTCAGCAGCCGCCCGCGCGCCAGCGCCGCCCGCAAGGGCGGCAGCCGCTCGCCCGCGCGGAACAGCGGCGCGCCGAGACGCGCCAGCCCGCCGACGAACACCGCGGTCAACGGCAGCTCCAGCAAGCGCCGCTCGGGTCCCAGCCAGTGCGGACAGATCGGCGCGCGCCAGAAACTCGGCCCATCCTCGGCGCCGTAATCGAACAGCGGCCGAACCGAGCAGTCGATACGGTAGCCGAGCTCATCGAGCACCGCGGCGGTGTTAGGGCCGATGCCATAACGCCCGGCGCGGTATACGACGGGACGGCGGCCGAAGCTCGCCGCGATCTGCTCGGTCAGCGCCGACAGCTTGGCGCGCTCCAGCGAGCGCGGCAGGTTGCCTGGAAAACTGTTTCGCACCGCCATCGGCTCATCGAAGGGCGGGTTGACCCAAGGGTGCAGCTGCGAACCGATCGTGCACGCATCGCGCGCCAGGAACTCGCCGATGATCGCCGCACTTTCGACGCTTTGCGCGACGGGGAAATCCATCAGATAGGCTGGGCACACGCCCGCGGCCTCCATCCGACGCTGCGCAGCGGGCAGCGCGCGGATCGCGCGCACCGAGGTCGCGTCGCGCCGCTTGGGCTTGCGCCAGTCAAATTCCTCCTCGGTATCGACGCACACGACGAAACGGCGGCCGAAATCGTCGGGCAGCCGCGCCGGGATCGCCGAGGTCGAGCGGAACATGTGCGGCCGAGACTACGGGCCTGCATTAAACAAAAAAAGGGGCCGGGGCGCGAACGCCCCGGCCCAGGTCAGATTTCTCCGCTCAAGGAGCGGAAAGCCCGGGCGGCGAGGGAGGGAGGAGCCGCCAGGGCAACCCGGATCGCGAGGGAGGGGAGGAGCGATCCGAGCCGTGCTGCAACGCAGCAAAAGCGATATGGGGCACGGCCCGTCGGGACAAAAGGGGGCGGCACGGTGAAGCAGCCATGCACACGATGCATGGATCAATTCGGGCGAGTGCGCGCCGCCGGGCTGTCGAGGCTGAATGCAGGGATTCCGACCTCGAAATCGGCGCCGCCGCTCCAACGCATCTGGTAGCTGCCTTTCATGATGCCCGATGGCGTACCGAGCGGGCAGCCCGAGACATAGTCGTACGATTCACCCGGCGAGATCACCGGCTGCTCGCCGACGACACCCAGCCCGCGCACCTCCTGCACGCCGCCGCGCGCGTCGGTGATGATCCAGTGGCGGCTGATCAGCTGCACGTTCTCGGCACCGCCGTTCTCGATGCGGACATGGTACGCCCACACGTAAAGCGGTTTTCCCGGGTCTGACTGATCGGGCAGGAAACTGGGGTTGACGCGCACGGTGATGCCGTCGGTCGTCTCGGCATAGGGGAACAGCTTGTTCACAGGCCCGCTGCGTCCGCCGCGCGCACCAGGTCGGCGGCGAGATCGGCCTCGTCCTCCAGCCCCACTGAGAAGCGCAGCAGCCCCTCGGTAATCCCCATTGCGCGGCGCGTGTCGGCACCGACCCCGGTGTGCGTGGTCGTGAACGGATGCGTGATCATCGATCGCGCGTCGCCCAGATTGTTCGAAATGTCGATGATCGTCAGCGCATCGAGGAAACGGAACGCCTGCTCGCGCCCGTCCAGCCACAGCGCGATCAGCGCGCCGCCGCTCCGCATCTGCGCGGCAGCGAGCGCGTGCTGGGGATGCGAGCCAAGGCCCGGATAGGTGACGCACACGCCTCGGCCCTCCAATGTCGCCGCAAGGCTCGCCGCAGTGGCGCAGGCTCGCCCCATCCGCAGGTCGAGCGTCGTCAGCCCGTTCAGCACCACCCACGCAGCGAAGGGCGACAGCGTCGGCCCGGTGTTGCGCGTGAAGGGCAGCAACGTGCCCTCGATCCACTCCCGGCAGCCGAGCACCGCACCCGCCATCACCCGGCCCTGGCCGTCCATCGACTTCGTCAGGCTGTAGCAGACGATGTCCGCGCCGTGCTCCAGCGGGCGCTGCACGGTCGGCCCGGTGATCGCATTGTCGCAGATGAGGATCGCACCGGCCTCATGCGCGATCGCCGCGACCTCACTGATTGGGATCAGGTGCAGTGTCGGATTGGCGGGCGTCTCCAAAAAGAACAGCCGCGTATTCGGTTTGATCGCGGCACGCCACTCGGCGGGGTCTGGGCCTGGGACGATCGTTGTCGCGATGCCGAAGCGTGGCAGCAGCTGATCGAACAGCCAGCGGCACGATCCGAACATGGTCGCTGCTGCCACGGCGTGGTCCCCCGCTGACAGGTGGCTCAGCACCGCGCTGGTCATCGCGGCCATGCCGCTGGCCATCGTGCGGCACGCCTCGGCGCCTTCCATCAGCGCGAGCCGTTCCTCCAGCATCGCAACCGTCGGATTCTGCAGGCGCGAATAGGTCGGGCCGGTCAGCGAGCCATCGAAGCGGCCCGCCGCCTCGCCTGCGCTCTCATAGGCAAAACCCGACGTGAGGAAGATCGCCTCGGCGGTCTCGCCGTGGCCGGTGCGTGCGGTCCCGCCGCGCACGGCCCGCGTATTGGGGCCCCAGGCGGCGGTCTGCTCGCGGTCTAGGCCCGATCGGCGCTTCACGCTGCGGCTGTGGCCGGGGGCGCGGCGAGCGTCAACGGCCGCGCCTCGGACACCTCGGCTCAGCCCTTGTTGTCGTTGCCCATCAGGTCGACGCCGATGAACGTCGCCGGGTTATTGCCCTGCTGCACCAGCATCAGCACCGTCTTGCGCCCCGCCTGCTTGGCCTGCGCGACGATTGCCGCCGCCTGGCTGGGAGTCGTCACGGGCTGCTGGTTGATCGACCGGATCACCATGCCCCGGCGCAGGCCCTTTTCGGCTGCGTCGCTGCTCTGGTTGACCGCAGCGATGACCACGCCCTGCACGTCGTTCCCAAGCCGCAGCTGTGAGCGCAGCTCGGGCGTCAGCGCCTGCAGCGTGATGCCGAGCGAGGCGCGAGCCTGCGTCTGGCCTTCCTCCTGCTTCGGCTTGGCGGCAGTTGACTCGTCATCGTCGCCCTGGCCGAGGTTCGCTGCGAGCTGCTGCTCGCTCGGCCGCTCGGCGATCACCATATTGACCGTGATGCGCTTGCCGCTGCGGACGATCTCCACGGGCACCGTCGATCCGATGCGCTGCTTGGCGATAAGCGGCGACAGGCGGTTGTCCTCGGTCACCGCCTCGCCAGCAACGCCAACGATCACGTCGCCCTGGCGAATGCCCGCGCGCGACGCAGGCCCCGTCGGCTCGACACTGGCGACGATCTCTCCCGAATTTTTGGGCAGGCCAAGAGCCGCCGCGATATTCTCGTCCAGCGGCTGGATCTGCACGCCCGCATAGCCGCGGCGCACGCGACCCGTAGCTCGCAGTTGGTCGATGACGGGCTTGGCGACGTCGGCGGGGATCGAGAAGCCCAGGCCGATATTGCCGCCGGTCGGCGACAGGATGATCGTGTTGATGCCGACGACGTTGCCCTGCAGATCGAAGAGCGGGCCGCCCGAATTGCCCTGATTGATCGATGCGTCGGTCTGGATGTACGTCCCGAACTGGCCGCCAATGTCACGGTGCAGCGCAGAGACGATGCCCGCGGTGACGGTGCCGCCCAGGTTGAAAGGATTGCCGATCGCCAGCACCCAGTCACCCACGCGCACGCGGTCACGGTCACCGAAGCGGACATAGGGCAGGCCGGTGGCGTTGATCTTCAACAGCGCCACGTCGACCGCCGGATCGCGCCCGATCAGCTTCGCCGGAAATTCGCGCCAGTCGTTCAGCTTGACCGTGATCGTATCGACCGGATCGTTCTGGTTGCGGCCGGTCACAACGTGATTGTTCGTGACGATGTAGCCGTCGGCCGAGATGAGGAAGCCCGAGCCGAGCGAGGTTGCGCGGCGCGTGACGGGCTGGCCGTCATCGCCCTGCTGCTGGGGATTCTGGAACCGGCGGAAAAAATCCTCCAGCGGATTGCCCGTGCCGCCGCCGAAGGGCGAACCCATCCGGCCCACCTCGACCCGCTGGGTGGTGGAGATGTTGACCACCGCTGGCTGCAGCTGCGCGACGGTGTCGGCGAAGCTCATCGGCGCGCCGTTCGGCGGCGCGATGTTCATCCGCCCCGGCGCGTTCTGCGGGCCGCGGTCGGTTTGGGTGTTCGAGCCTGCGGCGGGCGCGGCGGGGGTCCGCGCCGCGTCGCCCTGCGTTTGCGCAACGCTGACCGCTGAACCTGCGAGCAGCGCGCCAATGGTGAGCGCGTAGGCTAGTCGCACGGGGATCTGTCCTCTCTTCGTCATGGGCGGCTGGCTAGAATCGCCATGCTTGCGTGACCGTGAATGTTCCGGGACTGCGTCAACGCCGCGCCGACCGGCCTTCGAATTCTTTCAGGAACTCATTGTCCGGGCTGAGCACCAGGTTGGCGCGCCCGTCCGCGAAAGCGGCGCGATAGGCCTGCATCGCGCGGTAGAAGCCGTAAAACTCGGCATCCTGTCCGAAACTCTCGGCGTAGATTTTCGCAGCCGTCGCGTCGGCGTCGGCGGTAATCAGCTGCGCCTGCTTCTGACCCTGCGCCAAAATCGTCAGGCTCTCCTGATTGCGCGCGGCGCGCATGCGGCCATAGGCGCTTTCCAGCGGCGCGCCGAGCGGCAGGTCCGCGCGCTTGATCCGCAGGTCGACGATCTCGACGCCGACCTTGCCAGCCTCGCGATTCACGCTGCGCTGGATGTTTTCCATCAGCTCGCCGCGCTCGGGGCTCAGCAGCGCTGCGAACGGCTGGTTGGCGAGCTCATTCCGCAAACGCGAGGCGAGCACGTTCGAAAGCTGTGTCGCCACGTTCTCGGCGCTGCCGCGGGTCACATACATGCGCAGCGGATCGACGATCCGGTAACGCGCGAACGCATCGACAACTAGGCGGCGCTGATCGATCGACAGCACCGTCTGCGACGGCATGTCGAGGTCGCGGATGCGCTTGTCGACGAAGATCACGTTCTCGATGAACGGCACCTTAATCGTCAACCCGGCGCCGCTGTTGCCGATCGGCTTGGCCGGATCATACTCGTTGGCGATGCGGTCGGGCTTGCCAAGCCGCGTGATGATCGCCTGCGTGTTCTCCGGAACGATGACGACGCTCGCCGACAGGATGACGAGCGCGACGACGGCGAGCGCGAGCCAGCCGAGCCAGGGCAGCCTCACTTGGCGCCTCCCTGCACCACAACCGGGGCGACGGGCGGGCGGATCGCGCCCGGCAGCGGTAGGTACGGCGTCACGCCGCGCGAATCGATGATCGTCTTGTCATTTTTCTTGACCACATCTTCCATCGTATCGAGGTAGATGCGCTTGCGCGTCACCTCGGGCGCAAGGCGGTATTGCGCGTAGAGCGCGTTGAACTGCGCGGTCTCACCCTGCGCGCGAGCAATCGTCTGCTGCGCGTAGGCGCGCGCACGCGACAGATATTCCTGCGCCTTCTGCTGGCTGGCGGTCACTTCCTTGAACGCGTCGTCGACTGCGGCAGGCGGATCGGCGTTGCGGATATCGACGCCGACAATCTCGATGCCCGATTGATAGCCGTTCAGGATCTCTTGCATCCGGCTGCGCACCTGCTCGGCGATCTGGGCGCGCTGCGATCCAATCGCCGCGCCCATGTCCACATGCGCCATTTCGGCGCGCATGGCGCTCTCGGCCACCTCCTGCACCGTCGAATCGGGTTCGGCGAGCTCAAAGCGGTACTTCGCGAGATCCTTGATCTTCCAGCGGATCGTATAGGCGACGTTGATGATGTTCTGGTCGCCCGTCAGCATCAGATTTTCGCCCTTCTCTCCGGCGCCGATGTCGATGCTGCGGTTTTCCTCGGTGTTCTCCTTGAATACGGTGTCGATCGGCGCGGGGAACTTGAAGTGCAGGCCCGGACCTACGGTGTCGACATATTTGCCGAAACGCAGCAGCAGCGCCTTCTCCTGCGGGCCGACGCGGTAGCTCGAGGTGAACACCGCCCACAGCAGCACCAGCGATCCGAAGATCAGCACCCACGGCACGTTGCCGCGCCCGCCCATGCTGCCGCCCGATCCGCCGCCATTCAACGACGCGCGCAGCCGTTCCTGGCTGCGGCGGATGAACTCGTCGAAATCGGGCGTGGAGCGGTCGCCGTTGCCGGGTTGCTTCGGCGGCGGGTTCTTTTCGCCCCACGGGTTCTTGGGCGGGCCGCTGTCGCCACCGCCGCCCCAGGGCCCGCCAGACCCGCCGTTATTCTGCCAGGGCATCCAATCTCCGCTCGTCCGCTCTTTCGCAGCCTATATAGGGCGGGACGGGGCTTTGCGAGGAGTGAGCGGTTGGGCGACGGGCGCGGCATCGAGACTGCGGCGAAGAGCATCGCAGGCGACCGGTTGCGCGCGCTGAAGCACGCGGATGGGCTGGTCAGCGCGGTGCTGGAGGTGGGCGGGCTAAGCCCGGAGGACGCCGCCGCGCTGCAGGCGCGCGTTCGTGCCGCGGTCGAGACAGCGCCGGGCGTCAGCGCGGTGCGAATCGTGACGACCGCCGACCGCAGGCCCGAGCCCGCGGCGGCGAAGCCCGCGGCGCCCGCACCTGCCGCGCCGCGCCCCGATCGCGTCATCGCGGTCGCCAGCGGCAAGGGCGGCGTCGGCAAGTCGACCGTCAGCGCCAACCTCGCCATCGCGCTCGCGCGCATCGGCCGCCGCGCGGGGCTTCTCGACGCTGACATCCACGGCCCCTCGGCGCCGATGCTGCTGGGTCTTACCGGGCGCGCGCGGCTGGAGGCGGGGCTGATCGCGCCGCTTAGCGCACACGGCATCGCGGTGCTCAGCATGGGGCTGATGGCCGATCCCGGCCGCGCGGTCGCCTGGCGCGGGCCGATGGCAAGCTCGGCATTCAAGCAGATGCTCGACAATGCCGACTGGTCGGGCATCGACACCCTCGTCATCGATATGCCGCCGGGCACGGGCGACATCACGCTGACGCTGGCGCAGCAGGTGAAGCCCGACGGCGTGGTCATCGTCTCGACGCCGCAGGATCTGGCGCTCATCGACGCCGAGCGCGCGCTCAACCTGTTTCAGGAGCTTGGCACGCCCATCCTCGGCTTCGTCGAGAACATGGCCAGCTTCCGCTGCCCGTGTTGCGGCACCGAAACGCGCATTTTCGGCGAAGGCGGGGTGGAGCGCGCGGCGGCCGAGCTCGGCCTGCCGGTGCTCGCGCGCCTGCCGCTCGATCCGGCGCTGCGGGCCGCCTCCGACGCGGGCACGCCTCAGCCATCGGGACATTTCGATGCGCTCGCGCATCGCGTGATGGAACGCCTCGAGGTGCTCGATGAAGCTGACGTCCGCCGCTGAGATCGCAACGCTTCTGGAGGAATCCGCGACCGTCGCCGTCGTCGGAGCCTCGGACAAGCCCGACCGCCCGAGCCACCACGTGATGCAGACGATCCAGGCGCACGGCTACCGGATGCTGCCGGTCAACCCCGTCATCACCGGCGAGCGCGTTCACGGTGAGTATGTCTGGCGCGAACTCGGCCAGATCGACGTGCCGATCGACATCGTGGACATCTTTCGCCGCTCCGAGGAGGCCGGAGACGCGGTTGACCAGGCGATCGCGGTGGGCGCGAAGGCGGTGTGGCTGCAGCTGGGCGTGCGCTGCGACGCAGCGGTGGCGCGCGCCGAGGCAGCGGGGCTGAAGGTTGTCGAGGGCCATTGCATCGCGGTGGAATTGGAGCGGCTGGGCGTGCGGGCGCGCGCCGTCTGACCAACTCGCGCCGGATCGGAGGCGATTGCGGCTGAAAGCCCGGCCGCGCGGGCCGTCTTGCCCGGTCGATGATGGTCCCGCCCCCCGCCCTTGCCGCAAACCCCGCGGCCCACCCACGCTCCGCCGCCGCGAACGAGGCAGCCGCGGGTTTTGAGGCGCTATTCTTGGCGCAGGTGCTCGCGTCGATGCGCGCCAGCGCGCCCGGCAGCGGCTTGCTGGAGGATCGCGGCGACTCGTGGCGATCGATGCTCGATCAGCATCTGGCGGTGGAACTTGCCAAGCGCGCGCCCATCGGCGTTCTCAACCAGATTGGGGCGGCGAAGTGACCGATCTGCTGACGATCGCCAGCTCGGCCCTGTCGGGCTATCGCGCCGCGCTCGCCGCGGTCGGCGAGAATGTCGCCGGCGCCGACGCTCCCGGCTTCGCGCGGCGCGACGTGCGGCTGGCGAGCGCAGCGTCCGATCCCGCCGGCCCGCTTGATGCAGCGCGCGGCACCGGGCTGGGCGTGCGCGTGGCCGAGCTGCGGCGCGCGCGGGACGGGCTGGCCGCTGCACGGTTGCGTGACGCGCAATCGACGCGCGCTGCGCTCGAGGCGACGCACACCTGGCTGCTGCGCATCGAACCAGCGTTGCAGCCCGAGGCTGGCGGCCTCTCGCCGACGCTGACCGCGTTCAATTCGGCCGCCGCCGCGGTCGCCGCCGATCCGGCATCGACGGTCAAGCGCGACCTGTTTCTCGCTGCCGCCGACGATGTGGCGGGCCGCTTCCGTGCGACCGCGCGCGCGCTTGGCGAGCAGAGCAGGTCGCTCAACACCGAGCTTGGCAGCGAGGTGGCCGATCTCCAGGCGACCGCCGGCCGCCTCGCTTCGATCAATGAGCGTCTGGTCCACACGCGCGAGGGCAGCAGCCCGCGCGCCGCGCTGCTCGACGAGCGCGACCGGCTGCTGTCCGATCTCGCCGAGCGCGCGGGCATCGAGGTGAGCGAGGGCGCACGCGGCACCGTGACGGTGCGGCTGGGCGACAGCTTCGGGCCGATGCTCGTCGGCCCCCGGGGCGCGGCGCTTGTCGAGCTCGATCCGGGGACGCCGCCGGGGGTGCGGATCGCGGGCGAAGGCGGATCGGCGCGCGTCGCGATCGTCGGCGGTTCGATCGGCGGGTTGCTGGCTGCAGCGGCCCGCGCGGTCGACGCTACCGCGGCGCTGAACGGCCTGGCGGCGGCATTTGCGGGCGCAGTCAACGCAGCGCACCAATCGGGCGCGGACCTCAGCGGAACGCGCGGCGCCCCGCTGTTCGCAACGACCGTGCTCGCAGCCGTACCCGCGGGCGCCAACGCCGGATCGGCCGCGCCCGCGCTCAGCCGCAGCGACCCGGCCGTTCCGCTCGCCCCGGACGGCTATGTGCTGGCGTTTGAGGGCGGCGCGACCGGCTGGCGGCTGGCGCGCGCCGACGGCAGCGCCGAGGTGTCCGGCCCCGGACCGCTGACCATCGACGGTTTGCGCGTCGAACCGAGCGGCGCTGCCGCCCCGGGCGACCTGTTCCTTATCGCCGAGCAGAGCGGCGCAGCCGCGCTGACGCTCGGCATCAGCGACTCCCGCCGCGTCGCAGCCGCCGAGCCGTTCACCGTGGTCCCGGCGGCTGCAGACAGCAGCAAAGCGCGCGCTGCGGTGGTGCCCGACGCATCTGCGGCGCTGCCGCCCGCCGAACGCTACCGCTTCGTGTTCACCCCAAGCGGTGGTGTCGAGGTCCGCGACGGCGCAGGCGCGCTCCTTGCTCCCGAACAGCCGTTCACCCCGGGCACGCCGATCGCAGGCGCCGGGTTCAGGCTGGAAGTGACCGGCACGCCAGCCGCGGGCGACGTGTTCGAAGTCGCCTCGGCCGCGCTGACGCCCGGCAATGGCGGCGCCATGCGGCGGCTGTCGGCAGCGCTCGTCGGAACGGGCGGCGCTCCGGGCTACGCTGAACAGTGGGACCGCGCCGCGGGCCAGCTCAGCCGCGCTGCGGCCGGCGCGCACGACGATCTCGCCAGCGCGCGCTCGATCGAAAGCGCGGCACGCTCGGCGCAGGAGGCGGCGAGCGGAGTCGATCTCGACACCGAAGCTGCCAAGCTGATCCGCTTCCAGCAGGCCTACCAGGCGTCGTCGCGCATCGTGCAGGCGGCGCGCGATATCTTCGATTCGATCCTCGCAATCGGGTGAGCGCTATGATGGTGAACGCGAGCCGCGCCCAATTGCAGGCGCAGACCGAGCGGATGCGCAGCCTCTCCGAGGAGGTCGCGGCGCGCCAGGCCGCGGTTTCGACGGGCCGCCGCTTCGCGCGCGCGTCGGACGATCCGGCTGCGGCGCGCCAGGCGGCGACGCTCACGCGCCGCGGCGCCGCGCGGCAGGACTCGCTCGCCGGGCTGGAGGTCGCGGGCCAGCGGCTGACCGCTGCCGACGCTACGCTCGGCGCGGTGACCGACCAGATCGTGCGCTTGCGCGAGCTTGCGCTGCAGGCGCGATCCGACACCGCCGACGACGGCCTGAAGTCTGCGCTTGCAGCCGAAGCGCGCGAGCTATCGGCGTCGGTGCTGCGGTTGATGAACGGGCAGGATGCGAGCGGCACGTCGCTCTTTGCAGGCGCGCGCGCGTCGGCACCGGCCTTCGCGCGCGACGCTGCGACCGGGGCGGTGCGCTACCAGGGGTTCGGAGAGCCCGACGTGATTGGCTCCGACGACGGCACCGCGGTCGCCGCCGGTTTCGGCGGCGACCGGCTGCTGGCGCTGCCGGACGGCAGCTCGGCCTTCGATCTGATCGACCGCTTCGCTGCTGCGCTCACTCCGCCCATCGACCCGGCTGCAGCGCTGACGCCCGAAGAACGCGCGACGACGCTCGATGCGACGATCGCCGGAGCGGGGGCGCTCGTCGACCAGCTCGCGTCGGCGCGCGCGTCCGCCGGGGCGCGGCTGGCGCGCATCGAGACCGAGCGCGATGCGATCAACGCTGAGAACCAGGCGCTTGTCGAGACGCGTTCGGCGCTGACCGACGCCGACCTCGCCGCCGAGATCACGTCGATGCAGCGCGCGATGCTGCTGCTCGACGCCAGCCGCCAGACCTACGCACAGGTCAGCCGCCTCAGCCTGTTTGATCAGCTGCGCTAGCCCGCGCGCGACGGCTTAGCGGCGGCGCCGCGCTGGGCCGGGCGCCAAACGATCGCCGCCGCCCGTCAAAGATTCGCCGGATCACCCGCAAGCCGCGCCGCTGCCAGCCGTCTCCCCATCCTGTGCCGCGGGCTGCCGCCCGCGTCGGTGTTGTGGGACGATTCGATGCTGGTCGGGATTGGGCTCGTCATTCTGCTCGTGATGGTGTTCGGCGGCTTCGCGCTGACCGGCGGCAACGTGATGGTGATCCTGGAAGCGATCCCGCACGAGCTGATCGTCATCGGCGGCGCAGCGCTCGGCAGCCTCGTGATCGGCAACAGCATGCCGGGCCTGAAGGCGCTCGCGCGCGGGGTCATAAAGGCTGCTAAAGGTCCTACCTATCACCGCGAGGACTATCTCCAGGCCATTTTTCTGACTGCCAAACTGATGAAAATCCTGCGCACGGAGGGCCCCGTAGCGCTGGAAAGCCACGTGGAAGAGCCGGCGCAGAGCGAGCTTTTCAAGGCCTACCCGAAGCTGCTGGCAGACCATTTCTTCGTGGCGCTAGTGACCGACACGCTGCGCCTGGTGCTCATCTCCAGCGGAAATCTGAACCTCCGCGCGGTCGAAGAGGTGGTCGACAACGCCATCCGGAACCATCACCGGCAAGCTCTCCGGCCCGCCCAACTGCTGCAGTCGCTGGGTGACGCGTTCCCCGCGCTCGGCATCGTCGCCGCCGTGCTGGGGGTCGTCAAAACCATGGCGTCGATCGACAAGCCGCCCGCCATCCTCGGCGGCATGATCGGCTCGGCGCTCGTCGGCACGTTCATGGGCGTGCTCATCGCCTACGGCATCGTCAGCCCGCTCGCGCACCGGCTGAAGCACGTGATCGAGGAGGACGCCGAGCTTTATCGGGCGGTCAAGCAGATCATCCTCGCGAGCCTTGCCAAGCATCCGCAGCCGCTCGTGATCGAGGCTGCGCGCACCGGCATCTCGGCAGCGAACCAGCCGAGCTTCGCCGAGGTGTTCCAGGGGTTGCAGGCGCGATGAGCCCCACTCCTGCGGCCGCCAAGACCACGCCGCCGCGCCCCGCCGAGGCGCCGCCGCCGGAATCCGTCATCGTCGTCCGGCATGCCGAGCATCACGACGAGGGCCATCACGGCGGCGCCTGGAAGGTCGCCTACGCCGACTTTGCAACCGCGATGATGGCGTTCTTCATGCTGCTGTGGATTGTCGGAGCGACGACCGAGAAGCAACGCAAGGGAATCGCTGACTTTTTCGCTCCAACGCTCGTCAAGCTGCAATCGAAATCGAGCGGTTCGAACGGCCTGCTCGCCGGCCGCTCGCTCGCCAGCCGGACCGGCGGGGCGCCGGGTGCAGCGAGTGGGCACCTGAAGGTGCTCGCCTCCCCGTCGCCCGGCGCGCCCGGCCAGCGCGACGCCGCCGCAGCGCCCAACCTGCGCGCAGCCGACCGCGCCGCCTTCGAGGCACTGCGCCGCGCGCTGATGATGCGGCTCGACGCCGACCCCTCGCTCGCTGCGCTGAAGGGCCAGCTGCAGATCGCCGAAACGCGCGAGGGATTGCGGATCGAGATCCTCGATCGCGCGGGCTTCTCGATGTTCGCGCTCGGCACCGACCGGCTGAATCCCGCGGCACGGCGGCTGATCGGCGAGGTCGCGCGCGGCGCGGCCGGGTTGCCCAACCCCGTCGCTGTGCGCGGCCACACCGATGGTCTGCGCTACGGGCCGGGCACGATGAACAACTGGAAGCTCTCGGTCGCCCGCGCCGAGGCGACGCGCGCTGCGCTAGAAGGATCGGGCATCGCGATCACCCGCTTCGCGCGGCTGGAAGGGGTGGCCGACCGCGAGCATGTCGCGTCGCGCGACCCGGCGGACCCCCGCAACCGGCGGATCAGCATCACGCTGCTCTATCTCGATCGCTGACGAGCGCGTTCCAACCGAATTGGCGCGTATTGAGCGGCTTCGCGCCAAAGCGGACGGGTCATCGGTGGCGGCGCGCCGACGCCCGCGCCAAAGAACCGGCACCGACTGCTTGGGGAGACCGCCATATGTCCGTCAGCTGGCCCGCTCCGGCCACCGCAACCGCCCAGGGCCTGCTCGTGGGCGACAGCGTCGCGATGCGCGAGCTGCGCGCGCTGATCGACGAGGTCGCGCCGGTCGAGGCGACCGTGCTGGTCACCGGCCCCTCGGGCTCGGGCAAGGAGCTCGCCGCGCGCGCGATCCACGCCGCCAGCCCGCGCGCACGCGGGCCGTTCGTCGCGGTCAACTGCGGCGCCATCCCGCGCGAGCTTCTGGAAAGCGAGCTGTTCGGCCACGAAAAGGGCGCGTTCACCGGCGCGCAGGCGCAGCGCATCGGCCGCTTCGAGGCCGCGGCGGGCGGCACGCTGTTCCTCGATGAGATCGGCGAGATGCCTCTCGACATGCAGGTCGCGCTGCTCCGCGTGCTGGAGGAGCGCCGGTTCGAACGTGTCGGCTCCACCCGCATGATCGAAGCCGACGTGCGCATCGTCGCCGCGACGCACCGCGACCTTGAAACCGCGATCCTCGCGGGCCGCTTCCGCGAGGATTTGTTCTACCGTCTCTGCGTCTTCCCGATCGCGATGCCGGCGCTCGCCGACCGCCGCGACGACATTCCCGTTCTCGTCCGCCATTTCGCGCGCGCGCTCGGGCCGACACGCGCGCCTCGCTTCACCCCCGAAGCGCTCGCCCGGCTGGCGGCACACGACTGGCCGGGGAACGTCCGCGAACTTCGCAACCTCGTCGAGCGCGCCGCCATCCGCTGGGCAGGCCGCGAAGTCGACGCAGCAGGTGTTGACGCAGCGCTGGGCCTGACGCGGACCGCGCAGGCGGCTTCGCATGACGCGGCCGCCGCTAGGCGCAGGTTCATTCCGGCCCGTCCCGAGCGTCTCCACGACGACCACGATCGCCTTGCCGAGGTCGAGTGCCTTCGCCGCGAGACCTCGTCTTCCGGTCACGTCGCGGTTCCAGACCTCCATCCCCTCGGCCACAGCGCTCGAGTGCACGGCGCTCTGGCCCTGCCGGACGGGGCTAGGCTTCGCAGCGCCGGGCTGTCGGATGGAGCGCCGAGCGCCCCGCCTGGGGCAACGCGTTCCGCTCGCCCGACCTGCCCCGCGGGCGGGCGCGTGCATGACGACTCGAGGCGGGGGCGGCCTGCACCGCCCATGAACCCGCAGCGTGCGACGGCAGCAACCGATCCTCGCCTGCCGGCGTCAGACCCGTTGCACATCGGCGATGCCAGAGATTGGGTGTTCACGGGAAGGGATAGCGCGTTGAAACTGCGCCCGCACGGCGACGAAGCTGCGGCTTGGAGCCCGGGGCTGGCGTCCGGCGCAGGGCGCCTCCTCTACCGGTCCGAACCCACCGCCATCGACACCGCCGGTCGGTCGGCAGCGGCTGACGCGGCGCGGCACCGTTCCTGCGATATCAGCCCGTTCTACTCTGGCGGTGTCGCCGCCGTGTCGCCCGAACTCGCGCTCGCTGGCGGCTCGATCGACCTCCGCGGCCTACTCACCGGCATCGAGCGCGCCTTCATCGCCTGTGCGCTCGATCGAACCGGGCACTGCGTCGCCGACGCCGCGCGCCTCCTTGGTCTCCAGCGGACGACGCTCGTTGAAAAGCTGCGCCGCTTCGGGCTCGGCCGCTCCGGCGTGGAGGGCGCGGCGGCGGCGTAGTGCGGCACCGGCCGTCGCCACGGGGCGGGCGATCGGAGCGGCCGGCGCTGACCCCGTGACGAGCGTTCGAGCTACGATTGGAGCCCGCGCACACCCTCCGCCGAGCTGCGCCTCAGCGCATCAGGTGCTCGGGCGGCTGAAGCCAGCGGATGCTGCCCAGCTCGATCCAGCCGTGCGTGAAGTTCAGATAATACAGCCCGAACAGCACCGAGCTGATCAGCGTTGTCCACTTGAGCTTCCAGCCCAGTCGCGGGTTGTGCGGCGCCGAATCGGCTTCGCCGGGCACGCGGCGCGCGCCCGCCTCGTCGCTGGTCCGCACACGCCAGGGCAGCACCGCGAACAGCGTCAGCGACCAGAACAGCAGATAGATCATCACGGCGGAGGTGATCTTCACTGGCAGACGGCTCCCGACACTCGCACCAGCGCCACGTCGATCAGCGGCTTCTTGCCGGTCCATTCGCGCGCCACGCGCCGGAGCGCCTGGCGCACAGCGTCCTCCAGCTCGCGGTCGGAGCGGCCGCCGCCATTGACCGCCTCGCGCGCCGCCTTGCGGCAATCGGCGATGAATTCGCCGCGATCTTCCTCCACCGGTACGCCCTGCAGGTGGATCACCGGCTCCGCCGCCAGCCGCCCCTTGCCCGACAGCACCAGCGTCACCGCGAGATAGCCCTGCAGGCCAAGCCGCCGCCGGGCGACCATCGTCGAGCCATCGGCTGGCAGGATCACGTCGCCATCGAGCACCAACCGTCCGACCTTCTGATGCGCGACGACCGTCGGCGCACCCGGAGCGAGCCGGATCGCCGCGCCGTTCACCGGCACCACCGCGTGCGGCACGCCGCAGGCGCGCGCGAGGCGGGCGTGCTCCTCCAGATGGCGCCGCTCGCCGTGCACCGGCACTGCGATGCGCGGATGGATCCAGCGGAACATCGCCTCCAGCTCGGGGCGCCCGGGATGACCCGACACGTGGACATGCGCCTGGGCGGCCGTCACGATCTCGACGCCAAGCGCGGCGAGCGCGTTCTGCACGCGGCCGATCGCGCCCTCGTTGCCCGGGATCTGGCTCGTCGAGAAGATGACGCGATCGCCGCGCACCAGCTTCACGGGATGCGTGCCGTCGGCGATCCGCGCCAGCGCAGCGCGGGGCTCGCCCTGGCCGCCGGTCGCGATCACCAGCACGTCGCGCGGCGGCAGCGTCATGGCCTCGTCGAAGCTCACCGCATCGGGAAAGTCGCTCAGATAGCCCGCGCCCTGCGCCACCTTGAGGTTGCGCTCGACACTGCGTCCCGCGAGCACCACGCGCCGCCCCGTCGCGCGCGCGACCTCGCCCAGCGTGTGCAGCCGCGCGGCGTTCGACGCGAATGTCGTCACGAGCACGCGTCCGCGCGCGGCGGCGACCGCCTGCTCCAGCCCAGCGCGCACGCCCGCCTCGCTGCCCGACGCCTCGGGATGGAACACGTTCGTCGAATCGCCCACCAGCGCGAGCACGCCCGCGTCGCCGATCCGCGTCAGCTCGGCCTCGGTCGACGGCGCGCCGATCACCGCCGCATCGTCGAGCTTCCAGTCGCCGGTGTGGAAGACGGTGCCATAGGCCGTCTCGATCAGCACCGCGTTGCCCTCGGGGATCGAATGCGCCAGCGGCACATGGCGGATGCGGAACGGCCCGAGCGTGACCACCTCGCCGCGTTCGACCTCGTGGACCTTCAGCTCGCCGTCCACGCCCTCGTCGGCGAGCTTGTGGCGGATCAGGCCCGCGGTGAAGCGCGTCGCATAGAGCGGCACGCCCAGATCGGCGGCGAGATAGGGGATCGCGCCGATATGATCCTCGTGCCCATGTGTCAGCACGATGCCGACGAGATCCTTCGCACGCTCCTCGATGAAGGCGAGATCGGGAAACACGAGGTCAATGCCGGGCAACTCCGAATCGGCGAAGGTCATGCCGAGGTCGACGAGCAGCCACTTGCCGTCGCAGCCATAGAGGTTCGCGTTCATGCCGATCTCGCCGCTGCCGCCGAGCGGCAGGAAGATCAGCTCATTCTTGGGTGTCATCAGGTGGGTGTGTTTCTTTCGTCAATCAGCATCAGGCCGCGGATCGTGAGATCGGGCTCCACCCGGCCGATCGCCCCGCAATGCTCACGGAACAGCGGTGCCAGGCCCCCGGTTGCGATGACCGCCGCACGGCCCCCGAGTTCGGACGTAATGCGCTCCGCCAGCCCGTCAATGAGGCCGATATACCCATAGAACACCCCAGAGCGCATCGCGTGCACCGTCGTGGTGCCGATGACAGGCGTGCCAAGCGCCGGCGCTTCGACCGCGATCCGCGGTAATTGCGCCGCGGCAGCAAACAGCGCCTCCATGCTGAGGTTGATGCCCGGGCAGATGACGCCGCCAATATAGTCGCCGCCCGCGGACACGCAGTCGAAGGTGGTCGCGGTGCCGAAGTCGATCACAATGATCGGCGGCTCGGCGATGGCAAGCGCGGCGGCCGCGTTCACCAGCCGGTCGGCTCCAACCTGCGCCGGATCGGGCAGCGCGACGCGCAGGCCCGGGTCGGCGCCCGGCTGGCCGATCACGCGCGGCTCCACGCCGAAAAAGCCGCGCACGTGGCGGGTCAGCTCAAACATGGCCTGCGGCACCACCGATGCGATCAGCGCGCGCGTCACTTGGGTGCGCTGCAGCCCGTCGAGCTCGAAGAGCTGCTGCAACTGTACGGTATATTCGTCCGCCGTGCGCCGCGGATTGGTCGCCAGCCGCCACTGGCGGACGATCTCGCCGCCCTCGCACAGCGCGAAGACGATATTCGTGTTTCCGACGTCGATCGCGAGCAGCATAGCCCGCCCGCTTAGCCTTCGATCACGTCGCCCGCATAGATCGTCTCCACACCCTGGGGTGTCTGGAGCAGCATCGCGCCGTCGTCGGCCAGCCCCGCGAACTTGCCCTCGCGCAGAGTGCCGCCGACGGTGACCGAGGTTGACCAGCCAACCGGCGTCGCGTGCGCCAGCCAGTGTGCGCGGACGGGAGCGAAGCCGTCCTGCGCCCAGCGGCGGCGCCAGATTTCAAACTGCTCGATCAGCAGGCGGCAGAACGCATGCGCATCGGGCGGTGGGCTGCGGCCCTGGCCGAGGCACGAGACCTTGCGCCCCAGCCCCGCAGGCGCGCTCGCGAGGTTCACGCCGAAGCCGATCACCGTTGCCTCGCCCACGCGCTCCAGCAGGATGCCCGCGCATTTGCCGCCCACAAGCATCAGGTCATTGGGCCATTTCAGGCTGAGCCGCGCGCGCCCCGCGAACGGCACCGCGGCGTCATAGAGCGCCACCGCTGCGACCAGGCTCAGCTGCTGCGGCGGCCCCTCGCGCGGGCGCGGCTTCGCCAGCACCGACGCGAACAGATTGCCCGGGCCTGGCGCCCACGGCCGCCCTTGTCGCCCGCGCCCGGCGGTCTGCACGCCCGCGCGCACCCAGGTGCCATCCTCAAGGGCCAAAGCGCTCGCGGCGAGATAGTCGTTTGTCGAGGCGAGGCTATCGAACTCAATTAAGCGCCCTGTCATGGAGCCGGAACGTATAGGGCCCCGTCAAAGCTGCAACGGCGTCTCTCAGCGCGGGAATAGCGTCCCCGCGGCGACCTGCGCGGCTGCGAACAGCGGCGACAGCGCCAGCCAGCCCAGCGGCGACAGCGCCGCCGTAGAGGCGAGCAGCAGCGCGCCGTTCACCGTCGACAGCCGCGGCCCGAACGCGGTGCGCGGCTCGTCGAAATACATCGTCTTGACGATCCGCAGATAATAGTAGGCGCCCACCACGCTCGCCACGACGCCGAGGATCGCGAGCGGGTAGAGCCCCGCGTCCATCGCAGCGCGAAAAACCGCCAGCTTCGGGAAAAAGCCCAGCAACGGCGGGATTCCCGCCAGGCTGAACATGATGAACGCCAGCGCCGCCGCCAGGCCCGGGTGCCTGGCGTTGAGGCCCGCGAGGCTTGCGATGTCCTCGATCTGGCGCCCGTCGGGATCGCGCAGGTCCAGGATCGCGAGGAACGCTCCGATCGTCATCACGACGTAGATCGCCATGTAGAACAGCACCGATGCAGCGCCCGCCGCTCCGCCGACCGCCAAGCCGATCAGCGCGAAGCCGACATTGTTGATCGACGAGTAGGCCATCAGCCGCTTGAAACTGGTCTGCCCGATCGCTCCGACCGCGCCGAGGAACATCGACCCCACGCTCATGAACGCGACGATGGCCTGCCACCTGTCCTGCGCTCCGCCAAACGCCTCCAGCAGCAGCCGCGTGAACAGCCCCATCGCGGCAACCTTGGGTACTGCGGCGAAGAACGCCACAACCGGCGTGGGCGCGCCCTCGTAGACGTCGGGTGTCCACATGTGGAACGGGACTGCGCTCACCTTGAACGCCAGCCCAACCATCGTGAACACCAGGCCCACGAGCGCGCCGAGCGCCAGCGCATGGCCGCCGAGCGCGGTGTGCACCGCGGCGAACTGCGTCGTGCCGGCGAACCCGTAGACCAGGCTGATGCCGAACAGCATGATGCCCGACGACAGCGCGCCGAGCAGGAAGTATTTCAGGCCCGCCTCGGACGAACGCGTGTCGCTCCGCTGGAACGCGGCGAGAACGTAGAGCGCCAGGCTCTGCAGCTCGAGCCCGATATAGAGCGTCAAGAGGTCGGCGGCCGACGCCATCAGGCTCATGCCCAGCACCGACAGCAGGATCAGGATCGGATATTCGAAGCGCCCCTGCGCGGTGCGGCGCAGCGCTGGCACCGCGAGGATGATCGACACCGCCGCGGAGGCGTAGATCGTCACCTTCAGAAACTGCGCGAAGCGGTCGGCCGCGAACAGCCCGCCATAGGCGAACGCGCGCTCGGGCTGGCCCAGCATCGCCGGGCCGGCGCCGAGCAGCACGACAACCGACGACCAGCTGACCGCAGCGAGCGAGCGGTCGCCCCGGAAGACCGCGGTCACCAGCAGCAGCAATGCCGAGAGGCCGATGATCAGTTCGGGCGCGGTCAGCGCGATGTTGGGTGGCAGGCTCATCGGTTCGTCTCCGCGCGGGCTTCCGCAACCGGCGTCAGTGCCGCCTCGGCCTGCCGGACCGCGGCGGCGCGAGCGCGCTCGATGCGCTCCCTCGGCGGGCCGGCCGCTTCCAGCCGCGCGAGCACGCGGCCGACCGGAGCGCGGATGGGATCGATGATCGGATTGGGGTGGATGCCCATATATAGCACTGCGAGGCCAAGCGGCGCGAGGACCGCGTATTCGCGTGCGCTAAGATCGGGCATTGTCGCGGCGTCCGGGTTGGTCACCGCGCCGAAGATCACGCGGCGGTAGAGATAGAGCATATAGGCCGCGCCGGTGATGAGGCCGGTGGTCATCAGCAGCACCAGCCACGACGACGCCTGGAACGCACCCGACAGCGACAGGAATTCGCCGACGAAGCCGCTGGTGCCGGGCAGGCCGACCGATCCCAGCGTGAACAGGAAGAAGAACAGCGCATAGCGCGGCATCGTCTCGGCCAGGCCACCGTATCTGGCGATCTCGCGCGTGTGCATCCGGTCGTAGACCACGCCCACGCACAGGAACAAGGCGCCGCTCACAAGACCGTGCGACAGCATCTGGATCATCGCGCCTTCCAGCCCCTGCCGGTTGAACGCGAACAGCCCGGCGGTCACGAACGCCATGTGCGCCACCGACGAGTAGGCGATCAGCTTCTTCATGTCGGCCTGCACCAGCGCCACCAGCGAGGTGTAGACGACCGCCACCATCGACAGCGCCCAGACGATCCAGACGAGGTCGACGCTCGCTTCAGGGAACATCGGCAGCGAGAAGCGGATGAAGCCGTAGCCGCCCATCTTCAGCAGCACGCCGGCGAGGATCACCGATCCCGCGGTCGGCGCCTCGACATGCGCGTCGGGGAGCCAGGTGTGGACGGGCCACATCGGCATCTTGACCGCGAAGCTCGCGAAGAAGGCCAGCCACAGCCAGGTCTGCACGCCACTTGGGAAGTCGTGCGTCAAAAGCGTCGGGATGTCGGTGGTGCCCGCAGCCCTCGCCATCCACAGCATCGCCAGCAGCATCAGCACCGAGCCGAGCAGCGTGAACAGGAAGAACTTGTAGCTCGCATAGATACGCCGTGCGCCACCCCAGATGCCGATGATCAGATACATCGGGATCAGGCCGCCTTCGAAAAAGATATAGAACAGGAACAGATCGGTCGCGGCGAATACGCCGATCATCAGCGATTCCATCAACAGGAACGCTGCCATATATTCGGGGACGCGCTTGTGGATGCTCTCCCAGCTCGCCAGGATGCAGAGCGGCATCAGGAACACGGTCAGCGCGATCAGCACCAGCGCGATGCCGTCGATCCCCAGGCTCCACGCGAACCACGGATCGAACAGTGGCAGCCGCTCGCGATATTGGAAGCCGGGGTTGGCGCTATCGAAACCGACCCACAGCGCAACGCCCAGCGCCAGCTCCACCAGCGTGACGCCCAGCGCCACATAGCGCGCCAGCTTGGCGCCCGCCCCGCCCGCGCGGCCACCCGCCAGCAGCACGCCGAATGCGGCTGCGATCGGCAGCAGGATCATGATGGTGAGCATCGCCTACCCCCGCGCGATCATCCAGGCTGCGAAGCCCGCCACGCCGAACAGCATCACGAAGGCGTATGTGTAGACATATCCCGTCTGCAGCCGGTGCGCGGCGAGCGAGCCTTCGCCGACCACGCTCGCCAGCCCGTCGGCTCCGACCGCGTCGATCACCCTGCCGTCCCCGCGCCAGAACAGCCGCCCGATCGCAAAGGCAGGCTTCACGAACAGCGTGTCATAGAGCTCGTCAAAATACCATTTGTGCATCAGGAAATCGTGCAGCGGCGCCCAGGTCGCCTTGAAGCCGGCTGGAATCTGCGGATTCCACACATAGCTGTTGATCGCGATCAGCAGCCCCGCCACCCACGCCGCGAAGGGCGACCACGTCACCCATGCAGGCACGTGGTGTGCCGATTCCTGGAAGGCGGCGCGATAGACCAGGCTGCCATGCCAGAAGGCTTCGCCGCGCTCGGGCCCGACGAACAGCTCGTGGAAGGCGAAACCCGCGCCGATCGCGCCGACCGCCAGCGCGAGCAGCGGCACGAGCATGACGAGCGGCGACTCGTGCGGATGATAGCCGCCGGTGCCGTGCGCAGCGGCGACGGGGTGGTGAGGGCTGTCGCCGTGCTCGTCCGCCGGGTCGGCGTGGTGGGCCGCGTGCTTAATATGCTCGCTGCCCGCCCAGCGCGGCGTGCCAGCGAAGGTCTTGAAGAGCAGCCGCCAGCTGTAGAAGCTGGTCAGCAGGGCGACGACCACGCCCACGACAAACGCGATCTGGCCAGCGTGGGTGCCGCGCGCGAACGCGCTCTCGATGATCGAGTCCTTCGAGTAGTAGCCCGCGAAGCCGAAGTCCGAACCCAGTCCAAGCACGTCGGGAATGCCGACACCGGTGATCGCCAGCGTGCCGATCATCATGATCCAGAACGTGACCGGGATCGCACGCCGCAGGCCGCCATAGAAGCGCATGTCCTGCTCGTGGTGCATCGCGTGGATGACGCTGCCCGCCCCCAGGAACAGCAGCGCCTTGAAGAAGGCGTGCGTGAACAAATGGAACATCGCAGCGCCATAAGCTCCGACGCCGGCCGCGAAGAACATGTAGCCCAGCTGGCTCATCGTCGAATAGGCGATGACTCGCTTGATGTCGTTCTGGACGGTGCCGATCGTCGCCGCGACAAAGCAGGTGGCGGCCCCGACATAGGTGACGACGGTCAATGCCTGGCTCGACTGTTCGAACAGGGGCGACAGGCGGCACAGCATGAACACGCCCGCCGTCACCATCGTCGCCGCGTGGATCAGCGCCGAGACGGGAGTCGGTCCCTCCATCGCATCGGGCAGCCAGGTATGCAGCCCAAGCTGCGCCGACTTGCCCATCGCCCCCAGAAACAGCAGGAGGCACACGCAGGTCAGCGCATCAACGCGATGCCCCAGGAAGCCCAGCGTCGCCCCCTTCATGGCCGGCGCCGCCGCGAGGATCGGATCGATTTCGATCGTGCCGAACAGATAATAGGCACCGAAAATGCCGAGCGCGAAACCGAAGTCGCCGACACGGTTGACGACGAACGCCTTGATCGCCGCAGCGTTTGCAGACGGCTTGTAATACCAGAAGCCGATCAGCAGGTAGCTGGCAAGGCCAACCGCCTCCCACCCGAAGAACAGCTGCACAAGGTTATTGGCCGTCACCAGCGCCAGCATCGCGAAGGTGAACAGCGAGAGATAGGCGAAGAACTTTGGCTGCTGCGGATCCTCGTCCATATAGCCCCAGCTATAAAGATGGACGAGCGCCGACACAGTGGTTACGACCACCAGCATCACGCCAGTCAGCGTATCGAAGCGGATCTGCCAGTTGACGTGCATCGTGCCGCTGCTGAACCAGTCGAGCAGCGTCACTGCTCCCGCCGACGGCGCCGCGATCTGCTGGACGAACAGGTACCAGCTGAGCGCCGCAGCTACGAACACGGTCGCGGTGGTGACGGTGCGCGCGCCCGCGCGGCCCAGCAGGTCGCGGCCGAAGCCGGCGATTGCCGCGGCGACCAGCGGGCCGATGAGGATGAACTGCAGCGTCACCGCGCCTCAGCCCTTCATCTGGTTGATGTCATCGACCGCGATGGTGCCGCGGTTGCGGAAATAGATGACCAGGATCGCCAGCCCGATCGCCGCCTCAGCCGCAGCGACCGTCAGCACGAACATCGCGAAAATCTGGCCGGTGAAGTCCTGCAGGAAGCTGGAGAACGCGACGAAGTTGATGTTGACCGACAGCAGGATCAGCTCAACCGACATCAGGATGATGATCACGTTCTTTCGGTTGAGCACGATGCCCAGCACCCCCAGCGTAAATAGGATCGCGGCGAGGGTGAGGTAATGGGTGAGGCCGATCACAGCTTCACGCCCTCGCCCACCGGGACCTTCACCACATCGATCGCGGAGCGCGTGCTGACTGCATTCTGTTGCCACACTTTCTGCCGGCGCACGTCGCCGCGGCTGCGATGCGTCAAGACGATTGCGCCGATCATGGCGACCAGCAGCACCATGCCGGAGCTTAGGAATACGAAGACATAGCGCGTGTAGAGCAGCGTCCCGATCGCCTGCGTGTTGGTAAGGCCGGGCATCGCCGCGGCTGGCGTCGCGCGGGCGGCAACCCCGGCGGGCACGATCTGCCACGCCGCGACCGCGATCGCCAGCTCGCTTGCCAGTACGATCCCCATCAGCACGCCAAAGGGCAGGTATTTGGTAAATCCTGCCCGCAGCTCGGCAAAGTCAATATCCAGCATCATTACGACGAACAGGAACAACACCGCGACCGCGCCGACATAGACGATGAGCATGATCATCGCCAGAAACTCGGCGCCCAGCATCAGGAACAGGCCCGATGCGTTCACGAAGGCGAGGATCAGCCACAATACGCTGTGGACCGGGTTGCGCGACAGGATCACGCCCAACGCGGACGCAATGATGAAGCCTGACAGCAGATAGAAGATGAATGGTTGGACGGCCAAGGCCGGTTTCCCCCCGGGGCGATGGACCGCGTGGGCTTAGCCGCGCCGCAGCACAGCCGCAACCCGTGGTGCCGGACTGTTGCGCCGCAAGGCACACGGCTAAGGCTGGTGGCGATGTTCCAGAAAATCCTCATCGCCAATCGCGGCGAGATCGCGCGGCGGGTGATCCGGACGGCCCGCCGCATGGGGCTGAAGACGGTTGCGGTCTATTCGGACGCCGACGCGGGTGCGCCGCATGTGCGCGAGGCTGACGAGGCCGTCCGCCTCGGCCCGCCGCCCGCCGCCGAGAGCTACCTGCGCGCCGACCTGATCCTCGAAGCGGCGCAGGCGCTGGGCGCGGACTGCATCCACCCGGGCTACGGCTTCCTGTCCGAGCGCGAGGCGTTCGCGCGCGCCTGTGCCGACGCCGGCATCGCCTTCGTCGGCCCGCCGCCGGGCGCGATCGCCGCGATGGGCGACAAGATCGAATCGAAGAAGCTCGCCAAGGCGGCCGGCGTCAATGTCGTTCCCGGTTTCCTCGGCGAGATCGACGATACCGAACACGCCGTCCGCATCGCCGCCGAGATCGGCTTCCCCGTGATGATGAAGGCGAGCGCGGGCGGCGGCGGCAAGGGCATGCGCCTGGCGTGGAGCGAGGCCGACGTCCGCGAGGGCTTCCCCGCAGTCAAGCGCGAGGGGCTGGCGAGCTTCGGCGACGACCGCGTGTTCATCGAGAAGTTCATCACCAGCCCGAGGCACATCGAAATCCAGGTGCTCGGCGACCAGCACGGCAACCTCCTCTACCTCGGCGAACGCGAATGCTCGATCCAGCGCCGCCACCAGAAGGTCGTCGAGGAAGCGCCGTCGCCGTTCGTCACGCCCGCGATGCGCAAGGCCATGGGCGAGCAGGCCGTCGCGCTGGCGCGGGCGGTCGGCTATTTCAGCGCCGGAACGGTGGAGCTGATCGTCAGCGGCGACGATCCGACGGGTGCAAGCTTCTACTTTCTCGAGATGAACACCCGCCTGCAGGTGGAGCATCCCGTCACCGAGGAGGTGACCGGTATCGACCTCGTCGAGTGCATGATCCGTGTCGCCGCGGGCGAGAAGCTGCCGTTCGGTCAAGACGACATACGGCTGAATGGACATGCGATCGAAACGCGAGTCTATGCGGAAGACCCCTATCGCGAGTTTCTGCCATCGACAGGGCGGCTGATCCGCTATCGCGCTCCGGCCCCGGCGCGGGGAGCCTCGGCAGTCACGCGGATCGACGACGGGGTGGCGGAGGGGGGCGAAGTCAGCCGCTTCTACGATCCGATGATTGCCAAGCTGATCAGCTGGGCACCAACGCGCGAGGCCGCTGCGGACCTTCAGCTGGCTGCGCTCGACCGCTTCGAGATCAGCGGACCGGGGCACAATGTCGATTTCCTTTCGGCGCTGATGCAGCATCCCCGCTTCCGCGCCGGCGCGTTGACGACGGGCTTCATTGCCGAGGAATATCCCGAAGGATTTCCCGGCGCCGCCGCCAGCCCCGAGCTGATGGCGCGCATCGTCGCGGTCGCAGCGATGCTGGAATGCGCCGAGGCCGAGCGCGCGGGCCGCATCTCGGGCCAGCTGAACGGCGCGCAGACGGTGCCGCACGCATGGATGGCGGTGGTCGGCAACGATCACCTGCCTGTGCGCATCGAGGGCGAGAGCATCACGGTAGGCGACCGCGCGATGGTGGTCGAAGTCGGCTACACGCCCGGCCACCGGCTGGTGGAAGCCGACATCGACGGCGAGGAACTGGTGCTCCGCGTCGAGCGGCTGCGCGGCGGCGGCTGGCGGCTTGCCACCCGCGGCGCGTCACACCGGGTGCGCCTCTATCGCCCGCGCGTCGCCGAGCTGACGCGGCACATGCTGGAGAAAGCGCCGCCCGACCTGTCGCGCTTCCTGCTGTGCCCGATGCCCGGCCTGCTGACCCAGCTGAATGTCGCACCCGGCGATCGCGTCGAGGCGGGCCAGCCGCTCGCGGTGATCGAAGCCATGAAAATGGAAAACATCCTGCGCGCCGAACGCCCCTCGACCGTCAAGGCCGCGCTGGCAAAGCCGGGCGACAGCCTTGCAGTGGATGCGGCGATCCTAGAGTTTGAGTAGAGCGCCCGTTGCGGACCTGCGTAGCTCGCGCAGGGCTCGATCGCGCCGCCGGCGTCCGCGCAGCGGCGCCGCTACGCGGACGGGTTGAACGGGCGGCGATGGGCGAGCGCGGGGAGTTTTGCCCGCGTTTCGGCCACCGCGCCGAGCGGCAGCTCGACGATCGCGGTTCCGGGGCCGCTATCGCCCATGTCCAGCAGCACCTCGCCCCACGGCCCGATCGCGAGGCCGTGGCCGTAGGTCTCGCGGCCGTCCTCGTGGCGGCCGCACTGCGCGGCTGCCAGCACAAAGCACTGACCCAAGATCGCGCGGGCGCGTTGCAGCGTGTGCCAGTGCGCTTCGCCGGTGGGGCGCGTGAACGCGGCGGGGATCGCGATCAGCGTCGCGCCCGCCTCGGCATAGGCGTCGTACAGCGCGTTGAAGCGCAGATCGTAGCAAACCGACAGGCCGAGCCTGCCCCACGGCGTGTCGGCGACCACGGCTTGGCTGCCAGCGGCGAAGGTTGCCGATTCGCGGTAGCGCTGGCCGGGGCCGAGATCGACATCGAAGCGGTGGATCTTGTCATAGCGCGCGGCGATGGCGCCGGTGCCGTCGATCAGGAACGAGCGGTTGGCGAGAAGCGGGGCGCCCACACCCGCTGCTTCCTCGTCGCCCCCGCCGGCCGCTGGCGCGGCCACCTCTCCCGCGGGTGCGGGAGCACTGGTGCGCACTGCGAGCGAGCCGATCGCGATCCACATGCCTGTTTGAGCGGAGACCTCGCGCGCGGCGGCGAGCGTCGGCTCATCCGCCTCGGCTGGAGCGTTCGCGAGCAGCCGCTGGCGGTCACGATCGAGCAGACCGCTCATCTCGGGCGTGAAGGTGATCTCCGCGCCGTCGGCAGCCAGCCGCTCCAGCGCGCGGTGCATCCAGGCGGCGTTGGCGGCCGGAGCGATCCCCGTACGCGCCTGTACCAGTCCGGCGCGCAGCGTGGCGCCCATCAGGCGGCGGCGAGCAGCGGATCGAGCCCGCCCGCGGCTTCCAGCGCAGCGAGATCGTCGGAGCCGCCGACGTGCCGCCCGCCAATGAACACCTGCGGCACCGTGTGCCGCCCGCCCGAACGCTCGCGCATCTCGTGGCGCTTCGCGCCGTCGGTCGTGACGTCATACTCGGTGAACGCCGCGCTTTTTTTCTTGAGCAGCGCCTTCGCGCGCGAGCAGTAGGGGCAGCCGAACTGCGTATAGATTTCGACCTTTGCCATTGGGAGCGGTCTCCTTTTGCCCTTCAATGGGCAGGACTGGCGCCTCGCACAACCCGCGCGAAGGCGAGCGCATTTACCGGTCCGGCTCCGGCCGCGGTCAGCGCGAGCGCGCAGGCGTGCGCCGTTGCGCCCGCGGTGATCACGTCGTCAATCAGCACGACCGGGCGGCCCGCGAGCTGATCGGGCCGGTTGACGGCGAAAGCGCCAGCCACATTCGCATAGCGCTCGGCGCGCGTCAGGCCGCCACTTGCGGGGGTCGAGCGGACGCGCACCAGCCCATCAAGCAACACCGGCAGCCCCCTCCGACGCGCGAGCGAGCGGGCGATCAGCGCCGACTGATTGTAGCCGCGACGCCAGAGCCGCCAGCGCCACAGCGGTACCGGCACGATCACCGCGGGGGGCCGCAGCCAGTCGACGCCCGCGCGCAGCATCTGCGCGGCGCACGCCTCGGCAAGGTGCGTCGCGTCGCCATGTTTCAGCTTCAACACCATGCGTCGCGCCCGATCCTCATAGGCGACCGCTCCGCGCGCGGCGGCGAAGGCGGGCGGCTCGGCGGCGCAGCGCTCGCAGACGGTGCCGGGCTCCACCGCCTCGGCAAATGGCTCGCCGCAGCGCGTGCACCAAGGCGGCCCCAGCTGCACCAGTCCCGCGAAGCACGCGACGCAGAAGCGCCCGTCGGCATCGACCACCACGCCGCAACCGGGGCAGCGCGGCGGCAACACCAGCGCGAAAGCGGCCTCTGCTGCGCGGGTGAGCGGGTGAGCCATGTGTGATGATGCTAGGCGCGCCCGCGCCCGGCGGCTACCGCTCTAGCCCGGGCCCATGATCGAAATTTTCAGCCGCTCCTGCCGCAGGCTGCGGCGCGACCGATCGGCGACCCGCTTCGCGCGAGTGGCGGATCTGTTCGTTCACGCCGCCGACGAGCTCGCGGGGCGGCTGGCCGAAAGCGGGCGCGCCTTCGACCGCGCGCTCGATCTCGGCTGCCGCGACGGGCGGCTAGGGCGGCGGCTGCCCGCTGAGACGGTTATCGCACTCGATTGCGGATACCGGTTCGCGCTGATCGCCCGCGGCGCGCAGGCCGACGAGGACCGGCTGCCGTTTGGCGATGCCGTGTTCGACCTGATCGCGAGCGTCGGCGCGCTGCATACAGTCAACGATCTGCCCGGTGCGCTGATACAGCTGCGCCGCGCGCTGCGCCCCGGCGGCCGGTTCGTCGCGGTGCTGCCCGGCGGCGAGGAGCTGACGCCGCTTCGCCGCGCATTGTTCGAGGCAGAGGAACTGCTGTTTGGCGGCGTCCATGCCCGAACCCACCCGATGCTCGATCCGCGCGAGGCGCCGAGCCTGCTGCAACGCGCCGGGTTTGCCAACCCTGTGGTCGACGTGGAGCCGCTGCGGCTGCGCTACCGCGACCTGTTCGCATTGATCGCAGATCTCCGCGCGGGCGGCGAGACCAACGTGCTCACCGATCGCGCCCCGCGCTTCACCCGCGCGCTGGCCGCGGCCTCAGCGGCACGTTTCGCCGATCTGGGTGACGAGGACGGCCGCGTGACGGTGGAGGCGAGCCTCATCTACCTGACCGCGGACGCCCCCGCAGGGTGATCCGCGCTGGATGCAGCGAAACGGCTTGCCAGCCGTCAGCACGTTGACGATCTCGGGACCGATCAGCCCGGCGGCCTGCCCGCTTCGCAGACCCTTCTAATCGCGGAGCTTTGCGCGCCGATCCTCGTCGGCACTGGATGGCGACAGCCCTTCAAACAGCCCGCGCGGATGCCGCACCTCCATCTAGGCTGCCCGCAGCGAGGTCGCGCGGAACCGTTCGGCGGTCATCAGCGTGCGAGCGAATCGGGCGGGGCGGTCGCGCACTCTGACGGGCACGCCGTTGCCCATGACGAGCTTTCGCGACAGCGCGCGACGCCCCCTTATGCCGCGCCGCAGCATAGCGGTTGACGCAACCGTCAACGCACGGCTAGACGCGCCGCCAACGGCCGCGGTGGCTTGCCACCCGTGGCCCGGCGGCTGTGGCGTTGACCCGCGGCCTCTGCGGAGTTCCCGATGCCACCCGAGCACGACCGCCTTCAGGACCTTGGGGCGCGGCTGAGCAAAGCCAAGGCGCGCATCGCCCCGGAACCCCGCGAGGTCGCGGCACGCGCGATGGGCGGCGGGTTCCGGCTGGCGCTCGAGCTCGTGACGGGCTCGCTCGTCGGCGGCTTCATCGGCTGGTTGCTGGACCGCGCGGTCCACACAAAGCCGGTGTTCCTGATCGCTTTCTTCCTTCTCGGGCTGGCGGCGGGCTTCCGGAACCTGATGCGCGCGGTCAACCGCGAGCAGGCTGCGGTAGACGCCGAGGCGCGGGACGCAAACCAGGACTGAGTGCGTGGCCAATCCGCTGGAGCAGTTCGAAATCACGCCGCTCGTGCCGTTGCGGCTCGCGGGCTATGACGTAAGCTTCACGAACAGCGCCGGGTTCATGACGCTGATCCTGCTGCTGGTTGTCGGCTTCCTGTTCATGGGTACCCGGCGGCTGGCGCTGGTGCCGGGCCGCTGGCAGGCCGCGGTCGAGGAACTGCACGATTTCGTCGGCGGCATGATCGACGAGAATATCGGCCCCAAGGGCCGTCCGTTCCTGCCGTTCATCTTCGCGCTGTTTCTGTTCATCCTGGTGTCGAACCTCGTCGGGCTGTTTCCGTACAGCTTCACGGTTACCAGCCACATCGCGGTGACCTTCGCCTTCGCGGCGTTCATCTTCGTGCTGTGCATCGGCATTGGCTTTGCCAAGCACGGGCTGCACTTCTTCGAACTGTTCGTGCCGCCGCAGACGCCCATCGTGCTGCTGCCGCTGATCGTGCTCATCGAGATCATCAGCTATCTGTCGCGGCCGCTGACCCTTTCGGTGCGTCTGTTTGCGAACATGACGGCTGGACACATCTTGCTGGAGGTGTTTGCCGGCTTCATCATCAGCCTTGGGCTGGCGGGCGGGGCGGCGATGCTGCTGGCGCCGCTGCCGTTCCTGATGAACGTGATGCTCTACGCGCTCGAGCTGCTGGTCGCAGTGGTGCAGGCTTATGTGTTCGCGCTGCTGACCTGCGTGTACCTGAACGACTCGATCAACCTCGCTCACTAATACGATCCAAGAAGGGAACTTAGAACCAATGGACGCAGCTGCAGCCAAGCTCCTCGGAGCGGGCATCGCCACTTTCGGCATGGGTCTTGCCGCGCTGGGCGTGGGCGTGATCTTCGGCCTGTTCCTGCAGGGTGCGCTCCGCAACCCTGCCGCTGCCAACTCACAGCGCCCCAACCTGCTGTTCGGCTTTGCGGTGACCGAAGCGCTCGGCATCTTCTCGTTCCTCGTCGCGCTCATCCTGCTGTTCGTCGTCTGATGACGGCCGAGCTGACGGACCGGGCGGAGTAGCCGATGCCTCAATTCCAGCTGGCCAACGCACTCCCGCAGGTGGCGTGGCTGCTCCTGATCTTTCTTGTGCTGTACTTGGCGGTCTCGGCGCTGCTTCCCGGCGTATCGCGCGTGGTGGAGAACCGGAAGGCCGCGATCGCAGCCGACCTCGCGGCGGCCGAGCAGGCGCGGCTCGACGCGCGCGCTGCGGCTGAGCGGATGGAGGCGGAGCTGAAAGAGGCACGCGCGGCTGCGATGAGCGAGGCGGCCGCTGCCAAGCTTGCCGCCGAGCGGGCCGCCGCCGAGCGGATGCGCGGGCTGGATGACGAGCTCGCGGCGAAGATTGCCGCGGCGGAGCGCGAGCTTGCCGACCAGCGATCCGCCGCGATCGCGAGCCTTGACGGCCTGGCGATCGACGCCGCGCAGCGGATCGTGGAGCGGCTCACCGGCGTCGCGCCGGGCGCTGAGCTGGTCCGCGGCGCCGTCGCGCAGATAGGAGCCCGCTGATGCAAGCCGCCGAACGGATCGAGCCGCCCGTCGTCACCAAGGATCCCGTCGCTCCAAGTGGCAACGGCGTTTCCAACGGCACGCACAGCGATGCGACGCTGGCCGCAGTCGGCCAGGGCACGCCCGAGGCGACGGCGATCACGCAGGCCGAAGCCAAGACCGCGCATCACGAGACGCTGCTGGGCCTCGACGGCTTCGGCTGGGTCGGCCTCGCCTTCCTGGTGTTCGCGCTGATCCTGCTGCGCCTGCGCGTGCCGTCCGCCATCGGCGGCGCGCTTGATGCACGTGCAGCGCGCGTCCGCTCCGAGCTCGACGAAGCCAAGCGGCTGCGGACCGAGGCCGAGGCGCTGCACGCCGAGTATGCCGCAAAGCTCAAGCAGGCGGAAGCCGACGCGCAGCGCATCCGCGAGGCGGCGCACGCCGAGGCCGCGCGCATCGCCGAGAAGGCGCATGCCGACGCCGAGGCTCGCATCCTCCGCCGCTCGGCGCAGGCCGAGGACCGCATCGCCGCCGCCGCGCGCTCGGCGGAGGCGGAACTGCGCGCGCGTGCAGCAAATCTCGCCACGCAGGCCGCTGCGCGCGTGATCGGCGAACATGGCGACGCTGCGATGAAGACCAGCCTTGCCGCGCGAGCGATCGAAGAGGTCGGGGGACGCCTCTAGGCCCTGCCGAAGCCGCCGCGTCACGAAGCGCCTCATTGCCTTCCGGCCCGGCGCGACTAAGGGTCGCCGCTTCACGATCGGGAGGGATGATTTGCGCCACACGTTCACCGCGCTTGCGCTGCTCGCTGCCACCACGCCCGCGTTTGCGGCGCCCAAGACGGCTGCGCCCCGCTTTAGCGACATGCCGGACAAGTTCACGCCGCCCGATCGGCGCGACTACACGCAGACGGTCGTCGATATTCCCATGCGCAACGGTGTCAAGCTGCACACCGTCATCCTGCGGCTGAAGTCAACGCAGGGCAAAGCGCCGATCATCCTCACCCGCACGCCGTACAACGCCGAAGGCCGCGCCGCACGCGAGGAGTCGACGAGCCTCCGCGTCGCGCTCGGCGGGCGCTATGACACGATACTCGACGGCGGTTACATCCTGGTGTTTCAGGACATCCGCGGCAAATACGGCAGCGAAGGCGATTACGTGATGACGCGGCCCCTGGTGGGACCGTTCAACCCCACCAGGGTCGATCACAGTACCGATACCTACGACACCATCGATTGGCTGGTGAAGAACGTCGCCGACAACAACGGCCGAGTCGGCATCACCGGCGTCAGCTATGACGGGTTCCTGACGCTGATGGGCTTGGTCGATCCGCACCCGGCCCTGAAGGCGGCGGTGCCGTTCAACCCGATGGTCGACGGCTGGGTGGGCGACGACTGGTTCCACCACGGCGCCTTCCGCGCGTGGGGATTCGATTATATCTTCAACCAGGCCGGCAGCCGCAAGAACGCCATCAAATTCAAGTCGACCGGTCGCGACGAGTATGACTATTTTCTGCAATGGCCGAACAGCGGCGCGCTAGGCACGGCTGTCGGGCTGGATCAGATAAAGTTCTGGCGCTCGCTGAAGGAACACCCGGCCTATGACGGCTTCTGGCAGGGCCAGGCCGTCGATCGCATCCTCGCCGACCGGCCGCTGAAGGTGCCGACGCTGTTGGTCCACTCGCTGTTCGATCAGGAGGACATCTACGGCGCGCCGGCTGTCTGGAAGGCGATCGAGCCCAAGGACGCCGATCAATCGAAGGTGTTCATGGTGATGGGCCCGTGGTTCCACGGACAGGGCATGGGCGATGGCACCAGCATCGGCGCGGTCAACTGGGGTCAGGACACTGGCCTGTGGTTCCGCCGCAACGTCTTGCAGCCGTTCCTCGACGCGCATCTGAAGGACGGCGCCGCCGACGCGAAGACGGCCAATGTGACCGCGTTTGAGACGGGCACGAATATCTGGCGCACCTATGCGCATTGGCCGCTCAGCTGCGCGCAGGGCTGCCCCAACACCAGCCGCGCGCTGTATCTGAAGCCGCAGGGCAAGCTGGGCTTCGTCGCTGCGCCGGCGGGCGAGGCGGCGAGCTATGTTTCCGATCCGGCTAAGCCGGTGCCGTATATCCCGCGCCCGGTGCAGGCGGGCATCGTCCGGACCAGCTGGCAGAACTGGCTGCTGACCGATCAGCGCAACGTCGCGACGCGGCCCGACGTGCTGGTGTTCCAGACTGATCCGCTGACTTCGCCCATGAAGATCGGCGGCCAACCGGTCGCACATCTGAACCTCACTACGACCGGCGAGGACGGCGACTTCGTCGTGAAGCTGATCGATGTCGGGCCGGAGGACGAGCCATATTCGCCGGGCATGGCGGGCTATCAGATGATGGTGTCCGCCGACATCATCCGTGCACGCTATCGCAACGATCCAGCCAAGCCCGAGCGCATTGTCCCGGGGGAGCCGGTCAGGATCACGCTGCCGCTGCCGCACGCCAACCACGTGTTCAAGCCGGGCCACCGGATCATGGTGCAGGTGCAATCGAGCTGGTTTCCGCTTTACGACCGGAACCCGCAGACGTGGGTGCCGAACATCTTCGATGCTCCGGCGAGCGCATATCAGCCGGCGACCGTGAAGGTGAGCGTGAGCGGGCCGGACGCGAGCTACATCGACCTCCCCGTGGCGCCCGTTGAGTAGCGCCATGCACGGTCATGCCAGCGCAAGCTGGGGCGACCGCGTGCGTTGGGACCGGTCTGGCCGCTAACCCGCCGCCATGTGGGTCAATAGTTCGAACATCACGTCCACGGCCGCCAGCGCGGTGATGCCCGATTGATCGAAGGGCGGCGACAGCTCGACCACGTCGCCGCCAATCAGATTGCCGATCGCCAACCCGCGCAACAGCCGCTGGGCTTCCCACGTCGTCAGCCCGCCCGGAACGGGGGTGCCGGTTCCCGGCGCATAGGCCGGATCGAGGCAATCGATGTCGAAGCTGAGGTATGTCGGCCCGTCCTCGAAGCGCGGCAGCGCGGCGACGACCTCGCGCATCGGCGCCTCGCGCACATCGTCGACGCTCAGCACGCGGATGCCGTGTTCGCGAGCGAACGCCATGTCCTCCGCCGCGGCGAGCGGACCGCGAATGCCGATCATTGCATAGCCGCCGGGCCGGATCAGCCCTTCGGTGATGGCATGGCGGGCAAAGGCGCCGTGATGATACTCCTCCCCCCACGCGGCCGGGTAGGTATCTAGATGCGCATCGAAGTGAATGAAGTTGAGCGGGCCGTGCATCGCCGCCGCCGCGCGCAGGATCGGCAAAGTGCACGAATGGTCGCCGCCTACTGCGATCACGCGCTTGCCCGCGCCGAAGAGCTGCCCGAACGTCTCCTCGATCAGCGCATAGCTACGCTCGCGGCTGACGGGCACGGTCGGGCAATCGCCGACGTCCGCCACGTCCAGCCGCTGAACCCAGTCAACCTCGCGGCTCATGTGGAAATTGCGGCCAAGCGCCGAAAGCTCGCGGACCGCCGTGGGGCCGAAGCGCGCACCCGGCCGGTAGCTGACGCCGCCGTCGAACGGCACGCCGATCAGCGCCACGTCGAACGCATCGGCCGGGTCGGCCTCGGGCAGACGGAAAAACGTCTTCACTCCGGCGAACCGCGGCTGGGCGCGGCCGGCGAGCGGCACGAAGCGACCGGCCATCACTGCACCCCGTCGGATGACTGGGCGGTTGCGGACGAGCGATCCGAAATGGCAAAACGCGAAGCCGCAGCGGTGCGACCATATCCGCCCGGCGCAGTCCGGCGAACGTCGTCCACGATCCGGCGGCACGCGCCGGCGCCACGGTTCAAGCCAGGCGCCAGAGCCGGGATTGCGACGCTTGAAGACCTCACGAAGACCCGCTTACCCCATTTGCTGCACGCCGAACCAGCAGTCGCGCTTGCGAACCCTACGAGTCCACCGCAGTCTGCAGCGCTTACCGGGCCTCGGCCCGCGTCCTTCAGGAGGTACCGCCACCCGTGATCCTGTTCCGGGCCAAAGAGCGGGCTTCGCGCAGCTTCGTCAAGGCACTCAGCTGGCGCGCGGTCGGATCGATCGACACGTTCCTGCTGGGCTGGCTGTGGTCGGGCAACGCGCAGGTCGCGGGCGCGATCGCAGGAACCGAGGTGTTCACCAAAATCGCGCTGTATTTCGTGCACGAGCGGCTGTGGGCGCTGGTTCCGTTCGGCCAGAAGCCAGCCGCAAGTGGGGGCGCAGCTGACGAGTCCGCAACTAGCGCAGACGGTCGGCATGCCAGCGCAGATGATCCGCGATGAAGCTCGCAATGAAGAAATAGCCGTGATCATAGGCCTCATGACGGCGCAGAGTGAGCGCAATGCCCGCTCGAGCGCAGGCGGCCTCTAGGAGATCGGGGCGCAGCTGATCGAGAAACGGATCAGCCTCGCCCTGATCGACGAGCATGTCCCCGACGCGCGCGCCGTCCTCGATCAGCGCCACCGCATCATAGGCGCGCCAGGCGTCCGCATCCCCGCCAAGATAGCGGCAGAGCGCCTTGCGGCCCCACGCCACCTGAGACGGCGCGGCAATCGGCGCGAACGCCGACAGGCTGCGGAAACGCTCCGGACGGCGCAGCGCGGCGATCAGCGCGCCGTGCCCGCCCATCGAGTGACCGAGCACGCCCATGCGGCCAAGATCCGCGCTCGCATATTGCGCAGCGATCACCTCCGGAAGTTCGTCGGTCACATAGGACCACATGCGGTAGTTGGCGTTCCACGGCGCCTCGGTGGCGTCGACATAGAAGCCCGCGCCATCGCCGAAATCATACGCGCCGTCGGGATCACCCGGAACGTCGCCGCCACGCGGCGAGGTATCTGGCATGACAAGCATCAGTCCGTGCTCGGCGGCAACGCGCTGCGCGCCGGCTTTCACCGTGAAATTTTCTTCGGTGCAGGTGAGGCCAGCCAGGCAGAACACCACTCCCACGGGCCCGGCTTCGGCGGCCGGCGGCGAATAGACCGCATAGCGCATCGGCGTGTTCGTCGACGCGCTGTGGTGGCGATGGAAGCTTTGGTAGCCGCCGAAGCAGCGGTGGGTGCTGAGCGTTTCAACGGCAGTCGCGGCCATGCGACGGCATCTAGCCGCGCATGGCCGCCGATGCCACCGGCTTATCGCTGCCGGTAATAGTGGCGATTGCCGTAGCGATCGACCCAGTAATCGCGCCCGCTCTCGTCACGGTAATCGCGGCGGCCGCGGTAATCGCGATATTCGCCGCGGCCGTCGCGTCCGGTCGCGGCACCCGCGACCGCGCCGACGCCGGCGCCGATCGCTGCACCTGCGAGCGGGTTCCCAGCAAGCGCGCCGACGACCGCGCCACCCGCAGCACCGACAGCGGCGCCGACACCGGCACGGCGGCCCTGCTCGGTCTGGCAGGCGGAAAGCGAGAGGCTGGAGGCGGCTGCGACCAGCAGAAGTGAGGTGCGCTTAACCATCGGGGAACTCCATCGGTTGTTTCAGCTGCCGCCAGAACACATGCCGGGCGCTGGACGTTCCGTGAATGGCTTATTCACGCCCACCCCTCCAGCACCTGATCGGGCGGGCGGTGACCATCGGACCACGCGCGGATGTTGGTGATGACCTTGTCGCCCATCGCGCGCCGTCCTTCGAACGTCGCCGATCCCATGTGGGGCAGCAGCACGACATTGGGCAGCAGGCGGAGGCGCGGCTCGATCTCGGGCTCGCGTTCGAACACGTCCAGCCCGGCGCCCGCGATCACGCCGTCGGCCAGCGCATCGGCGAGCGCGGCCTCGTCGATCACCTCGCCGCGCGCCGTGTTCACGATATACGCATGCGGCGGCAGCAGCCTGAGGCGTCGCGCATCGATCAGGTGATGCGTGGCCGGGGTGAGCGGGCAGTTGACCGAGAGGATGTCGCAGTGCGGCAGCATTTCATCGAGGCTGGTGTGGAACACCGCTCCGCCAGCCTCGGCTTCGGCGGCGGCGGGCAGCCGGTGGCGCTGGTGATAGCGGACCCTCAGCCCGAAGCCGAGCGCGCGCGCCGCGACCGCGCGGCCGATGCGGCCCAGGCCGATGATGCCGAGCGTCTTGCCAGTAACGCGGTGGCCAAGCATCGCCGACGGGCTCCATCCGCGCCATGCGCCCTCGCGCACGATGCGCTCGCCCTCGGCGAAGCGGCGCGGAGTCCACAGGATCAGCGCCATCGCGGTGTCGGCGGTATCGTCGGTCAGCACGCCCGGCGTGTTCGAAACGAGGATGCCGCGCGCGCGCGCCGCGGATAGGTCGATATGGTTCACGCCCACGCCGAAATTGGCGATGAGCCTGAGACGCGGCGACGCGGCGGAAAGGACGACCGAGTCGATCCGGTCGGTGACGGTCGGCACCAGCACATCGCAATCGCGCACCGCCGCGCGCAGCCCGTGCGCATCAAGCGGCGCGCCATCGAGGTTGATCTCGGTCTCGAACAGCTCGGCCATGCGCGCCTCAACCGCCGGCGGCAGGCGCGTGGTGACGTGGACCTTTGGACGGCGGGCGCGATCGGGCATGGGCGCACGCGCTACGGATAGCGGCGCGGCGGGGTCAAGCCGCGCAACCACGGGGCGGTCTTGAGGATTGATGGCGGCACGGTGGGTCCCCACCTCTCTGCCCACGTTGGAGCGCGATGTTCATGGTTTATCACAATCCGCCCCCCGGGCGGCACCACGAGCCGACGGTGCTGCTCGTCGGCGAGGACAACGACGGCCACTGGCTGGTCCAGGAAAATCACGGCCGGATCGACGAGGAGTTCGAAAGCAAGGGCGCTGCGGTGGCGTTCGCCGAAAGCGTTCGCAGGCGGCTTCCGAGCGCGTTCCTGATGGTCACGCCCTCGACGATCAGCCGCCCGCCGACGCCGCCGCGGGCCCAGGCGGCCTGAGCGGGCGAACGATCTAGCGCGCGCGCGGCGGCGCTGGGCGAAAGCGCCACAGCGCGCCGCCCTCTGCCAGCGCCGAGCCGACGGTCCTTGTCTCGCCGTCGCTCAGCGCAGCGAGCAGGCGATCAAGCTCGGGGCCGTCGGCCTCGGCGCCGAACGCTGCGGCTGCGCGCTGCAAGAGCGCGAAGCGCAGCGCGCGCGGAAGGTCGGCTGCGTCGACCGTCAGGTCCGGGCCGTGCCATTCGGCGCGGCCCTCCCACGCCCGCTCGGCGGCCCAGTCGAGGGCATCGGCTGCGTCGCGCGCGTGGTCGGCTGCGGCGGCAAGGCGCTTGGGATCAAGCCATTCAGTCGCGGCGAGCAGTGCGCGGGCGGCGGTGCGGTCGTAGGCCGGGTCGCGGTTGCTGGGGTCGTCGGCCGCGGCGAGGCCAGCGTCCTTCACGATCGCAGCGAGGTCGCGCTTGGCGAAGCCGAGCAGCGGGCGGACCAGCGTCAAGCCCCGCGCGAGCGGGCGGAGCGGGCGGATCCCGCCGAGGCCAGCGACGCCGCTGCCGCGAGCGAGGCGCATCAGCAGCGTTTCGGCCTGGTCGTCGGCATGGTGCGCGGTCGCGAGCCAGCGGACGCCGTTCGACGCACACCAGTCCGCCATCAGCCGATAGCGTGCCGCTCGCGCTTCGGCCTGCACGTTGCCGCCCGGTCGAGCCTCCCAGCGCAGCGTCGCGTGCGGCACGTCCCGCGCCGCACAGGCCGAGGCGACTTCAGCAGCTTCGGCTGTGCTTTCGGCGCGCAGACGGTGGTCGACGGTCAGTGCCATGACGCGGCCGGGCCGCGCCTCGGCTGCGAGCAGCAGCAGCGCGAGGCTGTCCGGGCCGCCCGAGACGGCGAGCGCAAGCTGATCCTCCGGCAGCACGCCGAACGCAGCGAGCGGGGTCCGAAGCGCGTCGGCGCTCAGCGTCAGGCCGGGCACCCCGCCCGCGTGCGCGCGGCTGCGAATTGCGGCTTCAGCTCGGGCTTCAGCTCGGTATCATAGACCTTGCGCGCAAGATCATAGACCTGGCACGCCGCTTCCAGCCGCTTCAGCTGGACGAGGCTCTGCCCAACCCAGTAGAGGCTCTCCTGCGCGCGCTCTCCCTTAGGGTCGGCGTCGTAGTTCGCAGTATGCGCGCGTGCCGAGTCCTCATATCGATTTTCGGCGTAATAGGTGCGACCGAGCCAGTAGCGCGCGAACGACGCCAGCCGGTGCTTCGGATATTTGGCAATGAACGCCTTCAACTCGGTCTCGGCACGCGGCCAATCTTTCGCCTCCACGGGGGCGTAGGCGAGCTTGTAGGCTTCGTCCGCAGTCTTGGCGCTTGCCACCGCAGGCTTGGCCCGCGCGTCTTCGGCCGGTTTGGTGACCGCCGTCGCGGGCCTCGTGGCGGCATCGGCGGGCTTCGCAGCCGGCTTCGGCGGCGTCGCTGTGCTCGCAGCGCTTGGCGGCGAGCTCGCCTCGGGCGCCGCGCCCGCCGCGGCGGGCGCGGGCGCCGCCGCGGCCTCCAGCTTCGCCAGCCGCGCTTCCAGGTCGCCGCGCAGCTTCGCCTGCTCGGTCTCCAGGCGGCGGACGCGCTCGGTCAGTTCCTCGATCTGCGCGGTCAGGCGCCGCTGCCCCGCTTCGGCTGCACCCAGCCGCGTCGACAGGTCGGCCACCACGCTCGCGCTCGCGGGCTTTTCGGGCGGCGGAGCGGCGGGGTCGGCGCGGCTGGTATCGACCTCGGGTTCGATCAGCCGCTGCGTGCCCGATGGCAGCACCTGCCGCTTCAGCGCGCGCACGTCGGTCTCGATCGCCTTCAGGCGGCGGTCCAGCGTCCTGGCGTCATCGGCCTGCGCGAATGCAGGCGCAGCCGCGAACACAAGGATCGACGCCGTGGCGAGAAACTTCAGCATCGCGCGCATCGTCAGGGCTGGGCGGGGCGGATTTGTGGCACCGGCGCAGCGGCTGCGGCGCGGCCGAGCAGGCTGCCGGGCGTGAGGCTGACGTCGCGGATCGTCTCCGCCTCGCCACCCAGCGGCGGGATCGCGCGCCCCCCTACCCGGATGTCGATGGCGCCCGCGCGGCCGGTCCACAGCGTCAGGTCGCCGGGCGGCACGCTATAGCTTTCGCCCTGCTTCAGCGTGCGCGAGACGAGCTTCTGCTTGGTCGAGCGGTCGGTGATCTGGATCCACGCATCCTGCTTGGCGGTCAGCACCACCGTGCCGCCCCCGCTCTGCGGCGCAAGCTGCTGCTGCCCGGGCGCGGGCTGCGGCGGAGCAACCGCTCCGCTGGCCGACGCGGGCAGCTGGCCCGGCGGCGGCGCGGGCTGCGCCGACCCGCAGGCGGGCGCGGCACCAGCCGAGCCGTCCGCGGGCGGGGCAGCGGGTGCCGGGGCGGGCGCAGCCGGCGCCGCCGGGGGCGTGCCATCGGCGATCGTCACCGGCTCGGACGAGCGCTTCTGGTACCAGATGATCACTCCAGCCACGAGCGCCAGCGCGATGCCGCCGCCCACCCACGCCATCCGGCGCGAAGGCAGCCGCTCGGGCTCGATCGGATCGAAGCTGACGTTCGGCGCGACATAGGCGGGGCGCGTCGTCTCGGCGCGATACTGCGCGGCCGCTTCCTCGGGATCGAGTTCGAGTTCGCGCGCATAGCTTTTCGCGAACCCCACCGCGAAGATGATCCCCGGCAGCTGTTCGTGCGCGTCGTTCTCCAGCGCGTTCAGCTGCCGCGCCGGGATCTTGGTCCGCGTCGACAGATCCTGCAGGTTGAGGCCCTTCGCCTCGCGCGCTGCGCGCAGCCGCTCGCCGAGCGTGCGGGGCGCCGCGGAACTTCGCGCCGTGTCGATCATGTCATCGCTCATTCAGCCGCCCCCTTGTCGTTCTCAGTTGGTCGGCGCGGCGGCTTTGGGCGTCGCGGCGGCCACGGCGGTTGCTCCCTTGGCGATCGCCGCCTGCACGCGCTTGGCGGCGGGGCAGTCGTTCGCGCCGCACAGCTTCTCGATCCGCGCGAGATTGATCTGCGCCCGCGCCGTCGCACCGCGCACCGCAAATGCGCTGGCCTGGCCTTCCAGCGCGTCGAGGTCGTTGGGTTCGATTTGCAGCGCCTCGCGGTAGTATTTGATCGCCTTGCCCGGCAGGCCCTGCGCCTGCGTCGCGCGCGCCAGCCCAATGAATGCCTTCACGTTCATCGGATCGACCGCGAGAGCGGTTTCAAACGTGGCCGCCGCATCGGCCGGCTTGCCCGCCGCGAGCAGGCTGAAGCCCTGTTGCGCCAGCTCCGCCGACTTGGGCTTGACCGTCTCGGCAGCGGGCAGCGCCCGGGTGCCGGAGGCTGCGCACATCAGCAGCGCGGCGAGCATCAGCTTATAACGCATCAGGAACTTTCCCATCGGGGTTGGGTGAGCGGTAAGCCTAACAGATGGGCGCGAAGGCTGCGATGAAAAACCCGTCCGTACCGGCGCGTGCGGGTGTCAAGAGCGCGGCGTGCGACGGAGCGAGCGGAGCGCCGAGCGGGGCGGGTGCGAAACCGGGTGCGCGCGCGGGGAACGCGTCCGCCTGCTGCGCCCCTTCGGACGGCAGCACCGAGCAAACGATGTAGACCAGCCGCCCGCCCGGCGCGACCAGCGCAGATCCAAGATCGAGCAGCCGCGCCTGCACCGCGGCGAGTTGCTCCAGCCGTGGCGCGGTCAGCCGCCAGCGCGCTTCGGGATTGCGCCGCCACGTGCCGCTGCCTGAGCACGGCGCATCGATCAGCACAAGGTCGGCGCTGCCGCGGAGGTCGGCGAGCTGAGCGGCCTCGCGCGGCGGATCGAGCAGGCGCGGTTCGGAGATCGTCACCCCGGCGCGTGCGGCGCGTGGTCCAAGTTGGCCGAGGCGGCGCCGGTCGGTGTCGCAGGCGACGATGCGCCCCGCGTTCGCCATCGCGGCGGCGAGCGCGAGCGTCTTGCCGCCTGCGCCAGCGCACAGGTCGACGACGGTCATGCCCGGCTCGGCCCCGGCGCCAAGCGCTGCGAGCTGCGAGCCCTCGTCCTGCACCTCGACGAGCCCCGCCAGATAGGCCGGGTGCCGCTCGATCGCGGTGCCCGCGGCCAGGCGCAGGCCGTCGGGCGCGCGCGGCGTCGGCTCGGCCTCGGGCAGCGCGGCGAGCGCGGCGGCACGTCCGCCCTGCAGCCGGTTGGCGCGGAGATCGAGCGGCGCGCGGGCGAGCAGCGCGTCCGCCTCGGGGGCGGCCTGCGCGCCGAACGCTTCGGCGAACAGCGGCTCCAGCCAGCGAGGCAGCGGGTGGGGCAGCGGCGCGGCTTCGCGCTCGCCGGAAGCGAGCGGCGCGGGGGCGTGCGGGCCGGAACCGAACAGACCGAACAGTTCGGGCTGGTGCGCTGCCGCATAGCCGATCAGCGCCGCGCGACCCGACGGCGGCGGCTCGCCAAAGGCGCGGATCGCCGCGAAGGCGAGCTCGCGCACCGCGCGGCGGTCGCCCGAACCGGCATAGCGGCGCGCCTGGAAATAGCGCTCAATGACAACGTCGGCCGCCGCCCCGCCTTCACGCGCTGCGGCCAGCACTGCATCGAGCACCTCGATCGCCGCCTGTGCGCGTGCGGAGGGCGTCACGGGCGGCGGCCGGGCTGGTGCATGGCGGGCGGTGTAGGCCAGAGCGTGCGTGCCGGGAATGCAGCGCTTGACCGCGTGGCGGGGGGAAGGCCGCTGCGGCGCGGCGGAACGGGAGGGCAGGGGAGGATTGATGATCCGCGCTGCCTTGAACCTCGGCCTCGTCGCACCGCCCGCGCTCGCGCGCACCTGCGAAGCCGTTGGGCGCGATGCGGCGGGGGCGCGCGACGCGGCCATCGAGCTCGATCCGCCCACTTCGCCCGGCCCGGTTCCGGTGATCGTCTGCGGCCACGGCCTTGGCGGCACGCTGCTGGGCGGCTTGCGCGCCGAACTCGCGCCCGGCGACCGCTTCGACCGGAACGAAGGCGCCGCCTCAATCCTCGCCGAACCGGTCTTCGACGAGCTTCACCAGCGCGGCGAGCGCCTCCTCGGACTGCGCACCGGTCGCGGCGATGTCGATCGTGTCGCCCGGCGCGGCGGCGAGCATCATCAGGCCCATGATCGACGTGCCCGCCACGTTGCTGCCGTCGCGTGCGACGGTCACGGCTGCATCGAACTGCGCTGCCAGTGTCACGAACTTCGCCGATGCGCGCGCGTGCAAACCGCGCTTGTTGCGGATGGTGACGGTCGCGGCAACGCGGCCGCTCACGCCACCCCGTCGAGGATGCGGCTGGCGACCGAAATATACTTGCGGCCCGCTTCCTGCGCAGCCTCGACCGCGTCGGCGACGGTCGCGGTCTTGCGGATCGAGGCGAGGCGGATCAGCATCGGCAGGTTGACGCCCGCGATCACCTCGACGGGGCGGCCGCGCCCCATCAGGCTGATCGCAAGGTTGGAGGGCGTTCCGCCGAACATGTCGGTCAGCAGCACCACCCCGGCGCCCGAATCGACCCGATCGGCCGCCTCGGCGATCTCGGCGCGGCGCGCTTCCATGTCGTCGTCGGCGCCGATGCACACCGCCTGGATGTCGGCCTGCGGGCCGACGACATGCTCCATCGCGGCCAGGAACTCGCGTGCGAGCTCACCGTGGGTCACGAGAACGAGGCCGATCACGCGGGTTCGGGCTCCATGAAGTCCTGCCGGTCGGGCACGGCGTCGACTGGCCCGAACTCCTCGGCATCGACGCCCTGGCGCTTCAGGTCGCGGTGGGTGACGGTCAGCGCGTAGCCCGCAGCGCGCAGCTTTTCAGCCATGCGCTCGGCGACGAAGACGCTGCGGTGCTTGCCGCCGGTGCAGCCGAAGCCGACCAGCAGATAGGCCTTGCCCTCATGCCGGTAGCGCGGGAGCAGCATCGTCAGCAGGTCGAAGATCTTGTCGAACGCGCCCTCGAAGGTCGGGTCCGATTCGACATAGCGCTGCACGCGTTCGTCAAGGCCGGTCAGCGGCCGCAGCTCGGCCTGCCAATGCGGGTTGGTCAGGAACCGCATATCGAACACCAGATCGGCGTCGCGCGGGATGCCGGCGGCGAAGCCGAAGCTTTCCAACGTGATCGTCAGGCTGGCGTGGCCCCGCGGCGCGAAGCGCTGGCGGACCATGCGGCGCAGATCGTGCACGCTGGCATCGGTCGTATCGAGCGTCACGTCGGACCAACGTTTGAGCGGCATCAGCAGTTCGCGCTCCTGCAGGATGCCGTCGCTCGCCGCGCGATCCTGCGCAAGCGGATGGCGACGCCGCGTTTCGGAGAATCGCCTCGCAAGCGTATCGTCCGACGCGTCGACGAACACCACGCGCACGTCGGCGCCGCCGGCGTCGCGCAGCGCCTTGATCGTCTGCACCACCTGCTCGGCGTCGAAATTGCGCGTGCGCGTGTCCATGCCGATCGCGAGTGGGCGGTCGTCGAGCTCGGCCTGGGAATTCGGGGTGAGCAGACGCCGCAACAGCGCGAGCGGCAGGTTGTCGACCGCCTCGAACCCCAGGTCCTCCAGCGTTTTCAGAACCGTCGTCTTTCCCGCGCCGGACATCCCGGTCACCAGCAAGATCGGCCCGTGGGACGGGCTGGGCTGGGGCGGGGGCGCGCTCATTGACCGGCCATGCTTAGCGCCGAGCGCGCGTGCGTTAAAGCGAGTTCCACGAGGAGCGGCGCCGAGGGAGCGCGCGGGTCGATCCGCACCAGCGGAAGCGTCAGTTCGCCGTGCGTCCAGTGATCGGGTTCGGGCAGGCGCGCGGTCGGCGGTTCAAGCTGCACGGCGAGCCGCGCTGGCACGGGGCCGGAATAGGGCACGCGCACGATCCCGATTCCGCGCACCTCGATCAAGCCGGCGATTGCGGTCGGGGCGCTCGCGTCGGCGCCCTTCAGCAACACCTGGTCATCGCCCACGAGCAGCCAGCCGCGGTCGATCAGCCGGAGCGCCAGATCGGACTTGCCCGCGCCCGGCGGTCCGAGCAGCAGCACCGCGGCACCGTCGCGCGCCACGGCCGTCGCGTGGACCAGCTCCGTCACGCGCCGCGGCGCCCCGGTTCACGCACGCGGCAGCCGCACCGAAAAGCGCGCGCCGCGCGTCGGCAGGTTCTCGACGAACACCTGACCGCCATGCGCTTCGGTAATCGCCTGCACGATCGCAAGGCCAAGGCCCGAATGAACTCCGAACGCCTCCTCGTGCGGGCGCGAGGAATAGAAGCGCTCGAAGATCCGCCCCATCATCTCGGGCGGGATGCCCGGCCCCTCGTCGGACACGGTCAGCAGTACCGATCGCGCGCCCTCGGCCGTCAGCTCGACGCGAATCGTGCCGCCGTCGGGCGAGAAACTGACAGCATTGTCGATGAGGTTGCGGATGATCTGCGCCAGCCGATCGGCATCGCCCAGCGCAGCCACGCCGGCGGCGGGGGTGATGATCGTCACGCCGCGCTCCAGCTCGGTATTCGCGGCGACCTCGCGCGCAAGTGCAGCGAGATCGACCGCGCTGAAGCGGGCTCGGCTCATCGCGGCGTCGAGGCGCGAGGCTTCGGCGATGGCGGACAGCAGCCGGGTCATGCGCCGTACGTCGTCGCTCATCAGCTCGCGCAGCTCACGCCGCAGCGCCTCGTCGTCGATCCGCTCGTAGGTTTCGAGCGCGGAGCGAAGCGAGGCGAGCGGGTTCTTGAGCTCGTGCGCGACATCGGCCGCGAAGCTCTCGGTGGCGTCGATCTTCTGGCGCAGCACCGCGGTCATCTCGGCGAGAGCGCGGGCCAGCTGGCCGATCTCGTCGCGCCGTTCGGGCAGCGTCGGGACCACCACCTCGCGCGCTCGCCCCGCGCGCACCTGCGCTGCCGCCGCAGCGAGCGCCTGCAGCGGCGCCGCGATCGTGCGCGCGAGGAAGCTCGACAGAGCGAGCGTCGCTGCGAGCACGCCGAGGAACAGCTGGAAGCTGTGCAACCGCTCGTCGCGAACCGCGAAGGTGATGTCGCGCGCATTGACGATCATGTGGATCGCGGTGTCGCGCCCGGGCACCAGCGCGGCGGCGGTGATGACAAGCGACCGGTCCGGAGCGCGCCACAGCCGGTCGACCGGCACGCCGGGCTTCGCTTTGGCGAGGCTGGGCCAGGTGCGCGGCGAGCGGTTGAGATCGGGAAAATCGGGGAGCGCGGGCGCGCCCGTCAGCCCCTCGATCACCACATCGATCGCCTGCGCCAGCCGTTTGCGGAACGGCAGATCGGCCGTGCGCTTCAGCTGAATATTGGGCCCGGTCAACGTCCAGCTGTCCGCCAGCAGACGCCGCTCGGGCGGCGGTCCGTAAAGGCGCAGCCGGCTGCCGGTGACGCGCCCGAACTCGCCGATGTCGCTTCGCGCCTGTGGAAGCGAATCGGACGCGACCGCCATCGCGATCAGCTGCGCCTGGCCGCGGACCTCGGCGCGGCGCACGTCGATCAGCCGCTCGCGGTAGCTTTCCAGATAGAGAACGCCGCCGAGCAGCATCAGCACCGCGAAGAAATTGACCGCGAGGATCCGCGCCCTGAGCGGCCAGCTGACCGCGCGGCGCTCAGCCCGGGTTGAAGCGGTAGCCGACTCCGTAAAGCGTATCGATCGCCTTGAACTCGGGATCGACGTCGCGGAACTTCCTGCGCAGGCGCTTGATGTGGCTGTCGATGGTGCGATCGTCGACATAGACATCGTCCTTGTACGCCGCATCCATTAGCTGGTCGCGCGATTTGACGATCCCCGGCCGCTGCGCCAGCGTTTCAAGGATCAGGAACTCGGTGATGGTGAGCGGCACGTCGCTGCCGTCCCAGTGCACGCGGTGGCGCGCCGGATCGATCGCCAGCCGCCCGCGCACGATGGGGCCGGGATCGCCCGCGGCAGCAGAATCGCTCCCGCGCCGGGCGGAAGCGCGCCGCAGAACCGCGCGGATCCGCTCGATCAGCAGCCGCTGGCTGAACGGCTTGCCGATATAGTCGTCGGCGCCCGCCTGCAGCCCCTCGGCCTCGCCCTCCTCGTCGGCCTTCGAGGTGAGGAAGATGACGGGCACGTCCTGCTCCTCGCGCAGGCGCTTCAGCAGCGTCAGCCCGTCCATGCGCGGCATCTTGATGTCTAGCACCGCAAGGTCGGGCGGATCGGTCGTCAGCGCAGCGAGCGCGGCCTGCGGGTCCGAATAGACGCGGACGACATAGCCCTCGGCCTTCAGGCTGATCGCGACCGAGGTGAGGATATTGCGGTCGTCATCGACGAGCGCGATCGTGGCGGACATGTGCGCGCGAGATTAGGCCGCGCACTGCTGCACCGCAACAGGAGCGACAACCGCGGGCCGCGCTCTCACGTGGCGCTACGGAAGCCATTCGTTCTGGTTACACTTTGTTATTGACCGTGACATTACGGGTCTGTAATCCGCGCTCGGTGCGAGGGGTGTGCGCCCAACATCGCTGGAGAACATGAGATGAAGCTGCATTGGATTGCGGCGGCGCTGTGCTGCGTCGTGTCGCTATGCGCCGTATCTGAACCGACATTTGCGCAGCAAAGCGCGCCCTCAACCACTTTGCGCGTAGAAGATGTTCTTGCTCTACATTCTGCAGGGCTGGGCGACGAAGTCTTGATCGCAAAGATCAAGGCATCCAACCAGCGCTTCGATCTTTCAACCGAACAGCTTCTGGCGCTAAAAGCCAAGGGCCTGTCGAGCCCCGTCGTCGCCGCTCTTGTCAGCAACGGCCAGACAGGCGCTGCGGCAATGTCTGTTGACTCCCCCGACCCCAGCGTGCCGCATCCTTCGGGTGTCTACCTGCTCTCGGACGGGGCGGTTCCGGCCAAGATGGTGCGGATGAATGCAACCGTCTCCAACCAGGCGAAGACTGGGGGCATTCTCGGCTATGCTCTGACCAGCGGCATCGCCTCCATGAGCATCAAGGCGACCATCCAGAACCCGACGGCCCCGATCGCGGTGCAGAATAGCCGTCCGGTATTTTATTTTTTCTTCGACGAGTCAAACCCCAATCAGGCGCAGCAGGCGAGCACGTGGCTGAGCGGGGCGGCGGCAGTCGCGACCTCGCCTAACGAGTTCACGCTCGTGAAGCTGATGGAAAAGAAGGGCCGCCGCGAGGCGCGGGTCGGTAGCATCAATATTGCTGGCGCAAAGACGGGTGTGATGGATTCGGATCGCGTCGCGTTCGATGCGACGCTGATCCGTCCGGGCGTTTTCAAGGTGCAGCCGCGCGCTCCGCTCGCACCGGGCGAGTACGGCTTCCTGTTCGGACTGAGCGGCCAGAACACCGGCGGTGCGATGACTGCGCGAGTGTTCGATTTCTCGGTTCCGTCCGGCGCTGGCGAAGGCATGATCCGCACCAAAGCGTAACCCGCTTGGAGCCGGCGCGGGCGTGCGCCACCTAGGGGCGGTCATGCCGCGCCGCCGCCCGACCGGCCCGCCCGATCCGACTCCGTCCGCCCCGCAGCAGCCGTGCGTGCTCTGCGGGCGGCCGCTGGGCGCGCGGGTGGAGCAGCACCACCTGGTCCCGAAGAGCCGCGGCGGCACCGAGACCGCGCCCATCCACCCGATCTGCCACCGCGCGATTCACGCCGCGATCCCCAACGCGGCGCTCGAACGCGACTATGCCGATCCCGAGCGGCTGCGCGACCACCCCGAGATCGCCCGCTTCATCGGCTGGGTGCGCGGCAAGCCGCCCGATTTCCACGCGGCCACCCGCCGCCGCAGCCACGACGAGGAGCGCTGGCGGCAGTCCCGCAAGCATCACTGACCGCGCGGATCGCCTGCGACATCCTGCCGCATCACGGGCCCTGCCCCGTGGGGAAACCGGGAGCCACCCCCGAGCTGACGCCCGCTGCGGCGCGAGCGGTGCGGCGTGGGCTTGGTGGGAGGCCCTGTGTGGGTCCGCGCCGGCCGGCGTTCGCTGGACGAGGCGACGACGCGGCAACGTGCAGCCAGGGCCGTCCACGCGGCCCGACAACGCTCGCCCCAACAGAGGCTGGTGACGATTGGTGGGTCTGCGGCTGCACCATGGCCGCAGCAGCTGCAAGGCGCGCCCCGGCACGTGCATCTCGCTTCGTTCCGGCAACCGCAACACCCGGCGCGCCGCCCCGGGCCGAGTTCTCATCGGCGGACGGGCCGAAACCGGCGCGCCGCGATGACCGCGGTCGCCCGGCCATGTGCGTCAGGCGCTGCCCAGCACCCGCGCGAACAGCGTGTCGACATGCGCGAAATGCTGGCCGAGGCTGAACAGCCGGTCCAGCTCGGCGGCGCTGAGCCTCGCGGTGACCTCGGCGTCCTCGCCGAGCAGCGTGCGCAGCGAGAGCCGGCCGTCGGCCTCCCACACGCGCATCGCGTTGCGCTGGACGGCACGATAGGCGTCCTCACGGCTCATCCCCGCCTGCGTCAGCGCCAGCAGCACCTGCTGCGAGTGCACCAGCCCGCCCGTCGCGGCGAGGTTGGCGGCCATGCGGTCGGGATAGACGACCAGCCGTTCGATCACCCCCGCCGCGCGCGCGAGCGCGAAATCGAGCGTGATGCACGCGTCCGGCCCGATAAAGCGCTCCACCGACGAATGGCTGATGTCCCGCTCGTGCCACAGCGCGACGTCCTCCAGCGCCGGGAGCGCGTAGGCGCGGACCATCCGCGCGAGACCGGTCAGATTCTCGGTCAGGACCGGGTTGCGCTTGTGCGGCATCGCGCTGGAGCCCTTCTGCCCCGGCGAGAAAAACTCCTCCGCCTCGCGCACCTCGGTGCGTTGCAGGTGGCGGATCTCGGTCGCCAGCCGTTCAATCGACGAGGCGATCACCGCAAGCGTCGCGAAGAACATCGCATGGCGGTCGCGCGGGATCACCTGCGTTGCGACCGGCTCGGGCTTCAGCCCCAGCTTCGCCGCGACATGGGCTTCGACGCGCGGATCGACATGCGCGAAGGTGCCGACCGCTCCGCTGACCTTGGCGGTCGCGACCTCGGCGCGCGCCGCGAGCAAGCGCTGCCGCCCGCGCGCGAACTCGGCCCAGTGGCCCAGCAGCTTCAGGCCGAAGGTGGTCGGCTCGGCGTGGATGCCGTGGCTGCGGCCGATGGTGGGCGTGTGGCGGTGCTCCTCGGCGCGCGTGCGCAGCGCGTCGAGGAGCCGGTCCAGCCCCGCCAGCAGCAGGTCAGCCGAGCGGGCGAGCTGGACCGCCAGGCACGTGTCGAGCACGTCCGACGATGTCATGCCCTGGTGCAGGAACCGCGCTTCCGGTCCGACATGCTCGGCGACGTTCGTCAGGAATGCGATCACGTCGTGCTTGGTCTCGCGCTCGATCTCGTCGATGCGATCGGGATCGAAGCCGCCCCACTCCCACACCGCGCGCGCTGCGTCGGCCGGGATCGTGCCAAGCTCGGCCATCGCGTCGGCGGCGTGCGCTTCGATCTCGAACCAGATGCGATAGCGCGCGTGCGCAGACCAGATGGCCGCCATCTCGGGGCGGCTGTAGCGTGGGACCATGGCAACCGGATGGCGCGCGGCGGGCGGTGGCGCAACCCGTCAGGCGCCGCTGGCGAAGGCTGCGATGTCCTCGGGCGCCAGCGGGCGCGAGTAGGCGAAGCCCTGCGCGCCGTCGGCACCAGCCATGCGCGCGCGCGCCAGCTGGTCGGGCCGCTCGACCCGCTCCAGCACCAGAGTGAGCCCGCCGGCGCGCGCCCCCGCCAGCAGCGCGACGAGGTCGGGCGCGGCGGGCATCGTCGCCTTCAGCCAGTCGCCGGGGCGCGGCAGACCCGCATAGAGGCCGCACAGCAGCGCCGGACGCGGGAAGGCGATGCCGACACCGATCTCGCGGATCGCGCCGATCGCTGCAGCCGTCTCGGCCGGGTCCTGGTCGCCCGCGACGACCGCCGGCAGATCGAGCCGCACGCAGCGGGGCGGCACCGCGTGGCGCACGATCAGCGAGGCCGCCTGCTCGACGAAATCGGGATGGCGCAGCTGAGCGGCGCTGACGTTGAGGCTGAGCGCGCCGAAGCCGATGCCGCAGCGCAGCCAACGGCCCGCCTCGCCAAGCGCCTGGTCGAGCGCGGTCTGGCCGACCAGCATCGCCACCTCGGGATTTTCGAACAGCGCGTGGAACGCTCCCGGCTGGAGCACGCCGCGCTCGGGGTGGCGCCAGCGCATCAGCGCTTCCAGCCCCAGCAGCCCGCCGGGCGGCTGCAAGGCTGCGATCGGCTGATATTGCAGCGCGAAATTGCCCTGGCCGACGCTCGTGCGCACCTTGGCGGCGAGCTCGGTGCGCATCGCGCGCTCGTAGGCGACCGCGCGGTCGCGGCCGCTGTTCTTGGCGTAGAACAGCGCCACCTCGGCGCGGCGCAGCAGGCCGGTGGGACTTAGCGCATCGGCCGGGAAGTGCGCCGAACCCGCGCTCGCCGTCAGCTCGATCGCAGCGGTGCCGCGCCGGAACGGCTCACGCACGCAGGCGACCGCGGCGGCGGCGGCCAGCGCCGCCGGGTGCGAACGGATCAGGAAGGCGAACTCGTCGTCGTCGAAGCGGCCCGCGAGCGCGATACCCGGCACGCCGCGCAGCCGCCCCGCGACGCCGCGCAGCAGCGCACCCGCGTCGGCGCGGCCGAGGCGGCGCGCGGTGTCGGCAAACCAGTCGAGGTCGACGATCACCAGCCCGATCGCGTCGCCCTGCCCACCGCCGCTCGCGACCTCCGACGCCAGCCGCTCCAGGAACGCGGCGCGGGTCAGCAGCCCGGTCTCCTCGTCCAGGGGCGGTTGGGGCGCACCGATCTCGCCGTCATGAAGCAGCATCGCCCGCGTAAGACGGCACCCCGGGGCACGAACTTGCGTGGCTGCGGCCTGCCCGATCCGCCGGGTCGAGGACCGTATCCGGGCCGGAAGGAAGCGGGTCTGCGCGGCCGGCGGGGTCGGACCGCGCTGACGCCCGCTGCGTCGCCCGCTCTCCGACGTCAGCGGGCCTGTGCCGATGGTGCCCCGGCCACGAGTTGCTTCAAATACGCACAAAACATATCGGCCATCGCGTCCGCGCAGCGCTCGATCTCGTGATCCGAAGGCGAGGTTTCCGAAAACGTCTTGCCGACTTGGCTCATTGTCGTCTCGATCAGATCGCTGGCAAGCTCTCGCGCCTCCGGCAAAGCGCGCGGCAGAACCTCTTCCAGAAAATTGAGGATCACCAGCGAACCCGAAGCCCTCGCCGCATGCGCCTCGGGCGCGCTTCGATAGAGCGGCGCCGCGTCGTTCAGCGCCACCCGCACTGCCGCCTCATCGCACTCCGACCGAATAAAGGCGTGGACGAGCGTCCGTAGCCTTTCAAATGGCGGCTTCGCGC
>Ga0326763_1000033_pt1 | contig 52404 bp, 54 predicted proteins | sample NORPS_P_FD_207671 | JGI IMG/M metagenome (GOLD analysis project Ga0326763, IMG submission 207671) | Hot spring water microbial communities from Norris Geyser Basin, Yellowstone National Park, WY, United States - NOR.PS_P | ecosystem: Environmental > Aquatic > Thermal springs > Unclassified...
GCACGACGATGACCGTTTCCACGCGCGGCGGCGCGCTGACCAGCGCCTCGGCGATCGACACGCGCGCCCGCGCCGCCTCGCCAGGCTCGATCCGCCCGTCTTTCGTCAGCGCAGCCAGCCCGCGCCCGACGCCGCGCATCACCTCGGACCGTTCGACGGTCAATTCGCCCGCCAGCGCCTCGCGCACCGCGTCCAAGACCACCGCGCGGCCATCCTCGCCAAGCCCGCTGTCGGCCGCTGCCACGCAGCTGAGCGCAACGGCCACGCTCACGAAATTGTCGAGCGCTGGATCGGTATAGGCCGCCTTGAACGGCGCGACCTGCGCGTTCCGGTAGCTGCCGTCCGCCGTCAGCACCACGCGCGCGCCGCAATCGGCGATCCGGTCGGAAAGCGTCTTGTCGCTGAAGCCGCCGAACACCGCAGTGTAGAGAATGCCCGCGCGCTTGGCGCCCTCGGTCCAGACAATCTGCTCGGGGATCGACGGCATGTTGAACGCGATGCGGTCGCCCGCCTGCAGCCCCAGCCGCCGCAGCGCGACCGCGGCGCAGACGCTCTCGGCAAGCAGCACTCGGCGGCTGACACGGCGTTCATCGACCGGAGCGCCGCGGCCGCCATCGGCTGCCAGATCGAAGCGGTCGCCTTCGAAGATCAGCGCGGTGTCCGCGCCATGCCCCGCCAGCACCCAACGGTCGACCTCGTTGAACGCAGCGTTGGTGCGGCCGCCGACGAACCAGCGGAAGAACGGCGGATCGCTGGCGTCGAACGCCTGCCTCCACGGGGCCCAGCCGTCGGGCCGCTCGATGCGAAGCGGCTCGGCGGTATGAGCGTCCCAGCCCTCCCAAACGCCGTCGGCATTGCTGAGCCACGCGCCTTGGAGACCCGCATCGGCGACGAACCAGTGGCAGTTCCGCGCTGCGATTGCGCCGTGATACCCACCCGGATCGGCCGCGACAGCCGCGCGCGCAGCCTCAAACGCCGCGCGGGACGTGATCGGGTTGACCTGTGGAGCGTGCGCAAGGGGGTGTGGCGCGTGCAATCCGGTCTCCAGCGCAAGCCCCTCCAGTCCCGTCATTCATACTGAAGCGCAACGGCCGCCGAAGCGCAACCCGCGCCGGCGCGCCATCGCGTTGTCCGCACGCGAAACAATCGGCCGTGCCGCCGCAGGTTGACAGCCCGAAAGGCCGCGCCCTTTCTGCACGCCAGTGCTTGCGCCCGCCGCCCAGACCGCCAAACGCCGCGTCGGTCTGCTCGGCGGATCGTTCAACCCGGCGCATCGCGGGCACGCGCATATCAGCCGGCAGGCGATCCGGCTGCTCGATCTCGATGAATTGTGGTGGCTGGTCTCGCCGGGCAATCCGCTGAAAAGCGCGGACGGCATGGCGCCGTTTGCCGCGCGCCACGCGAGCGCCCGCCGCGCCGCGCGCGGAACGCCGCGGATCCGCGTCACGGGGATCGAGCGACGGTTGGGCACGCGCTACACCGCCGATACCGTCGCGCAGCTGACGACACGCTTCCCGCAGATCCGCTTCATCTGGCTGATGGGCGCCGACAACCTGGTGCATTTCGATCGGTGGGAGCGGTGGCGAGATCTGGCGCGGATCGTGCCGATTGCCGTCCTGGCGCGGCCGGGCTACATTGGCGACGCCATGACCGCGCGCGCCATGGCGTGGCTGCGCCGCTTCCGGCACCACCCAAGGCAGGCGCGGACGTGGCCGAGTTGGAGACCGCCTGCCATCACGCTGCTGCCGATCCGGCTGGACCCGACTTCCGCAACCGCCATCCGCGCGGCCGATCCCCGTTGGGCGGCTGCCTATCTGGACAGGGACGCTTGACCGAAACCCACAATGCCGCCCCGCGCGGCCTGCTGAACCTCGTGCTGCAAAGCCTGGAGGACGATCAGGCGCAGGACGTCGTCTCGATCGATCTGGAGGGCAAGACGAGCATCGCCGACTTCATGGTGATCGCCAGCGGCCGTTCGACCAGGCAGGTTGCCTCGATGGCGCAGAAGCTCGCCGAGAAGGTACGCGAGGCGACCGGCCGCGTTGCGCGGCTGGAGGGGCTGACCGCATCGGACTGGGTGCTGCTCGATGCAGGCGACGTCATCGTCCACCTGTTTCGGCCCGAGGTCCGGACCTTCTACAATCTTGAGCGCATGTGGATGATGGACCCGCCCGCCGCGGCGGCGATGCGGCCGGATACGGTGCGCTGAAGCTGCACATCATCGCGCGCGGCCGCATCGGGCGCGGGCCCGAGGCGGAGCTTGCCGAACGCTATCTCGGCCGCATCGCGTGGCAGACGGCGGTGACCGAGCTTGGCGATACCGCCCCCTTCCCGCCCGCTCCGCCAAGGTCGGTGCGCGTGGTGCTCGATGAGCGCGGCACCGCGCTTGCCTCGGCCGCATTCGCCGACCGGCTGGGCCGCTGGCGCGAGGAGGGCATACGCGAGGCGCAGTTCCTGCTGGGCGCGGCCGACGGGCATGATGGCGAGACGCGCGCGCGCGCCGACCTGCTGCTGAGTTTCGGCGCATGGACCTGGCCGCATCTCTTGGCCCGCGCGATGCTCGCCGAGCAGCTCTACCGCGCGGTCAGCATCCTGTCGGGTCACCCCTACCACCGGGCCTGAGGCCCGGCTTAGTCGAGCGACTGCAGCAGCTGGAACAGCATCGGTTTCAGCTTGACGACCAATTCCTTGTGGCTCGCGGTGATGCGCTCCAGCACCTCGCAGCCCTCGGGCGTCAGGGTCAGCACCGCGCGGCGGCGGTCATCGTCGGGCGTCGTGCGGCGAACATAGCCCAGCGCCTCCAGGCGGCTGACGAGTTCGGACGCGCTGTTGGGCTGGATCAGCAGCTGCTCGCCGATCCACCCGATCGTAGCACCGGGCGCCGACCGCCCGCGGATGGCAAGCAACGCCTGGTGTTGCTGCGGCGTCAGCCCGTTCGCCTCCGACGCTGCGTAGATATTGTGCAGAAACACGCGCAACTGGTACCGAAACCCGGCGAGCGCTGCGTAATCGGCTGGAGTGATCGCATCCCGCTGCGGAGGCGCTGTAGCCGGGCTTGAGGCGAAAGGTTCTGTTGCAGTCATGGTCGGGGGAACCTGTTTCCCTTTGATCGTGGCACGTCCGGCGCGTCCGCGCTACGCAGATCCTGCCACATTCCCCCGTGCTTGCGAATATTTAACATTAAGACCGGAAGCTTGAGCGCGCGACCGCTCCGGATTAGCAGCGGATCACCCACGAAAGGACCGAAATCCCTATGACCGACATCGTGATCGCGGCAGCACGCCGCACGCCCGTTGGCAGCTTCAACGGAGCATTTGCGAGCGTGCCAGCCCACGCGCTCGGCACCTCCGCGATCAAGGCCGCGCTCGCCGACGCGCGCGTCGAGGGTGCCGAAGTCAGCGAGGTGATCCTTGGCCAGATCCTTTCGGCAGCGCAGGGCCAGAATCCCGCGCGTCAAGCCGCGATGGCCGCGGGCGTGCCGCAGGACGTGACCGCCTTCGGCATCAACCAGCTCTGCGGCAGCGGCCTGCGCGCGGTGGCGCTCGGCTGGCAGCAGATCATGACCGGCGACGCGAAGATCGTCGTCGCGGGCGGGCAGGAATCCATGTCGATGGCCCCCCACGCCGCCTACCTCCGCAGCGGCACCAAGATGGGCACGCTGGAAATGGTCGACACGATGTTGAAGGACGGGCTGATCGACGCCTTCCACGGCTTCCACATGGGCATCACCGCCGAGAACCTGGCCGAGCGCTATCAGGTGACGCGCCAGCAACAAGACGAGTTCGCCGCATCGTCACAGCAGAAAGCGTCGAGGGCCCGCGCCGAGGGCCGCTTCAGGGACGAGATCGCACCGGTAACGGTGAAGGGCCGCAAGGGCGACACGATCGTCGACACCGACGAATATATCCGCGACGGCGTCACGGCGGAAGCGATCGGCGGCCTGAAACCCGCGTTCAAGAAGGACGGCACCGTGACCGCTGCCAATGCCAGCGGCATCAACGACGGTGCCGCCGCCATCGTGCTGATGACCGCCGACGAGGCGGCGCGGCGCGGGATCACGCCGCTGGCGCGCATTGCCAGCTGGGCAACCGCAGGCGTCGACCCGGCGATCATGGGCATCGGCCCCGTCCCTGCCAGCCGCAAGGCGCTGGAGAAGGCGGGCTGGCGCGTGGCGGACTTGGACCTCGTCGAATCGAACGAAGCGTTCGCCGCGCAGGCGTGCAGCGTTTCGAAGGAGCTGGGCTTCGATCCCGAGCGCACCAATGTCAACGGCGGTGCGATTGCGATCGGCCACCCGATCGGCGCATCGGGCGCGCGCATCCTGACGACGCTGCTCTACGAAATGGGCCGCCGCGACGCGAAGAAGGGCCTCGCCACGCTGTGCATCGGCGGCGGCATGGGCGTCGCCTTGTGCGTGGAGCGGTAGTGACCAAGCTTTAGACCGTCGCGCCGGACGTGATCCGGGGTGATGCGGTCGGGCGGGGAGCGGCTGACGGGAGGGCACCCAGCCCGGCGCTGGACCCCCCTCGCCGCGAGCGCTAACCGCCATCCATGCCCACCATCGGCCAGCCGCTCTCCGCACAACCCGACGCCAAGCCCAATGCCGAACGCGCCCGTGCGCAGACGGCCGATCTCAGAGCGTTGGTCACGAAAGTCGCGCAAGGCGGGCCGGAACGCTCGCGCCAGCGCCATGTCGAGCGCGGGAAACTGTTGCCACGCCACCGGGTCGAGCGGCTTCTGGACCCCGGAACGGCGTTTTTGGAGCTGTCGCAGCTCGCCGCCTACCAGGTCTATGGCGACGAGGACGTGCCAGCCGCGGGCATGATCGCGGGTATCGGCCAAGTCAGCGGACGGCTGTGCGTGATCGCGGCGAACGATCCGACGGTGAAGGGCGGCAGCTACTATCCGCTGACGGTCAAGAAGCACCTGCGAGCGCAGGAAATCGCCCGCCAGAACAAGCTGCCGTGCGTCTATCTGGTCGATTCGGGCGGTGCCAACCTGCCGCGGCAGGACGAGGTCTTTCCCGATCGCGACCACTTCGGCCGCATCTTCTACAACCAGGCAACAATGAGCGCCGAGGGCATCGCGCAGATCGCGGTTGTGATGGGCAGCTGCACCGCTGGCGGCGCCTACGTGCCCGCGATGAGCGACCAGTCGATCATCGTGCGCGAACAGGGCACCATCTTCCTGGGCGGCCCGCCGCTGGTGAAAGCCGCGACGGGCGAGGACGTGACCGCCGAGGCGCTTGGCGGCGGCGATGTCCATGCGCGCCTGTCGGGCGTCGTCGACCATCTGGCCGAGGACGACGCACACGCGCTGGATCTCGCCCGCGCTGCCGTCGCTACGCTGCCGCCGCCTGAAGCGCCGGGCATTGCGATCCGCGAGGCGCGCGACCCGCTCTACCCGGCGGATGAGCTCTACGGCCTTATCCCCGCCGACACGCGCCACCCGACCGACGTGCGCGAGGTGCTCGCGCGCATCCTCGACGGCTCCGAGTTCGACGAGTTCAAGCCGCTCTACGGCGAGACATTGGTCACCGGCTTCGGCCACATGAGCGGCATCCCAGTCGGTGTGATCGCGAACAATGGCATCCTGTTCAGCGAGTCCGCCTTGAAGGGCGCGCACTTCATCGAGCTGTGCTGCCAGCGCCGCGTTCCGTTGGTTTTCCTGCAGAATATCAGCGGCTTCATGGTGGGCCGCAAATACGAGAACGAGGGCATCGCCAAGAACGGTGCAAAGCTGGTGACGGCGGTCGCCTGCGCCGCTGTCCCGAAGGTGACGCTGGTCATTGGCGGCAGCTTCGGCGCGGGCAATTACGGCATGTGCGGCCGTGCCTACTCGCCCCGCTTCCTGTGGATGTGGCCGAATGCGCGCATCAGCGTGATGGGCGGCGAGCAGGCCGCATCGGTGCTGGCGACAGTTAAGACTGGCGGCTTCGCCAGCCGCGCCGAGGAGGAAGCGTTCAAGGCCCCAATCCGCGCCGATTATGAGCGGCAGGGCCATCCCTACTACAGTAGCGCCCGCTTGTGGGACGACGGTGTGATCGACCCCGCCGACACGCGGCAAGTGCTCGTCCTGTCACTAACCGCCGCGCTCCAGGCGCCGATCAGGGAGACCCGCTTCGGCACGTTCCGCATGTAGGACCCCGCCGCGACCGCTAGGAGTTTCCGCCCCGTGCAGCAATCTACCCCGCCCCGTTTCGCCGTCACCAGCCCCGCCACCGGCGAGGAGCTTCGCTCGTTCGAAGGCCATGGCCCCGCCGACATCGAGCGCGCACTTGCCGGGGCCGCCAGCGCCTTCCCAGCCTGGGCCGAGCGCAGCTTCGAGGAACGCGCCGCGGTGCTGCGCGGCGTGGCGGCGGCACTGCGCGAGCGGAAGGACGAACTTGCGCGGCAGATGACCGACGAGATGGGCAAGCTCCGCTCCGAGGGGCTCGCCGAGGTTGAGAAATGCGCGCACGGCTGCGAATATTACGCGACCTACGCCGCCGCGATGCTGGCCGACGAGCCGGTGCCGTTCGACGACGGCGTCGAGGCGTTCGTCACCCACAACCCGCTTGGGGCGGTGCTGGCGGTCATGCCGTGGAACTTCCCCCTCTGGCAGGCGATCCGCGCGGCAGCCCCCGCGCTGATGGCGGGGAACGTGATGCTGTTGAAGCACGCATCGAACGTCCCCGGCTCGGCAATCGCGCTGGAGGAGCTGTTCCGCGACGCGGGCGCGCCGCCGGGTGTGTTCACGACGCTTCTGATCCGATCGGACCCGGTCGCCGGAATCATCGCCGACCGGCGGGTAGCGGGCGTGACGCTGACTGGATCGGTTGCGGCGGGCCGCTCGGTGGCGAGCGCTGCGGGCCAGGCGCTGAAGCCCTGCGTACTCGAACTGGGCGGCAGCGACCCCTATATCGTGCTGGAGGATGCCGACATCGCCGTCGCCGCCGACATCCTGACGCGCGCCCGCATGCTGAACGCTGGGCAGAGCTGCATCGCGGGCAAGCGTTTCATTGCGCTGCGGCCGGTCGTCGAGGCGCTGGAAGTCGCTCTGACTGATCGCTTCCGGGCATTGACGCCGGGCGATCCGCACGATCCGTCGAGCAAGCTCGGGCCGATGGTGAGCGTGGAGGCGCGCGACGAGCTGCACGGCCAGGTGGAACGGAGCGTCGCAGCGGGCGCGCGCTGCCTAGTCGGCGGCGCGGTGCCCGATCGCCCCGGCGCATGGTATCCGGCAACTCTGCTGGCGCGAGTCGAGCCCGGCATGGCCGCCTTCGACGAGGAGACGTTCGGGCCGGTCGGCGCACTAATCGTCGCCGATGACGAGAGCCATGCGATCCAGCTCGCGAACGAGAGCGAGTTCGGTCTCGGCGGCGGCGTGCTGACGCCGGACATCGACCGCGGCCGCCGCATCGCCGCGCGGCGGGTGCAATCGGGGATGGTTGTCGTCAACACCAACGTCCGCAGTGACCCGCGCCTGCCATTCGGCGGCGTGAAGGCTTCGGGCATCGGGCGCGAGCTGTCGGTGCAGGGGATCCGGGCGTTCGTGAATATCAAGTCTGTCGAGGTGCGGCCCCATCGGGCGTGAACTGCTCAGAACTCCGTGCGAGGCCCTCTCAAAGCTGCGCTGGGCCGTTCCGGGCCAAGCTCTGCTGTTCTCTCCCCGAAGGGAGAGGCCGAGGAACGCGCCGACGCTGCCTCTGACATCGGGGGAGAGGCCGCGAGACTGAGGCGGGTCGCGCAGCGCGCCGTCCAGTCGCCGCGGGGGAGGGCAGTGGCGTTACCGCCTCAGCTGATGGCCTGCGGCTCGGGCGCGATCGTGGCGGGCTTTTCGGGCAGCGGGGTGAATTCCTGATTGTCCTCGTCCGGCAGTTTCATGCGCCCCTCGGCCCAGTCGGCCTTGGCCTGCTCGATCCGGTCACGGCGCGAGCTGACGAAGTTCCACCAGATGAACCGCTCCCCCCAATGGTGCGCCGCCCAGCGCCATCACCACCGCCGGGCTGTCGGCCAGCACAGACACGCCGTGCCCGGACGCGAGCACCGCCATCTGCCCGGCGACCAGCCGCTGCCCTGCGAGCTCGACTGCGCCGTCTGCGACGTAGACCGCGCGCTCCTGATGCTCGGCAGGGAGCAGCCGCCGCGCGCCCGCGTTCATTATCCAGTGCATGTAGAGCGTCGGGCTGCGCACCGGCACGCCCGCACGCATCCCCTCGGCCTCGCCAGCGATCAGCCGCCCGCGCACACCCGGTTCCTCCCACGCGGTTAGCTCGCGGCCAGACACGTGATGGAAGGCGGGGGCTATTTCCTCGTCTTCGGCGGGCAGCGCCACCCACGACTGAATCCCATGCATGTGCGCGCCTTCGGACCGCGCACGCTCGAACCGTTCGGAGTGAGTGATGCCGCGTCCAGCTACCATCCAGTTGACCGCGCCGGGCAGGATTTCCTGGTTCACGCCCAAGGAATCGCGATGCGTCAGCGCGCCCGAAAACAAGTAGGTGACGGTCGCGAGGCCGATGTGCGGATGCGGCCGAACGTCGAGCGAGCGCGGGATTCCGTGCGCCAGATCGACCGGCCCCATATGATCGAAGAACTCGAACGGGCCTACGCTCCGCCGAACCCGGAACGGCAGCACGCGCCCGACAGCGAAACCGCCGCCCAAATCGTGCCCGCGCTTGTCGATGACGAGTTCGATCACGCCGCCTCTCCTTGCTGTGGGCCGGGCTGTACCCCGGTCAGCCCACGCTGTCAGCGGAGCACGACGTTGAGGAGTCCAAGGGCTTCCACATCGTGGGCAACATTCCGGCAAACGCCTTCTTGTGGTGAAGGGGCCCGGCGTCATTTCGCCGACACGCTGCGCTCGCCGACCCCGACGCCGACTCCGGCGTTGGCTGCGCTGTCTCTGTTCGGCCTAGAAGCCGCTCGCCCGATGCTCCGCCGCCACTGACACGCGCGGCGATACTGCAACGAGCAGTCGGGCGGTCACGTTCAGTGGCTGTCGCGCGGCAGTCCGGCGCTTTCGTCGACGCGCTGGAATTGCTCCGCGCCCTCCAGGATGGCTCCGTGGCTCATCTGGCCGACATTGCGGCGGTAGATCTCCTGCCAAGGCGTCTGGCTGGGCGGAATCGGGAAGCCGCCGCTCGCGTGCAGCTCCCCGCGCCGACGCTCCCACTCGTCGGGAGGCACCAGCGCGTCGCAGCGGCGCGCGCGCAGGTCGACACGCACGCGGTCACCGGTGCGTAGCAGCGCCAGTCCCCCGCCTATCGCCGCTTCGGGCGAGGCGTTGAGGATCGAGGGCGAGCCCGACGTGCCCGACTGGCGCCCGTCGCCGATGCACGGCAGATCGTGGATGCCCTGCTCGATCAGCGCCGCGGGCGGGCGCATGTTCACCACCTCGGGCGCGCCGGGATAGCCGACCGGCCCGCAGCCGCGAATGACGAGGACAGATCGGTCGTCGATGCCGAGCCCCGGCATGTCGATGCGGCGATGGTAGTCCTCGGGTCCATCGAACACGAAGGCCGTGCCCTCGAACGCGTCGGGGTCGTCGGGGTTGGAAAGATAGCGGTCGCGGAACTCGGCCTTGATGACGCTCGTCTTCATGAGCGCGGCGTCGAACAGGTTGCCGCTAAGCACCACGAAGCCCGCCTTCTCCGCTAGCGGTCGGGTCAGCGGCCGGATGACCTCGCCATCGGGCCCGCGCGCGTCGGCCAGATTGTCGACGAGTGTGCGCCCGCTGACCGACAATGTTCCGCCATCGAGCAGTCCTGCGCGCAGCAGCTCGGCCATCACCGTCGGCACGCCGCCTGCGCGGTGGAAATCCTCGCCGAGATACTCGCCCGCGGGCTGCAGGTTGACAAGCAGCGGCACGTCCAGCCCGTTCTGCTGCCAATCCTCCATGCTCAGCTCAACTCCCGCGTGGCGTGCAATCGCGGCAAGGTGGATCGGGGCGTTGGTCGATCCGCCCAGCGCCGAATTGGTGACGATCGCGTTGAGAAAGTTTGCTCGTTTCAGGATGTGCGACGGACGCAGATCCTCGCGCACCATCTCGACGATCCGCAAACCCGTCGCATAGGCCATTGCCGAGCGTTCGGCGAGCACCGCGGGGATGACCGCCGAGCCTGGCAGCGACATGCCCAGCGCCTCGCACAGGCTGTTCATCGTCGTCGCGGTCCCCATCGTGTTGCACCAGCCGGGCGACGGCGTCGACCGCGCAACGAGCTCGATGAAGCCGCGCTCGTCGATCTCGCCCGCCGCAAGCATCTGCCGCGCACGCCAGATGATCGTGCCTGTGCCGATGCGCTTGCCCTCGTGCCAGCCGGAGAGCATCGGCCCGACCGAGAGCGCGATGGCGGGGATGTCGACCGTGGCGGCGGCCATCAGCTGCGCGGGTGTGGTCTTGTCGCAGCCGATCGTCAGCACCACGCCGTCGAGCGGGTAGCCGTACAGCATCTCGACGCAGCTGAGGTACATCAGGTTGCGGTCGAGCATCGGTGTCGGCCGCTTGCCGGTTTCCTGGATTGTGTGGATCGGGAACTCCATCGCGATCCCGCCAGCGGTGCGGATACCCTCACGGACGCGCTCGGCGAGGATGCGATGGTGCCGGTTGCACGGCGTCAGGTCGCTGCCGGTCTGCGCGATGCCGATGATCGGCGCGCCGCTGCGCAACTCGTCGAGCGTCAGGCCATAGTTCAGGTAGTGCTCCACATAGAGCGCCGTCATGTCGGGGGCGGCGTGGCGGTTGAACCATGAGCGGGAGCGGAGGCGGCGGAGGAAGTCGGTCATCGCCGCACCATAACGCGCATTCGGGGCAAGCGCCGCCATTGACGCGCGCAGAGCGCTGACGCCATTCGCATCCCATGCCCAGCTGGATCCGCGCGGAGGTCGCCGCGCTTTTCGATCTGCCCTTCACCGAGCTCATGTTTCGCGCCATGCAGGTCCACCGCGCGCACCATGACCCCGCCACGATCGAGCGCGCGCAGCTCCTTTCGATCAAGACCGGCGGCTGCCCGGAGGATTGCGGCTACTGCGCCCAGTCCGCGCGCTTCGAAACGGGAGTGAAAGCCGGGAAATTGATGGACATCAGCGCGGTTTTGGCAGCCGCGCGCGCGGCGAAAGCGGGCGGAGCGACGCGCTTCTGCATGGGCGCGGCATGGCGATCGCCGAAAGACCGCGACCTTCCCGCGTTGGAGGCGATCATCGCCGGCGTGAAGGCGCTGAGCCTCGAAACCTGCATGACGCTCGGCATGCTCACCCCCGAACAGGGCCGCCGCTTGGCCGATGCCGGGCTGGACTACTACAACCACAATCTGGATACGTCGGAGGCGCATTACGACACGGTCGTCACCACGCGCAGCTATGCCGAGCGCCTGGAGACGCTGCGGATCGTGCGCGAGAGTGGCATGGCGACATGCTGCGGCGGCATCCTGGGGCTGGGCGAGACGCGCGAGGACCGGGTCGACCTCGTCCACACGCTCGCCACGCTCCCCGAGCCGCCGCAGTCGGTGCCGCTCAACGCGCTGATGCCACAGCCCGGCACCCCGCTCGCCGACGCCGCGCCGGTCGACGGCATCGAATTCGTCCGCACCGTCGCTGCCGCGCGCATCACCATGCCGCGCGCAGTCATTCGCCTGTCGGCCGGCCGCGAGGCGATGAGCGACGAGCTCCAGGCGCTCGCGTTTCTCGCTGGCGCCAACTCGATCTTCGCGGGCGACCGCCTGCTGACCGCCGCCAACCCCGGACTGGACCGGGACGCCGCGCTGTTCGGGAAGCTTGGCCTGCGCACCGCTTGCCTGCCTGCCGCGCCGCAGCATATCGCTGCGAGCGAAGGAGCCGCCGCATGACGACGCCGTCGCTGGAGCTGGACGATCCGCCCGCGCGAGCGGATGCTGTCAATGCGCGCAGCGGTCACCGTCCAGTCATCGCACTCGCGCCGAAGCCGGCTCCGCGCGAAACGGAGGTCGCCGAGCGAGACCGCATCAGCTATCGGGACGCCGCCATCATCGAAGCTGCCGGGGAGGCTGGCGCTCCGGTGCTCTACGGTGAAGGCCCGGAAAGCGGTCGACGTTCCGGAGCGACGCAGGTCATCAAGCCCTTTCGGGAAGCGATCCAATGAACATCCACGAATATCAGGCGAAAGAGCTGCTGGCGAAGTTCGGCGTGCCGGTGCCGCAGGGCTATGCCGCCTGGAGCGCTGACGAGGCCGTGGCCGCTGCCGGGCGGCTTCCCGGGCCGCTCTACGTGGTGAAGGCGCAGATCCACGCGGGCGGTCGCGGCAAGGGGCGGTTCAAGGAGCTGCCCGAGGGCGCCAAGGGCGGCGTGCGGCTGGCGAAGTCGGCCGAGGAGGTCGGAATGGCCGCCGCCGAGATGCTGGGGAACACGCTGGTGACCGTGCAGACCGGCCCGGCGGGCAAGCAGGTGCAGCGGCTTTACGTCACCGACGGGGTCGACATCGCGCACGAATTCTACCTTGCGCTGCTTGTCGATCGCGGCAGCGGGCGGATCGCGCTTGTCGCCAGCCCGCAGGGCGGCATGGACATCGAGCAGGTCGCGCATGAACAGCCGGACTCGATCCACACGATTACCATCGATCCAGCGAGCGGTATCCAGCCATGGCACGGGCGCGCGGTCGCCGCAGCGCTGGGCCTTTCGGGCGAGCTTGCCAAACAGTGCGAGACGGTCGTCCGGACGCTGTATGCGGCGTTCATAGGCACCGACGCGAGCCAGATTGAAGTCAATCCGCTCGCGGTAACCGACGACGGCAAGCTGATGGTGCTGGACGCCAAGGTCGGCTTCGACGACAACGCCGCCTACCGCCATCCCGAACTCGCCGATCTGCGCGACCTCACCGAAGAGGACCCGGCCGAGGTTGAGGCGAGCCAATATGATCTCGCGTTCATCAAGCTCGATGGCAATATCGGCTGCCTGGTGAACGGCGCGGGCCTCGCGATGGCGACGATGGACATCATCAAGCTGAACGGAGCCGAGCCTGCCAACTTCCTCGATGTCGGGGGCGGTGCTTCCAAGGAAAAGGTGACCGCCGCGTTCAAGCTGATCCTGAAGGACGCGGCGGTCAAAGGCATACTGGTGAACATCTTCGGCGGCATCATGCGTTGCGATATTATCGCCGAAGGCATCATCGCAGCCGCGCGCGAGGTGGCGCTGCATGTCCCGCTCGTGGTGCGGCTGGAGGGGACGAATGTCGAGCTCGGCAAGCGCATCCTCGCCGACAGCGGCCTTGCGATCACCAGCGCCGACGACCTGGGCGACGCCGCGCGCAAGATCGTCGCGGCGGTGAAGCAGGCGGCGTGACGATCCCTGAGCGCATCGTGCCCGCTGACGGCTGCGAGCCGAGCTACGGCGGCGACGTCACCGCGTGGGCGGCAGCGCTAGCCCGGCGCATCCCGGATGCTCGGCTGAGCGGCTTCGGTTCCGAGACGGTCGCGATCGCGGACTCGTGCGACGATGCGCGCGCGGCAGCGTCCGGGGAGACGGGCCTTGCCTAAGCGCCTGTCGTCCACGACCAAACCCGATGACTGGGACACGATGATGACGCGCGCGCCGCGCTATTCGGTTTCAGAGCGGCTGTGATGCGCGCAGTCCTCGTCGCCGCGGCGCTCGCCGCCGTCCCCGCCGGCGCAGAAGTGCGGCGCTTGTCGCCGGTTGCCACGCTCCCCGCGCTGACCAACGCGTTCGCGCGCGTGTGCGTCGTGGGTGGCAGCGATGCAGCCGCGCAGCGCAGCGCCGCGACCGCTCATGGCTTTCGCCGCAGCAGCGAAGCCGCCGGGTCCGAGGGTGAGGCCTGGGCGAGCTATCCGCTCAGCCTGACGCTCGTCGACCGCGACGGCTGGACGCTCTGCACCGTCACTGCCCCGCTTGCCGCCGGAGTGAGCGCCGCCGAGGCTGCTGCCGCGATCCGCGCGATCGCCGGGGACGGCTCCGAGGAGGTCAATACCGGCCAGTTCGTCACCTGGGACCGCCAGCTGAACGGCGAACCCCAGCGCATCCGTCTCACGCTGTCGGCCGCTCCGGGCGGCCAGACCGCGGTCGTTCAACTCGCCGCGAAGAAAGCTGGCTGAAACCCATGTCCATCCTCGTCAACGCGCACACCAAGGTCATCTGCCAGGGCTTCACCGGCAAACAGGGCACGTTCCATTCCGAACAGGCGATCGCCTATGGCACGCGGATGGTCGGCGGGGTTGCGCCGGGGAAGGGCGGGCAGAGCCACCTTGGTCTGCCGGTGTTCGATACGGTGCGCGACGCGGTCGCTGCCACCCGGGCCGATGCGAGCGTCATCTACGTGCCGCCGCCGGGCGCGGCCGACGCGATCCTGGAAGCGATCGACGCCGAGATACCGCTCGTCGTGTGCATCACCGAAGGCATCCCCGTCCTTGACATGGTGCGCGTGAAGCGCGCGCTGACGGGCACCAAAACGCGCCTGATCGGCCCGAACTGCCCCGGCGTGCTGACGCCGGGCGAGTGCAAGATCGGCATCATGCCGGGCAACATCTTCGCGAAGGGGTCCGTCGGCGTCGTCAGCCGATCGGGCACGCTGACCTACGAGGCGGTGCACCAGACGACGATGGCCGGGCTGGGCCAGACGACGGCGGTGGGGATCGGCGGCGATCCGGTGAACGGCACCAACTTCATCGACGTGCTAGAGCTGTTCCTCGCCGACGAGGCGACGCAATCGATCATCATGATCGGGGAGATCGGCGGCGACGCCGAGGAGCAGGCAGCGCAGTTCCTGAAGGACGAGGCGGCGCGCGGCCGTGCGAAGCCGACGGTCGGCTTCATCGCGGGCCGCACCGCTCCGCCGGGCCGCCGCATGGGCCACGCGGGCGCGATTGTCAGTGGCGGCAAGGGCGACGCGGGGTCCAAGCTGGAGGCGATGCGCTCGGCGGGCATCTTCGTCAGCGACAGCCCGGCGGAGCTGGGGACGACGTTGGCGGAGGTGCTGAAGCGGTGACGGAACGCCGTCGCTGACCGTGGAAGCGCAATCGTTACGGCGAAGAGCCACGGGCTGGACTCGACACGCTCATCGCCGGCCTGGCGGCGATGCGAGCGTCGCGTGATGTCGAGCGAATGGGTCAGCCTGACCGATTTCGATCCGCAGCCGACGCTCGCCGGTGCGCTGGTGCGGGTGCGGCCGCTGCAAGCCGGCGATTGGGAGGCGCTCTTCGCCGTCGCCAGCGATCCGCTGATCTGGGCCATCCAGCCCGCGCATGATCGCTGGCACAAGCCGGTGTTTCGGCGCTTTTTCGAAGACGCGCTCGGGGGTGGCGGTGCGCTCGTCGTCGAAGACCAAAGCACCGGCAGAGCGATCGGCTCGTCGCGCTACGATCTTGCACGTGTGGAGCCGGGCGAGGTGGAGATCGGCTGGACCTTCCTCGCCCGCTCGCACCGGGGCGGCGCGGCGAACCGCGACCTGAAGCGCCTGATGATCGGCCACGCGCTCGCGCACTTCGAACGCTGCGTGTTCCTCGTCGGCCCTGAAAACTGGCGCTCGCGCCGCGCGATGGAGAAGGTGGGCCGCCGCCTGCTCCCGCGCACGCACACCACGCTCGGTGTCCGGCACGTGATTTCCGCGATCGGTCGCGACGAATTCGAAGCCGGGCCGCTTGGGGGCGCGATCCCCCGAAGCTGAACCGCAACGCATGTTCAAGGACAGCCGCCGCCGGCAGAACGGGCCGCAGCTGACGATGGGACTCGACCATGGCGGCGCGATCCTCGATCCCTGCGCGAAGCGCCGGGCAGCGCAGCGCCGGTTGTCCGCAGGCCCGGGCGGGTGACCGTCACGGCGCCGCCGCCGCCGCACCTCATTGGACATCGGGCGGCGGCGGCGGGTAACCGGGGCGGGATGACCGCTCCGCAACGCTCCGCCGCCCATGCCTAATGTCACCGTGATCGGCGCCCAGTGGGGCGATGAGGGCAAGGGCAAGATCGTCGACTGGCTCGCCGCGCGCGCGGACGTGGTCGTGCGCTTCCAGGGCGGGCACAATGCCGGCCACACGCTCGTCGTCGGCAACCAGACTTACAAGCTCAGCCTGCTGCCAAGCGGTATCGTGCGCGGCACGCTAAGCGTCATCGGCAACGGCGTCGTGCTCGATCCGTGGGCGCTGCGCGACGAGATCGCGCGGCTCGGCGAACAGGGCGTCAGCGTCACGCCCAATGCGCTTGAGGTCAGTGAGCTCTGCCCGCTGATCCTGCCGCTCCACCGCGAGCTTGACGGGCTGCGCGAGGACGCGAGCGGCCAGGGCAAGATCGGCACCACGCGCCGCGGCATCGGCCCGGCCTACGAGGACAAGGCCGGGCGGCGCGCGATCCGAGTCTGCGACCTGGCGGAGATCGACAGCCTCGGCCCGCAGCTCGATCGCCTGCTGGCGCATCACAATGCGCTGCGCGCCGGGTTCGGCGTCGCGCCGGTCGACCGCGACGAGCTTGTGGCGCAACTGCGCGAAGTCGCTCCGAGCGTGCTGCCCTACGCCCGGCCCGTGTGGCGCACGCTGCAGGACGCGCGCCGCGCGGGGAAGCGCGTGCTGTTCGAAGGCGCGCAGGGCGTGCTGCTGGATGTCGACCACGGCACCTTCCCGTTCGTCACATCGTCGAACACGGTCGCGGGCAGCGCGGCTGCGGGCGTGGGCGTGGGGCCGAGCGCGGCGGGCTTCGTGCTGGGCATCGTCAAGGCCTACACAACGCGCGTCGGCAGCGGCCCCTTCCCCACCGAACTGCACGACGCGACGGGCGCAATGATCGGCGCGCGCGGCCACGAGTTCGGCACGGTCACCGGCCGCAAGCGCCGCGTCGGCTGGTTCGATGCGGCGCTGGTCCGCCAGTCGGTCGCCGTCAGTGGCGTGACGGGGATCGCCTTGACCAAGCTCGACGTGCTCGATGGCCTTCCCGAGCTCAAGCTCTGCACCGGCTATCTGCTCGACGGGAAGCGCGTCGACCACCTGCCCGCCAGCAGCCCGGCGCAGGCGCGCATCGAGCCGCGCTATGACAGCATCGCCGGCTGGAGCGAACCCACCGTCGGCGCCCGCAGCTGGACCGACCTTCCCGGCCAGGCGCTGAAATATATCCGGAGGATCGAGGAGCTGATCGATTGCCCGGTGGCGCTGCTGTCCACCTCGCCCCAGCGCGACGACACGATCCTGGTGCGCGACCCGTTCCTGGGGTGAGCTAGGGCTGCAGCGACGCGGCGTAGCGCGACGAGGCGACCGCCTCGCCCGCGACCGCGCGCATCGGCGTGGCTTGCTCGCTCCGGCGCGGGCCCGCCGGACGGCCTGACCCATATCGGGCGGCGCAACCCCGGCAACAGTCATGCGTTTATGGAAGCATGGCGATCCACAGCAGCGCCTCCAACCGCACCTGGCTCGCGATCCTTGGCGTGCTGTCGATCCTGCTCGGCATCTTCGGGCTGGCGACCGCGCCTGCGCTGACCGTGTCGGCAACGCTGTGGCTGGGCATCGCGCTGGCGGTCGTTGGCGTCGTCGGGCTGATCAATACCGCGCGGCGCGGGCAGCGAGCGCTGGGCTTCGTGCTCGGCGGGCTGTATCTCGTCTCGGGGCTGGCGATCGCGTTCAACCCCCTGGTCGCGGCTGCCAACCTCACGCTGTTCATCGCCTTCTGGCTGGTGGCGGCGGGCCTGTTCCGGCTCTTCTGGGGCCTGCGCACGCGCGCCCGCGCGCTTGCGATTCCCGGCGGGCTGGTGTCGGTGCTGCTGGGCGCATTGCTCGTCTATGGCTGGCCGCTCACCGGACTGTTCGCGGTCGGCATGTTCGTGTCGGTCGATCTGCTGCTGTTCGGCGGCACCGCGCTTGCCATCGCGCTGATGGCGCCGCGCGATCTCGGCACGCTGCACGCAGGCTGATCGAAACCGCGCTCGCCGCGGCGGGCGACGCCGCGCCGGCCGCGCGTTCGTCGCCCGGCTGACGCGGCCGCTTCGTGCTCGCGCAGCGCTTGACACTCGGCTCATCGCCGACTAGCTCGCTGCTTTCCGGCGGCGTGCGCTTTGCATCGCCGCCGCTATGCGTTGAGATGGGGCGCATGCGCTCCGTGGAGCTGAGAAGGACGAACGTGGCACGAATCGCCGGGGTCAATATCCCCACGAACAAGCGCGTGTTGATCGCGCTCACCTACATTCACGGCATCGGCCCCGCCAAGGCGCGGGAAATCGCGGCCAAGCTTGGCATTGAGGAAGGCCGCCGCGTACAGGACCTGACCGACGCCGAGGTGCTGTCGATCCGCGAGGCGATCGACCGCGACTACACGGTTGAAGGCGATCTGCGCCGCCAGACCGCGATGAACATCAAGCGGCTGATGGATCTGGCCTGCTACCGCGGCCTGCGTCACCGCAAGGGCCTGCCGGTCCGCGGCCAGCGCACCCACACCAACGCCCGCACCCGCAAGGGCAAGGCCAAGCCGATCGCCGGGAAGAAGAAATAATGGCCCAGGCACCCGCACGTCTGAAGCGCCGCGAGCGCAAAAACATCACCGCCGGCGTCGCGCATGTGAACGCCAGCTTCAACAACACGATGATCACGATCACGGACGCCCAGGGCAACGCGATCGCGTGGTCGTCGGCGGGCACGATGGGCTTCAAGGGCAGCCGCAAGTCGACCCCCTACGCCGCGCAGGTCGCAGCCGAGGACGCGGGCCGCAAGGCGCAGGAGCATGGAGTCCGCACGCTGGAGGTGGAAGTCCGCGGCCCGGGTTCGGGCCGTGAGTCGGCGCTGCGCGCGCTGCAGGCGGTCGGCTTCCAGATCCTGTCGATCCGCGACGTGACGCCGATCCCGCATAACGGCGTCCGTCCGCCCAAGCGGCGGCGCGTCTAACCAGATTACTCCCGGGGACCGCGCGGACGCGCGCGGCCCCGTTTTCGCCGCCCCAGCCCCCGGGGGCAGGCACGGCAGAAGGACAAGGGCGCTCATGGCAGTCATCGCGAAGAATTGGCAGGAACTGAAGAAGCCGAACCGTCTGGAGGTGAAGGCGGCGGGCGATGCGCGGCGCCGCGCGACCTTCGTCGCCGAGCCGCTGGAACGTGGCTTCGGGCTGACGCTGGGCAACGCACTGCGTCGCGTGCTGCTGTCCTCGCTGCAGGGCGCAGCGGTGACCGCGATCAAGCTGGAAGGCGCACTGCACGAATTCCAGTCGCTGCCCGGCGTGCGCGAAGACGTGACCGACATCGTCTTGAACGTGAAGCAGGTGGCGCTGCGGATGCAGGGCGACGGGCTGAAGCGCCTCCACCTCAGCGGCACCGGGCCGGGGCCGGTGACGGCAGGGCAGATCAGCACGACGGGCGATATCGAGGTGATGAACCCCGAATTGGTCATCGCCACGCTCGACACCAACGCTACGATCAACATGGAACTGACGGTTGAGACGGGCAAGGGCTATGTGCCCGCTTCGGCCAACCGTCCAGTCGATGCGCCGATCGGGCTCATTCCCGTCGATGCGCTCTACTCCCCGGTGCGTCAGGTGGCGTACAAGATCGACAAGACGCGCGTTGGGCAAGAGTTGGACTACGACCGGCTGACGGTGAACGTCGAGACGAACGGCGCGGTCAGCCCCGAAGACGCGCTCGCCTATGCGGCGCGCATTCTGCAAGACCAGCTGCAGCTGTTCATCAACTTCTCGGAGCCGCATGCAGTTGTCGAGCGCGCGCCGGCGCCGATCGCCGCGGTGCCTGGCCTTGCGCCCATTGAGGAGACGATGCCTTCGCCGCAGCTCAACCGCTTCCTGTTGAAGAAGGTGGACGAGCTGGAGCTGTCGGTGCGGTCGGCCAACTGCCTTAAGAACGACAATATCATCTATATTGGCGATCTTGTGCAGAAGTCCGAGGCCGAGATGCTCCGGACACCCAACTTCGGGCGCAAGTCGCTGAACGAGATCAAGGAAGTTCTGCAGTCGATGGGCTTGCGTCTTGGCATGGACGTGCCCGGCTGGCCGCCTGAAAATATCGAAGAGCTCGCGAAGAAGCTTGAAACCGAGTATTAGTTTGTCGCGCTCTCCCGAACGAAGAGCGACCTCGGCATCCCGGTGCCGAGTCCGCGTTTCGGGGAGTGCTCCCCGGGTATATTGGCGGCCCCGCACGTCCGCCTGTTGCTGGGTACCTGATACGGCCCAACCACGAACGGAGTAGACTGTCATGCGCCACGGCAAAGCCCACCGTAAACTCGGCCGCACCTCCAGCCATCGCCTGGCGATGCTGAAGAATATGGCCGCCGCGCTCATCAAGCACGAGCAGATCACGACGACGCTCGCCAAGGCGCGCGAGCTGCGGCCGTATACGGAAAAGCTGATCACGCTCGCCAAGCGCGGCGGCTTGTCGAACCGGCGGCTGGCGCAGGCGCGCTTGATGGATGACGCGCAGCTGGTGAAGCTGTTCGATGTGCTCGCTGCCCGCTACGCGGCGCGCGCCGGCGGCTATACGCGCATCATCAAGGCGGGCATCCGCTCCAGTGATTCCGCCGAAATGGCAGTGATCGAGCTGATGGAGCGCGACAAGTCCGCCAAGGGCCAGGACAGCGGCCCGGCGAACGACGACGCCACCTCACGCGAGGCAGCCTGACGGAGCTCTGCGACGGTGACGAGACGCTCATACTGCACAGCTTTAACCGTTATCTTGACTCGCCAGAGCGCGTAAGTTAAGTAAAGCTCTGCTACGAGAAGGGTTTGTGCTGTGCGTAAGGTGTTGGTTGTTTCAGCGTTTGCAGCGCTTGATTGCGCCAGTGCCGCTGCCGCGCCGGTCGTTTATGTCAACCAGCCGGGTCTGACGATTACATCGATCGACACGTCGGTCTTCGGAGCCAAATACCGGCTCTCCAATAGCAACTTCGATCAGTCGATCGATTCGGGTGGCGGCACCACGACTGTCAACCAGCTCCCGAATTTCGTCTCGCGCGATCTCGGAAACCTCACGGCGCTGCGCAACGTGATCTACAGCTTCACTGTCCGCCAGATCGCCGGACAGGGCTTTGTCTTCACCCTGACATCGCCATCGAACGTTACGAGCACGGTCGCATGGGGCACCTTCCTGCCGCTGCTGAATCCGGCGCCGAATGCGAGCGCGTTGTTGCTTCCCACGGTCGGTTCGTTACTTCCAACCGCCCCGGGTGCCTTCTACAATTCGCTGCAGATCGAACTCCGCGGCGCCCAACGTTCGGGCACCGCGTACAGTCCGGTCGCCACGGCCAGCGATCTCAGCTTTGTTGCCAAGGGTATGACCCTGTCGACGGCGCTCAATCCGTCGATGTCGGTGTCGCCAGGATCCAATACCACGCCTAACCCGAACTATCCTGATTCAGACAGCAGCTACATATCGCAGTGGCTCGTCACGAAGGCGAACCTCGCGCTGTATGACTGGACATTGTCTGGCCGAATCAATCTCTCGGTCGCTGCGAACGCACCGAGCAACATCGACGAGTTCGTGAAGCTGACCGTCACCGGCAAAAAGGTGCGCTTCAACGGCGTGCCAGAGCCGATGCCCATCGCGACGCTTGCGCTTGGCCTCGCAGCGATCGGCTGGCGTCGTCGGCGCGCCCCGGCCGCCCGCTCCTGAGTCGGCGGCGCTCGCGCCGCTCTCTATCGAGGCTCACCATGCGTGAGGCAGCGGCGCCGCAGGACGCGTGAACGTTCGTTCCGAGCGGCTGCACTCAGCACCGAGACGGTCGGGTCGCAGTCCCCTACCGGCTCCCCGCCCCGGTCGGCCGGCGCTGCATGTGGCCTTGGCCGCGCACGCGGCATATCGCCCGAACGCATCGCCCGACGAAGCTGCGCTCAAGCCCGGCGCGCAGACCGAAAAGTGCGGGTCAACTCCCAAGCTTCTCAAGCTTCGCCTGCAAGGCGGCGAGCTGCTGCTTCAGTTTGTTCACCTCGTCGGCACCGCCTCCGGCTGGAGATGCGGGTTCGGGCTTCGCCGCACCATCGGCCGCCTCATCTCCACGCTTGGGGGCGAACAACTCGGCGGCCTTTGCGAACATCGCGAAATTCTGCTTGGCCAGCGCCTCGAACGGCGTGCCGGCGAACGGCTGCGTCATCGCCTCGCGGATCTGTTCCTGGTTCTTCTTCAGAGCGTCCATCGACGCTTCCAGATAGACCGGCACCATCGCCTGCATCGAGTTGCCATAGAGGCCGATCAGCTGGCGCAGGAACGGCACGGGCAGCATCGTCTGCTCGCCATTTTCCTGCTCCATGATGATCTGGGTCAGCACCGAGCGCGTGATGTCCTCGCCGCTGCGCGCGTCCACCACCTTGAACTCGCGCCCCTCCCGCGTCATCGCCGCCAGATGCTCCAGCGTGATGTAGCTTGAGCTTTCCGTGTCATAAAGCCGCCGATTGGCGTACTTCTTGATGATGACGGGCGGCACGGCGGAACCGGGAGTACGCGAGGGAGGCATGGCTTCGGTGGTAACACAGGCCCATGCTGCGCCGCAACGTCGCGGCCCGCATCCGCTGCCCGTTTTCCTGGGCCTCGCGCTGAAGATAACGCGCGGCGACCCGGGCCGCATGGCCGATATTCTGCGGGGCCTGCGCGCTTACCAGCAGCATTCGCATGCGCGCCCGCCGTCGCAGGCGGCCGTTGCCGCGCAGCATGGCGCAACACGGCTGATGCTGCATGGGCGAAGCGGGGCGCCCGTGGTCCTGATCCCCAGCCTGATCAACGGACCGGAGGTGCTCGATCTCGCGCCGGGCGCGTCGTTCGTGGAGCACCTGGTCGCAGCGGGTTTCTCGCCGCTAACGGTCGACTGGGGTGCGCCCGGCCCGGACGACCTGACGCTCGATCTCGACGGCCTCATTCAGCAGCGGCTGCTCCCGTTGCTCGCAGCGTTGGGCCAGCCCGTGCCGGTCATCGGCTATTGCCTTGGTGGCACCATCGCGGCCGCGGCCGCCGCGATCGCGCCGCCGCCCAGGCTGGCACTGATCGCCACGCCCTTCGCGTTCGGCGGCTATGGGCCGGAACGGCGGCAGGCGATGCTGACGCTATGGGACGAAATCGCGCCCGGCGCCGAAGCGAGCGGGCTGGTCCCGATCGAGCTGCTGAACCCCGGCTTCTGGGAGCTCGATCCGGCTCGCGCCGTCGCCAAGTTCGAACGCTTCGGCCGCATGGACCCCGCCGCACGCGAGGCTCGCCACTATGTGCTGGTGGAGGACTGGGTGAACAGCGGCCCGCCCATCCCGTTTTTCGCAGCCGCGCAGATTTTCGAGCGCTTCTACGGCGAAGACGAGCCCGGCGCGGGCCGCTGGCGCATCGGCGGTCGCCCGGTCGACCCGGCCACCCTCCCCTGCCCCGTCCTCAACGTGGTGTCGCTGACCGACCGCATCGTCCCCGCCACCGCGGCCCCGGACGCGGGCGGTCGGCTTGAGCTCGACGCGGGCCATGTCGGCATGATGGTCGGCGGCCGCGCGCGGGAGCTGTTGTACGAGCCGGTGGTCCGTTGGCTGCGCGGCGGTTGATCGCGACCGGGGGACCTGAACTTGCGTCCCGTGACCGTGAGGCGCACATTGTGCGTTCAGGCAACCTCCGCCAAGGCTCCGGTCCCATGCCCAGCAAGCGCCCCATCGCCTACCTCGCCGTCGGCCTCGCAGCGGGAGCGCTGCTGCCCGGCATGGCCAAGCTCGCCACCGACAGCCCCAGCGCGGAGACCTACCGTCAGCTCGACACGCTGATGGAGGTGTTCGAGAAGGTGCGGACGGATTACGTCGAGAAGGTTGACGACAAGAAGCTGATCGAAGGCGCGATCAACGGCATGTTGACCAGTCTCGATCCGCATAGCGGCTATCTGAACGCCAAGGATTTCGCACAGCTGCGCAACGTCACCGATGGCGAGTATGGCGGGCTGGGCCTCAGCGTCACCACCGAGGACGGCGCGGTCAAGGTCATCGCGCCGATGGACGGCACGCCTGCAGCGCGCGCGGGCATGAAGGCGGGCGACTACATCACCCACCTCGACGGCGAGCTGATCTACGGGCTGACGCTCAGCGAAGCGGTCGACAAGATGCGGGGCGCGCCGGGCAGCAAGGTCAAGCTGACGGTGGTGCGCGACGGCATCACCAAGCCGCTTGAGTTCACGATGCAGCGCGAGGTGATCGAGATTCACCCGGTGAAGTCCGAGGTGAAGGGACATGTCGGTATCATCCGTATCGCCAGTTTCTCGAAGACCACTGCCGCGGACACGCGCGCGGCCATCGCCAAGATCAGGAAGCGGCTGGGCGCGAACGTCACCGGCTATGTGATCGACTTGCGCTCGGACCCCGGCGGGCTTCTCGATCAGGCGGTCGATACGGCCGACATCTTCCTGGAGCGCGGCGAAATCGTCAGCCAGCGCGGACGCGGGCGCAACCAGATCGAGCGCTATTACGCCAAGCCCGGCGACGAGACGGACGGTAAGCCGATCGTGGTGCTGGTCGACGAGGGCTCGGCAAGCGCTGCGGAAATCGTCGCGGGCGCGCTGCAGGACCAGCGGCGCGCGCTCGTCATGGGCCAGCGCAGTTTCGGCAAGGGTTCGGTGCAGTCGGTCATCCAGCTCGGCCCCGACTCGGCGCTGCGGCTGACCACCGCGCGCTATTTCACGCCGAGCGGACGCAGCGTGCAGGAAGGCGGCATCGAGCCCGACGTGGTGGTGCCGCAGCTGTCCGATGCCGACCTCGCAAACCGCACGCGCGTGCGCGAGAGTGACCTGCGGCGCCATCTGATCAACGAGCTGAAGCTCGATGAGAAAAAGATCGAGGACGACGGCAAGCCCGATCCGCGCTTCACTCAGACCGCAGCCGAGCTGAAGAAGGCGGGCGTGACCGACTTCCAGCTGGATTATGCAGTGAAGACGATCGCGCGGCTGGCACCTGCGCCCATGCCGCAGACTCGGATCGCGACCGCTGGCTGACGCAGCCGTGCGCGCCGGCGGCCTGCGCTGGGCCAACGCGATCCTGTTGGGCGTGCCCGGTGCGCTGCTGCTGGGTGCGCTCGGCTTTCAACATCTCGGTGGCCTCAATCCGTGCGAAATGTGCCTGTGGCAGCGCTGGCCGCACCTCGCCGCGATCGGTTTGGCGGGGATTGCGTGGGCGTTGCCGGGCACGCGCCGGCCGCTGCTGTGGCTGGCGGCGGGCGCCGTACTCACGGCGGGTGCGCTGGGCGCCTTCCATGCGGGCGTCGAGCAGGGCTGGTGGACCGGGCCGACGAGCTGTTCGTCGACCGATCTGGGCCTCGGCGGCTTCAACGCTGCGATCCTCGCGGCGCCCGTGGTGCGCTGCGACGCGATCGCATGGTCGTTTGCTGCGCTGTCGCTGGCAGCGTGGAACGCGGTCGTGTCGATCGCGGCGTCGATCACCGGTGCGGCGATGCTCGCCCGTGCGCAGCGCGGCGGCACGCGCTACACAGCCGCATGACCGAGCACCAAAGCCCCGAACGACTGCAGACCGTGGCGGACGTCACCCCCGCGCATCGCACCCGCCCCCCGCGCCTGCCCGGCGACCGCCGCGAGAAGACCGGCTCGATCCTGATGGTCGATCACGCAGGCGAATATGGCGCGGCGCGGATCTACGCGGGCCAGCTCGCGGTCATCGGCGATCGCCACAGCCATGCGCCGCTCATCCGGCACATGGCCGCGCAGGAGCGGCGGCATCTGGAGACGTTCGACCGGCTGCTGCTCGAACGCCGTGCCCGCCCGACACTGATCGGCCCGCTGTGGCACGCCGCCGGTTTTGCGTTGGGCGCTGCGACCGCGCTGCTTGGCCCGCGCGCAGCGATGGCGTGCACCGCGGCTGTGGAAGAAGAGATCGACCGCCATTACGGCGCGCAGCTCGACGTGCTGGCCGACGGATCTGACCCCGAGCTTAGAGAGCACATCGCCGACTTCCGCGCGGACGAGGCCGAGCATCGCGATACCGCACTGGCGCACGACGCCGAGAGCACGCCCGGTTATCCGATCCTGTCGGCGCTGATCCGCGCAGGCTGCCGCGCGGCGATCGCGGTCAGCAGCCGGATCTGACCGGCCGCGCTGGGGGTGATTTCGGCCGCGGCGGGTTCGGCCGGGGCGCTCGTCAAGCGGTCGCTGACCGACCAATCGCACCGTGAGCTGCACAGGTCCCTGGCCCGGTCCCACTGACTGCGGCCGAGGGGCGGAAGTCGGTCGCGCAGCGCAGACGCGGCGTCGTCGCCACGCCGGAGCATTAGCCGCGCGCGAAACGCGCCGGTCGACGAGGGCGGGCGATCCGACCAGGGCGAACCTAGCGCAGTCTCGCTGCCGGCTCGCAGGTGACCGGAACGAAGCGCCGGCACCCGTCGCCGAAAGCCGCGGGTTGCGGCTGCCGACGCTCGCGCTGGGGGATGTCAGCCGGCGGTGTCCGGCGGATAGGCGACGAGCAGGCTTGCATCCGTCGCGCGGTCGATCACGGACCCGCGGTTGCCCAGCCAGCACTCGCCCGGACGCATCACCGCGCCGCCGATGTGGGCCGAGCCGGCGAGACATGTGACCCACGCGCAGCGAGGTTCGAGCGCGTTGCACCCCGCACCGTCCCAGCGCTCCATGGTGAATGCCGGGCCTTGCGCGAGCCGGGTTCGGCCGGGCTCGATCGGGAACGGGTCCGACTTCGAGCCGAAGGGCACGGCGCGGGCGACAGCGACTCCTTCGTCCAGCTGCAGGTCGCGCGGACGGCCGTAGTCGTAGAGGCGGTAGGTCAGGTCGACATTCTGCTGGACTTCGACGAGCACCAGCCCCGGCCCGATCGCGTGGACCGTGCGCGCGGGCGAGTAGTACACGTCACCCGCCATCGCCGGACGCCAATCGAGCAGCGTCTCGATCGAGCCGTCGATCGCCGCGGCGCGCAGTTCGGCTGCGCTGAGCGGACGCTTCGTGCCAATGCCGATGACCGCGCGGGGCTCGGCTGCCAGCACGAGCCAGGCCTCGTCCTTACCGCGCGGATATCCGGCTGCGCGCGCCGCGGCATCGTCGGGGTGGACCTGGATCGAGAGCCGCTCGCTGGTGAACAGGACCTTCACCATGAGTTCTGGGTCGCCAGGCGCTGCGAACCAGATCTCGCCGATGGCGGCATGATCGGGGTCGACGTCGTCGAACCACGGCCCGAGGTCGCGGCGGCCCCAGACCTTCTCGACCCGCTCGGCCGTCAATCGCCGCGCGCCCATGCCGTTACTCTCCCGCCCGGTTGAAGCCGTCTCTCTAGGCCGGGTTCGGGCCGGAGCAAGAGCCGGGCAAGAAGCGTCTGAGATGAGCCTCGCCGCCGCTGGCCGGACTATGCCGCAACACGCGTGGTTGCGGGGCGGGGTTGGATCGTGGCCCATGCCTCCGCGATTTCCGCGAGCGTGGCTGCCGCCTCGTCGAGCGCGGCGAGGTCGTTGCGCGCGGCCCCGCGCAGGATGCGTGCGCGGACGAAGGCGTAAACGAGCGCGAGATTGGCGGCGAGCTCGCCGCCGAGCCGGTGATCGAGACAGCCTTCAAGCGCAGCGACGATCGTCGCTGCATGGCTCAGGTGGCGGCTTTTCTGCGCGTAGTCACGGATCTCGGCGGCGCGGCGCCCGGCTGCCAGATCGGCAAGCGCTTCATCGAACAGGATCTGGACAAGCTGGTGCGGGTTCGCGCCCGCGACGCGGCTGGCAACGTTCGTTTCGCGATAGGCGCGGGCGCGGGCTGCGGGTGTGCTCATGAGGCCAGGGTCCTTCAGCGGTTGGGCTTGGTCCAAAGGTCGATCTGCTGCTGCAGCTGGGCGCCGGTCGCCTTGAAGGCGGACACCGCGCGATCCATCGTCGTAAACTGGCGGAGCAACGCCGCGCGTTCGGTGGTGGCGCGCTTTTGAAGGTCGGTCAGCGCCTGGGCGAGCGTCGTCGACCGGCGGGTCTCCTGCGCCGAGGCGAGCGCGCCGCCCGGCCCGGTCATCGCGGCGGAGAGGCGCGTCAGACGCTGTGCGAGGCCGTCCTCGATCGTGATGGTGGCGGCCTGCGGCGGGGCGGCGCCGATCTCCAGCACCAGCCCCGACGCCGGCGAGCCGGCAGCTGCGGTGAGCCGAGTGCCGTAGCCGACCGCCTCGACACCAGCGATGCGCCCGCGGGCGGCTGCGCCGGGTTCGGCGACGGCCGTGTCGAGGCCAAGACGGGCGGTGAGCCATGGCTCAATGCCGCTGAGCCCGAGGCGTGACGTGGCGCCCACGCTCGCCGACGTCAGCCGCAGGCGGTCACCGACCCAGTCGGCGCTGATCCGGCGGGCGGATCCGGCGAGCGCGCTGTTCGCGGCCGCTTCGAGCGCAGCGGCGAACGCCTCGCCGCTTGCATAGCCGCCGGCCGCAACCGTGACAGCAACCGCCGCACCGCCGTCGACTGCGAGGGAGAAGCTCGCGCCGGGCGCATCGATCTCAAGCGGGGTTGCAAATGCTGCGCTCGCGGACTCACCCGTCAAGGTGCCCGCGCGGGCGGGTTGCAGGTCGGTGATCTCGAAGCGGCCCGAGCGGCCCGACGGCGCGGAGCTGACCGTCACCGCTGCGCTGCTGGAGCGGCGGACGGGCGCGATCAGCGCATCGAGCGCGCCGGGATCGGCCGCGACGGCTCGGTCGAACTGTTCGCGATCGAGCGTCAGCTGGCCGTCGCGCCCCGTGCGGAAGCCGAGCGCGCCGAGGCTGCGGCCAGCAATCTCTGTCGCGGTCAGGCGCGACAGCTCGGCCGCGAGGCTGCGCACAGCGCTTGCGCTTTGGAGCGGCCCTGCCTCGTTCCCGTCTGAGCGGCCGCGGGTGGCTGCCGCAAGGCGCGCGGCGAGGCTGTTGTAGGCCGCAACGAACGCATCGGCGATGTCGCGCGCTTGCGATGCGGGGCGCTCGGCAGTCAGCGAGACCGGGCCGTTCGCTGCGCGCCGCAATTCGATCTCGAAGCCGGGCAGCACGTCATCCAGCCGGTTGGAGCCGCGCTCGACCGCGACGCCGTCGACCGACAGCTGCGCGTCGGCCGCCGCGGTTGCGAGCTCCAGGCCGGTGCCGCCAACTGGTGGGTAACGAAAGCCCTGCGGTCCGCCATCGAGTGCGGGCGAGACCGTGAAGCCGTTTGCTGACCCCTCACGGCCGCGCACCACGAGGCGGCTGCCCCCGCCGTCGGCAACGAGCGAGGCCGTGACGCCGGATCCGCTTGCGTTGATCGCGTCGCGCAGCCCGGCGAGGCTGTTGTTGGCCGCGCCGATCCGCACGGTCGTGCGACGCTGTGCGGCACCGCTGCCCTCGGTGATCACGATCGCGCCCTCGCCGACCGGCGCCGTGACGTCGGCAAATCGAGCCGAGCGCAGTGTCTGGGCCGTGGCGAGGCGGGTGACTTCGATCGTGCGCGAACCTTCCTCCGCGGCACGGCCCGGCAAACGCCGGATTGCGATGGCGGCGGGGTCGCTCGATGTCGCCTGCGGGCCGAGCGCACCGCTGCTCGCCAGCCCATCGACCGAGCGCGCGAACTGATCGAGCTCCTGCGCGATGCCCGCGAGCGCCGAGATCCGCGCCTGCGCACGATCCGATCGGGCGGTCAGCGGCGCTGCGCGTGCGGCGCGCTGCGCCTCGGCAATGTCGCCCGCGAGCTTCTGGATATCGATGCCCGACCCGGCGCCGAGCGTGGTGACGATCGTCATGGCAGCGGTGCGGCAGGGAAGGCCATGCCCGGCAAGACGGCGCGGACGCGCGGCCGTTTAGGCGAGCGGGCGGCCATTCTCGTCAAAACGGAGCGAGTTGGGCACGGGCGGCTGCGGCGCCGGGCGCCGTGCGCCCGCCCGTTCCAGCGAGAATACCCATGCGAGCACGGTCGCAGCGGCGGCGTAGAGTTCGGGCGCGATCTCGCGGTCGCGGCGCGTGGTGAAATAGAGCGCGCGCGCGAGTTCGGGATGGTCGATGACCGGCAGTCCCAGGTCACGTGCAGCATCGCGGATGGCGAGCGCCGCATCGCCCCGCGCGCGCGCGACGGCGACCGGCGCACGGTCGCGCTCCCGGTCGTAGCGTAGCGCGACTGCGAAATGCGTGGGGTTGGTGATGACCACGTTCGCCTGAGCCAGCGCCGGGCGCACCCCGGCGCGCGCCTGCTCGCGCTGGCGGCGGCGGCGGGCCGCGCGGGCCTCGGGGTTGCCCTCCTGCTCCTTATGCTCGTCGAGCAACTCCTGCCGCGTCATGCGCAGCCGCTTGAGCCACGCGAGCAACGCGAACGGCGTCGAGATCGCAGCGACGATGCCCAGCGCCGCGCCGGTTGCGATCAGCACGCCCGCGATCCGCGCCGCAGCGAGCATGGTGGCCGGGCCTGGGTCGGCTGCGGCGAGCGCCGCCGCATAGGGCACGAGGCCGGCCAGTGCTAACGCAGCCGCCGCGCCGACACTGGCGATTTTGAGCAGCGCCTTCGCCAGACCGCCGAGTGCCTGCCTGCCGAACATGCGCGCGAGGCCCGCAGCAGGGTTGATGCGCGACCACTTGGGCGCGAGCGATGCAGCGTTGAACCGCCAGCCGCCCGCGGCAAGCCCGGCGGCAATCGAGGCGAACGCGGTCGCGGCGAGCACCACGGCAAGGGCTGGCGCGATGCCGAGCGCGAGGCGGAGCGCCGCGCCACCGGGATCGAACTCCGTCCCGGGACTGTGGCGGAAGGTGAGAGCTCCGCGAAGGACCGCGCCAAGCCGGTCGGCGAGCGTTCCGCCGCCTGCAAGCAGCCACACGCCCCCAACGATCGTCGTCAATGCCGGGCCGAGGTCGGCAAGGTTGGGGCGGTCGCCGCGCTCGGCCGCCTCGCGGCGGCGCTTGGGGGTCGGCGCCTCGGTGCGTTCGCCCGCGCTCTCGGCCATGTCTCAGCGCCCGGTCAGCGTGCGGATCAGGCGGAGCGCGTCGCCGACGTGCGCGGTGCTCCGCTCGGCCATCCCCGGCAGCGCCAGTGCGAGCATCGCAGCCATTGCCGCGACCGTCGCGGGCAGGCCGATCGCGAACAGGTTCATCTGCGGCGCCGAGCGAGTGAGGACAGCAAGGGCCAAGTTGACCGCGACCACTGCGGCGACGACCGGCAGCGCGAGCGCGAGCGCGGCCGCGAACAGCTCGCTGCCGAACGCGGCCACGGCTTGCAGGCGGGCCGAACCGGGCCAGTGACCGGGCGGGATCGCGACGTAGCTATCGGCGAGCGCGCGGATCAGGACGAGATGGCCATCGGCCGCGAAAAACAGCAGCGTCGCGAGCGCGGTCAGAAACTGTCCTGCCGCAGGGCTGTGCGCGCCCGAGAGCGGATCAGCAAAGCTTTCGAAGCCCATGCCCGCGACCGAGCCCATCTGCTCGCCCGCGACGATCGCGCCCGCGAACGCCACTTGCAGCACAAATCCGATCGCTGCGCCGGTGACGAGTTCGGCAGCAGCGGCGGTAAAGCCCGCGACCGACGCGAGCGCGAGATCGGGCATCGGGTGCGCTCCCGAGGCAGCGAGCGCAGTCGCTGCAGCCGCCGCGGAGCGCGCACGGAGCGGCAGCGCACGGCCCGCGAAGGGTGGGGTTGCAGCGAAAGCGGCGCCGCACCGGATCAGCGCGAAGGCGAAGCTCGCGAGCCAGTGTTCGAGTGTGGCGTCGCCGGGCATTATTGTCCCAGCGCGGGCACGCGCTCGAACGCGTCGACGATCAGCTCGCTTAGCAGCCGCGCGAGCAGGCCGCCAAGCAGCAGCAGCGCTGCAGCGGTTGCGATGAGCTTGGCTGCGAAGCCGAGCGCGGATTCGTTGATCGATGTCGCAGCCTGGACGATCGCGACCAGCAGCCCTGCCACCAGCGCCGGGAGCATCGCGGGCCCAAGCGCAAGCACAAAGGTCTTCAGCGCGTGGCTGCCCGCGCCGAGCACGTCGGCATCGGTCATGAGCCGCCTCCGAAGCAGGAGACCAGACTGCCGCACGCGAGCACCCAGCCATCGACCATCACGAACAGCGCGAGCTTGATCGGCAGGCTGATCGTGGTCGGCGAAAGCATCATCATGCCAAGCGCCATCAGCACCGACGCAACGACCAGATCGATGACTAGGAACGGCAGGAAGATGAGATAGCCGATTTCGAACGCCGTCTTCAGCTCCGATGTGACGAACGCCGGCGCAAGGATCGCGAAGGGTACCTCTTCGCCGCGGGCGAGGGGTGGACGCCGGGCGAGATCGAGGAAGAGCCGGAGATCGCGCGCGCGCGTCTGGCGGACCATGAAGCCGCGCAGCTCGGCCGAGCCGCGATCGAGCGCGGTCTCGAGCGGAATCTGCCCCGCTGCGTAGGGTTTGAGCGCGCCTTCGTCGATCCGCTCGGCCTGCGGCGCCATCACGAACAGCGTCAGGAACAGCGCCAGGCCGACGATCACCTGATTGGGCGGCGTCTGCCCGAGGCCGAGCGCCTGGCGCAGCAGCGCCAGCACGATCACGATGCGCGTGAACGCCGTCATCAAGAGCAGCATGCCGGGCAGCACCGCGAGCAGACCCATCAGCACCAGCAGCTGCAACGGCAGTCCCATCGGCGGCGCGTTGCCCTGGGCCGCCCCGGCGAGCGCGCGCCCGGCGAGCTGGAGCGCCCCGCTCGGCTCGGCGGCGGCGCTGCCCCCCGCGAAGATGGCGGCCGCCAGCATCGGCCAGAACAACCTACGCATCGCCCGGAACCGCTTCGCCGGCGTCGCAGAGCAGCGACGCGCCGCTCCGCGTGACCGAAAGGAGCAGTGTGCGGCCGCCGAACGCCACGCCCACCAGCTGCACGCCCGGCGCAAGGCCAGCGCGCGCGGTCACGCGCAGCACCGGCTCGCGCGGCGTGGACGTGGAGCGGGCGCGGCGGCGCTCGCCCATGCCAAGCGCGGCGCCCGCCGCGGCGAGCAGGGCCGCCCCGGCATCGGCCAGCCGGACGAGGGGCAGTGTGTGATCGACCGTCACGCGGCCCACTCCGCTGCGCCGGGTGCTGGTGCGACGACTTCGGTCACGCGCACGCTCAACCGTCCGTCGACCGACACGACCTCCCCGCGGGCGACCGCGCAGCCGTTCACCAGCAGATCGACCTGGTCGTTCGCAGGCCGGTCAAGGTCGACGACGGCGCCCTCGCCGAGCGCGAGCACGTCGGCAATCGTCAGCCGCACGGCTCCCGCCTCGACCGACACCCGCACCTCGATGCCGCCCAGCCGTCCAAGGCCCGCCGGGTCAATCGGCCTGCCGCCGTTCATTCGCCTGTCTCCCCAAGTTGCACGGTCCGGCTGGCGAGCCGGGTGATCCTGACTGCCGCGGCGTTTCCGCTTGCTCCGAGCTCGCCTTCGGCGACCACCTGTCCTCCCGCGGTGAGCGCCGCGGCCGGGCGCGGGCGGAAGGGGATCACCGTGCCTGGGGTAAGCCTCAGCAGCGATCGGACGGAGATCTGCGCGTCGCCGATGCGGGCGTGGAGCACGAGCGGCGCGCGCGCAGCCGCCCCCGCGAGGCGCGCGGCCCAAGCGGACGAGCCTGCATCGACCACGTCAGCGCGCGGATGCAGCAGCGGCACCAGCGCGCGCAGCAGACTGTGCGGCCAGATCACATCGAGGCGGGTGGTCGAGCCGTTGAGCTCGATCGCGAACGGATAGAGTGTCACCGCACCCTCGGGATCGATCGCGGCTGCGCCCTGCGCGCTCGTCTCCAATCCGGCGCTCATGAAGCTCACGGCTGCCGCTGGAGGCCAGGCGCGAAGCAGGGCGGCCGCGATGCTCTCGGCCAGACGCAGCATGACGCGCTCCTCGGCCGGTGTCAGCTCGGCGGCGGAGCGCGCCGCAACCGTCGCGCGCCCGCCGAACAGTCCTTCGACGAGCGCGGAGGCCAGCGGCTGCGGAACGGTTACGAGCAGATGGCCGCGCGTCGGCTCGGCCCGGATCAGCGCCGCGCTGAAGGGCTGCGGCGACGCGGCGAGATAATCGTCGATCGCGATCAGCGCCGGTGGCTCGGCCGTGACGGCCGCAGGCGCCCGCGCGACGGTGCCGAGCGCGCGGCGCAATGCGCGCAGCACGCGGTCCATCGCGGGGGCGAGCGCGGCGGCAGCGCCGGGCACCTCGGCCGCGCCGGGTGCGCCGCGCCGCCCGGCGGGGATCAGCGCCGCGATGCTCACTGGATAACCCAGCTGGTGAAATAGACGCTCTCGACCGGCGTGCCCGCACCGCGCGCGCTGGTGACGCGGTTCATCGCGGCGCGCAGCTGGCGCTGGAGCGCGGCGCGGCCCGCCGGAGTGGCAACCGCCGTCTCACCCTGCTGGCCAAGCACTTCGAGTACGGCGGAGCGCAGCGGCAGTTCGAGCGCATGGAGGCCCGTAACGGCGGGTTCGCCGCCCGCGACGGCCACTCCGAGCTCGACCTGGATCAGCCGCTGCGATCCAGCGAGATTGGTGGTGAACGCGCCCTCCAGCCGCTCATAGCGCAGCGGATCGGGCGCGGGTTTGGCATGCACCGGAGCCGCCCCGAGCCTGGGCGCGAGGAAATGCATCGCAGCCGCACCGCCGCCCGCAGCGACGAGGACGAGAATGGCGGGGACGAGCTTGCGTGCGATGCCGCGCTTGCGCGCAGGCTCGGGCGCGGCCGCGGCCGCGGCGGGATCAGGCGAGGACATGAACTCGGCCTTTCAGGGCTGATCGGGCGGGCTGACGGGTGGCTGAGGGGTTCGAGCGGCGGTATCCAGCGTGACCTTGGGCGGCGGGCTGACTGGTCGCGTGGTCGCGATGCCGGTGGCGCTCGCCATCGGGCTGCGCTCCGGTGCCGGGCGTGTCGGCACCATGGCCATGGTTGGGATGGCGGTGCGGCGTGCCCGGCTGCTCCCCCGGAGACCCGGTCGCGGGCGGATACGGGCCGGTTGACGCCGGGTTGCCCCGCTGCGGATCAAGCTGCGCCGGATCGGTCGCAGCGAGCGATGGCGTGGGTGCTGGCAGCGGACCCGGAGTCGTTGCTGCCGGGTCCCCCGCGCTCGGCGCCGAGGCAGCGAGTAGCGTGAGCGCATGACGCGGTGCGGCGTGTTCGTCGCGCCCCGGCTGCGTGGCGACCGACAACGCCAGCGGCCCGGCGTTGCTCGCCGCGAGGCTGCGCTCGAGCGTATCGAGCCCGTCGCGCAGAACCGCTTCAGCGTCCGCCCGCATCGCCCCGAGCGTCACATTGAGCGCTGGCCCGCTACGCTCGATCCGGATGGTGACCGGCCCGAGCTGCCCGGCCGTGACGCGAAGCTCGGAGCGCGCGTCCGTGCCGGGCGGTCCAGCGGGATCAAGCGCCGCGGTGGACGGGGACGCGGCGGCTCCGCTCGCCGTCGCCGGTGCTTGCGCGTGCGGTTCGCCGGCCCGTGCAGCAGCTGCAGTCGTCGGCTGAAAGAGCGGGTGCGCCGACGCAGACGCTGCGGCGAGTGAGGCCACTTCAGGCGCGGGCCGTCGCCCGCGGCTAAGCTCGGGGGTCGTCGCGGGGTCGGTCATGCTCGCGTCCGGTCCCCGCGCGGACACGCGAGCCACGTTCGGCTGCGCGCCGGCCGCGTCCGGTGTCGCGGGAGCTGGAACCCGGGCGGGTCGGGCGGGCTCTGAAGCATCGCCGACCATCCGCAGATCGACAGCGGTTGCCGCCGCGGGATGGTTCGTGATCGCGTCGCGTGCGTGTTCGGCACCACGCGGCGCACGGCTCTGGTGCCCCGAGCCGTTCGCACCGCGGGCAGCGGACAGCCCGGCGGCCAGCTGCCCCGCCGGGGATGGATCGACGTCACTGACGCTCAGACCGCTCGGATCTCCGCGAACGACGTCAGCAGCCGTTACCGGCGCGCCGCCGGGGAGCAGCTTGTCGGCGATCGGGCCTGGGTTCGACGGAGCGTCAGCAGGCGCGACGCTCGCGCTGCCGGTTGGGATCGTTTCCGGCGCGGGGGCCCGCAGCCTCTGCGCGTCTGCGGCAGCGATCGGCACCGGGCTAAGCGGCACCGGCGCCGGCGGAGCGTCGTCTCGTCGAGGCGAGCCGGCGCCGCGGGCATCGATCCACTTCGACGCACCCAGACCTAGGGAATCCGCCGTTTGGCACGGCAGGGGCGGCACCGCCGCCGTCCGCGCAGCCGTGACCTGAAGCTCGGCGGGATCGATCGTCCGACCTCTTGACCCAGGCTGCTCGCCGCTCGCCGATCCGAGTAGCTGGCCCGTGACGCGGCCGGGTCGCTCCGGTGACGGCTGGCGGACCGCAGGTGCGGCAGTCCCGGCGAGCCATGCGCCGCCCCGCGATTCGGGAGCAGGCATGAGCGCAAGGGCCGCGGGGAGACGACCATCGACCGCTTCGGAGACCAGAGCCGCTCCAGGCCCGCTTGCCGCCCGCCCGGCCGCCTCCAACGTCGAAACCGGTAAGGCGGGGACTTCCTCGGCGGAGCCAACGTTGCCCGAGCGGGTGACGTGGCCGCGCGCAGGTGCTGGGCGAACACGCGCCGAGCGCTCATCGTGCGTCGGCGCGGGTCCGGAGGGCGAACCGGACGCCCGCCGAGCGCGGGTTGCGCGACCAGCGCCGACCTCCGGCGCTTGCGCGGCGCTCGCATCGTCGGCGGACAGCTTCGCCCGGGAAGGGGCGGGCTGGGGCGCGGGAGCAGCCGACCCTGCGAGCGCCGGCGCATCGAATCTTAATGGTGGAGCGGGCGGAGGTGACAGCTCCGCGCTGCTCGCCCCGGCAATGTGGCCGTCCCGTTCGCTTGCGGACCACGCGTCGCGCTCGGTCAGAGGAAGCGCCTGCTCCGCCCACGAAGTCGTTCCCGCGGCCAGCGGCATCAAGGCGCGACCCGCGGCGGCTGCCGCCATGTCCTCGGGTGGGCAGGCGCGACCCGTCCCTGCCGAGAGATCGTCCGGGGCAGCGGGGGGCTCCTCTGCCGCAATCCGCACGGGGGTCGGCTCGGGAGCCGCCGCGAGGTCCTCACGGGGCGACAACGATGCGGACCGAGCAAGCGCCATCGAGCCATCGCTCTCTCCGGGCGTTGTCACGCAAGCGAGCCCGGCGTTCGAGGCTCCTGCATTGCCGGCCATGTGAGCGGTGACGTTGGCGGCTGCCATGGCAGCCTTGAACCCTGCCCGGCTCGCGGCGGCGGCGGCGGGCGGACGCAGGCCAAGGTCCGGCGTCAGGGTCGGCAGCGGCAGGGCGGGCATCGGCAGCATCGGTTCAATCGGATGGCAGCAAGCGACGTGCCAAAGCGGCCATAGCCTCAGATTTCCGGCGTTCCGCAGTGGCCGCCGCCTCGGCCGCGTGGCGGGCGCACGCATCCGCGACGGCATCGGCCTGCTGTTGCGTCAAACGAGCGGCGGCGGCTGCGTCAGCCGCTTGACGCCTGAGCGCAGCGATCCGCTCCTGCGCGGCTGCCTCGATCCGGTCGAGGCGCGCGCATGCCGCCCCATGCTGCGCGACCGCGGACGCCGTGATGCGACCGACCGGAGCCGCGATCCCGGAACGCAATCCGGCGAGCCGCTGTGCCTGCGCTTCCGCAGCGGTCAGCGCCGCCACAGCAGCCTGCGCCGACCGGCGCGCAGCGCGGCTTTCGACCGTCCGGCGGCGCAGCAGGCGCGCGAGCGGGCCGCGCTTCATCGAGCTGCCGCCTCGCGGTCATGCCGCCCCGCGCCACGGCCACGAGCGATCGCGATCACCCGCCCGCGCACTGTCGTCAGACCAGTGCCTGCAAACGCGCGACCGTGTCGGCGAACCCGGCGGTCTCATCCGGGCGCTGCGCCAGGAAGCCTGACAGCGCGGGCTGGGCCGCGACGGCCGCGTCAAGCTCGGCGTCCTGGCCGGGGCGGTAGGCGCCCATCGCGAACAGGTCGCGGTTCTCCTCGTACAGCGCGTAGTGGCGGCGCAGCGTCCGCGCGGCTGCGGCGTGCTCGGGCGTGACAAGATCGGACATGCAGCGGCTGAGCGAGCGCACCGGGTGGATCGCCGGATAGTGGCCGCGCTCGGCAAGCCCGCGATCGAGCACGATATGCCCATCGAGGATGGCGCGGGCGGTGTCGACGACTGGATCCTGGGCATCGTCCCCATCGGCGAGCACGGTATAAACCGCGGTCACCGCGCCCCCGCTTCGCGCGCAGGCGCCGGCCCGTTCGACCAGCCGACCGATGAGCGCGAGCGCCGAGGGCGGATAGCCGCGCGCCGAGGCCGGCTCGCCAAGCGCAAGGCCGATCTCGCGCTGCGCGTGGGCGACGCGCGTCAGGCTGTCCATCAGCAGCAGCGCGTGCCCGCCGCGCTCGCGCACGTGCTCGGCAATGGCCGCCGCGCGCAGCGCTGCCCGAACGCGGAGCGGTGCAGCATGGCCCGCGGTCGCCGCGACGATCGTCGCGCGCGAGCGGAGGTGCGGCGGCAGCTTGGTTTCCAGGAAGTCGGCGATCTCGCGCCCGCGCTCGCCGACCAGCCCGACGACGACCGCGTCGGCAGCGGCATCGCGCGCGATCATGCCGAGCAGCACCGACTTACCCACGCCGCTCCCAGCCATCAGCCCGATGCGCTGACCGCGGCCGATCGTGGCGAACGCATCGATGGCGCGGACACCCGTCGCGATCGGCTGACGCACCGGGGCGCGGTCGAGCGGAGCGCCGCTGGTGCCACCGAGCGGGCGCGCTTCGCCCGGCGGAATCGGGCCGAGGCCGTCGGCGGGGTGGCCGAGCGCATCGAGCACGCGGCCGGCCACGCCCGCGCCCACGGCAGCGAGGCGACCCTGCGCGCGCGGGGTCACGCGGGCGCCGGGCACGAGGCCCGACGGGTCGTCGAAGGGCAGCAGCACGAGTTCGCTGCCGCGGAAGCCGACGACCTCGGCTTCGAGCGGATCGCCGTCGCCGCGCGCGATCGCGCAGAGCGTGCCGGTCTCGGCGTCGAGGCCGCGAGCGAGCACCAGCCCGCCATGCGCGGCGGTGACCGCGCCCGAGCGGGGCGGCTCGGTGGTGGGGATCCGCGCCGCGAAGCGGTCGGCGGCGTGCGCCCAGGCCGACCCCGTCATGCCCGCGGGTCTGGTCGGTCGAGCGCTGCGGCGAGGCGACGCAGGCGGTCGCCGGGCCGGTCCTCGATCGCGCTGCTGCCTGCGCTGACGCGCACCGCGCCGGGTGGCAGCGCCGGGTCGGCGACGAGCGCTGCTCCGGCGGGTGGCGCCCAGTCCGCCGCGAGCGCGTCGTGATCGGCTGGGTGAAGCGCGATCGTCAGCGCGTCCGCCCCGGACAGGCGCCCGGCGGCGGCGCGGGCGCGTTCGATGACGGTGCTGCGAACCGCATCCGGGAGCGCGCCGAGTGCAGCTTCAAGAAGCGCGGCGGCAGCGGCTGCGATCAGCGGCTCCAGATAGGCTTCGGGCGCGCGCAAGGCTTCGGTCAGTTCGTCCGTCAGCTGCGAGAGGAGCGCGATGCGGGGCGCAAGCGCCGAGGCGGCCGCGCGCTCGCCCTCGGCACGACCTGCCTCGAAGGCCGAGCGGAGATCGCGGTTCGCCTGCTCGTGGTCGGCGGCACTGGCGGCCGCTTCGCCATGTGCGGGCGGCCCGTCCGTGTCCGCCCTGCCCTCCCCGGCTCGCCGATCGCGGGCGACGGTCCGAACCTCGTCGCAATCGTCGACGATCGCCCTTGCATCCGAAGTCCCGGCCGCGAGGTTCGCAGCGATTGACGACTGCGGACGCGCGACCCAAGCGGAGTCGCGGCGGCGCACGGGCGTGAACGGCACGCGTACCGGCCACCGAACCGGCACGAAGCCCGCCGCCTCACCGCCCGCTGGCTCAGACAAAGTCGTCGCTCCGGCCGAGCATGATCGCGCCCTGCTCGGCGAGTTGGCGCGCGGTCGCGAGCATCGACTTCTGGGCTTCCTGCACGTCGGCGAGGCGCACGGGGCCCATCGTCTCCATCTCGCCCTCGATCGTCTGGGCTGCGCGCTGCGTCATCCCCGCCAGCAGCCGCGCGCGCAGCCGCTCGTCGGCGCCCTTCAGCGCCAGCACCAGCACGTCCTGCTCGATTGCGCGTACCAGCGCGCCGAGCGACTTGTCGTCGAGCGTGCGCAGCTGGTCGAAAGTCAGCATGTTGTCCTGGATCGCCTGGCCGAGCTCGGGGTCGGCCTCGGCGAGCGCACGGAGGATGCGCTGCTCGGAGGCCGAGCGCGCGTGGTTCATGATCCGCGCGGCCGCGAGCACGCCGCCCTGCGGACCTGCGGCGCCCGCCGGCGCCACGCCGCCTGGCGGGCGCTGCAGCACGCGCTCCAGCTCGGCCAGCCCCTCGGGCGGGATCGCCTCCAGCGTCGCGACGCGGCGGATGAGGTCAGGCTGCAGGCCGGGCGGCATCAGTTCGAGCACCTCGCCCGCAAGTTCGGGCGCAACGCAGGTCAGCACCGCGGCGATCACCTGCGGATGCTCGCCCTGCACCAGCTCGGCGATCGCGCGTGCGTCCATCCATTGCAGCACGTCGAGCCCGGCCTCGCGGTCGGCTGGCGTGATGCGCGTGAGGAGGCCCTGCGCACGATCCTCGCCGAGTGCGCGCGACAGCACCGAGCGGATATAAGGTTCGGCACCGAGCCCCACTCCGGTCGCAGCGCGCGCGAGCTCGACGAACTCGTCGAGTACCTGCGCGACCGTCGCCTGCCCCACGCTCGCGACCGCGAACATCGCGTGGCCGACGGCCTGAACCTCGCGCGGGCTCAATTGTCCGAGCAGCGCCGCCGCCTGTTCCTCGCCGAGCAGCAGCAGGATGATCGCGCTTTTCTGTTCGCCGGTGAGCTGTGCGAGCGAGGTCTGGGGCGCGCTCATGCCGGGGCGCTTTCGGTCAGCAGCTGCTTCAGCACCGCGGTCGCGCGTGCCGGATCGTCGCTCGCGAAACGGCGGATCGCCTCGATCTTGGCGTCGTAGCTGTTGGCGGAGGTCAGCAGCGCGGTTGCCTCGGTGCCCGGCAGCTGCGCCGCAGACGCCTCGGCCTCGCCGCGCTCCGGCCCGTCTGCTGGCGCGGGCGGTTCGGCGGACGCTTCGGCTGCGGGCTGCGCCTGGCGGCGGCGGAGCTTGGGCCTCAGGATCGCTGCCGCTCCGAGCACCGCGATCAGCGCAACGGCCTTCCCGGCATGCGCGTCGACCAGCTGGCGCCACATCGGCACCGCGGCTTCGGCTGCAGGCGGGCTGAACGGGGCGCGGACGACGGTTACCACGTCGCCGCGCCGCTGGTCGGCACCGAGCGAGGCCGAGACGAGGTCGCGCAGCATCGCCGGGTCGGCCGACTTGGCGGCGTCGGCGCGGATCACGACTGCGACCGCGAGCTTGCGCACGCTGCCGACGGGTTCGCGCCGCACCGACACGTCGCGGCCGAGTTCGAAGTTTCGCGTGGCGCTGGTCTCGCTGTTCAGCGGCCCCTGCTGAGCGGGCTGCGGCGCGGCCCCGGGCTGCAGCGATGCGGGCGGAGTGGCGCTGGTGGTCGGCGGCGGCGGCGCGAGGTTGGAGAGCGCTCCGGGAATGCCGCGCGGCGCGGGCGTGGCGTCCTGGCGACTGCTCGTGGCCTCGCTGCGCAGCGCGCCCGGGCTGTAGCGCTCGCTCGTCGCCTCGGAGCGCGTGAAATCGAGGTCTAGATTGACCTGCGTCGAGAAGTTGCCCTGCCCCACGACGGGCGTCAGCAGCGAGATCACGCGCTCGCGATAGAGCCGCTCGAGCCGCTGGCGGTGGGCGAGTTCGCGCGCGCTTTCGCCCAGCGGGCCGCCGTCGCTGTCGCCCGAGAGCAACTGCCCCGATCCATCGACCACGCTGACATGCTCGGCGGCCAGACCGGGGACCGACGATGCGACGAGATGCTGGATCGCGCGCACCTGGCCATCGCCCAGCGCGCGGCCGGACTGCAAGGCGACGAACACGCTCGCGCTCGGAGCCGCGGCGTCGCGCAGGAACGGCGTCTGGTCGGGCAGGCCCAGGAGCACGCGGGCCGAGGCCACGCCCGCCATCCCCTCGACCGCGCGGGCGAGCTCGCCTTCCTGCGCCTGCTTCAGCCGCGCGCGCTCGAGCGAACGGCTGGCGCCCAGCGGCAGATCGCCGAGCAGATCGTAGCCGCCCGGAACCGCTTTCGGCAGGCCCTGCGCTGCAAGCGCGATCCGCGCGCGCTGCAGGTCGGCGCGCGGCACGGTCACCGCGCCCGTCGCGCCATCGAGCTCGACATCGAACCCTGCTGCCTGCAGCGTCTGGCTGACGGCCGCCTTGTCCGCGTCGGACAGGCCGGGAAACAACGGCACGCGCGGTGCGGGCGACAGCCAGCTCCAGCCCAGCACGGCGAGCGCCAGCAACGCCGCGGCCGCGGCCAGCGGCGCTGCGCGCCGCAGCAGTTGCGGCGAGATCGGCTGCAGCTGTGTCAGCATGGTGGCGGTCTTCAGCCCGCGCAGCGATGTCGGCGCGGGCGCACCGCGCGGGACGACAAGGGCTCCCTCGCTCACGTCGTCAGACCGGCATGTTCATCAGATCGCGATAGGCGCCGAGCAGCCGGTTGCGAACCTGGAGCGCAGTCTCGAAGTCGATCGCTGCCGCCTGGCGCTTCAACATCACGCCCGCGATGTCGTCGCTCTGGCCGCGTTCGAAGGCTTCGGTCGCGCTCGCAGCGTCAGCCCCGCTGCGCCGCGCCGCGCCCAGCGCCTGATCGAGGATCGGGCCGAACCCACCCGGCTCAGCTGACGGCCGCACCGCTGCGCCGCCCAGCGCACCCGATTGCTGCAACACGGCAGCGCGCGCCGCCAACACGCGTTCGATTGCCTCCGACATCGGCCTGTCTCCATCTGTCCCGCAGGCGCGCGGCCTGCCCGGCAGAGTTCAAGCAAACCGCGTGCCAAAGCCTCGGCTCCGCCCGGAACCCGGCACCTCGCTCAACGCCCGCCCGCGGGTTGCACCGCATCGACCCGCACGCGACGGCCGACCGTCGCGCCCGCGTCTAAAAACCGGCGGCACGGCGCCGTCATGGAGACTGCGGCCCGGCAGGCCGTGGGCGCGGCGCGGCAAGACAGCGCCCTCCGCCCCACCGCCACCCCTTGAGAGAGGAACTCCCATGTCAGTCATCAACACGAACGTTTCCGCGCTGCGGGCGCAGTCGAGCTCGCGCATGGCGCAGATGCAGGTCGGCGAGGCGATGAGCCGCCTGTCGAGCGGCAAGCGCATCAACTCGTCGAAGGACGACGCCTCCGGCCTCGCGGTCGCCACGCGCATGACCGCCGACCTGCGCGGCTTCGCGGTCGCGGTGCGGAACTCGAACGATGGCATCAGCCTCGCGCAGACCGCCGAGGGCGCGATGGGCGAAGTGTCCAACATCCTGCAGCGCATGCGCGAACTCGCGGTCCAGTCGGCCAACGGCTCGATCTCGAACGACAACCGCAAGAACCTGCAGGCGGAACTGACGCAGCTGGTGGCCGAGGTCGACAACATCTCGTCGAAGACCAGCTTCAACGGCATCAAGCTGCTCGATGGCTCGACGAAATCGCTCAACATCCAGACGGGCGTGAAGTCGGGCGACACCATCAGCTTCGGCATCGCCAACACCTCGTCGAAGGCGCTCGGCCTGCAGGGCTATCGCATCGAGGGCAAGACGACGACCGGCCGTCTGAACGCGACACTCGTTGCCACGAACGCCGCCGACATCCAGTTCAACGGCAAGAACGCGTTCGGATCGGCAGTGACCGCCACCGACGACGCCGGCCAGGTCGCGGCCAAGATCAATGCCAACCTGCCGGCCACCGGCGTCAAGGCGACCGCGTTCAATTCGCTGCGCGGCGCCCAGCCGACGGCTTCGAGCTTCGCGGCGGGCGCGCTGACGGTGAACGGCAACGCGGTCGGCGCGGCAGGATCGGTCGCGCAGCTTGTGGACAATATCAACCGCGACGTGGCCGGCGTCACCGCGACGCTGAACGACGACGGCACGGTCAGCCTGTCGAACGACACCGGCGCCGACATCGTGATCGCAGGCTCTGCCTCGGGTTCGGCCGGTTTCACCACCGGCACCTATGCCGGCTACATCAGCCTTGAGAGCATCTCGGGCGGCGACATCAAGGTCGAGCGCGGCACCGGCGGCACGGCCGCGATGATGCGCGCGCTGGGCCTCAACGAAAGCAAGTCGGGAGGGAGCTTCGCGGGCGGTCAGGTCGACGTCAATGCCTCGACCGGCAAGCTGCTCGCCAACGACGATGTGCGCGTGAACGGCGTGCGTATCGGCACGTCGACCGACTCGTCGGCCGCTGCCAAGGCTGCTGCGATCAACGCAGTCACCGGCCAGACCGGCGTCACCGCCAAGGCGACCAACAGCGTCAATGTGACGGTTAATTTCGGTGCGACCGTGGCTGCCACGGGCACGCAGATCAACGGCGTCACGCTTAATCTGACCGCCGGCAGCTATGCAACGACCGCGAACATGCAGAACTTGGTGAGCGACATCAACGCGCTGAACGCCGGCGTCGTCGCCTCGGCCGACGAGCAGGGCCGCCTGGTGCTAACCTCGACGACGGGCGCCAACATCTCGATCGGCGACGACAACGGAGTGTTCACCGCGGCCGCCACGTCGACGGGCGAGGGCGCAACGGTCGGCACCATCAGCACTTCAGCGACGCCTGCGGTGTTCGGCGGCGTCATCACGCTGTCATCGGACGACGGCCGCGACATCCGCGTCGAGGAGTTCGTCAGCGGTTCGGCTGCCAAGCTCGGCCTTGCGGTACAGGGCGGCACGTCGGAGAATGTCGGCGGCGCGCTGTCGATCGCCACGCAGGCGGGTGCAGCCGGCGCGCTGACCGCTATCGACTCGGCGCTCGACAAGGTGTCGCGCTCGCGCGGCGACCTCGGCGCGGTGCAGAACCGGCTTGAGGCCGGCATCAACAACCTGGAGACGGTGTCGACCAACCTGACCGAAGCGCGCAGCCGCATCGAGGACGCGGATTTCTCGAAAGAGACGACCGAACTCGCCAAGGCGCAGATCCTGTCGCAGGCTGCGACCGCAATGCTCGCGCAGGCCAATCAGAGCCAGCAGAACGTGATGTCGCTGCTCCGCGGCTAAGCTGACGCGCAAGCGCTGCCACCGGAACCCCGGCGGGAAACCGCCGGGGTTCTTCGTTCGTTCTCGCGACCATGGATGACCAGAACCCCAAGCTCAACCCCATCGGCAACGCCGAGAAAGATCCTTCCGACTGGACCACCGGCGACGAGCCGATGACCGGCGCGCAGGCGAGCTATCTGAAGACGCTGTGCGAAGAAGCGCACGAGCCGTTCGACGCAGGGTTGACCAAAGCCGCTGCCTCGATCCGGATCGACGAAGTAAAGGCGAAGATCGGGCGATAGTGTTCTTGTCATCGTCAGTAAATCGCACATGATCCGGCGATCATGAACGGAAAACAACGGTCGGTTCACCAGCCGTTTCTTTCCCGTTCAGCGTCGATGTAGCTGCAAGGGCCCAAAGGGTATCCATGAACCCGATGGAGGCCGCTCATGTTGACCCGCTCGAAGCTCCTGACCTCGCTGGCGCTTGGGCTGACGATTGCCGGACCGGTGCAGGCGGCCTTTGCCGCTCCGGCGCATGCCGATGATTTCGGCCGCCGCAGCGGCTGGGATCGCGGCCGCCGTGACAATACCGGGCTGGTCGTCGGACTGGCAGCGCTCGCCGGTATCGCGGTGATCGCCGCGACGGCTGCCAAGAGCCGCAACCGCGACGGCGACTGGCTCTACAGCACTGACGGTGTCCGCGCCGCGACCGATCGCTGCCAGGAAGCTGCGCGCAGTGCTGTCAACAGCCGCTTTGGCTGGGCCGATTTCGGCCGCGTGACGCAGGTTGATCGCAGCGGTCGCGACGTGATCGTCAAAGGCACCGTGCGCGTCGACGGGCGCGGGCGGCGCTACGATGACGGTCGGCGCTACGGCTGGGACGACCGCGACGACGGCGACCGCTTCTATACCGGGCCGTACGGCCCCGACGATGGCGACCGCGGCGATGATGGCCGCAGCTACGACGGACGGGCCTATGGTGACGGAACCTACGGCGCGTACGGCAGCCGATCGGACCGCAGCCGGGCGGGCGAGTGGCGCGGCTATGCGGGCCGGGTCGACGAGGTCAGCTTCCGCTGCCGCACCGACGGCAACCGCATCGCCAGCCTCGACCTCGGCCGCTGACACAGCGACGGAGCTGCGCGCCGCCCGGAGCGCAGTTCCACGCCGCCCAGCCCGGCCGGCCGGATACGGCTCGGATGCAACCAACGGCGCGGCTCGCCGTGCGCCCTGGACGCCGCCTAGCCGAGACAGCACCCGGCAGGCCGATCGGGCAGCCCGGCGATCGCCGAACCACCTGCAGCGCGGCACGCCCGCACTGCGTCAGGCGGGGTGACAACCCCGCCAGGTTGAGCGCGATGGGCGCCGCTGGGCCACCAGCGACCGGATGGGAGCCATCGCTGGACCGTTCGTTCATCGTTTTGGACCGCGGCCGACCTGCGCGTCCAGCAACGGAGAAGGGGCGAACGCATCCAAGCTCGCCCACGGCAGCGCGCCGCACTCGGGGATCGGGGATCGGACAATCCCCCGGCAGTCCCCAATCGCCAGGCCCCAGCGGGCGCCGGGAAAGCTCAGGCTGACGCTCTAAGGTTAGTATACACCATCAAGGGCAGACGGGCTGCTAACATATACATTCCACGTATCTTGATCGGGTCGCATACTGACCATCAACACACAGCGAATCTGGAATCGGCCAGCCGCCCTAATACACCCGCGTCTTCGGCTTGATATACTCCACTGCATTCGTCAGCGTGTAGGTGTGGACCGGACGATAGTCCAGGCGTACGCCGCCGTCCCTGAACCAGGCAATGCTGTGCTTCATCCACTCGCCGTCGTCGCGATGCGGGAAGTCCTCGTGCATGTGAGCGCCGCGGCTTTCCTTACGATTCGCGGCCGAATGCATGGTGACGACCGCCTGCGGGATCATGTTGTCCAGCTCAAGCGTCTCAATCAGGTCGGTGTTGAAGACCAGGCTGCGATCCTTGACCGAGATGTCTGCCATGCGCTGGTAGACGGCATCGATCTTGGTCTTGCCCTCCTCCAGAATTTCGGTTGACCGGAAGACGGCGCAGTTGGCCTGCATCGTCTTCTGCATCATCGATCGCACCTCGGACGTCGGTGAGCCGCCTTTGGCATTGCGGAAATTGTCCAGTCGGCTCAACCCAAGCTCGTCGCCGCCCTTGGGCAGCGGCGGGACGGCGGTGCCCGGCTTGATGATCTCGGCCAACCGGTGCGCAGTGGCGCGGCCGAACACGACAAGGTCAATCAGGCTGTTGGAGCCGAGGCGGTTCGCGCCATGCACGCTGACGCACGCAGCCTCGCCCACCGCGAACAGGCCGGGGACGACGCTGTCGGGGTTGCCGTCGCGAAGCGTGACGACCTCGCCGTGATAGTTCGTCGGGATACCACCCATATTATAGTGGACGGTGGGCACCACCGGGATCGGATCGCGCGTCACGTCCACGCCCGCAAAGATCTTCGCAGTCTCGCTGATGCCGGGCAGGCGCTCGTGGAGGATTTCCGGCGCGATATGGTTCAAGTGCAGGTAGATATGGTCCTGTTCGTCTCCCACGCCGCGTCCTTCGCGGATTTCCTGCGCCATTGATCGGCTGACCACGTCCCGGCTGGCGAGGTCCTTCGCCGACGGAGCATATCGCTCCATGAAGCGCTCGCCGGCGCTGTTCGTCAGATAGCCGCCCTCGCCGCGTGCGCCCTCGGTGATCAGCACGCCCGCGCCGTAGATTCCGGTCGGATGGAACTGCACAAACTCCATGTCCTGCATCGGAAGCCCGGCGCGCAGCACCATGCCGCCGCCGTCGCCGGTGGAGGTGTGCGCGCTCGTCGCCGAGAAGTAGGCGCGGCCATAGCCGCCCGTCGCCAGCACCACCGCGTGCGCGCGAAAGCGGTGGATCGATCCATCGGCCATATCGATCGCCACGACGCCACGGCACGCGCCGTCGGCGTCCATGATCAGGTCGATCGCGAAATATTCGATGAAGAAGTCGGCGTCGTGCTTCAGGCTCTGCTGGTAGAGCGAATGCAGCATCGCGTGGCCGGTGCGGTCGGCAGCCGCGCACGTCCGCTGCGCTGCGGGGCCGGCGCCCATATTCTGCGTCATGCCGCCGAACGCGCGCTGGTAGATGCGGCCATCGGGCGTGCGGCTGAACGGCACGCCGTAATGCTCAAGCTCATAGACCGCGGCCGGAGCCTCGCGGCAGAGATATTCGATCGCGTCCTGGTCGCCCAGCCAGTCCGATCCCTTGACGGTATCGTACATGTGCCAGGTCCAGTCGTCGGGCCCCATATTGCCCAGCGCCGCCGCGATGCCCCCCTGCGCCGCGACGGTGTGGCTGCGCGTCGGGAACACCTTCGTAATGCACGCGGTTTTCAGCCCGGCCTCGGCCGAGCCCATCACCGCGCGCAGGCCCGAGCCTCCCGCGCCCACCACGACCACTTCGTAAACATGGTCGGTCACCGGGTAAGCCCGGCCCATCACCTCAGCCAACGGACCCTCCGAATGCGAGCTTCAGGATCGCGAAGAGCGCCACCGCACCCGCGACCGCGACGTAGAAATTCAGTGCAAGGACAAGGCTGAGTTTCCACCCTTCCTCGTGCGCGTAGTCTTCGATCATGACCTGCACGCCCAGCCGGAAGTGATAGAAGACGCTCGCGACGAACAGCACCATCGGGATGGCTGCCGACGGCTGTCGCAGCCAGTTTGCAACGGTGAAGTAGGTAAGGTCCGGCAGGCGCACCAGTGACACGATGAACCAGGTCATCAGCGCGATGTTCGCGAACGCCGTCACGCGCTGCGCCCACCAGTGGCTGGAGCCCGACCTTGCCGAACCAAGCCCGCGGACGCGGCCGAGTGCTGTTCCCTTCGCCATCAGATGCCTCCCCGGGACATCGCGATCGCGCCCCACAATCCCAACGTGACGACGAGCGAAAACACGAGCGTCGACGTCGCCGAGCGCTTGTTGGTGCCGATCTCGAACCCGGCGCCCGAATCCATCACCAGATGGCGGACGCCGTTCGCCATGTGCTGCAGCGTCACCCACGTGAAGCCGATCGCGAGCATATAGCCGAACCACCCGCTCAGCGTGCGGTAGAAGCTGCCATAGGCGCGTTCGCCGCTGGCCAGCGCCACCAGCCACCAGCAGAAGAGCGGCACCGCTCCGAGCGCCAGCGCGTGACCCGTCACGCGGTGCAGGATCGACACGACCATGTGGATGCCCCACCGCCAGTGGGTAAGGTGCGGGCTGATCGGACGGGGTCGGGCCGCCGGGGGCGCGCTGGCCATGATACGTGAAGGCTCCTTCAGGCGTCGTCCAGCGGTCGCAGAACCGCTGCTCGCCGTCCCTGATGCTGCGGGATGGGCGGTGGTGCAACCGGGAAGCGTGTCGCGGCTTGACGTGCACCCGGTCCACTCAGCGTTGCGCGTCTGCAACGCCCGTGCCGCAAACGTCATGGGCCGCTTCGGAATGATTGCCGACTGCTGCGTGTCAACGCAATTGATGCTCCGGGCTTTGCATGGGAGCTATGTGAGATGCGGATCGGAATCGTGGCAACGCTGCTGGCCGGAACAGCCTCACTGCCGGCATGGGCGCAGCAGCAGACGACAAACGCCGCCGCCGCGGGGCCTGCGGCCGACAGCGTCGACACGCAGGAGATCATCGTCACCGCGACCAAGCGCAACGAAGAACTGTCCAAGGTTCCGTTCTCGATCAACGCGCAGACCGAGGCGGACCTGCAGCGCGCCAACGCCCGCTCGATCGAGGACGTCAGCCGCCTGGTCGCTGGCCTCACCATCCAGAATCTCGGCCCCGGCCAGAGCCAGGTCGCCATCCGCGGGGTCGCAGCGGGCCAGATCGTGCGCGACCAGCCGGGCGTGAAAGAGCAGGTCGGCATCTATCTCGACGAAAGCGTCATTTCGCTGTCGCTGTTCACGCCCGATCTCGACCTGTTCGATCTGAACCGCGTGGAAACGCTGCGCGGCCCGCAGGGCACGCTGTTCGGAAGCGGATCGGTCGGCGGCACGATCCGCTACATCACCAACCAGCCCAAGCTGAACAAGAACGAGGGGCTGATCGAGGGCAACGTCAACGTCCTGCAGGGCGGCGACGTCGGCGGATCGATGAAGGCGGCGGTGAACGTCGTGCTCGCCGAAGATAAGGCCGCCGTCCGCATCGTCGGTTACTACACCCACTACGCAGGCTTCATTCGCGCGTTCGGCCCGGCCGCGGGCAACAACATCAATGACGGCGATCGCTCCGGCGCACGCATCGCGCTGACCTTGAAGCCGACCGAGACCCTGACGATCACGCCGCGAGTGATTTACCAGCATCTGGAGACGAACGGCTTCAACCGGCAGGAAGTGTTCAATCTCTATTCGAACCCCTTCACCAACCCGCCACGAATCCTGCCCGAGCGGTCGCAGTATCTGCTGCTGCGTGAGAAATTCCGCGATGACACGTTCATTTTCGACAACACGATCAACTGGGACATCGGCCCGGCAACGGTCACCAGCGTGACGACCTACACCGACCGCAAGATCCTGGTCGGTCGCGATGCCTCGGCGCTCACCGCCTCGGTCTCGATCGACCTCGGCCTCGGCAATACGGCAGCCAACCTGCCGTCCAACCTGCGCGATACTACCAGCGTGCAGCAGGTGACGCAGGAACTGCGCATCGCATCGAACGGCAGCGGTCCGTTCAACTATGTGATCGGCGGCTTTTACACGAATGTCGACCGCTTCTACCGCCAGCGCCTGCCGACCCCGGGCTACGATCCGTTCGTCGATGCGCGCTTCGGTCCGGGCACCAGCGTCGGATCGGCGAACGGCTTCCCGCTCAATTCGCCCTACAACTCCGACATTCCGTACAAGCTGGAACAGTACGCCGCGTTCGGCGAGCTGAGCTATCGGTTGGAGCGACTGCTGCTGACCGCGGGAGCGCGCTATTACAGCTTCAACGAATCGCGCAACTTCGTGTCGGGCGGCCTATTCTCGAACGGCGACCGGCGTATTGGCGACAAGACCAGTTCCGACGGTGCGACGCCGCGCTTCATCGCCAGCTACGACGTGACCGACCGGATCACGGTCAATGCGCAGGCATCGCAGGGCTTCCGGCTGGGCGGCGTCAACGATCCGCTGAACGCCAACCTCTGCACCCCCGCCGACCGCGCCACCTTCGGCAACTACCAGAACTATCGCGACGAAACGCTCTGGAACTACGAAGGCAACATCAAGGGCCGGTTCCGCGGCTTCCGCTTCTCGGCCGCAGGTTTCTACAACGACATCTCGAACCTGCAGGTGACGCTCGACGCCGGGTCGTGCTCCAGCCGCGTGGTGTTCAACGTGCCCAAGGCGCACACTGCGGGCTTTGAGGGCGAGTTCACCGCGACGCCGCTGCCGGGCCTCGACATCGGCCTGTCGACGACGGTGCTGGAGGCGCGCTTCGATTCGACCGTCGTCGGCGGTGGCACGGTGCTGATCCAGAAGGGCTGGCGCCTGCCGACGGTGCCCGAGTTCACCTTCGCCGCGAACGCCACCTACAGCTGGCCGATCCAGATGTTCGGCGGCGGCAAGGCCTACGTGAACGGATCGATCCAGCACATCGGCAGCCGCTTCACCCAGCCGCCCGACCAGCGGAATGGCGGCATCGCGACTTTCGTTTCGGGCATTGCCTTCAACGGCGCAGCGGGCACGGGTGTCACGACGGTCAACCTGAAGCTGCCCGACTATCAGATCCTGAACCTCAGCACGGGCGTGGAGCTGTCGAGCGGCGTGGATGTGGGCGTGTATGTCAACAACGTGCTCGACCAGAACCCGCTGCTGTCGTTCGACCGCGAGCGCGGCGGCCGCGCCCGTCTGGGCTACAACGTCGGCAGTCCGCGCGAGGTGGGCCTGACGGCGCGCAAGCGGTTCTGAGGCGAGGTGGAGGGCGGGGCGGCGGCAGCTCCCGCCCCCTGCCCGCTTCGCGCGGCACGCAGTCTTGCTCCCCGGACGTGGGCGCCGGGGACGCGCGGGGTGAGGGCGAGCCTCGGGCACCAGCGGGCGCGGGCGCGCGGCTCGGCGGCGGCGACGACGGCACTGGCGAGGTGGACCCACCCGCCCGCGACGAGCGCGCGGATGGGCGTGACGGGGAGCAGCTCAGCCGCCCAGCCCACGATGACGACGTCCATCCGCATCGCGCGCCGGGCGATCGTTCAGCTAGCGAGCGTCGTCGCGCAAATCCGATCGGCGCCGTCGGGCCTTGCGGGTGGCGGCACCCCCGCGACCACCTGCGCGCGCTCGCCCGGCGCGCCGAGGTCGGGATGGCGAGGTTCGGATCGTGCGAATCGAAGACGCGGCCTCTTGCAGCGCTCGCCGGCACAACAGGCGTAAATCCAGTTCCCACCCAGAGACTGCAGTGGCGGTGGAAGCAGACGACTGCGAACCGTTCTCCCCTGATATTCCGTGTTTTGGGCCATTTACAGGGAATTGTGATGTTTTCCGCTCTTGATCGACCCTCGATTCCGCTC
>Ga0326763_1000037_pt1 | contig 51111 bp, 49 predicted proteins | sample NORPS_P_FD_207671 | JGI IMG/M metagenome (GOLD analysis project Ga0326763, IMG submission 207671) | Hot spring water microbial communities from Norris Geyser Basin, Yellowstone National Park, WY, United States - NOR.PS_P | ecosystem: Environmental > Aquatic > Thermal springs > Unclassified...
CCCCATTCGGGAATCCCCGGATCACAGCCTGCTTGCGGCTCCCCGGGGCTTTTCGCAGCTTGCCACGCCCTTCTTCGGCCCCTGGTGCCGAGGCATCCACCGCGTGCCCTTTCTAGCTTGACTGTGCCCTGATGAGAGCACTTTAGCGCGCGGTTTCCCGGCTCCTGTGTCTTTGTCTGCTCAGCCCAGCGACCGAGCAGGGTTCCCCCTCTTTAGTTGTCAAGGTTCTTGGTGGACCCGAGCGGATTTGAACCGCTGACCCCCGGCTTGCAAAGCCGGTGCTCTCCCGACTGAGCTACGGGCCCCTCTCGGTTCAAATCCGCTCCGTCCTACGGCACCCACCAAAGATGGTGGGCCCGTCAGGACTTGAACCTGAGACCTCACCCTTATCAGGGGTGCGCTCTGCCACCTGAGCTACGGGCCCTTGACAAGAGAATAGTGTCGGGGGTTTTTAAGCAGGTGACGGGCTCGACCCTTAGGAGTAGCACCGGCTTTTCGTTAGCAGTTTAAGGGGGGAGAGGGCATCACTGCCCTCTCCATAGCCGGTGCTGGGGACTCCTTAGAAAGGAGGTGATCCAGCCGCAGCTTCCGCTACGGCTACCTTGTTACGACTTCGCCCCAGTCACCGACCACACCTTAGACGGCTGCCTCCGGCTGCCCCTTTCAATGCACCGACCAATTGAGCCGATGCACTCAAAGGGGCAGCCGGTTAGCCCACCGGCTTCAGGTGCAGCCGGCTTCCATGGCGTGACGGGCGGTGTGTACAAGGCCCGGGAACGCATTCACCGCCGTATTGCTGACCGGCGGTTACTAGCGACTCCGCCTTCACGCAGGCGAGTTGCAGCCTGCGATCCGAACTGAGCCCGCTTTTTTGGGATTCGCTCCCCCTCGCGGGTTCGCAACCCTTTGTAGCGGGCATTGTAGCATGTGTGCAGCCCAGGACTTCAGGGGCACGCGGACTTGACGTCATCCCCACCTTCCTCCCGCTTACGCGGGCAGTCCCGCCAGAGTGCCCGGCATTACCCGCTGGCAACTGGCGGCGGGGGTTGCGCTCGTTGCCGGACTTAACCGGACACCTCACGGCACGAGCTGACGACAGCCGTGCACCACCTGTGCTGGCTGGGCGGCGGAAACCGCCCCACCCTACCCTTTCGGGCGGGCTTAAGCCAGCATGTCAAGCCCTGGTAAGGTTCTTCGGGTAGCATCGAATTAAGCCACATGCTCCGCCGCTTGTGCGGGCCCCCGTCAATTGGTTTGAGTTTCAGGCTTGCGCCCGTACTCCCCAGGCGGGGCGCTTATTGGTTTCCCTGCGGCACGGGGAGGGTCGAGACTCCCCACACCTAGCGCCCAACGTTTACTGCTGGGACTACCCGGGTATCTAATCCGGTTCGCTCCCCCAGCCTTCGTCCCTCAGCGTCAGGGGCGTTCCAGCCGGCCGCCTTCGCCACTGGTGTTCCGGCGGATATCGACGCATTTCACCGCTACACCCGCCGTTCCGCCGGCCTCTCCCGCCCTCAAGTATCCCAGTCTCCCCCGACCTCTGCCCGTTGAGCGGGCAGCTTTCACGGAGGACTTGGGATACCGCCTACGGACCCTTTAAGCCCAGTAAATCCGGGCAACGCTCGCCCCCTCCGTTTTACCGCGGCTGCTGGCACGGAGTTAGCCGGGGCTTTCTCGCGGGGTACCGTCAACCAGTCCCGAAGGACTGGCTTCTTCCCCCGCCAACAGGGGTTTACACCCCGAAGGGCTTCTTCCCCCACGCGGCGTCACTGGGTCACCCTTTCGGGCATTGCCCAAGATCCTCGGCTGCTGCCCCCCGTAGGGGTCCGGGCCGTGTCTCAGTCCCGGTGCGGCCGACCACCCTCTCAGGTCGGCTACCCGTCACAGGCTTGGTAGGCCGTTACCCCACCAACTACCTGATGGGACGCGCCCCCGTCCCAGAGCGGTATCCGCCCTTTCGGAACGGACACCTTTCCTCCCCCGCCATGCGACGAGGGAGCGTATCTGGTATTAGCCCCAGTTTCCCAGGGTTATCCCAGTCTCTGGGGTAGGTTAGGCACGCGTTACTCGCCCGTTCGCCGCTCAGCACCTGCCTGCGAGCAGAACCCGCAGGCAAGCCTGCGCTCGACTTGCATGCCTTATCCACGCCGCCAGCGTTCGCCCTGAGCCACCATCAAACTCTCCAGCAGGAGAGTTTCAGCCCGTCGCTCTTCGCGACGGGTTCTTCGGCTCATCCTTGTGGAGAGCACGAGCGGTTCACCCGTCACTCCTCTTGACCCCCGACACTATTCCATTGTCAAGGTTCGCCTCGGCGACCCGTTATTTTAACCCAGCCAGTGAGGTCCGTCAAGACCTCCCTGCTTGGGTGCCTTCGCACTCTTCTCGTTTGAAGGTGCAACCCCTAAGTGGCGCCTCCTATGATAACGCACCCGCCTTGCTTGTAAAGACCCATTTCACCGCCAATTTGGGGCAATTTGACGGCATTTTTAAAGCCACCCTCCTAACCCCTCCCCTCAAAACGCCTGAAGGGCGTCCTTCCCGCATAATCCAACCGCCCCCGCTCCTCTATCCGCAGCAACTGGTTGTATTTCGCCGTCCGCTCACTTCGGGCAACGGAGCCGATCTTGATCTGCCCTACACCCGTCCCGACTGCCAAATCGGCGATGAATGGGTCTTCCGTATCACCCGATCGCGCCGACACCACCGCTGCATAGCCTGCCTGCCGACATAACGCTATCGCTTTCAGCGCTTCGCTAAGCGTGCCAATTTGATTGGGCTTGATCAAGACAGCGTTAGCCACTCCTTCCGCCACGCCCCTTTGGATGCGTTCAGGATTGGTGACGAACAAGTCATCGCCCAACAGTTGCACCCGCTCGCCCAATCGTTGCGTCAACTGTCGCCATCCGTCCCAATCGTCTTCGGCGCAACCGTCTTCCAGTGACCAAATCGGGTAACGCCGACACCATTCGTCCAACAATGCCGCCATTTCCTCACCGTTCAAACTCATTCCCTCCCGTCGCAACTCGTAGCGCCCGTTTCGGTAAAAGTGAGTTGCAGCGACATCCACCGCCAAAACGATGTCATCACCCAACCGCAATTTCGCCCTCTCCACCGCCTCGCACAAAAAGCGCAACGCTTCCTCGTGGCTCTCCAATGGCGGTCCGAACCCGCCCTCGTCAGCGACCAAAGTTGTCAAGCCCCGCTCCCTCAGCATTCGCTTGACCGTGTGGTAAACCTTGCCGACCCAGTCCAACGCTTGCCGAAAGGAAGCGGCGCCGACGGGAATGATGAGAAAGTCCTGCATGTCCAAATTCCCGCCCGCATGCAACCCACCGCTGATGATGTTCACCATCGGCGTCGGCATTGCGGGTTGGTCATTGCCCGCCAATTCTGCGAGGAAGCGGTAAAGCGGTAAATTGCGGGCGTAAGCGATGGCTCGTGCTGCTGCCAGTGAGACTGCCAAAACGGCATTGGCTCCCAACCGACTTTTGTTTGGTGTTCCGTCCAGTTCGCGCAATCGGGCGTCTATCGTTGAAACATCCGCATTAATGCCCCTCAAGGCAGGAGCGATATGGTCGTTGATATTGTGCACTGCCGTCAAGACACCCATCCCTTCCCATCGTTCCCTGTCACCATCCCGCAACTCTAACGCCTCGTGTGCCCCCTTAGAAGCGCCAGATGGGACGATCGCCCAACCGACGGCGCCGTTGTCCAACACGACTTCCGCTTCCACTGTCGGGTTGCCACGCGAATCCAAAACTTCTCGCGCCCAAACTCGCTCAACTTTCATCGCTATCACCTCATTCCCCGACGCACTTAAAAAACACCACCGCCAATGGCGGCAAGGTCAATCGCACCGAGTAAGGGCGATGCTGCCAAGGCACCGCTTCCGCCACAACTTCGCCGTTGGTGACATGACTGCCTCCATACTGCTGCCAATCAGTGTTGAACACTTCCTTCCAAATGCCGTTGAAAGGCACACCGATGCGGTAATCGCGCCGAACGACGGGCGTGAAATTGCAAACGACGACGATGCAATCCCGCCAATCTTTCGCCCAGCGGATGAAAGCGATGACCGAGTTATCAGCGTCGTGAAAGTCAATCCACTCAAAGCCGCGATGGTCGCCATCCCACTCGTGCAACGCAGGTTCGCTCCGATAGAGCCAATTCAAATCCCGCACGAGCCGTTGAACGCCTTGATGGCTTTCCCACTGCAGCAAATGCCAGTCAAGGCTTGAAGCGTAATCCCACTCCCGCCACTGAGCAACTTCGCCGCCCATGAAAAGCAACTTTTTGCCGGGATGCGCCCACATGTAGCCAAACAACGCCCGCAGGTTGGCGAACTTTTGCCAAAGGTCGCCGGGCATCTTGCCCAGCAAACTCGCTTTGCCGTGCACCACCTCGTCATGGGACAAAGGCAGGATGAAGTTTTCGCTGAAGGCATACCAAAGCGAGAAGGTCAAAGCGTCATGGTGATACTTGCGGTAAATCGGGTCTTTGCTGAAGTAAAGGAGGGTGTCGTGCATCCAACCCATGTTCCACTTGAAGTCAAAACCCAAGCCGCCGACATAAGTCGGGCGCGTCACCATCGGCCACGCCGTTGACTCTTCGGCAATCATCAAGGCATCAGGCACTTCCCGATGGACAACCTCGTTGAGCCGTTTGAGAAAGTCAATGGCTTCTAAGTGCTCGTTGCCGCCGTAAATGTTCGGTTGCCATTCGCCCGGCTTGCGGGAATAGTCCAAGTAAAGCATGGACGCAACGGCGTCAATGCGCAGCCCATCGGCGTGAAACTCGTGCAGCCAAAAGAGGGCGCTGGCGATGAGAAAGTTGCGGACTTCCGTGCGCCCGAAGTTGAAGACTTTCGTGTGCCAGTCGGGATGGTCGCCCCGCCAGTCGCCGTATTCGTAAAGGTTCGTCCCGTCAAAAAAGACCAGCCCGTGCATGTCTTTCGGAAAGTGTGCGGGCACCCAGTCCAAAATCACCCCGATGCCGTTTTGGTGGCAGACATCCACGAAATGGCGGAAGTCGTCGGGAGTGCCGTAGCGGGAAGTCGGCGCAAAATAGCCCGTCACTTGATAGCCCCACGATTCGTCCAACGGATGCTCCATCACAGGCAACAACTCAATGTGCGTAAAGCCCATGTCCTTGACATAAGGCACAAGGTGTTCCGCCAACTCACGGTAAGTCATCCACCGCCGATTGCCTTCAGGCTCTTGAACCTGCCGCCAAGAGCCGAGATGGACTTCGTAGATGCTGATAGGTTTGTCAAGCCGCTGAACTTCGTGGCGGTGAGCAAGCCAGTCATCATCGTGCCATCGGTAGCGGCTCAAGTCCCAAAGGATGGACGCCGATTTAGGGCGAACTTCGTGATAAAAGCCCAGTGGGTCAGCCTTCAGTTGCAAGTAACCGCCATAGCGTCCCTTGACCTCAAACTTGTAAAGCAAGTCCCCAGCCCCTAGCACTTCCTCAGGCAAAAACAATTCCCAAACGCCCGCCTCATGGCGGAACCGCATCGGATGGACGCGCCCGTCCCAACGGTTGAAATCGCCGACGACGCTGACGCGCAAAGCATTGGGCGCCCAGACGGCAAACCGCACGCCTCGCACCTTCTCACCAGCCCCATTGGGCGCTTCCAACTCCACGATGTGCGCCCCCAAAACTCGCCACAACCGGAAATGATTGCCCTCGGCAATCAAGTGCAAATCAAAGTCGCTGAGCAAAAGCGGAAAAGAATACGGGTCGTAAAACTCTCGCGTCCCTCGTCCCCCGTCCCTCGTCCCTTCCGTCACGATGAGCCGATAGGGAAACGGTTCGCTGCGCCCCCAGAAAACCGCCTCAAAGAAGCCGTCGGGATGAATGCGTTGCATCGGGACGAGTTCATGGGTGTCAAGGGCACGAACCGAAACGCTTTCCGCAAACGGATAAAACGCCCTAACGGTAACGACACGAGACGCAGGACGCGGGGCGTGGGGCGCAATTGCTTCCCAACTCGTCCCCTGTCCCTCGTCCCACGCCCCAAGTTCAACGACATGCATTCCCAACACCGCAAACGGGTCGCTGCAATAACCGCCGCAAACTGCGGCGACTTGTTCAGGCGGCGTCAGGTAAATTGGGTCTTCGCGACACAACATTTTGTCAAGTCACCTCAAGGATGGCTTCTTTAAGGCGCGGTTTGAAACCGCTTACAACGCCCAAATCGCCTGCCAGACGAAACGCATTCCGTGCCAAATGCCGTTAAAAGGTTCTGCCACAACGATGCCCCGCCTGTAGTTCACGAAAAGCCTGAACTTTGACAAGACATCAAACCCCAAAACTCCGTCGGCAGGGACCGTTGGAGGCAATGGAAGGCAAAGAACTGACAGGTTGGTAAAAATGGCGCCAAAAACTCTCAGTTGAGGCAAGTTGAAGATGGGAACTTCCAAACTCCCAGAAGCGGTGCTTACCCGCAGAAATTCAGTTGCAGCGTCAACATCAATTCCGAGACCGATCAAAGTTGACCTGCGAAAGCCTGTTTTAACAGCGCCAGTATCAACAAGGACAGTCAAGTCGGCAGGGCGTCCATCAAGAGCAAAAGCGACGGCTTCCACGATTATAACTCGTCGCCTCGCGTCAAAGGGAATGGTTGGCATTAGACAATGACCACCTCCGCAATCTCACCTACCCAACGGATGAGAAAATGCTTTGCCTTTCTTGCAGCCATGCCTGCTTCAGTTTCGTCAGGGGTGACTGCCAAGACGCGACCTGTCAACGGCTTTTGGGTCTTAGGGTCAACGGAGAGCACCTCAATGACCACGAAAGCGTTTTGCCCTTTGTAGCGCTCAAGGATTTGCTCAATAGGTTCTCCTTGCCGCTCCATGCGTTTTTCACCCCCGATGCGAAGATATAGCACAAGAAGGACATCCCGTTGCGCTTTGCCCCTCTCAGCCGTTTTCTGGCAATGTTGCACCTTGCAAGGGCAAGACCAAAAACTTGCCATATTGAACGAAGTGCTCATCCAGCGAAAAAGCCACCTTGATGCCCAACCGCTCCATCACGGCGAAGGAAAGGGCATCGGTGAAGGAGAAGTCCTTGTCGGTGTAGCCGAAGATGATGTCCAATGCCCGCTCCTTATCGCCTTCCGTCGGGCGGATGACGACAAAGGCGTCAAAGGCGTGGCGAAGCCATTCAATGGCAACATGGCGTCCCAGACGACGCAGCAATAGGGCGTGAGTTTCCGCAATGATATAAGTGGTGACGACGAAAGGGCGCCGTTGACGGATGGCTTCTTCAATGATGGCAGTGACCAACGCATGGTCAGGATCGCTGGCATCCGCCAACGCGTAAAGGCAACTGGTGTCGCTGAAAATGGCTCTATGCAGTATCTCCGCGATGGAACTGGGAACGCTCACCTTGATAAACCTCCGCCAAATGCTCATGCTTGTGCCGACCAACCGCTTCCCCTGTGCCGCTCCCAATGGCAATGAGATGGCGGAGAGCATCTACTCTGCGCTGCCATCCCTCGTCTGACCAGTCCGTCAAAGGGATGATCACCCGCACCTCCAAACCGTCGGGCAAGGTCACTTCATCTAGCAAAACGATGACGCCGTTCTTAACGACCCCGCGAACGGTCATAGCCTTTCACCCGCCTTCATTGTAGCAGCCTCAAGGGGTAACGCATCCGACGGCATTTGCCCGCATACTTTTAACGGCACCCTGAGGGCAGAAGGAGGCAAACCGTCATGGGCAGGTTCGTCCTTTTCCTTTGTGCCTTGGCACTTTTGGTCGGTTGTGGCGAAAGTGAGCAGGCGAAGCGGGCGAAGGTGGCGGGATGGGTGGCGCAACTGAAAGCCGACCCATCTTTGGCAGACAAAGAGGAGTTCACCAAACCGCTGGGCGATTACGCCGACATCGCTGCCCCCGAATTCGCCAAACTCCTGAAGGAGAAGGACAAGCGGGTGCAAATGGCGGCGTTAAAAGTGTTGACGACTTTGAAGCGGCTGTCGGTGATAGATGCCGTCGCCGCCGCAGCAGAATCGCCTGATCCCGAAGTGCGCATCGCTGCCATCAAAACGCTGGCTTCCTTCGGCAGTCCTTCAGCCATTCGCCCTTTGCTCAAGCGCCTGCAAGACCCCGACCCAAAGGTGCGGGCGGCAGCGATAGAAGGGCTGGCAGGACCAGGCGGGCGGGAAGCGCCACCTTATTTGCGCGAGGTGTTGCCTTACCTCGCTGCCGCTTTGGGTGATCCCGACCCGCAAATCCGTCAGGCTGCCGTCAACGGATTGGTCAAGTTGGGGCAATGGTCATTGCAAGCCCTTGCGAAAGTCCAAGAGAGCGGTTCGTCCATCGCCAAACAGGAAGCGGAAAAAGCCTTCCGCCAAATTTGTGATGGCTTCCGCGCCGATTTAGACCCCAAAAAGAACACCGACCGCCTCGTCCGTCGCGACATGGCGCGCTACTTGGGCGAGTTGCGTTACCGCCCTGCTATCCCCGACTTGATTAGAGGCTTGGACGATGTGGACCCTGAAGTGCGGGCGGCTTGCGCTTATGCCTTGGGGAAACTTCAAGCCCGTGCCGCTGCCATCCGTTTGCGGGAAATCATGAACAACGAAAAGGAAGAGATGCCCGTGCGGGTGGCGGCAGCCGTCGCCTTAGGGCAAATCGGCGACATGACAGGTGTCCGCTTCCTTATTGACCAACTCAAGTCCAGCGACGAAAAAGTGCGGGCGGCTGCTGTGGACGCCCTACGGACAATCGGGAAACCAGCGGCGCGTTTGCTGGTGCAAGCCGCCCAAAGCAATGACCCTTTGCAACGCTGGGGGTCATTGGCGGCGTTGGGTGAGACAGGTGACCGTCGTGCCCTCCCCATCCTCTTGCGCGCCTTGCGGGATGATAACCCTGATGTGCGGGCTATTGCGGCGGCGTCCTTAGGACGGTTGCGCTATGTCGCTGCCGTCCCGCAGTTAGTGCGTGCCCTTGACGACCCCAATGAACGCGTTCAGGCGCACGCCGAATGGGCGTTGGAAAACATCGGCAAAGAAGCCCTTCCCGCTTTGCTGGATGGGGCGAAACGACCCGCCTTACGCTTGCGCATCTTCCGTTTGCTGGGGCGGTTGAAATCGCCCCAAGCCATCCCCACCCTGACCGAAGGGTTACGCGACCGCAACCCCCAAGTGCGGGCGATGGCGGCGTGGGCGTTAGGCGAGATCGGAAATCGCAGCGCCGTCCCCGCTTTGCGTTCCGCCCTCAACGATGCCGACCCTCAAGTCCGTCGCGAAGTTGCTTTGGCGCTGGGCAAATTGAAAGCGGCAGAAGTGCGCTCGGAACTGGCGGAGCGGTTGAAAACCGACCGCAACGAACAAGTCCGCCTCGCCGCTCAAATGGCATTGCAGCAACTCCGTCAGTGAAGGGGCGAAAAGCGAATGCTGTGGCGACTGCCTTTTCGCCTGTTTTGGTGGCTCTTCGGCGGTTTGATCCGAACCGCCGTCACCTTGCTGCTTCTTTTCGGCATCGTTTACCTCGTGCTGCGCCTGACGCCGTTGGACGAATTTTGGCGCGCCCGTTTTTACGCCCACCTTGGCAATTTCGCCGAAGCGGAAAGGTGGTATCGCCTCGGCTTGCAACAATATCCCCGCAGCCGTTTCGCCCCCCAAGGGCACTACGAACTTGCCGAATTGCTTTTCCGCCAAGAGCGCTATAAAGAAGCCATCAGGCATTACGGCAAGGCGTTGGAAGGCGGCTTGACGCCAGAGCAGAAACGGGAAGCATTGCTGAAAATCGCCGAAGCCTTCCAAAAAAGCGACGAGCCATTGGAAGCCGCCCGACGCTTTGAGGAGTTCGCCAAAACTTTCCGAGAAGACGAGCGGGCGGCGAAGGCGTGGTTTGCGGCGGGCGAAAATTATCGGCAGGCAGGGCGCGACAAAGATGCCCAGCGTTGTTGGGAGAAGGTGAGCGCCAACTATCCGACTTCGCCCTTCGCCCCCAAAGCCTTGTGGGCGATGGCGGAGATGGCGGAAGAAAACGGCGATGCCGACCGAGCGACGCACCTTTACCGCAAACTCGTGGAGCGTTACCCACAATCGGCGGAAGCGGCGAAAGCCCATGCCCGTCTGGCGCTTTGGCACTATCGGCAAGGCGATTACACGGAGGCGTTGAAAGCCTACGGCGAAGCCCTCAAAGCCGCCCCGCAAGTTCTACGGGACGCCCTTAACTCGGAGGCGTTGCGGAAAGCGTGGCAGAAACTGCGTGAGCAAGCCAGCCATTTCATCCAGTCGTCACCCTGACGCCTCAGGCGTTCAGTTGCCGCACCGTTGGCTGCCAACTCATTTCGGAAAGTGCCCGCAGGTAATCGTCCCGCGTCAACTCTTCGGGGCGACGCTGGAAGTGGGCGACGATGATGCCCTCCAACACATTCGTCCCGAAAGTGCGACCGTTCAATTCTGGCGTTGTGGTGACAAGAAGCGAAACGCCCAACGAACGCAGTAACTCCACATCTTCAGGTGTTGTGGTGTTGGTCAACACAACTTTCCCAGACAATGGGACGGGGGACGAGGGACGAGGGGCGGGTAAGTGTTTGCGGATGAGCAAAAAGTCGCCCGCGATAACTTCAGCCCATGCATAAAAGCCACCAAATTTTGGAACGATGCGCTCTTGCTCCTTCCCTGTCGGGTAGAGCCAGCGGATGGGCAACTGCGTCAGCAACGGCAGAAGCAGTGCGCCCAGCGTTTCGTAAACCCGTTGCGATTTCAACAATACGGGGATGCCCAAACCGAAGGCGAGATCACCGACCCGCAAATCAGCCCCCAGCGCCCAAAGTTCCTCAGCCATCCCGAACCTGTCAATGGCACTGACGAGCAAAACCTTGCGCTTGCGAAAATCAATGACTCCCTCCCGTTGAAGCCAATGAACTGCTTCCCGTTCCATCGTGTCTTTCAAACCCGAACCGTCAACGACGGGAGTTTGCTTGACCAGTTGGGCGAGTTTCAGCGCTTCCCTCAAAGCATATTTTCGCTTGCCGCACCGAACCCAAATGTCCATTCCGCCAAAGCACAAAGCATCAACTTTGCCGTCCAGTTGCTGGAGCAAATCGGTGAACTTGCGCAAATCCCCATCGGTTCCGATTCGCTCAATCAAAAACCGCTCACCGAAGAACTCCGCCTCAACTTTCTTGTCCCGCTTAGATGAACCCAAACTCACGCTAACGACCCGCTTCATGGCGTCGTCACCAATTGGGGCAGTTGCCGAAAGTCCGTCAGGACGAAATCGGGTTCAACTCCTTCGGGCATCGGTTCGCCTGTTCGGTTGAGCCAGCAAGTTGTCATGCCGACTTGTTTGACGGGGGCAAGGTCGTATTTGAAGCCGAAGGCGACATGCAAGATTCGTTCGGGCGCTTCGTTCAGCCGTCGCAAGGCGAACTCAAAGATGCGAGGGCTCGGTTTGTAAACTTTTGCGTCTTCCGCCGTGATGAGGGCATCAAACTCAACGCCCATCAACTTCACGCTCTCCCGCAAGATGTCGTTGTCGGTGTTGCTGATGATGGCGATGCGGGCGTGGCGTTTCAGTTCCCGCAGCGTCGGCGGGACATCGGGAAAGGGTTGCCAAGTCGGCATGGACGCCGCAAAGGCGTCGCCATCTTCGGGCGCGTGAGGGATGCCAAACTCTTTCAGCGTCTCCGCCAAACTGAGCCGAAGGATGTCCTTGTAGGGACGATACTCTCGTTGGATGAGGTCAAACTGGATGGCTTCCCAACGCCGATGCAAAGCGTGCAAATCAGCCCTCACGCCTTTGCGGTTGAGCAAGTCGCTCAGGAAGGTGCGGATGCCTTCATCCCAGTCAATAAGCGTCCCGTAGCAATCAAAGGTCACCCACAAAAAGCGGCTCATTCAAAGGTCGCCCCTCCGATCGTCCCTGCCTTCGGGATTTGCAGTTGGTCAAAGATGCGGTCGGGAACGCCCTTATCTTTCAGGCGGATGGTCTCGCGGGTCAGCAAATTACCGTGCGTGACGACTTCCCATTTGCCTTCCCGTTTCCGCAAAAACAGGACAATCGTCTCGTAGTCGTAAGCGATCGCCGTCGCGTAACCATCGGCGATGCGGATGTCCAAGATATGCGGCTTGGTGTAGTATTGCTTGGCGAGGTAGTCGCGGATGGCTTGGCGGATGGCTTCCCGCTCCCGCGCCTGCGGGGCGTATTGCCAAACGGCACCGATCACGAGAACGACGAGCAAAAGCCCCACGATTGCCCAAAGCCAACGCATCGCCCGTCCCTCCTTTTCCTTCGGTTTTGCGAATGTGCAAGAGTGCAGGGGTGCAAGCGCGAACCGAAATTTTTCACGCTTACCCTCTTGCACGCTGACACGCCCGCACGAGGTCAACGATGCGCTCAACGATAACTTCAGGCGGAAGGTTTGTCGTGTCAATTTCTACGGCGTCGGGCGCTTTGCGCAAGGGAGCGATGGCGCGTCGCTGGTCTCGCTCATCCCGTTCCCGCAACTCCCGCAAAACTTGCTCGTAAGGCACTTCCGTTCCCCGCTGCCGCAACTCTTGCCATCGTCGGCGCGCCCGCTCTTCCAACGAAGCCGTCAAAAACACCTTGACTTCGGCGTCGGGAACGATGACCGTTTGGACATCCCGCCCTTCCATGACGACGCCCCCCGACTCCGCCAACACCCTTTGTTTTGCCACCAACGCTTCCCGCACACCTTCGTGGGCGCTGACGATGGACGCCGCTTCCGACACTTCGGGCATGCGGATGACTTCCGTCACATCTTCACCATCCAACACCACCCGAACGCTTCCGTCAGGTTGCGAGAGCAACTGGATGTCCGTCGCTTGCGCCAGCATCGCCATCGTCACGGGATCGCCGATGTCCATGCCGAGGCGGAGGGCTTTGAGGGCGACGGCGCGATACATTGCCCCCGTGTCCACATAGAGGTAACCGAGCCGCTTTGCGACGAGTTTTGCGACGGTGCTTTTGCCCGCGCCTGCTGGTCCGTCAATGGCGATGACAAGTCCGTTGGGACGCTTCACTCCAACGCCACCTCCGCCCCCAACGCCGTCAGCGTTTGGGCAAACTGGGGGAAGGAAATCGTCACGCACTCGGCATCGCCAATGACCGTCTCGCCTTCCGCCAGCAGTCCCGCGATGGCGAGCGCCATCGCCACCCGATGGTCGCCGTGACTTTCCACTTCCGCCCCGCGCAATTTCGCCCCGCCGTGAATGACCATGCCGTCGGGCAACTCGTCCACTTTTGCGCCCAGTTTGCGCAACTCACAAACCATCGTTGCGATGCGGTCGCTTTCCTTCACCCGCAACTCTTCGGCGTTGCGGATGACCGTCACCCCGTCGGCGACGGTAGCGATGGCAGCGAGGACGGGCAATTCGTCAATCACTTGCGGGATGAGGTTGCCAGCGATGGTGACGCCCTTCAGTTTGCCACCTTTCACCGTCACATCGGCGACGGGTTCGCCACTTTGCTCTCGTTCGTTTTGGATGATGACCGTCGCCCCCATCTCCCGCAAAACATTCAAAAACGCCGTGCGGGTCGGATTGATGCTGATGCCTTCGGCGGTCACTTCGGCTTCGGGCATCGCTGCCGCCCCACAAAGGAAGAACGCTGCCGACGATGGGTCGTTGGGGACGACGACTTTTTGCCCCCGCAATTTCGCTTGCCCGACGACGGCGACGCTTTGACCCCGCACAAAAACTTCTGCCCCAAAGGTTTTGAGCATCCGTTCGGTGTGGTCGCGGGAGGGAGCGGGTTCGTGCACCAAAGTCACGCCGTCGGCGAAAAGCCCTGCCAGCAAAATCGCCGACTTCGCTTGGGCGCTGGCGACGGGCAACGCCCACTCAATCGGGCGCAATTTGCCCCCACGCATTCGGATGGGCGGCAAATAGCGTTCCGTCCGTCCTTCCACTTTCGCCCCCATCCGTTGCAGGGGGATAGCAACTCTGTCCATCGGTCGTCTTTGCAAGGACGCATCGCCCGTCAGCCAACTCTCAAAGGGATGGGCTGCCAAGATGCCCATCAACAGGCGCATCGTCGTCCCCGAATTGCCGCAGTCCAGTGGCGTTTCCGACGGTCGCAAGTTCGCCCCGCTGACGCCGTGCACGACAACTGTCGTCGTGCCGATGCCGTCTAAGGTCACGCCCAATTGGCGCAAGCATCGGGCGGTGCTGAGCACATCGTCGGCAGCAAGGCAGTTTTCCACGAGCGTCGTCCCATTGGCGATGGCGCCCAAAAGCAACGCCCGATGGGAGATGGATTTGTCGCCGGGCGTGCGAAAAATTCCGCGCAACGGTTTGCCGCTGCAAACCCTGAGTCGCATCGGTGTCACCGCCGCAATTGTAACATCGGCGAGCGACGGGAAAGCAACGCCTTGCGCTACAATTGGGACGCCCCGACGGGTGACGAAATCGCTTTGCCTTGCCGTCACGATGAAGGTGAGAACGATGGTGAACCTGAGCGCCATTGACTGGTGGGACTTGATGTCCCGATTGGCACGCCCGATCGTCAAACTCGTTGACCCTAACGAGTGGCAGGTGCGGCGGTTGCGCCGCCGTATCCAAGCCATCAATGCTTTGGAGAGCGAGGTGCAGAAGTGGCGGGACGAAGATTTCCCGCGAAAGACCCAAGAGTTTCGGGCGCAACTGCAAGCCTACACCGCCGACTTGCGGGCGGAATACGAAGCGAAACTGCGGGAGTATCGCGCCTGCAAAGAGCCTGAAGAACGCTTCCGCTTGGAAGAGGAAGTCGCCAAATTGGACTTGGCGGTCAAGCGCAAGGAGCAAGAGTTTCTCAACCGCATCTTGCCGATGGCTTTCGCGATGGTTCGGGAGGCGGGTCGGCGCACCATCAAGATGCGCCACTTTGATGTCCAGTTGATGGGCGGCATCGTCTTGCACGAGGGCAAAATCGCCGAGATGAAGACGGGTGAAGGCAAAACTTTAGTGGCGACTTTGCCCGCCTACTTGAACGCCCTGACGGGTCGGGGCGTCCACATCGTCACCGTCAACGATTACCTCGCCAAACGCGACGCCGAGTGGATGGGTCCGATTTACGAGTATCTGGGCTTGACCGTCGGCTACATCCAGCACTTCATGGAGTCGGCGGAGCGAAAGGCGATGTATGCCTGCGATGTGACTTATGTGACCAACAGCGAGTTGGGTTTTGATTACCTGCGGGACAACTTGGCGCACAGTTTGGACGAAGTGGTGTTGCGGGAGATGTTTTACGCCATCGTGGATGAGGTGGACAGCATCCTGATTGACGAAGCCCGCACGCCCCACATCATCGGCGGGATGGTGGAGAAGCCGACGGACATCATTGAGCGCGCCGACCAAATCGTTCGGCAGTTGCGCAAAGATGTGGACTTCACGGTGGACGAAAAGCATCGCACCGTCGCCCTAACCGACGAAGGTGTTCGGCGGGTGGAGCAACTTTGGGGAATCGCCAACCTTTCTGCCCCCGAAAACTTCGCCATCTACCACGCCATCCAAAACGCCCTGAAAGCCCACCAATTGTTCAAGCGGGATGTGCACTATGTCGTCAAAGACGGCGAGGTCATCATCGTGGACGAGTTCACGGGACGGCTGCAATGGGGACGGCGCTGGAGCGACGGCTTGCACCAAGCCGTAGAAGCCAAAGAGGGCATCCCCATCAAGCAAGAATTGCAGACTGTCGCCACCATCACCCTGCAAAACTTCTTCCGCATGTATTTCAAACTGGCGGGCATGACGGGCACGGCGAAGACCGAAGAGCAGGAGTTCATCAAGATTTACGGGATGCCCGTCGCCGTCATCCCGACGCATAAGCCGATGATTCGCAAAGACTACCCCGATGTCGTCTTCAAGGTGCAGGAAGCCAAGTATCGCGGCGTCGTTAGGGAAATCCTGCAACTTTATGCCATCCAGCGCCCCGTCTTGGTCGGCACTCGTTCCATTGAGGTCAACGAGTTGATTTCGGAGCGTTTGTCGCCCTACTACTTGCAAGCGTTGGCGTTGTGCACTTTGGTGTTGGACAAGGCGTGGGCGATGCACAACCGCAAGCAACTGAGCGCCGAGGAACTGGAGCAAATTCGGCAGGTCGTCAACACCCGCTTGGAGGAGTTGGACATCGGGCGAGTGCGCACCATCGCCCGCAAGTTAGGTCTTGACCCCGACCCCTTGCATCCCGACAACTTGAAGCGATTTGCCGAACTCATCCAAATCCCGCCCGAACATTGGGAGACAGCGTTGCCCCGATTGGAAGGGGCGCTGCGAGAGGGTGTCCCCCACAATGTCTTGAACGCCAAGCACCACGAGCGGGAAGCCCAAATCATTGCCGAAGCGGGGCGGTTGGGCAAGGTGACCGTCGCCACCAACATGGCGGGTCGCGGCGTGGACATCATCTTGGGCGGCAAGCCCGACCCCGAAAACGCCCCCGACGAGTTGTGTGACGACCCCAATTGCACCGTGGAGTTCGTGCACAACAAGGAGTATCACCCCGTCAAGGCATTGGGCGGCTTGCACATCTTGGGAACGGAGCGCCACGAAGCCCGCCGCATTGACAACCAGTTGCGTGGGCGCAGCGGACGACAAGGCGACCCCGGCAGTTCCCGCTTCTATGTCGCTTTGGACGACGAACTCTGGCGGCTTTACGGCGACAAAGGGTTGAGCGAACACAAATGGCTGCGCAGTTGGCCTGAGGAAGAACCCATCGCCCATCCCATCATCAGCAAGTCCATTGAAATCGCCCAAAAGCGGGTGGAAGGACACAACTTTGAGATTCGCCGACAAGTGCTGCGTTACGACGATGTGATGAACATCCAGCGCGAACAAATTTACGCCAGCCGACGGCGCATCTTGGAAGGCGCCGACATGCGCGCCAACATCTTGGACTTCGTCCGCAAGACCCTTGAAAACTACGCCGAAATTTACTTGCCGACGACCCTTTCGCCTGACGAGTGGGATTACGAGGGCTTTTTGAACACGCTGAGCGCCTTCCTGCCCGTCGCCCTTTTTTACCGTCCCGACGACTTGCGAGGGATGAGGCGGGACGAAATCATAGAGCGCCTCTACGAAACCTGTGTCCGCTACTACGAGGAGAAGGAAGCCCGCTTGGCGGAGCAATTCGGCAGCGATGAGTTCCTTCGGGATTTTGAGCGGCGAGTGTTGCTTTGGGCAATTGACCAAAAATGGATGGAGCACCTCGCCGACATGGATTACCTTCGCGAGCACATCCACTTGCGCGCCTACGGGCAGCAAGACCCCTTCGTGGAATACCAGCGGGAAGCCTACGAGATGTTCCAAGCGATGTTGCAACGCATCCGCGAAGAGACGCTGCGGTGGGTGTTTTTCGCTGAACCTGCGCCAGCGGAAGCGGCGCAGCAAGTGCGGGTGCAAGTCGTCTCGGAAGTCAGCGCGGGCGACGGCGATAACGCATCAGGCGACGGAGTTCGCACCCGCCGAGCCAGCAAACAGCGCCCCGTCCGCAGTAGCCGAAAAGTCGGTCCCAATGACCCTTGCCCTTGCGGCAGCGGCAAGAAATACAAAAAGTGCTGCATGCTCAAGGAGCAACAATCGGGCAGCCGTCTTTCATAGCCCCTTTGGGCAAGTTTTACCAGCGGACGGTGACATCGCCTGCTGTGAGCGTCCGTTCCGTCCCGTCGTCCAAGCGCAACCGCAACCCGCCATCGGGCATGATGCCGACGGCGAAGCCGTGAAGCGTCGTGCCATCGGGCAAATGAGCCGTCACAGATTTGCCCCGCAGCCAATCCCATCCCTCCAACGCCTGCCAAACGCTTCCCATTGCCCCTTGCGCCCATCGTTCCCACCAACTTTCCAGCGAGACCAAAAGGGCTGAGAGGACTTCCCTTCGGTCAACGGGTGCGCCCTTGACCATCTGCAAGGAAGTCGCCGTCGTCCGCAACTCGTCGGGCAACTCTGTCTCGGCGAGGTTGACATTGACGCCGATGCCGATGAGCACCCAATCGCCCCCAACACCTTCTATCAAAATGCCCGCCAACTTTTTGCCGTCCACGACGACATCGTTGACCCACTTGACAAAGGCGGGCACAGAGAAACGCTGCCGCAACGCTTCCACAATGGCGACGCCTGTTAGCAAACTCAGCGTGCCCAAAGGCGGATGTTCAGCGGGCAATTTCATCGTCAGCGTGAGGTGCAAATTTTTTCGGGGCGGCGAAAACCAAGTTCGTCCCCATCGTCCCCGCCCTTTCGTCTGCTCGTCGGCGATGACCATCCCGCCATGCGGAGCACCCTGTTGCACCCACGCTTTCGCTTCGTCCTGCGTGGAACTGACTCGCTCGTAAAACCGCCAAACTTTTGCCAACCAACGCGTCGGCTGAACTGCCTGAGCGACCCAATCCATCTTCCCTCACCTCGTCCCAATTTGCCGTCCGAACCTTCGCCGTTGGCGCTGTCAAAATTGTCACGGCTGTCGCGCCCGTTGCGGAGGTGGACGACGATGGAGACGGCAAAAGCATCGTGCCCTCATTGCGGGGCGGAGAACCGAAGCGATGCGCGCTTTTGTGCCCAGTGCGGTGGGGACTTACGCAAACCGACCGCCGACATCGCACCCTTGTCCGACAACCCTGCGTCAGAAGGAAGCGCGATGCCAGCGACGCCTGACATCGCTCCGCCCGCAAAAGCGCTGACAGCCCCCGAACCCTTGCCCGAAGGCGCTTTGCTCAACGGGCGTCGCTATGAAATCGTCGCTTTCCTCGGAACTCGTGACGGCATCAACGAATATCGCGCCGTGCGCACCGAACCCTACAAACGCTGCCCCCATTGCCAAACCCTTAACACCCCCGACAGTAACTTTTGCGAGCAATGCGGGGGTGACTTGAAGGAGGCGGAGTTGGTGGCGCTGTTCGTGCGGGTTTGGGAGGCAGCGTCCCCCGATGCCCTTCAACGGGAACGAGCCTTGCACGAGAAGGGCTTGCATCATCCCCTCATCGCCGCCCCGTCGGAAATCTTCACCGACGCACCTTACGACGAGCGCCATTATGCCGTCTTGCCCGAAGTGGAAGGGACGCCGTTGGCGCAAGTGGAAGCGGACGATGCGGACACGGCTTTGGCATGGGCGAAAGACCTCTCGGACGCTTTCGCCCACTTACAAACCAGAGGCGTTAGCCTCGCCCGTTCGTTGGGCGAAAGTGTCCTGTTCGCTGACGACGGCACTCCAATCATCTTGACCGATGCCCTTTGCCCTGAGCCGAGCGATTGGACGGCGGTGCGGAGGGAACTTGGAGAAGCCACCCGACGATGGCTTATGGGCGTTCAGGAAGCGACTTTGGCGGAGCGCGTCGGTAACCTCTTTGCCTCAACGAACGATTGGGCAAAAATCGCCAAAGAGTTAGAGGCGCTTTTGACAGGATTGCATGCCCCTGTCCTGTTGCGCGTGAGCATCGCCAGCGCCACCGATGTCGGTCGGCGACGAGAACACAACGAGGACAGTTACTTGACGATGCACTTTGAACGCTGCCATTTGGATCAAACGGAGGCGCTGGCGATTTTGGCGGTTGCCGATGGGATGGGCGGTCACGCCGCTGGCGAGGTGGCATCCAAACTTTGCCTGCAAACTTTCGCCACTTCCCTTCTGGATGCCATCCAACAATGGCTACAATTTCAAGAACCCGATTGGGCGGAGGCGCTGAAGCGGGCAACTCTGGAAGCCAATCGGCAAGTTTTCGCCGAAGCCCAACGGATGCGCAACAACATGGGGACGACTTTGGTGGCGGCTGCCATCGCAGGCAATCGGGTCGTTTTTGTCAATGTCGGCGACAGCCGAGGTTATTTGCTGCAAAACGGGAAACTGCGCCAAGTCACCAAAGACCATTCCTATGTCCAGCAACTGGTGGACGCAGGGCTGCTGACGCCCGAACAAGCCCGCCACCATCCGCAAGGCAACATCATCACGCAGGCGATTGGCATTGAGCCGAGGGTGCAAGCGGACATCTTTGAAGAGCCGTTGCGAGTTGGCGATTTGGTGCTCCTTTGCTCCGATGGCTTGGTGGACATGATTGACGATGCCGAAATAGAGCGGATGCTGCTGATGGAGACGGACTTGCGAAGAGCCGTCACAACGCTGGTGCAATTAGCGAACGAGGCGGGCGGCGATGACAACATCACCGTCGTCTTAGCCCGCGCCGAAAAAGTGGGGTGAAAAGGCGTGTCGGCGGAAATTTCGTCGGTCGCTCAACCGTTGACCGAACGCGAGGGCATCACGCTGGAACGCTCCGTCGCATTGCCTGCCCCCTTCCTTTTCCGCCGCTTGCCTGTTCAGTTGCCCGATTATGAAGGGTCGGCAGAGTTGCTTGTGTGGTTGTTGCGACGGCAACTGGTCGGCGTCGGCGAAGTCTCCGTCAGCGCCATCGCCCAACAGGTTGGGATGGCAATCGGCAATCGGCAATCGGCAGTCGGCAAAACGCAAGAAGGCAAACGCGACGAACAGGCGGGACGGGATGGGCGAAGCAACTTCCCCCTTGCAGTGGCAGAAGAAGTCGCCATTGCCGCCGAACTGGTCTGGCTCAAATCGGCACTGTTGCTGCCACAACCCGAAGAGGTGGAAGCGCCTGAACCTGAGGAAGCCGAGGAGGGTGAGTCGTTGAAGCGGCGTTTGCTGCGCCATGCCGCTTATGGGTTGGCGGCGAAATTTTTGGCGGAGCGGGGCAAAGTTTGGTCGCAAATGTTTCCCCGCCCGATAAAAGACGAAGCGCCCAACCCCGTTCGGGAACTCGTCTTGGGTGACAACCCTTCGGCGTTGCTGCTGGAAGCGCTGCGGCGTGTTTTGGCGCGGATGGCAGGGATGCCCATCCGCCCGCCCCGCCGCTTGACCGTCCCGCAGCGGTTGCGCATGCTTTTGCGGATGCTCAAAAGCAACCCTGAAGGCGTGCTTTCTTTTGACGCCCTTTGCGCCGACTGCCAAAGTTTGCTGGAAGTCATCATCACTTTCCTTGCCGTCTTGGAACTCATTCGGAGAGGCATCGTCAGCGCCCGCCAAGATGAACCGTTCGGTCCGATCTTGCTTTTCCTGCGAGCACCCACCAGCGGTTGAAAGGCTTGGTCAGTTTCGCCCGATGGCGAAAGGTTGGGGTGCTATACTTGCAGCGGTTTCTCGTGCCAAAAGGTCTGGAGATGATGGCGATGGAATTGAACATGGAGTTGCTGCGGCAATTGGTGGAACTCGTCCGCGACGCCCAAATCAGCGAGTTAACCGTGCGCGTCGGCGATTGGCGGGTGACCATCCGAAAAGGGTTGACCGCACCGCCGACGGAAGCAGACTTTTCCCCGATGCAGGAGTCGGCGGCTGCCGAATCTCCTGACCTGCCGCAGGCGGCGGAAGGGCAAAAATCCGCAGCCCCAACTTACTTGCCCATTTTGTCCAACTGGGTCGGGATTGTTCGGCGGCAACAAAATGGCAAATTGCTCGTTCAAGTCGGCGACACCGTTCGCAAGGGTCAAACGGTTTGCTGGATTGATGCCTTAGGCGTCCGCAACGAAGTCCGCGCACCCGAAGCGGGACGCATCGTGGAAATCTTCGTGGAAGACGGTCAACCCGTTGAGTTCGGACAACAACTGATGTTGCTGGAACCGATGAAGGGAGGCGATTGAGATGCGGCAAGGTCAAACCCTCGCTGTTTTGCTGGTCGCCGTGCTCATCATCGTCATCGTCATCACCCTTGTTTGGTTTTCCCGACAAACCCCGTCAGGCGTAAGCGGGACGAAAGGGCAAACGACTTACGGCGCCGCCTTGCAACGGGCGAAGGAAGTGGAATGCCTGAACAACCTGCAACAAATCCGCACCGCCGTCCAAACCTACATCGCCACCAACGGGAGCAACCCGCCCGCCTTATCGGCTGTCTCCTTGCCCGGTGGCGTCCAGCCCGTTTGCCCTGTCGCCAAAGTGCCTTACACTTATGACGCCACGACCGGCACGGTCAAATGTCCCCAACATCCCAAGTTTTGACGGGTGATAGCGACCATGTTCCAGAAAGTCCTGATCGCTAACCGAGGCGAAATTGCCATTCGCATCATCCGAGCCTGCAAAGAATTGGGCATCAAAACCGTCGCCGTCTACTCGGAAGCCGACCGCGACTGCCTTCATGTCAAGATGGCAGATGAGGCAGTTTGCATCGGTCCTGCGCCAGCCAAAGAGAGTTACCTCAACATCCCCAACATCATCAGCGCCGCCTTGTTAAAAGGGTGCGATGCCATTCACCCTGGCTACGGCTTTTTGGCGGAAGATGCCACCTTCGCCGAAATTTGTGCCCGCTATCGCATCAAGTTCATCGGTCCGCCGCCGCACGCCATTGAGTTGATGGGCAACAAAGCCAAAGCCCGTCAACTGGCACAACAAGTCGGCGTCCCTGTCATCCCTGGGCGCGACCATGTGGAATCGGAGCGGGAAGCGGTGGAAGCGGCGCGGCAATTGGGCTATCCCGTCCTCATCAAAGCGGCAGCGGGTGGCGGCGGGAAAGGCATTCGCATCGTCCATAGCGAGCAAGAGTTACTGCGCAACCTCTCCATCGCCCGCACGGAAGCGGAAGCAGCCTTTGGCAACGGCGCCGTTTACTTGGAAAAGTTTCTGGAAGAGCCCCGCCACATTGAATTCCAAATCCTTGCCGATGAACACGGCAACATCATCCACTTGGGCGAGCGGGAATGCAGCCTCCAAACGGTGCGTCACCAAAAGTTGTTGGAAGAAGCCCCCTCGCCCGCCGTCACGCCCTCTTTGCGCGAACGGATGGGACGAGCCGCCATGCGCCTCGCCGCCGCCGCTGGCTACACCAACGCCGGCACTGTGGAGTTTTTGCTGGATCGGCACGGCAACTTCTACTTCATTGAGATGAACACCCGCATCCAAGTGGAACACCCTGTCACCGAGATGGTGACGGGCATTGACTTGGTGAAAGAGCAAATCCGCATCGCAGCAGGCGAACGATTGTCCATCCGTCAAGTGGAGATGCGTGGGCACGCCATTGAATGCCGCATCACCGCCGAAGACCCCCGCCGCAACTTTGCCCCCAACACGGGCATCATCAACCGCCTCATCTTGCCCGGCGGACCAGGCATTCGCTTGGACACTCACCTTTACGAAGGCTACGAAATCCCGCCTTACTACGATGCCTTGCTGTGCAAGTTGATTGCGCATGGGCGCGACCGCAATGAAGCCATCGCCCGTGCCCAACGCGCCCTCAGCGAATTCGTCTTGGAAGGCATCCGAACGACCATCCCATTGCATCAACGCTTGCTGGCACACACGGCTTTTCGGCGCGGGGCAATCTCTACGGGTTTTCTGCCCCGCTTTCTGGCGGAAGAGTTTGAAGGGTGAAACCGATGCAAGGGCGACGACGAGCCCGAGAAGTAGCGCTGCAAATTTTGTTCCAAGCCGATGTCGGCAACTTGCCCATAGACGAAGCGGTGGAAGTGACCTTAGCCGATTTGCCCGACTTAGACGAAACGACCTGCCAATATGCGGCGGCGTTAGCGAAAGGCGTCTGGGCACATCGCAAGGAGTTGGACGCCCATTTGCGTTCCGCCGCCCCCCATTGGTCGGTGGAGCGCATGGCGTCGGTGGACCGAAACTTGTTGCGCATCGCCCTCTACGAAATCCTTTTCGTGGACGATGTGCCCCATCCCGTCGCCATCAATGAAGCCGTAGAACTGGCAAAGGAATATGGCGGGGCGGAATCCCGCCGCTTCGTCAATGGCGTGTTGGGCGCCGTCGTCCGCAAGTTGGGATTGACCTGATGCCTTGACCCTTCGGAGGTTGACTTTATGGCGGCGATTTTGTTGGACGGGCGAAGTGTGGCACGACAAATCCGAGAGCGCTTGAAAGAAGAGGTGGCGGAGTTCGTCCAGAGTTACGGCGTTCAGCCCAAATTGGTGACGGTGCTGGTCGGCGACGACCCCGCTTCCGCCGTCTATGTCGGCATGAAACAGCGCGCCGCTCAGGAAATCGGGATGGCAACCGATGGCTTCCATTTGCCTGCCGAAACCACCGAAGCGGAAGTGATTGCCCTCATTGAACGCTTGAACGCCGACCCAACCGTTCACGGCATCTTGGTGCAACACCCTTTGCCCCGCCACCTTGACGAGCAACGCATCATGGCGACCATCCATCCCGACAAAGATGTGGATGGCTTGACACCTCACAGCCTCGGCAGTTTAGCCGCTCGCCATCCCACTTTCATCCCTTGCACGCCGTTGGGCGCTTTGCGTTTGCTGCAACATTACGGCATCGGCGTGGAAGGGAAAGAAGTCGTCGTCTTGGGGCGCAGCCGCATCAATGGCATGCCCGCTGCTTTGCTTTTTTGTCACCACAACGCCACCGTGACCATTTGCCACACCCGAACCCAAAACCTTTCGCAGCACACCCGCCGAGCCGACATCTTGTATGTCTCCGTCGGCAAGGCGGAATTCGTCACCGCCGAAATGGTCAAGCCCGGCGCCGTCGTCATTGACACGGGCTACAACCGATTGCCCGACCGAAAAGGCGATGTCGGCGATGTGCACTTTGAAAGCGTGAAAGAAGTCGCCAGTTTCCTCACCCCCGTTCCCGGCGGCGTCGGACCGATGACCGTCACCATGTTGCTGGCGAACACTTTGGAAGCGGCGCGCCGAAAAGTGGCGCGATAGAAGGTGGCGTGAGAAGGGGCGTGAGAAAGGTGGCAAAACCCACCATCGGCATCGGCGTCGTCGGCTTCGGATTGATGGGGCGCGTCCACACTTACGCTTGGCGCGCCATCCCCCTCCTTTATGGCGGTGAGCCCTGCCACATCCGCCTCATCGCCGTCTGCGATGTCAACGAGCAAGCCGCTGAAGCGGGTCGGGAGCAAGGCGGTTTCTTTTTCCGCACGACCGACTACCGCGAACTTGTCCACCATCCCGAAGTGCAAGTCGTGGATATTTGCGTCCCTAATCGTTGGCATGGTGAAATCATCAGCGAGGCATTGCAAGCAGGCAAGCATGTCTATTGCGAAAAACCGTTGGCTTACGATTACGAGGAAGCGAAAAAGTTGGCTGCCCTCGCCCGACAGGCTGCCGCTAAAGGCATCAAAACGCAAGTCGTCTCCGAATATCGCTTTTTCCCTGCGACGATGAAGGCGAAGGAGTTGGCGCAAAACGGTTTCCTCGGACGCCTCTTTCACTTTCGTGGCTGTTACCTGCATTCAGGCTATGTTGATCCCAACCGCCCATTGGAATGGCGACTGCGCAAGGAAATCATCGGCGGCGGCGTGTTGGTGGACTTGGGTCCGCACCTTCTGGACTTGATGCTTTGGCTTTTGGAGGGCATTGACGAACCCGTCGCCGTCTGTGGGATGACCGAAACTTTTGTCAAGGAACGCCCCTTACCCGATGACCCGACGAAGAAAGCCCCCGTAGAAGTGGACGATGCAGCGTCGGCACTGATTCGTTTCCGAAGCGGGGCATTGGGCTATGTGGAATTTTCGCGGGTGGCGACAGGGACGGAAGATGAATTGCGGTTTGAAATTCACGGCGACAAAGGCGCTATCGGCTTCAACCTGATGGAGCCCAATTGGCTTTGGGTTTTTGACCGCACCCAACCGCCGAGCGAATGGGGCTTCAAAAAACTGTCCACCGTCCAAAAATACCCGCCCCCTGCCGCTTACCCATCACCCAAATTCACTTTGGGCTGGATGCGTTCCCATGTCCACGCCCAATTTTCCTTCTTGGACGCCATCGTCCACGACAAACCCGCCAAACCCGACTTTGACGACGCCTTGAAAGTCCACCAACTTATCGCCGCCATCTATCAGTCCGCCCAAACCCAAACTTGGGTCTCCCTGCCGTTAACGCCTTAACCCCGCCATCGGAAGCGTCAGGGCACGATGATAGGCTTGACCGCTGCTTGCCCCAGTTGACCGCTCAGGACTTGGGGCAATTCGGGAAGGGCAAGGCGATGGGTGACGAGCGTCTCCAAGGGCAACGAAGTCGCCCGCAAAAAGCGCAAGGCGTCGCGGAATTGCCACCAAGGATATGCCCAAACGCCCCGCACATCCAAATCCTTACGGCAAATGAGGTGAGGCGACAAAGGGATGCTGCCACTGTCAGTGAAGTGACCGACTTCCACGACTGTTGCGCCCCGACATGCCCACTCCAATGCCATCGCAAATGCCGACGGGACGCCCGCACACTCAAAGACGACATCCGCACCTTCGCCGTCGGTGAGGTCACGGATTTTTTGCGTGGCGCTTTCGGGCACGCCGCTCCCTTCCTGCGGCACCAAAACCGTTTCCGTTGCGCCCAACTCTTTCGCCATTTCTAACCGCACTTCACTCAAGTCGGCGGCGATGATGCGGTGAACACCCATGCCTTTCAAGACAGCGATGACGAGCAAGCCAATGGGACCTGCGCCGACAACTAACGCCGTTCGCCCGATGCCCAACCCTTCGCCGATGACAGGGATGCCTGGCGCAAGGGCTCGCTCCACAGCGCGCAAAGCGACTGCCGTCGGTTCTGTCAACACCGCCCGTTCATCGGGCAAATCGTCGGGAACGACGAAGAGGAACGAGCGGGGTTGAACCCGAACGAATTCAGCAAAGCCTCCGAACAAATGCGGCGGCTCATCGCAGCGGCGGAAACCATAAACGGTTCGGTGGTGGCAAAGGGTGGTGCGATGTGGGTAGTTGAGGCAGTAAAAGCAACGCCCGCAAGGGGCACTGCTGGGGACGAGGGCAACGCGTTGACCTTTTCGCAATTCGCCTCCAAAGACGATGCTGACATCCGCCGCTCCATCCATCACTTCCACGACTTCGCCGACGATTTCGTGCCCTGCGATGATGGGGAACGCCCACGAACCGTGCCCTAAAAACAGGTGGCGGTCGGTCCCGCAAACGCCTGTCATCCGAACCCGCAAAAGGATTTCGCCCTCCCGCAAAGGTCGTTCGGGAAACTCCACCATCGTCAGTTGTCCTGGCGCTTGCAGGACCATCGCTTTCGCCATCGCCCTTCACCTCGCTTGCAAATGGCAGGTGTCGTTGAAGACCACCAACGATGCCTGCCCACTTTGCACCTCCACGATTGTCAGGCTGGCGTTGTCTATGCGCAAGCGGGCGAAACTGGTCGGTGGCAACCGCAGCAAGACGCACAGCATCGCCTTGAGCGAGCCGCCATGACCGACGACGAGCACCGAACCTTTGGGCACTTCGGTCAAGATGCGTCGGAGACCTTGCTCCACGCGCAGGAGCAATTCGCCCACGCTTTCACCTTCGGGCGGAGCGGGCAACTGATGGGCGGCGAGCCATCGGGCAAATTCCACTTTGTCAAGGTCGCTGAGGCATTTGCCTTCCCATTCGCCGAACCGTCGCTCCATCAATTCGGGCATGGTGATGATCGGTGGCGGCGAGGTGAGGGCACTCAAAATCTCTTGTGCCGTTTCCGTCGCCCGTCGCAGCGGGCTGCTGTAGCAAGCGGTGATGGGTTCATCGCGCAATCGGCGCCCCAACGCTTGCGCTTGCTTGCGTCCCAGTTCGCTCAGGGGCGCATCCTGTTGCCCTTGGATGCGTTCCTCTTCGTTCCAGACAGACTCGCCGTGCCGCACCAACAGCAACCGCACCATCCGCCATCACCGCAGAGTTTTTGTCGCCGTCATCGTCGCCAAAGGAGGCGCCAAGCGGCGTAGAAATTTTCGGCGGTCACTTCCACCGTCCGCTCGTCCACTTGCCGAACGCCCGCATGCAGGTAACCGCGCACATGTTCGGGCGCCGTGAACTCCACCCGCAAAGTCGTCGGCGTTGCGGGTTGGTAGGGCGAAACTTTGGGCGGATATTGGACGACTTCGGCGACTGCCATCTCAATCTTTCGCCACGCTTCCTGCGGGGCAAGGCAACGCCCTGAGAAGCGGGTCAACCCTTCCTTGACGCAAACGGTTTTCACCCCGTCGCCCAAAATTGCCCTCGCTTCGCGACAGGTTGCCGCATCGCCTGTGACGAGCCAGACGGGGACGCCGAAGTGCCCACAGAGGGCGGCGCAGATGGCGATTTCGCCGACGACTTCGCCGTTGACAAAAAAGTTCAGCCAACTTTCGCTGACGGTGTGGCTGAGGACACCGTCGGGCGTTCCCGCTTTGGCATGGAAGCCGAGGAAAATGGCGCCGTCGCAACCTTGCTCCAGGGGCAGCGTGTAAGTTGTCCAAGCAGCGCCCAGCACATATTCGGCGCCCGGTTCCAGCAATTCGGGGATGAGGTTGCGGAAGGAATGCTCGCCACCAGCGCCATGCGAATCCACGACGACGATTTCGTCGGCGCCTGCCAATTTGGCGCCGCGAACGGCGGCATTAACCTCCTGTGTCATCAATCGTCGCCCTTCGTCGTAACGGCTTCGCCCAGCCAACACTTGCTCCCAACTCGTGACGCCGCTGATGCCTTCGGCATCCACCCAAATCATCACCCGCATGGCTTCCTCACCGCGCAAGATTGTGGCACGGGAGCGATGGCAAACCGTTATCGTCACATCGGTCACCTTATTGGCTGCTCACTGCGGCATGACGACCGCTTTTGTTTTGTTAGCGTTTCAGTGAGCGTTGCAGCACTCGCCACGATGTCGCCGACGCTTGTTAGCCTCTGACGGCATCATTTAGTCCCGTGAGGGGGCATGAAAGAGCCAGCGCCGACTGTTCGCCCATTGGTCGTGCCGACACCGACGACGGAGCGTTGGGCGCCAACCTTGCGGGTGACCGCCATCGCGTTGGCGCTCGTCGCCCTCTTCGCTTACCTGACGCCTTACAACGATTACGACCTCGCCAACACTTTCGTCGCAGGGAACTTGTTGCCGACCTCCAGCATGGTCGTGTTGCTGATTTGTGTGTTTTTGCTCAACCCGTTGCTGCGCCTTCTCGCTCCTCGTCATGCTTTGCGCCCTTATGAGTTAGCCGCCCTTTGGGCGCTCCTTGTCATCCCGTCGGGCATTCCTGCCGCTGGTCTTTGGCGCTACATCATCCCGCAGTTGCCCAACTTGCTCTATCGGGCATCGGCGGCGAACCGCTGGGACGAATTACTCATCCCTAACGCCCCTGCGTGGCTGGTGCTCACCGACAAGGCGGCAGCGAAAGGCTTTTACGAAGGGGCAGGCGGGCGCATCTTGTGGGACGCGTGGATAACGCCCCTTTCCTTCTGGCTGCCTTTCGCCTTCGCCCTGTTCTTCGCCGTCTTCTGCCTCGCCACTTTGTTGCGACGGCAGTGGACGGAGCGGGAGCAATTCACTTTCCCGCTGGTGCAGTTGCCTTACGAGTTGACCAAAGAGCCGCCATTAGGCAGGACGCTTCCGCCCTTGCTTTACAACCTTCCGCTTTGGGTCGGCTTCTTTGCGTCGGCGCTTTTGCACACCCTTTGTGGGTTGAACACCTACTTTCCCAGCGTCCCTGCCATCCGACGCTTCCGCAGTTTGGGGGAATACTTGACGGGCTTCCCATGGGACGCCATCGCTGGCACGGGCTTGCACATTTATCCCGCCGCCATCGGCTTGACTTACTTGCTGACGACGGAAGTCGCCTTCAGCCTCTGGTTCTTCTATGTGCTGGAACGCCTGCAGCAACTCCTTTTCGCCTTCTACGGTTGGACGGGCTTGGGCTATTCGGCGACGGATTTCGTGCAGTATCAGCAGGTCGGGGCGGTGTTGGGGTTGCTGGTCATCGTCGTTTACGCAGCGCGGGGGCATTGGAGGCAAGTGGCGCTAAAGGCGTTGGGGCGGTTGCGCCATTTGGACGACAGTGACGAGCCGTTGCCTTACGCCGTCGCCTTTTGGGGCTTTGTGTTAACGACGGTCGCCCTTTTCGCCGTGCTTGTTGGGTTAGGGATGAACCCGCTTTTGGCAGCGACTTTCCTTTTGATGGCGTTCGGCTTTTACCTTGCCGTCAGTTGGATTGCCACCAACGGCGGGATGGTCATGGTGCAGATGCGCGTCTTGCCCTTTGACCCGTTGGTGGCGCTTTTCGGGACGAAACGCTTTGACGCCCGAAGCATCCTGACGATGTGCCTGTTGCAGGAAGCCTTCACTTACGACCAGCGAGAGACATTGATGCCGTCGCTGCTGAACGCGATGAAGATGGGGCAACTTGGGGGATTGCGGTTGCGACCGCTGATGGCGTGGGGGGCAGCGGGCATTGTCATCGCTGCGTTCGTCTCGCTTTATGCGTGGCTGAAATTGGGCTACACGAAGGGCGCCGTGACGCTGACAAAGACGGCGACTTTCTTCTGGCATGCCAACTTCCCCTACATGCTGGCGGCGCAATACATCAACCCAGGGATGGACGCCAATTCGTTCCGCGTGACAGGGATGGTCGTCGGATTGGTCGGGTTCATCGGGTTGTTTTTGTTGCGCTGGCATTTTTCTCTCCCTTTGCATCCTGTCGGCTGGATTGTTTGTCGCGGTTGGGCGATGGAGCAATTTTGGTTGATGATTTTGCTGGGTTGGGCGGCAAAAGCCCTCATCGTCCGTTACGGCGGCTTGACAGGTTATCGGACGATGCGTCCCTTCTTTTTGGGCATCGTCTTGGGCGATTTGACGATGGCGGGCATCTTCACGATTGTCGGTTTCCTGACGCAAAAAGGTTATCCCGTCATGCCGTTGTAAAGCGCCACTGCCATCAAAACGGATTGTCACACAAAGCGGACGCAACTTAACATCGGCAAGGAGGGATGAGACGGTGAGTGACGGTCAACGAACGGTGCGGTTGGCGATGGTGGGTTGTGGTGGCATCGCACGGGCGCACTTGCGGGGTTACGAGCAAATCCACAAGGTGGAGCCGGACAAGTTGGAAATCGTCGCCCTTTGCGACCCCGTTCGGGAAAATGCTGAGGAGTTCGCCGACTGGATTGAACGCTTTCAGGGCAAACGCCCCCGCGTTTACGCCGACCACGAAGCGATGCTGAAAGAAGAGGCAGGCAACTTGGACGCTGTTGACATCATCACACCCCATCACTTGCACCATGTCGTCGCCGTCGCCTGCTTGGAGGCGGGGTTGCATGTCATGGTGGAAAAGCCCGTCGGTGTGACGGTCAAGGCGACGAAGGCAATCGTGGAGGCAGCCAAGCGGGCGGGCAAGTTCGCCGCCACTGCCGAGCAAATCCGTCGGGGCATCCCGCAGCGGACGGCATGGTGGCTGTTCAACGAGAGCAAACTTATCGGCGAGCCGACCTTCTTTTACGCCATCCAAGTCAGCCACAACCCACCGTCTCCGTCGGGGCATGAACCAGCATGGCATTGGCGGGTGGACAAATTTTTGTCAGGGGGCGGGTTGGTGTTGGACAGCGGTGCCCACTTTTGTGACACGATGCGCTATTTGTTCGGCGAGGTCAAGCAAGTCCACGCCGTCGTCAAACAATTCATCCCTCGCTTCTTCCGCAAGGGCAAGGAGTTGGTGGCGGACGACCGCGAGGACACTTGGATGGCGATTTTGGAGTTTGAGCGAGGCGTCACGGGCTTTTGGAGTTACAGCACTGCCGCACCGATGCACCGCTTCACCCATGTCGTCTACTACGCCACTGAAGGGGCACTCATTGACACGGGCGATGCCTTTCACGGTCCTTGGGGTAGCGCCTTCGTGCAACATGTCAGCGGGCGAATTCGTCGGCTTAACGATTTAGCCCAAGATTTTCGCACCGCCATTGGCGAAGAAGCATGGCAGCGCTTGTTCCCTCACGGTTTCACCGATGGCTTCACCCTGGAATGCTACGACTTTGTGGACGCCGTTCAAAACAACCGCCCGCCCGAAGTGACGGCGGAAGACGGGCTGAAAGCGAAAGCGATTGCCATCGCCATCTACGAAGCGGCGGCGACGGGCAAAACGGTGCGGGTCGCCGATGTGCTCAACGGCGAGGTGGAAGTTTACCAGCGCCCCATCAACGAACGGTGGAATTTGTAGCCTCGGAAAAGCGCGTTGTTGCTTTGTCGTGGCTAATAGCCACTCCAACATCCCTGTTGCAGCGCCTATCAGGCGCGACTGACTGGATTGCAGGCGCGACTGAATTGTCGTGGCAGCCGCTTTGTCGTGGCTAATAGCCACTCCAACATCCCTGTTGCAGCGCCTATCAGGCGCGACTGAATTGCGGGCGCAACCGACCAACAGGGGCTACTCGGCGAGCAACCGCTTCAGCGCTGCATCGGGGTCTTCGTTCGCCCAGCCCTTTAGCAGGTGGCGGACATATTTGGCGAGGATGTCCACTTCCAAGTTGACGACATCGCCGACTTTGCGCAGCCCTAAAGTCGTGTGTTCCAGCGTGAAGGGGATGAGGGAGACGGTGAACCAATCGGCGCCGACTTCCACGACGGTCAAACTCACGCCGTCCACAGCGATAGAACCTTTGGGCACGATATAGGGCATCAATTCCTGCGGGCAACGGATGCGCATGACTTTGGAGCGCAAGCGGGGAACGACTTGGGCGATGACACCCGTGCCGTCCACATGCCCTTGCACGAAATGCCCGCCCAATCGCCCGCTCGCACTTAAAGCCCGCTCCAAATTCACCCGGTCGCCCACTTTCAAAAAGCCCAAGTTGGTGCGGGCGATGGTCTCTTCTACGGCTTCCACCCAAAAGGTCGGCGGCTGAACGGCAAGCACGGTCAGGCAGACGCCGTTGACGCTCACGCTATCGCCCGAACGCAACTCGCGGGCGAAAGAAGTGCGAATCGCCAACAATGCCGCCATCCCTTTCCGCTCCACTTTGGCGACTTCGCCGACTTCTTCTATGATGCCCGTGAACATGCCCATCACCGCTTTCAACTTTGTCGCAAAGCGAAGGCATCAGCCTGCCAATCGTTAGCGTGCTAACCTTTTGCCCGAACATTGCCGACGAAGGAGGGTTGCGTGATGGCGGAAGCGGGTTGGGATTACGGGATGCCGCTGGACGAGATGGTTGCCCGCTATCGGCAACTTTACGGCGGTCCGATTTACGATGTTTTGGAACGGCGAGGGTTGCCCAATCAAGTCCTTCACCCATCCATCAAACCCATCCATCCCGACATGGTGTTGGCGGGGGCGGCGGTGACGGTGAAAGCCGTCATGCGACCCCGCCGTGAAGACGAGCGCCCGCCCAATCCCGTTGATTTCGTCTTCCCTGGCAGCGTCATCGTTTACAGTTCCGAAGAGCAAGTCAGCGCCCATTTTGGCGAATTAACCGCCCACGCTTGCGCCGCCAAAGGGTGCGTCGGGGTCGTCGTGGACGGCGGCTTGCGCGACTCCACCAAGCAGTTGCGCATCAGCGAGTGGCGACCGTGGGCGGCGTTTTGCCGCTACACCAGCCCCATTGAACTGGCGGCGCGCCAACGCATCTTGGAAATCAACAAACCCATTTTCATGAGCGGTTCGTTGACGAGCGTCGTGGAGGTGCGCCCTTACGACTTCATCTTCGGCGACTTGGACGGCGTGATTGTCATCCCAAGGGAAATCGCCGCAGAAATCTTGCAGGAAGCCGAAGACATCGTTCGGCGGGAAAGCCAAGCGAGAGAGGAACTCAAAAGAGGCACGCCCTTCCACGAAGTCGGGCGAAAATATCAAGTGGGGTGAGGAGCGATGGCGAAAACGACGGCACGCCAAATAGAGCCCCGCTTGATCGTCGCCGAACCGATTTTGACGATCCTTGTGGCGCGGGATGGAGACGAATACACCGCCTACTGTCCCGAACTGGACATCGCCGCTGCGATGGAGACGCCCGATGAGGCGGTGAAGGTCGTTTTGGCTTTGATGCGGGAATACGCTGAAGACTACTTGGCGGATTTGGAGGCTTACGCCCGCAGCCCTAACCGCGCCCACCACTTGCCTTATGTTCGCCGCATCGCTGCCTGCCGTGACGAATGGCAACTACGCCAACTGGTGGCGGTCAAGTATGGGGACATCGGCGAAATTTTTGAGCGGTTGCGACGAGACTGAGGGAGGCGATGGGAATGACGCCGCCTGCTTGGCTGCGGTGGGGTTGCTGGTATGCGGAGAAAAATTTGCCCCTTGCCTTCCCGAAAAGGTGGCGGGTGACGATGTGCCTGCCGCAGGGGGGCAAGGACATCGGAGAGGCGGGATTGAAAGCAGCCTTTGAACGCCCCATCGGCACGACCCGCTTGCGGGAACTGGCGAAGGGAAAACGAAGTGCCGTCATCATCGTGGACGATTTAACCCGCCCCACGCCTGCCGCTCGCCTGTTGCCCTTTGTCATCGGTGAACTCGTTGACGGCGGCATCCCCAAAGATCGCATCCGCATCCTTTTGGGCATCGCCGCCCACCATCCCCTCAACCGCGAGCAAATGGTTCGCAAACTGGGCAAGGACATCGTGGCGCACTTCTGGGTGCAAAACCATTGCCCCTTTGAGAACTTGGACTACTTGGGCACGACCCGCAACGGGACGCCCGTTTATCTCAACCGCGAGTTTTTGCGCGCCGACTTGAAAGTGTGCGTCGGCAGCATCCTTCCGCACGGGCATGCGGGGTTTGGGGGCGGGGCGAAACTCGTTTTGCCCGGCGTGGCGGGCATTGAAAGCATCTACCACAACCATCGCCCCGACAACGGCTTCCGAAAAGGCATAGCGTTGACCGAAGGCAATATCGCCCGTGAGGACATGGAAGAGGCGGCGACGATGGCGGGTTTGGACGCCATCGTCAATGTCGTGCTCAACCCGCAGCGGGGCATCGTCGGTTGCTTCGTCGGTCACTTCATAGACGCCCATCGCGCCGGTTGCGAGTTGGCGCGGCGCGTCTATGCGACGCCCATCCCCGACGAAGCCGATGTCGCCATCTTGTCGGCATATCCGAAGGACAGCGAAGTTTACCAATGTGTCAACGCCTTTACGCCCATCAGCAGCGCGCCCAAACGGTTCGTCCACGATGAAGGCACGGTCGTCCTTGCGTCGGCAGGTTCGGAAGGCATGGGCACGCACTACCTTGCGGGACCTGGGATGCGATTGGGGGCACAGCGGACAACCTCGCCCGCCCGAACCGTTCGCCCACAGCGCCTCTATTTCGCCCCGACGGTCAACGCCCACGATTTGTGGCAATGGGGTTGGGACGGCGAAGCGTTGTGTCAAAGTTGGCGGGAAGTGGTGCGACGATTGCGGGAGCGTTACGGCGACGATTGCCACATCGCCGTCTTCCCTTGCGCTGCGATGCAGTTGGCGGAGGCATAGAAGTGGCGATTTTTTGCCGTGCTGTAAAGCGTTTCGTCAGCAGCAGGGTGGCATAATCTTAGCCGACTTGACACCGACGGCTTGGCGGAGGTGGCGACGGTGAAAATCACCGATGTGCGGGCGTGTGTCGTGCAAGGCAACTTCCCTTGGGTGTTGGTGAAAGTTTTGACCGACGAAGGCATCACAGGCATCGGCGAAGCCTATTGGGGCATCGGCGTCCGCGATGTCATCACCCGCCTCAAACCCTTCCTCGTCGGGCAAGACCCCACGCAAGTGGATTGGCTGATGCACCGTTTGATGCGTTTTCTCTCTGGCAGCGGTTCTCAATCGGGCACTGTCGTCACTGCCCTCAGTGGCGTGGAGATTGCCCTTTGGGACATCGCTGGCAAAGCATTAGGCGTGCCCGTTTGGAAACTGTTGGGCAGCAAGTTCCACGACCGCATCCGCATCTATTGCGATTGCCACGCAGGCATGACGCCCGACGGTAAACCCGATTACACGCCCGAAGGTTACGCCGAGCGCGCCCGACAAGTCGTCGCCAAAGGCTTCACTGCCATCAAGTTTGACTTGGACATTCCGACGCCCTATCAACGCCCCCACAATAACGGTTCGCTCACGCGTTATCGTGTCGCTACCCTTTACCTCAACCGTTCCCTTTCCAACGCCGAAATCCGTTTCCTTGCTGAGTTGGTCGCTGCCGTGCGGGAAGCGGTTGGCGAGGAAGTGGAAGTGGCGCTGGATTGCCATTGGCGTTTCAACACCCGCGATGCGTTGCGGTTAGCGGAAGCCGTCGCACCTTACAAGCCCCTCTGGCTGGAAGACCCGACGCCGCCTGAGAATGTGGATGCCTTGGCGGAAGTCAAGCGCGCCTCGCCCGTCCCCATTTGCACGGGCGAAAACCACTACACGGCGCATCAGTTCCGCGAGTTGATTGTCAAGCAAGCCTGCGACATCGTGGCGCCCGACATCCCGAAAGTGGGCGGATTGCGGGAGACGCAGAAAATTGCGACCCTCGCCGACCTTTACTACTTGCCCTTAGCCCCGCACAATGTCGCCAGCCCTATCGCCACGATCGCTGCTTGCCATGTTTGCGCCACCATCCCCCACTTTTTGGCGTTGGAATTTCACGCCATTGATGTGCCTTGGTGGGATGACCTTGTTGTCGGTGAAAAGCCGCTCCTTCGGGACGGCTTCCTCAAAGTGCCCGACGCTCCCGGCTTAGGCGTGGAACTGAACGAGGAAATCGTCCGCGCTCATTTAGCGGAGGGCGAGGAATTTTTCGCTTGAGGCTCGCTAAAAAGGAGGGATGTGCGATGATGACACCGACCCGCCCTTGGCTGGCAAAATACCCGCCCCCTGTCCCTCCCACACTCGTCTATCCCGAAATGCCGTTGGACGCCTTGCTGAGGGACACCGCGAAGAAGTTCCCACAGGCAACGGCGACAATTTTTTACGGGGCGAAGTTGACTTACCGCGACCTCAATGAAGCGGCTGACGCCTTTGCGGGGGCGTTGGCGTCGCTGGGCGTGCAGATGGGCGACCGTGTGGCAATTTTGCTTCCCAACATGCCACCTTTCGTCATCGCCTACTTCGGGACGGTGCGCTTAGGCGCTATCGTCGTCCAACTCAATCCCCTCTTAGCCCCTGCTGAGTTGCGGGCGGAGTTGCAAGATAGCGGGGCGACTGTTTTGGTCACCGCCGAACCTCTACTGGACAAAGCCACCGACGCTGCCCGTGACACTTCTGTCCGCCACCTCATTGTCACTTCGCCCGCCGCTTATGTGCCCCTTTTGATGCGTCCCGTCGTCAAACTGCGGGCGCGTCCGAAAGGTGAAGTGACTATCCCGTCAGGCGTTCAAACCCACGACTTTGAAGCCCTCCTCCATCAACGCCGCCGTCCGCCGAAAGTGGACTTTGACCCCAAAGAACAAGTCGCCGTCTTCCAATACACAGGCGGGACGACGGGCTTGCCCAAAGCAGCCATGCTCACCCATTTCAACCTCGTCGCCAACGCCCACCAAATCAACGCATGGGTCTATCGGCTCAAAGACGGCGAGGAAGTGTTTTTGTGCGTCTTGCCCTTTTTCCATTCCTACGGCATGACCGTCGGGATGAACTTGACGATTGTCAAGGCGGGCACGATGGTGCTGTTGCCCCGCTTTGATCCCGCCGAAGCGGCGAAAGCCATCGCCCAACACAAGGTGACGCTTTTCCCCGGCGTCCCCAGCATGTATGCCGCCGTCGCCCATTCCGCCGAACGCGGGCATATTGACATTTCGTCGGTGAAAGTCTGCGTCTCAGGCGGCGCCCCGCTGCCGATAGAAGTGCATGAGCGCTTCGTGAAAGCGACAGGAGCGAAACTCGTGGAAGGCTACGGCTTATCGGAAGCGTCACCCGTCACCCATTGCAACCCCGTCTGGGATGGCGAAAACCGCATCGGAACGATTGGGCTTCCCTTGCCCGACACCGACTGCAAAATCGTGGACTTGGAGACGGGTGAAAAAGAGTTGCCCCTCGGTGAGGCAGGTGAGTTGGTCATCAAGGGTCCGCAAGTGATGAAGGGTTACTGGAACCGACCCGACGAGACGGCGCAAACGCTGCGGGATGGCTGGCTTTACACGGGCGACATCGCTGTCATGGATAGCGACGGCTATTTCCGCATCGTAGACCGCAAGAAAGATTTGGTCATTGTCGGCGGCTTCAATGTCTACCCGCGCGAAGTGGAAGAGGTGCTGTATCAGCATCCGAAGGTGTTGGAAGCCGCTGTCGTCGGTGTCAAGCATCCTTTGCGGGGTGAGATGCTGAAAGCCTTCGTCGTCCTCAAGGAAGGCGAGGCAGCGACGGAGGCAGAACTCATCGCTTTCTGCCGTGACCGCCTCGCCAGTTACAAAGTCCCCCGCAAGATTGAGTTCGTGAGCGAATTGCCCAAGTCCGCCGTCGGCAAAATCCTGCGACGGGAATTGCGGGCGAAAGAGGAAGGCAAGTAGGCAGATGGGCAGGTGGTCAAGAGGCAAAGAGAGGCGATGATCGCCGTGCGAACTGTCCGCCTCGTTTCACTGGATGCGGGCGGGACGCTCACTATCGGTGTCCCGTCCCGCGAGGAACGATTGCGCCGCGCCTGCGCATACTTCAACCTGTCGCCCGTGCCCGACCTTTCAACGGCTTTGGAAGGGTTGCGAGTCATTGAACGCTTCTTCATCGCCGCCGCGCAGGAAGGGCAAATGTTAGACCGAGAAACGGTTCGGGAAGCCGTTCGGACGATGTTGAAGGCGATGGGTGTTTTTGGGCGGTTGGACGATCCTGCGTTGCTTTGGGACTTCGTGGAGACGCAATACGAGACGGAGACGCTGATGGACGGCGCTTTAGAAATGCTGATGACTTTGCGCCAGCAAGGTTACCGCCTCGCCATTGCCTCCAACGCCTCCCCCACTTACGAAGCCCGCCTGAAAGTGTTGGGCTTGACAAATTTGGTGGACGCCGTTTTCCTCTCCGATGTCGTCGGCTACGCCAAACCCGACCCAAGATTTTTCGCCTTCATCTTGGAACGCATGGGCGCAACGCCCGACGAAACTGTCCATGTCGGCAACTCCTACTGGCACGATGTCATCGGAGCGAAGCGAGCAGGCATCTTGCCCGTCTTCTTTGACTGGCGAGAAGTTTTTCCCGATTGCGATTGCCCCCGCATCACCCATTTGCGGGAGTTGCCCTATCGCTTGGCGGAATGGCAACACCTTTAAGGTTGCGCCATCCGCAGGAAAGTCAGCAAAGCAGCGATGGTAGATTCAGCGCCCCGATTTTCGTTGGCGCCGTGCGGTTCTAAGCCATCGTGGCAAGCGCCTGTCTCCAAATCGTAAAGAGCGACCCCCAGCAAGTTGCGCCCCAAAAACCATTCCCAGCATGCCTTCGCCATCCTCTGGAAAGTTTCCTCGCCCGTCACTTGCCACGCCGTCAGGTTCGCCCAACAAAGCCACATTGCATCCGTCGGCTGTTGAGCGAAGGTCGCTTTCACCCCGCCCTTGCGATACCATCCCCGATTTCCGACCAAACTGACGCAATCTTTCTCGGCATCCCAGCAAACGGCGTTCAGAAACCGCAACGCTTCCAACCCGATGAGGCAGTAACGCCTTTCCCCCGTCAACAAGTAAGCCCGCAGCATCCCCTCACAAAGGGCAGCGTTGTCGTAAGTCAGGGTGTCTTCAAACCAACGCCAGCATCGTTCAGCATGTTCAAGGTAAGCGCTGCAAAGGTCATCAGCCAATTGTTGCGCCAAGCCCAGTAAGGTCGGGCAATGTCCGTTGAGCACTTGGGCTGCTTCGTGCAGCCCGACGAGGGTGTAGGCTTTAGGGCGCGGATGGCGCAGTTGGGTGGCGACAGGCAAACTGCGTTCCCAAAGTGTCAATGCTGCCTTTTTCAGTTCCTCAGGCAAACCGCTATTCAGCGCCGTCCCCAACGCCCAAAGGCTTCGCCCAAAGCAATCCTCACCGCCCACCTCATCGCCGTAGTGGCGGTCGTAACGGATGAAGTTGTGGAAGCGCCCGTCATCCCGTTGGGCGTAACGCAGGAAGGCAAGGTAGCGTTGCGCCAGTGACAACGCCTCTTCATCACCCGTTTGGGTGAAATGCATCGCCGCCACGATGAGGGCTCGTGCGTTATCGTCCGTCGTGTAGCCAGATTTCGGGTCGGGCACGCCGTAGAAGGTGAACTGCAAAACGCCTGTGTCGTCGGTGATGGCTTTCAGGTGACTTAGGTTGACCAAGCCTGCCAATTCCTTCAGGCAAAAAGCAAGCATCACTATCACCCCTTTTGCCAGAGCGCTCACCCTCGTTGCTGCCTTCAAGGACGCTCCCTTCAAAGCATCCCCGCCTTTTCAACGACCGTAAGCCCAGTCGGATAACGACGCTCAGGAGTGGAGGCGAAGAAAACCCAAGGACGCCGATATTCCTGAGCGATGGCGACGAACAGTTTGGCGTATCTTTTGCCCACCGCCTGCCAAGTCATCTGCCGCCCGTAAGCATATGCCCGCCGCTCCATCTCCGCCCGCAAGCGCGGGTTGTCCAACAAGAGCAACAAAGCATCGGCGATGGATTGAGGGTCACGGAAGTTGACTAAAATGCCGCGCCCATCGGCGCAAAGGGCTTGGGCGTAAAGGTAGGGCGTGGAAACGATGACTTTCCCACAAGCCATCGCATATGCCAGCGTGCCGCTGACGATTTGGTTCGGGTTCAGGTAAGGCGTCAGGTAGATGTCGGTGGCTTGAAGGTAGCGGATAAGTTCCGCCTTCGTTAAGTAGCGGTTGACAAATTGCACATGGCTTTCCAACCCCAACTCCCGCACTAAGGCTTGCAACTCCTCACGATAACTTTCACCCTCGTGCCGTCGCACATTGGGATGGGTTTCGCCCAAAATCAGGTAGAGCACTTCGGGATACTTTTCAACGACAGGCGGCAAGGCTTGGATGACATATTCCAACCCCTTGCCTCGGCTGATGAGCCCAAAGGTGCTGATAACGAACCGACCACTCAACCCAAGTTCCTGCTTCGCTTCCTCACGACCACCGAAAGGCACATCGGGCGCGCCGTGATGGATGAGCACGACCTTGCGGGTGTTGACGCCGTAATCGCGCGCCAGCAACTCAAAAGCCAACGGGTTCATCACGACCACCTTCGCCGAACGAGCGACAAGGTGGCGAGTGATTTCACGGAAATTGGGATGCGGGTTAGGCATGATGGTGTGAAGGGTTGTGACCAAAGGTTTGCGCAACAAATCTGCCGTCACGCAAATGAATTCGCCATCCCGACCGCCAAAGATGCCGAACTCGTGTTGCAAATTGACGACAGTTGCCGACGACTCATTGAAAAAGGTCGCCATCCTCACATGGTCGCCGTAACTGCTCTCGCGGGCAAAGAAACAGACAGGATATCGGTAACGGCTTAAATCTTCGTCGGGTTTCACCATCGCCGCCACAAAGGGTTCGCCGACGAAGGGATAGGCATGGACGGACTTGACGACATCAGCGGTGAAAGTGGCGATACCGCATTCACGCGGGACATATGTGCCGATGTAGCCGATGTTGGGGCAAAACCGCTCTGCCGTCATCCTTCGGGGCATCGTCCCAACCATCACGATCACCTCCGTCCGACAGGTTTTTTTTCGCAAACCCCTCCGCACTTCGGCGACCGCCTGAAGCCCGCTCAGCCGTCACGCAGCGACACCCGCAGTTATCCTCTCGCTACAGCCGTAAGCGCGGTCAGGCTCAACGGCAGCGTTGTCTTCCACTTCACAGCGAGAACCCAAAATGCATCGTTCAACTTTTGCGCCTTTCCCGACCACGCATTCGTCCCACAAAACTGCCTCACGAACGATAGCGCCTTCTTTGACAATCACCTTGCTTCCCAGAACCGCCAACGGACCGACGGTCGCTCCGTCTTCAATCACGCAACCGTCTCCCAACAAAACAGGTGGTTCAATTTTCGCCGTCGGCGAAATTTGCCCATTCTCGCCGACCCAAACGCCCCGCCGAAGTTCTTTGCCCGCAATGGGCAATGGCGCTTTACCGCTCAGGACATCAAAGTTGGCTTGCATGTAATGCTCAACCTTGCCGATGTCCAGCCAGTAGTCGTTAGGGAAAGGGACGGCGTAAAAAGGCGCACCCATTTCCAGCAACTTCGGGTAAAGCCCTCGCTCCACCGAATAGGGTTGCCCCACAGGGATGTGGCGGAGCACTTCCCGCTCGTAAAGGTAAATGCCTGCGTTGATCAGGTTGCTTGGCGCCGTCTCCTTCGGTGGCTTCTCAATGAACGCTTGAACTCGCCCGTCGCTATCCGTCACGACGACGCCGTAGCGGCTCGGGTCGTCCACAGGCGTCAAAGCGATGGTTACCAACGCCCCCTTTTGCTCATGGACGCGCAACAGTTCCCTCAACGGGATGGTCGTCAAAACATCGCCGTTGAAGACGAAGAAACGGTCACCCAGCAATGCCTCGGCATTTTTGATAGCGCCAGCAGTGTCCAAAGGTTGCTCTTCCACGATGAACTCGTATTTGGCTTTGCCGTTGCGCTTCGCCAAGTGGTTGGCGATGGGCTCAGGCAAATAGCCCATCGCAAAGACGATGTGGGTGATGCCGTTAGTTTCCAAGTAATCCACGAACCGCTCAATGAAAGGGATGTTGGCGATGGGCACCATCGCTTTCGGGATGTGGTAGGTCAACGGACGCAACCGCGTCCCGAACCCACCGACCAACACCAATGCCTGCATCGTCTCCGTCACCTCCCTTTACGAAGTTTCTCGGCAGGTGGGCAAATCGGCAAATTTGTTAGGGAACCCGCCCATACTTGTCCTCGTAGCGGACGATGTCGTCTTCGTCAAAGTAGCCGAAAGAGATTTCCAATACGCGGTAAGTTTTGTCTTCGCCGATGAGCCGATGTTTAGCGCCTTGCGGGATGAAGACGAGTTCCATCGGCTTGGGGCGCAAAATTTGCCCGTCAATTTCCACGCACGCCCCTTCGTCCAACGGCACCCAAAGTTCGCTGCGATGGTTGTGCGATTGCAAACTCGTTTGCTCGCCCGCTTTGACTTCCAAAATTTTCACCGTCACGGGCTCGTTGAGCACATACTGAATGAATCGCCCCCAAGGTTTTTCCACGATGAGTGGTTCAGGCAGTTCTTTGCGCGGCTCAGGGTAAGTCGTCACAGTCTCTTTCACTTCCGCCATCGTTGTTCACCTCATTTCAAAGTCCCAGCGCCAACCGCAATCGCTTGTTAACTTCTTCCAAGTCACGGTCACTTAATCGCCCAGTGCGAAACTGGACTAAGGCAGCGTTGATGGTCGCCAATTTAACCCTGACGACAGAGGGTTTCAATAGACCTGCAAATTGCCAGTCTTGAAGAGCATAGTCGGTTGGCAAAGAATGTTGGCGACTGGTGACCTGAGCCACGATGATGTCACCAGTGTTTTGCTCGTATTCAGGAACGCTTACGACGATTGCTGGTCGCACTCGTTTTGCGCTCAAGTCGGTGAAGGGAAAAGGAATGAGCACCACATCACCCCGTTGAAACGCCATAGTGCTCCCTCCAGTTGTCGTAGATACTGTCCTCTTCACCTTCCCAGTCTTCGGCAAAGGCTTGGTGCGAAAGGAGCGACCACTCCGTCTCCTCGGCAACCACAATTTCCACGACTGCTCCTTCGGGAAGCGCAACTTCTTCCATAGGGACGACGACACCGTTACGGACGATTCCTTTGAGGCGAAGAACTTCTGACATGTCGCTCACCCCTGTCACGCTGCTTTCAACCATTCTTCCAACTGCACTTCAGGATACGGCTTGAGGGCGTCGGTGACGAGTTGGTGCAGGCGCTTGAGACCGTCGGGCGTTTTGCCCTCGGCGCGCAAAATCAAGGCAGGTTCGGTGTTGGAGGCGCGGACGAGTGCCCAACCGTCGTCGGTGATGACGCGGGCACCGTCCACATCAATGACCTGATAGCCATCCCGCTTGAAGTGCTCCACGACTTTGGCGACGACTTCAAACTTGACGGCATCGTCGCAATGGACGCGCACTTCGGGCGTGGCGTAATAGCGGGGCACATCCGCTAACAACGCTGAAAGTGGCTTGTCTGTGTGGGAAAGGATGCGGAGTAATCGGCAGGCAGCGTAAAGGGCGTCGTCGTAACCGAAATACTCGTCGGCGAAGAAAAGGTGACCGCTCATCTCACCCGCCAGCAACGCCCCCTCCTCGTGCATCTTCGCCTTGATGAACGAATGCCCTGTCCGCCACAAAATCGGGACGCCACCGTGCTTGGCGACATCTTCCAACACCGCCTGCGAGCATTTCACTTCCACGATGATTTTCGCACTGGGATGCTTTTGCAACACCTCTCGGCTGAACAAGATCATCAACTGGTCGCCCCAAAGGATGTTGCCCTGTTCGTCCACGACGCCCAACCTGTCACCATCGCCATCAAAGCCCAACCCGACATCGGCGTTGATTTGTTTGACCATCGCAATCAAATCGCGCAAGTTCTCTGGCTTCACAGGGTCGGGCAAGTGATGAGGGAAGTTGGGGTCAGAGTCGCAGTAAAGTTCCACGACTTCGCAACCTAACGCTCGCAGCAACTTGGGGGCGAAATGACTTGCCGTCCCGTTGCCACAGTCCACCACGACTTTCAATCGGCGCTCGCCCAAGCGAAGGTGTTCCGTGACCCAAGCCAAATAATCGCCGAAGGCATCGCGCTTCGTGACGGAACCGCTGCCACTTTCAAAATCGTTCGCCTCCATCATTTGGCGCAACTGTTGGATTTGGTCGCCGAAGAGCGTGCCGTGCCCCCAGACGAGTTTGAAGCCGTTGTATTGGGGTGGGTTGTGGCTCGCCGTCACCATGACGCCCCCATCCATTTGCCAATAACGGCAAGCGAAGTAGAGCAGGGGCGTGACGACTTCGCCGATGTCCACGACCTCGCAACCTGTCGCCATCAAACCATCCATGACCGCTGCGTGCAATTCGGGTGAACTTTTTCGGTTGTCATGCCCGACGACGACTCGGTTAATGCCATTGCGCCGACACAAAGTCCCGTAGGCGCGACCGATGAGGCGGGCGATGTCAGGCGTTAAGTCGTCGCCAGCGACCCCACGAATGTCATACTGACGGAAAATCAGCGGATTGAGACGCATACTCCCCACCTCCCCTTTGAGAAGTCCGACCGTGAAAAGCAGCAAAGGCGAAAGCGACGAAGCGGTCAAGGCTAAGTCGGGAGTTGTTCAGTCCTTGCGGTCGCCCCAAAAAAATAACGCACTGAAGGCAAGTTGTCAATGGATGGGCTCAAAGGAGGCGTCTCAGTCGGCGCTCCCGCAACGCTTCTACGGTCAAAAAGTGGCGGGGCTCTAAGCCGACGAGGCGGATGAGTTGTTCCACCCATCGCAGGTTGCCGACGCCGTGAAGGCTGTGAGCATCGCTGCCGACGACAAACTTCACGCCCGCATCGGCGACGATTTCCACGATGGCAGCGTAATCGCGCAAAGTCTGCATCGGCAAGGCATCAGGAAACCACCACCAAAGGGTGTTGTTCAACTCAAAGGCTTTTTCGCCTTCACGGAAGGCAGCAGCGATTTCCCGCACCGCCGATGCTGCCAACCGAGACAAAGGCAATGGTGTCGGGAAGCGTCCGAGGTTGAAAGGATGGGCGATGACATCCACCAAAGGGTTGAGCGCCAAGTTGCCGTAAGCGCTGACCAAATGGCGCTGCAATTTCACCTCATCTTCAGGCGGAGCGACAGCGATGCCGACAGTGCTCCATTCAAGCCCGCAAAGGACGACATCCAGCGAACGATAAAGTTCAGGGGTGACGGTCGTTTCGCCCCGCAAGTTGAGCAAGGGCGCTTCCATGCCCGCTAACACCCGCGCCCGCACCTTACCCCGAACCGCTTCCACTTCGCGCAAAAAGGCGTTCACCCAGTCGGTGTGGACATTGCCCCATCGGTCAGGTTCTAAATGGTCGGTAAGGGCGATGGCGTCCAAGCCGACGGCATCGGCTGCCCTTGCCATCTCCCAAACGCTGTCGCGCCCGTCAGAAAAAGTCGTATGGGTGTGCAAGTCGTAACGCATCGCCCATCACCTTGCGGGCGTCATCGGTCACTGGTGTTTTGCCCTTCCATCGCCCACGCCTTCAGGCGCTGCAAATCGTTTCTGGTTTGAGCGATGACTCGTTGCGCGTTCCAACCTGCATATTCGCTGTGGACAGAAATCAGCCCATCAAAGCCCATTTGGTGCAGGCAGCGGAAGAAGGCACGCCATTGGACGATGCCATCGCCGACAGGCACCACTTTCACCCGCCACGAACCTTGTTCGTTCACCCAAGCGAAATCTTTGCAGCCGACGACTCGCACTTTTTCACCGAGCCATTCCAACCCTTGCTGCCAACCCATCAAGCCCCCCTCAACGGCAAGGTGCCCCGCATCGGCGTAAGCGGCGACTCGTTGCGCATCAAAGGGACGAAGCAATTCCGCCAAGACAAAGGGCGAAGCCGTCAAGTAGGCACCCGAATGAGTGTGCACGGCGACGCAAATGCCGTAGCGTTCCGCCAGTTGGGCAAACCCGTCAAGGGAGCGGCGCACTTCGTCCATGAGCGCCCTAAGCGTCCCGAAAGTGCTGTAGCGCCAGTAGCCCAATTTGATGAATTGAACGCCGCAGTCGGTGGCGACGGTGAAGACTTCCTTGACAAACGGTTCGTTCGGGTCGGTGAAATGGGTGGTGATCATCGGGACGGAGAGGCGGAAGCGTTGGAGGGTTGCGACGGCGTGAGGAAGTTTTTGGGTGGCTTGGTCAGGTTCAATGTGCCCGTTGGGGCGGACAGTCAAGTCCACGCCGTCAAAACCCAATTCAGCGACCGCTTCGCCCAACTGTTCAAAGTTCAGTTCCTGCAAGTGCTTGGAAAACATCAGCCACTGCCACATGGTCAAGTTACCCCCTGTTTTTGCCGTTCCCATCGGACCGACAGGTAAGCCAAGAGAAAGAGCGAAAAAGCGATTGCCATCACCAATAGGGCTTTCCATGCGACCGAGATGGTCAAGGGATTTTGCAGGATCAAAAAGTCCAACCGCCCGATGAAGAGGGAGAAGCGCCCCATGACGGTGTTGCCGAAGACGATGCCGAAGGTGAGCATCAAAAGCCATCGTCCCAAACGGGCGGGGACGCGAATGGCAGGATGGCGGTGTTCAATGCTGAAGAAGAAGTAGGTCATGACGCAGAGCAGGACGGTGACGAAGATAGCGTTGTTGACGGCGGTCTTGAAGGGAACGCCGAAGACGGGTTTGATGGAACTGTAAATTTGCGGTCCGGCTTCCAAGACGAAGGCTTTGAAGGTGTAGCCAGCGCCTAAACCCATAAGGACGCTGAGCGCCATGCGGCTCATCCAAGCAAAACGCGGGATAAGGACGGTGTAAAAGAGCAAGCCCCACACGAAGGCGAACGCCCACCACCAGCGATAACCGATGCAGTGGCGCCAATCGTCCAAGTGGATGACGACGCCCGCTTGCTGGACAGCAGGGTTCGCAACAAGTTCCAAGGCGGTGACGCCACTAAGGACGCGATAGCGCCCGACTTTTTCAAAACGCCGATAGGGTTCACCCGTGATGTGAAAATCGCGGCGTAAGTCCAACAAAAATTCTCGCCACCCGACAAAGTTGGTCGGCAGTTGCGTCGTCAATGAGGCTTCCTTTTGCGTGTCGGGATTACGCAAGCGGATGCGAAAGGTCAGCGTCCCATTGGGCACCGACTTGTCCAAGCGCAACCAAATGCGTAGGTAGTTAGGGGCGCCCCAATCGGTGGGCACTTTGGTCAAGAGCAAACGGGGCAATTCCTGAGGCGACCAACGCCATGCCCCATCGCCTTCCCGCTTGATCGTTCGGTCCAAGACGACGCCTTTGAGTTTCGGCGACTTGTCAAAGTTGGCGATGACGCCACTGCTTTCCGTCATCATCGCCCGCCACCAAACAGGTTCCAAAACATCGCGGATGGCGATGAACAAGCCATAACCGACAGCCAAACCGATGAAGAAATGTTCCAGCAACCGATAGAGGCGATTTTCGGCGTAAAGGATCGTCAAGATGCCGAGGGTGCAGAAAGCGCCGAGCCAATAGATAGCGGCAAGCAAGCGGTCTTCAGCGATCGTTGGCAACATGCCCTCTCCCCCTTCACAGACGCTGCGTCGGGAGGCGGCGGGAAAGCCACATCCCCAAGTTGCCCAGCAAAATCAGGATGATGACAAGGGCGTGGGCGACCGATTGGGCGACCATCCCGCGCATGCCCAACCCGTTTTGTTGCAGCAATGCCTCATATTCGGCAGCCCCCTTGAGCCCGGGCAAAATGCCCACCAATTGTTTGGCTTCCATGTAAGGGAACAACTCAGGGACGATGATGCCTGTGCAACCTTCAATGAGGGGCACTTTGAACTGCGCCCAAAAAGTTTGCACATAGTAGGGCAAAACCCCCGAACCCGTGAAGATAGCGACCAAACTGACATCTTGAGCGGATCGGACTTGCCTCATCATGGGCAGTTCCGACAAGGGAATGCGTTTGGTGTCCGTCGGGAAAGTTTCCCAGACACTGCGCCCCATCCGTTCCAAAGTCGGTGCACCGCCGGGCAAATAACCCAAGTTGACATAATCGCGCCCGTATTTGTAGCCGTATTTTTCGCCGATAGTGCGGGCGTAAAGTTCGGCAATGGTCACCCCTTGTGGAGCGATCAGGCTTAAGATGACGAACTTCTTTTTGCGCCGCATCAGGTGTTCCAAGACCGCCCGCAGTTGTGGTCCGTTCTCGCCGACAGTGCCCGTGTCAAAATCGGCGGCGATCAAAACGACTTTCTCATCGGGCACATTTTCTACCGCCTTGAAAGCGGCTTGGGTGGGCGGCGTCGGGATTTGCGGCATCCTCAATTGCAAGACGATGGGTAAGGTCAATGCCGCTGCGACAGCAAGGTAGATGTAGCGGCGATCAATGTCTTGGAAACGGACAAGCCAACGGGCGAAGTCGTCCATGACCGACCCCTCCTATTGCCCTCCGACGGTGAAAGTGCGTTCCAAACTCAGGATGATGCGCACCGCCATCGCCAAAGAGCCGACCCACAAGCCGAAAACGATTGCCCGCATCGTTGGGGCATTCACTTGCGTTTGCAACCAGTGGGAAAGTTTCTCTAACCGCAACCAAGCCAACGGACTTTGTTCAGGAATCCAGCCCGTCAACCATTGTTGACCGATGGGCACATTCGCCAACATGACGACGATCGCTGTCGCCATCAACAAACCGGCTTCCAAAGTGCGGATGCGGAAAGCCCGATAAGCGGCGCTGACGATAAAGAAAGCCAGCAAGGCGAAGATGGTGGCGTTGAGGGATTGGAGGGCGCCTTCAAAGAAGAGGCGAAAGGCTGCATCCCAAAAGCCCACCGTCCCGATGGCTTCTTTGGGCACTGCCTGCGCCCAAAGGGTAGGTTTGTAGTGGGAAATCAAGCCAATGACCAACATCAGCAGGAAGCCAGAAAAAAAGGCGAGGCTAAAAGGGGCATTGGAAGTCCAGCGCAGCAAATGCCGCCCGTGAATGATCAACAGGTTGATGATGCCCAAGCCGAAGGTGAAGGCTGCCATCAACCTCAGGAAATCGGCGACAGAGTTTTGCCAAGGTGTCAGGAAGTTGTGATAGGGGATGAAAAACTCCAACGGGAAATAAAGCCCTGCAAGGAAAGTCAAGACGGCGATGACCCTGTGGCGAAGGGATGGGGCGAGTTGATGGAGGAACGCCAAAATTGCAACGCTGACCAAAATCGCCCCCACGACGAGCAGACCGCTCACCCAAAGATTGCGCACAGGCTCCAGCATCGGAGGTCACCCCTTTCTCGCCCCTCATTCAAGTCGGGAAGGTCAAAAACTTCACGATGATGGGAGGTAGCCATTTCATGCCCACCGTCGCCGCTAAGATGAAGGTGGCAAGGGCGATGCGGCAAATATCCTGCCCCCACACGCTCCCGACCAAGATCGGTTCTTTGGTCAAGTAAGCCGTGACGGCATAGTATTCCTCACCGATGACGGTGAAATCGCAGGCGGCGATGAAGAAGGGAATTTGGAGCGTGGACGGAGTGCCAGCGATTTGGATCGCCCCCAACCGTTGACCGATTTCCGCCAAAATCAACGATTCAGCGGCGAAGTTGCCGAAGAAAAAGGACGATGCTACCCGCTCCCGCTCCATCAACCCGATGACGCCCGACGCGAAGGCGAATTGCTCGCCCGATAAAAATCGCACATCTTCAGGGCGGAAGACATCGCCAGCCCCTGCTTCTGCGTAGGCTTCCCGCAACACCTGTTCCGCCATCGTCAAAATCACCGTGTTGGTGACGGGGACGATGACGCGGTTGCGGTAGCGGGCAGCCGAGCGGGCGATGTGACCGGCGATGGCGATGGCTTGAAAAGTGGGGACATCAATGTCCGCTAACCCAGGCACAAACAAGATAGGACGCCCCATCTCCACCGCTCGTCCGACAGCCTCTTCCATCGCATCAATGGCGGGGAGTCGTCGGATATGAAGTTGCCTGCCTCGCGCCGAAAGCCAAATGCCCAACCCCACCATCGCTGTCAACACCCATACCAACCAAGGATAAACGGTGCCCCAATCGGCGTGCTCCATCAACCCCTCACCCCTTCGGGCGAACCGTTTTTGCGCTCGCTCAGGGCTTCAATGCGCCGAATGAGCCGCTCAATTTGCGTCGGGTCGGAAAGTAATTCGCCCAACGCGTTCGTCCTTTGAACGCCCCAGAAAAGCGCCCAGATCGGCATCGTCATCCAAACGGCGTGCCCTAACAAGTTCGCCAAAGGTTTGTGCATCTCCAAAAACAAGATGGCAGGCACTTCCATCCCTCGCCGAACGACCGCCTGAGCGACTTGCTCTAACAACTCTTCCTGCCACTGCTGGCTCATCGCCTTCATCCCCCAAAGTAGATGCGAAAGATGATTGCCAACACGCCTGAAAGAATCATCAACATGAAACCGAACAGCCATTTTTCCAGTCGGTCTAACCGCTGTTCCAATCGGTCTATCCGCTGCTCCAACTGCTGAAAACGCTGGTCGGTTCGCTTCTCTAACTCCTGAAGGCGCTGGTCAAAGTGCTGCTCCAACTGTTGGAAGCGCTGCTCCGTTCGCCTCTCCATCTTTTGGAAGCGTTCCTCGGTTCGCCTCTCCAACTCTTGAAAGCGCTCATCCGCTCGCTTCTCACCCTCCTCTATGCGCTGATAGACCTGCTGGAAGCGTTCATCCATTCGCCTCTCCAACTCTTGAAAGCGCTCATCCGCTCGCTTCTCACCCTCCTCTATGCGCTGATAGACCTGCTGGAAGCGTTCATCCATTCGCCTCTCCAACTCTTGAAAGCGTTGGTCTATTCGCTGCTCCAACTGCTGGAAGCGTTCATCGGTTCGCCTCTCCAACTCTTGAAAGCGTTGGTCGGTTCGTTTTTCCATTTCCTGAAAACGCTG
>Ga0326763_1000038_pt1 | contig 50262 bp, 37 predicted proteins | sample NORPS_P_FD_207671 | JGI IMG/M metagenome (GOLD analysis project Ga0326763, IMG submission 207671) | Hot spring water microbial communities from Norris Geyser Basin, Yellowstone National Park, WY, United States - NOR.PS_P | ecosystem: Environmental > Aquatic > Thermal springs > Unclassified...
ACCAGATTTTTCTCGCTCTCGACCAGACCCAACTGCTGGAACGAGAACTTTCCAGGTATCGATCAGGTGCTCGCTCTTGTTGACTTGCTCCCGGCTAATGTAGCCGACCGCACGCTTAACCATGCGAATATAGTATAAGGGCACGTCGCCTTCACGCTGGCGGGCGTGAAAACCGTCAAAGTTGGACGTCCATCCAAACTCCTTATCTCGGGCTAGTATGGTATTGATGGATGGCTCAGCGTGCGAGATCACTTTTCTAAGTATTGAGAGCGCTCGATCGTCACGGACCAAAACATCGAACTCATCAAGGTGCCTTTGGCTGGGTCCGTTTAACTCACCACCTTTAACGCTAGACACGGCGCATGGCCCGTCGTGCTGTGCGTCCCAAAGGAAATAGCAGGCCCCTCCGTTGATACCGACCGAGGGGAAAATGTCTGCGGCATTGGTATAATCGACCAGCTCTCGGATACGTCGATCTGCCAGCATCGACCTACGAAATTCAGAAAGACCGAGGCCTGAGGCCATCCAGCGCGATGGGATGACCATCGTGAGAAATCGCGGCTCAAGCATTTTCGCTTGGTCCACAAAATGTTGATAAATGGGCAAGTCTCGTGTCCCGCCATCGCTAGCGAGCTGATAAGGCGGGTTTCCAATAATTACGTCAAAATGCATATCGACTCCGAAAATTCCGCGAAGACGTGCTGCAATGTCTTCTGAGTGAATGAACGCATAAGCGTGGGTTTCTTGCTCTTCGCCGCGATCAAGAATTCCCTCACTTGCTCCGCAAAACCTACATCGTCCTTTGTGCCACGAATGCTCCGTGCGCTCAAACCAGATGTTCCCGTCATCATCGTCAAAGCTCTTGGCGACCGAATGCGGGCCGGTTGCGTGTTTCGAGCAATACAGGCTCCGGCGCGCCAGCAGGCTGGTCAGCTTGGTGATGGCAATGCCGAACACCTGTTTGGTCAGGATGTGATCCACGCGGGTTTGTAGGTCCGGGATTTCCGCTTCCAGGCCCGCGATCAACCGCTTTGCGATCTCGCGCAGGAACACGCCTGATTTCGTGCACGGATCGAGGAAGGTAACCTTGCTATCGGCCCAGATGTTCGCGCCATCATTCGCTGCCGCCCAGGCTTGCGCCAACGTGTCGAGCATCCGGCCTGCAAATTCCGGCGGGGTGAACACTTCGTCATTCGACAGATTGGCAATGCAGCTCAGCACATCCGGATTGCGCCCGGCCAATAACGGACTGCTTGTGAAGCGCGCCTGTTCCGTCATGCTACCATATCCCGCGCCGCTAGCTCCGCCACCCGCATCGGCGGGTAGCTTTCGACCGGCTGGAAAATCTCGTGGCTCCCAAGATGCGCGAACAGCGTGCGCTCTTCGTGGAACGTGGACATGCCGGTGAGCACATCAAGCCGGAAATCACGGCGCTGAAACTTGCCCTTGCCGATGTAGCCCCATTCGACGATCCTAATCGGGCCGCCATCGGCATTTTTCATCGTCATCGCGTCGCCATGGATCAGGTTGAGCGACAGGACGTGACCAGCCGCACGATACAGCTCGTCATGTTTATCAAGCCGCAGATACTGCGCGAAGACGGCCAGCATATTGGCGCGGCATTCGGCGATGTTGTCCGCCAGCAGCTCGATCCCATAGCAGCAGGTCAGCGCCAGCAGCGCGAAGTGGCGCTTCTCGAAATCGCTCTTGCCGTATTTCGCCTCCACCGCGGCGAGCTTGCGTTGCAGGATCGGCACCAGGAAGTTGCCGCTGCCACAGGCGGGTTCAAGAAACCGGCTGTCGATCCGTTCGGTCTCGCCCTTGACCAAATCGAGCATCTTTTCGACCAGCCAGGGCGGGGTGAACACCTCGCCATGATCGGCAACGCGTTTTTTCGATTTGATCAGCTTGTCAGATTTGAACAGCGGCCCCTCGTCGCGGATGGCCTCGAATTCGGGTTGCTGCGGCTTGATGCCGACCGGTTCCACAGCCCGGCCGATCCGGCCAATGGTTTCAAGTGACCGGATGACGTGCGCAGGCGGCTGCGCCCTGCCATCGTCCCATTCACTTACCAACTCGGGCAGCACGCCAAATTCCGTTGCCACGTCGGCAACGGACAGCCCGGCTTCCGTGCGGCATGTCGCAAATGTCGTGGCGTCGCTCATGCTACCTTAAAGCGTCGCAGCCGTGCTGGCTTCGTTCGGCAACCCCTGGAAGCGCATCACCTTTATCTCCCCCTCGCGCTTCCGCGCCTGAGCGATGTCGTAGCTGTTCTGCATCCGCATCAACGTGTCCATCGACACGCCGAACGCCTTCTCGATCCGCAGCGCCATTTCGGAGGAAAGCTGCGAATGCTCGTTGAGCAAGGTCGAAAGCGTTGCGCGGGTAACACCCAGCGCCTGTGCTGCCGCCGTCACCGACAGGCCCAGCGGCTCGATAATCTCGGACTTCACGAACCCACCGGGATGCGCCGGGTTCTTCATGCGGATGCCTGCAATCGCGCTCATGGCCTGCTCCTAGTGGTAATCTTCATAGTCCAGGTCGATGATCTCTATCTCTTCCCGGTCGATCCGAAACGTCATCCGCCAGTTTAGAGTGACGAATAGGCTCCACGTCCCCTTGCGGTCGCCGGTCAGCATATGGGCTTTCCAGCTCGGCACGGTGCGAAGCTCCTCCTCCTGCTCCATGTCCTGCAGAAACGAGACGATGCGCTGAACCTTGGCAACGACGGCGGGCTGCAACCCGCTGGCGTCAGCTTCCTCGATGAAGCGCCGCAACCTACGAACATGCCCGAACCAGACCGTATCATCCGCCTCAAAACCGTCCTCGACCGGACCGGCCTGTCCCGCTCGACCGTCTATCGGAAAATCGCCGAAGGGACGTTCCCGCCGCAGTTGCGGATCAGCGTCAACGGCGCTGGCTGGAGCGAAGCTGAAATCAATCGCTGGGTTTCCAATCCTGCGGCCTATCGCGCCCCTTTTGACCAATCACCTGGCCGCCTGACCGTGGCCGCTCAGGCCTGCCTTCTCGGCTCGCTCCAGATAATCGGCCCACCACTGCATCATGATGCGCCGGTGGGCCAGATATCGGGCTGAGTTGTAAGCCGCCCGAACGCCGCGCGCGACGTGCGCCAACTGCACCTCGATCCAGTCGGGCTCAAACTCGCCGGACTCATTGAGCACCGTGCTCGCCAAGCCGCGAAAACCATGAACGGTCGCCTTGCCGCGCAACCCCATGCGATAGAGGATGTCGAGCATCCGGTTCTCGCTGATCACGTCGCTCTTGCTGTCCGTGTGATCCGCGCATATCGATGGGCAGACCTTTGAGCGAGTATGTAGCCATTCGCGCGCGACGATCTCGAACGCGTCCTGGCCTTTTGCCGCCAACGCCTTCTTCTCGGCCTTTCTGATCATGCTAGGGTCGCGCCCTTCGAGCAAATGGGCCTTGGCCTCATCGCGCCATTTCCGCGCATCGGCCAATTTCACAATGGGAAACGGCCAACCGGAAAGCAGCTTCTGTTTGCCCGCAAACCGATAAGACAGTCGCCAATGCTTCTTGCCATCGGGGTTGACGAGAATGAACAAGCCCCCGCCATCGGCGTGCTTGGTCGGTTTGGGTCCAGCCTTCAAGCTGCGGATCATGGCATCGCTGAGCATGTTGGTAACTTACAACATTCGAGCTCAACGACCAAAATTCCTACCAACAATCTGTTGGTAATCCGTGAAATTCGGTGAAATCGGTTGGAACGGCCTGATCCACGTAAGCGGCTGCTAAATATCGCTTTTTAGGACGATGTGGCACGAACATGGACGGGCTGAGAAAAGAAAATGGTCGGGGAGACAGGATTCGAACCTGCGACCCTCTGCTCCCAAAGCAGATGCGCTACCAGGCTGCGCTACTCCCCGATGCATCTTCACTGGGGCGTGGGGGCCGCGACTGCAAGCCCCGGCGGCGCGCTCAGGGGCCGGGGTAATGCTCCACGGTCTGGTCGATGGCGCCGAAGACGCTGCGCCCGCCCTCGTCCAGCACCTCGATGCGGACGCGGTCGCCGAAGCGCATGAAGCCGGTCGTCGGAGCTCCGCCACGGATCGTCTCGATGACGCGCGCTTCCTGCAGGCACGCACCTCCGACGGTCTCGTCCTCGTTCGAGACGGTGCCCGAGCCGATGATCGTCCCTGCCGACAGCGGCCGGGTCATCGCCGCGTGCGCGATGAGGCGCGGGAAGTCGAACGCCAGGTCGGCGCCGGTGTTCGGCGCGCCGTAGAGCTTGCCGTTCAGCTCGGTTCGTATCGGCAGGTTAAGCTTGGCTCCGTCCCAGCCAGGGCATGCGTCGGGCGTAACCGCACAGGGCGCGAACGCAGTCGGCGGCTTCGATTGGAAAAAGCCGAAGCCCTTGGCGAGCTCGGCGGGGATGAGGTTGCGCAGCGACACGTCGTTCAGGATCACGACCAGCCGGATGTGCGGCGCGGCGTCGGCGGCGGAGACGCCCATCGGCACGTCCCCGACGATCACGCCGACCTCCGCTTCGAAATCGATGCCCCAGCCCTCGTCAGCGATGCGGATCGGATCGCGCGGCCCCAGCAGCACGTCGCTACCGCCCTGATACATCAGCGGATCGTGGTGAAAGGACGGCGGCATCTCCGCCCCGCGCGCCTGGCGGACGCGGCGCATGTGGCTGAGATAGGCCGAGCCGTCGTACCACGCATAGGCGCGCGGCAGCGGCGCTCGCGCCCGGGCCGGATCGAACGGATCGCCGCAACCGGCTTCCAGCGCTGCCGCCGCCGCGCGCAGCTGCGGCTCGGCGGTGGTCCAGTCGTCGAGCGCGGCCTGAAGCGTCTGAACCGGCGCCGGGCGGCAGCGGGCGAGGTCGGTCGAGACGATCACCAGCCGCCCGTCGCGGCTGCCGTCATGCAAGGTGGCGAGTTTCATGGCGCTCCGTCGTGCGTCTGTCGGCGTTCCCATGCCCGCGCGGAGGCGCGCACGCAAAGCCCGCGCCCGTTCGGATCGGTGTGGACGCCAGCGCCCGCAAAGCCGGGCTGGCGGGCGGGCGGGCTTCGGCCTAAGCCGCGCGGCGCCCATGGAAACCGCCGAAGCCGTCCTTGCCCGGGTGTGGGGCTATCCCGCTTTCCGCGGCCGCCAGGGCGAGGTGGTCGCGCGGCTGATGCACGGTAAGGACGTCGCCGCCGTCATGCCCACGGGCGCTGGCAAATCGATCTGCTACCAAGTGCCCGCGATCGCGCGGCCGGGGACGGGGCTGGTCATCTCGCCGCTCATTGCGCTGATGCGCGACCAGGTGCGGTCGCTCCATGCCAATGGCGTCTCGGCCGCTTGCCTGACCAGCGAGGACGCCGACGCCAACGCGCAGGCGATGGAGCGCTTCGCGGCCGGCGGGCTCGACCTGCTCTATGTCGCGCCCGAGCGTGCGACGACGACCGCCTTCCAGCGCGCGCTCGCGGGCCGCCGCCTCAGCCTGGTCGCGATCGACGAGGCGCATTGCGTCAGCCAGTGGGGCCACGATTTCCGGCCCGATTACCGCCAGCTGCGTCCGCTGCTCGATCAGCTGCGCGGTGTGCCGCGCGCAGCGCTTACCGCCACCGCCGACGCGCGCACGCGCGACGACATCCTCGCGCAGCTGGGCATCGCGCCGGATGCGCTGGTGCTCGCGGGCTTCGATCGGCCGAACATCCGCTACGAAGTGCGCGCGCGCACCGGCGGACAACAGCAGCTGATCGATTTCGTTCGGCCGCGGCGCGGGCAGAGCGGCATCGTCTACGTGCCATCGCGCGCCGGGACCGAGAAGGTCGCCACCGCTCTCGAGCAGACAGGTATCCGCGCGCTGCCCTATCATGCCGGCCTCAGCGCCGCGGAGCGCAGCCGCCACCAGCACGCCTTTACCCACGGCGAGGGCGTGGTGATGGTCGCGACGATCGCGTTCGGCATGGGGATCGACAAGCCCGACGTGCGGTTCGTGGCGCACCTCGGCCTGCCCGGATCGGTCGAGGCCTATTATCAGGAGACCGGCCGCGCGGGCCGCGACGGCGATCCGGCGGTTGCGCATCTGCTGTGGGCGGCGGGCGACGCGGCCTTGGCGCGGCAGCGGATCGAGGAGCGCGACGCGCCGCCCGAGCGCAAGGCCGCCGACCGCGCGCGGATCGACGCGCTGGTGGCCTATGCCGAAGCCGCAAGCTGCCGCCGCGCGATCCTGTTGCGCTATTTTGGGGAGGAAGCGCCCGCCCGCTGCGGCGCGTGCGACAACTGCCTGGCGCCGCCGTCGCTGCGCGACGTGACGACCGAAGCGCGCAAGTTCCTGTCGGCGGTCTACAGGACCGGCCAGCGCTTCGGCGCAGGCTATATCGCGCGCGTGCTGCGCGGCGAGCCCGACGAGCGCGCCGAGAAGCTGGGGCACGATAAACTTTCGGTCTGGGGCATTGGGCGCGACCGACCAGCCGCCGAGTGGACCGCGGTCGCGCGGCGCCTGACCGCGCTGGGCGCGCTGGAGGCCGACCCCGAGTACAACGGGTTGACGCTTGGCGCCGCTGCGCGCCCGATCCTGAAGGGCGAGATGCCCGTGGCAGTGCGCGCCGACAGCACCCGCCCCCCACGCCGCGAGCGTGGCGCTGCGCCCGGTGCGGTGGCGGACGGCCCCGAGCTCAGCGCCGACGCGCTCGCCCGTTTCGATGCGCTGCGCGAGTGGCGGCGCGAGGCGGCCGCGGCGCACGGCGTGCCGCCCTATGTGGTGTTCCACGATTCGGTGCTGCGCGCAGTCGCGCTGCTCGAGCCCACCACGCTCGACGGCCTCGCCGCGATCCCCGGCGTTGGCAGCCGCAAGCTGGAGGCATATGGCGAAGCCCTGCTCGCGGTCGTTAGGAGCCGGTCGATCCGCTGACCGGGCGTGCGATCACGGTTTCGTAAGCGCGCAGGCCGTCGTCGCCAGCCCAGAGGGCGACCAGCGCGCCGTTGCGGGTGCGGCGCTGGTTGTGGGGGATCGTCCATGAACCGCTGCACCCTCGCGCGCGCGGCCGGTGATCGTCCGGCCCACCAGCCCCGCCGACAGCAGGAACGACACGAACGACAGCATATCCATCAGCATCAGCATCAGCGGCACGCGGTCCGGATGGCGGCGCGCATGGGCCACCATCGTCGGCACGCAATCCAGTGCGACCGCCAACAGCATGTCGAGCCCGATTGCGAGCGCCCTTGTCAGCCATTGCGAGCCCTTCATCCTGCCGCGCCGCCAAACTTGATCGACGCGCGCGCGCCCAGCAAAAGGCGACGCATGACCACCCGCACCGAAACCGACAGCTTCGGCCCGATCGCAGTGCCCGCAGCCGCCTATTGGGGCGCGCAGACCCAGCGCTCGATCGAGAACTTTCCGATCGGCGGCGAGCGAATGCCACTGCCACTGGTCCGCGCGCTGGGGGTCATCAAGCAGGCGGCCGCGCGCGTAAACCGGGCGCACGGGCTGGACGGCCGCCTCGCGGATGCGATCGACCAGGCAGCGGGCGAGGTCGCGTCTGGCGAGCATGACGACCAGTTCCCGCTGGTCGTGTGGCAGACGGGGAGCGGCACCCAGACGAACATGAACGCGAACGAGGTCATCGCAGGCCGCGCGAACGAGATCCTGGGCGGCGCGCGCGGCGGCAAGTCGCCCGTTCACCCGAACGATCACGTCAATCGCGGCCAGTCGTCGAACGATACCCTTCCCACCGCGATGCACGTCGCCGCCGCGCTGCAGGTGCGCGACCGGCTGCTTCCGGCGCTGCGCGAGCTGGCCGCCAGCTTCCGCCGCCACGAGGCAGCGTGGGCCGGCGTGGTGAAGATCGGACGCACGCACCTGCAGGACGCGACGCCGGTGACGCTGGGGCAGGAGATGGGCGGCTACGCGCAGATGCTGGAGGACGGAGTCGCGCGTGTCGAAGCGGCGCTGCCCCGCCTGCTCCGGCTGGCGCAGGGCGGCACCGCGGTCGGCACCGGCCTCAACGCGCCTGCCGGCTTCGGAGCTGCGATCGCAGCCGAAATCGCCGCGCTGACCGGCGCGCCGTTCGAAACCGCGCCCAACAAGTTTGAGGCGCTTGCCACCCACGACACGATGGTCGAGCTGTCCGGCGCGCTGAATGTGCTCGCAGTCAGCCTCAACAAGATTGCGAACGACCTGCGTCTCCTCGGCTCCGGCCCGCGCTCGGGCCTCGGCGAGCTGGCGCTGCCCGAGAACGAGCCCGGCAGCTCGATCATGCCCGGCAAGGTCAACCCCACCCAGTGCGAGGCGATGACGATGGTCGCCGCCCAAGTGATGGGGAATCACGTCGCAGTCACCATCGGCGGCGCGCAGGGCCACCTGGAGCTGAACGTGTTCAAGCCGCTTATCGCCTTGAACGTGCTGCAATCCATCCGCCTGATCGCCGACGCCTGCGACAGCTTCCGCGAGCGGTGCGTCGACGGCATCGAACCCAACCGCGACCGGTTGGCAGAACTGGTTGAGCGTTCGCTGATGCTGGTGACCGCGCTCGCGCCCGAAATCGGCTATGACAACGCCGCCCTCATCGCCAAGACCGCCCACCACGATGGCACCTCGCTGCTCGAGGCGGCCCTGAAGCTCGGCCTCATCGACGAACCCACCTTCCGCCGCGTCGTTCGGCCGGAGGCGATGCTGGGGCTGTGACGGCGACTGCCGACGATGAACCGCCTAAAAGCAGCGAAACACAGCGGCGTCACTCCGACCCGTTTGACCATCGTCGTGTCGCGCAGGCGAAGGCAGAACGGGTAACGCCGGTCACGGCGGACTGGGCGCTTGCGGACGATGACGCTCGGGTGCCGGCCGTCTGACCGGGCCGGATCAGGCCGCCACCCACTCTCCCACCCAGTCCGCCCCATCCCACCGGAAGCGCGCGCGGCGGTGGCCTTCGGCCCAAAGCCAAAGCCATTCGAGCGTGGCGAAGCGCAGCATGATGGCGGCGAAGTTCGGGCGGCCGCAGTCCTCGTCCAGCGGGGCGGGTTGGGGCGCGGGGATTGGCGTGCCCGGCGCTGGCTCGGAAGCGTAGCAGCGGCGGCTCATCGGGCGGCTCGCGGTCCAGAACGGTTCGGCTGCGTCGCCGGACAGCAGCTGGGCGCGGCCGGAGAGACGTATTTGCACCTGGTGCTTCGGCTCGTAAAAGTGCAGGGCGGCGCGCGGATCGGCTGCCAGCTCGGCCGCCTTCACGCTGCGCAGATCGGTGTGGACGCGCACCAGCCGCTCGGGCGCGGAGACGGCGCGCAGCACCACGGTCCGCGCCTGCGGCGCGCCATCCAGCCCGATGGTGGCAAGGGTTGGCGTGTGGAAGGCGCTGCGCCGGTCGGCGACGCCGCGCCCGATGAGCCTCAGGGCCTCGGCGAGGGCGGCGGCAAGGTCGGTCGCGTGGTGCGGAACAGGCTCGGTCATCACAGGAGACTGCGTTAGCGGCGCCGAAGACCCTTGCCCATGCGGCCCAGCCTCCGCCACAAGCCGCGCCCATGCGCATCCTGGTGACGAATGACGACGGCATCCACGCCCCCGGGATCGCCGCGCTGGAGCGCATCGCGCGCCGGTTGAGCGACGATGTGTGGGTCGTGGCGCCGTCCGACGAGCAGTCGGGCGCCGGGCACAGCCTGACGCTCACCCAGCCCGTCCGCGTGCGCGAGGTGTCTCCACGCCATTTCGCAGTGCGCTTCACGCCGACCGACGCGGTGATGATCGCGCTGGGGCTGATCCTGAAGGACCACGCGCCGGACCTGATCCTGTCGGGCGTCAACCGCGGGCCGAATCTTGGCGAGGACGTGACCTATTCGGGCACCGTCTCGGCGGCGATGGAGGGCACGCTCGCAGGGGTGCGCTCAGTCGCGCTCAGCCAGTCGACCGAGGAGCGCGCGGTCGGAGAGGATGCCTTTGTCGCCGCCGAACAATGGGGGCCGCGCGTGCTCTCCGGGCTGCTGCGCGCCGACTGGCCCGCGGGCGTCCTATACAACGTCAATTTCCCGCGGCCCGAGCGCGGCGCGATCCAGGGCATCAAGGTGACCGAGCAGGGCTTCCGCGACTACGGGCGCGTGCAGTTAGAGTCGCGGACCGATCTGCGTGGCTTCGAGTATCACTGGTTCGGGCTAGGCCGCGAGACCGCCGAGCCGGGGCACGAGACCGATCTCAAGGCGATGCGCGAGGGCTATGTGTCGGTGACGCCGCTGCACCTCGACATGACGCACCACGCGAGCCTCGGCCCGCTGCGCGCGGCGCTCGCCGGAGTCTGATGGCGGTGCGGCGCCGGGTGGCTGGGCTGGCGCTGGCTGCTGCGCTCGGCGGCTGCGCGACGGATGGCGGACGCCTGCCGCCGCCGCCCGTGGCCCGGCAGCTACCGCCGCCGCGTCCGGCCACCGACCGGCCCGCCTTCGTCCAGCCGGCGCCTCCACCAGCCGCACCGGCCTGGCGCCCGGTCCCCGTGCGCGCCACCGCGCCCGAACAGCCCGCGCGCACGATTGTGGTGCGGCCCGGCGAGGGGCTGGCAGCGATCGCGCGGCGCGAGGGCGTGCCGCTGGCGGTGCTCGCGCAGGCAAACGGACTGGCCGACAATGCGCTGCTGGGCGGGGGGCAGGTGCTGAAGCTGCCTGCGGGCCGCCTGCACCGCGTGGAGCGCGGCGAAACGCTGGCGGCGATCGCGCGTGCCTACCGCGTGCGGCTCGCGGACGCTGCGGCGGCGAACCGGCTCAGACCGCCCTATCGGCTGGAGATCGGCGACCTGGTGTTTCTGCCGAGCCCGCCCAAGCCCGACGTCGTCGCCCGCGCGCGTGCCAACAAGCTCGACATTGATCGCCTGATCGCCGGCGCTCAGCCCCGCCCGGCCGCGCGGGGCGCCGCTGCCAACGGCGCGCAAGCTAGGGCCACCGCCACGCCCGGATTGCTGAAGCCCGCGCCCGCAAGGACCGCGGCTGCGGCGACTGCGGCGAGCAACGCGCCGCCCGCGTCGAGCGCCGCACCCGTGCCCGCCGTGGCCGAAGCGCCCGCGATCCGGCTCGATTGGCCGCTCACCGGCCGCCTGCTCTCGGGCTTCGGGCGCAAGGCAAGCGGGCAGGTGAATGACGGGATCAACATCGCAGCGGTCGCAGGCGCACCGGTGCGCGCCGCGGCCGACGGCGAGGTGCTGTATGCGGGATCGGGGGTTGCCGCGTTTGGCGGCCTGATCCTCATCCGCCACGCCGATGGCTGGGTGACGGCCTATGGCCACAACGAAACGCTGATGGTCGCCAAGGGCGACCGCGTCACGCGCGGCCAGACCATCGCGCGCGCGGGCGCCACGGGCGAAGTCGACAGCCCGCAGTTGCACTTCGAACTCCGCCGCGGCCGCACCCCGGTCAACCCGCTCACCGCGCTCCCCCCGCGGCCGACCGGTTGACAGCGGAGGAGCGGGCGTGATCGAGCGGCTGCCGCAGTCCGAGCGGGTCAGGCGCCATAACATCGCAGCGATGCAGGCGGTGGGCGTGGCGCGAGCGAGCGGGATCGGCATCAAGACGATTCGACGATATCCGCGCGCGAGGGTCTGCAGACGCCCGATCGCGTGGCCGGAAACGCGCTCGCCTGAACCCCGATTCGCGCCGCGCCGGAGGTAAACGCTGGACCCTGCGAACCCCGCCCGCTAATCCGGTTGCGTGACTGGACTGATCCCGCCGCCGCTCGCTGCGCTTAGTGGCGCGGTGCCGCCTGCGCCCCAGTGGTTCGGCGCTGCGATGGCGCACGCTCCAGACCAGCGCCGAGTCACGGTCGACGGCGCGGGGATCGAGCTGCTCGTCTGGGGGCCGGAGGGTGCACCGGGGCTGATGTTCATCCACGGCGGCATGGCGCACGCCCGCTGGTGGGCGCACATCGCGCCGCTGTTCGCCGATCGCTATCGCGTCGCTGCGTTCAGCATGTCGGGCATGGGCGGATCGGACTGGCGCGACGCCTATTCGATCGAAACCTACGTCGCCGAGGCGCTCGCCTGCGCGGACGCCGCCGGGCTGGGCGCGGCGGGGCCGCCGGTCGTCATCGGCCACAGCATGGGTGCCGCGCCCGCGCTGCTCGCAGCGCACTGGCACGGGCCGCAGTTCGGCGGAGCGATGCTGCTCGACAGCGGCGTGCGCCCACCCGCCAGGCAGCTGTGGGCGCGGCGGATGCTGCCGGGGCGCAAGGCCTATCCGGACGTGACGGCGGCGCTCTCGCGCTTCCGGCTGATGCCCGAGCAGCCGGTCGAAAACCTGTTCATCGTCGATGCGATCGCGCGCGCCTCGCTGATCGAGGACGGCGGCGCGTGGCGCTGGTGCTTCGATCCCGATTTCTTCACGCGCATGGCGGCGTGGGACAGCTGGCCGGCGCTCGGCGCTCCGGGCTGCCCGCTCGCGGTGATCCATGCCGAATGGTCGCGGGTCGCTCCGGCCGGGCTGATCGCCGAGCAGCGCGCGCAGGCGCCCGCCGGCACGCCGTTCGTGCGGATCGAGCGCGCGCACCACCATCTGATGATCGATCGGCCGCTGGAGCTGGTTGCAGCCATCGACGCTCGGCTGCGCCAATGGGGGCACGTCGCGGACTAAACGTCGGTCCGGCTCTGAACGGTTCTTTACCCGCGCTTTGCGCCCGCGCCGGACCTCGTGGATGCCCTCGCGCCTGAACGATCCGGAACGGATGCACCTGGCCGATGGTCGACAGCGCCACGCTGTTCGTAGTGTTGACGCGAGAAGCGCTGCTGCTGGCGGCGGTGGGCCTGCTCGCGTCGGCGATCGACGATCTGTTCGTCGACGCGGTGTTCATCGGCCGCCGCGTCTGGCGCGCGGTGACGGTCCGGCGCCGCCATCCGGTGATGCGCGCCGACGATATGGGCCGCGATGCGCGCGCGCCGATCGCGATCATCGTGCCCGCGTGGGACGAGAGCGCGGTGATCGGCCGGATGCTGCGCGGGCTGCTCGGCACGATCGACCATCCCAATTACCGCGTGTTCGTCGGCGTATACCCGAACGATCCCGCCACCCGCGACGCAGTCTGCGCGGTGCGTGACCGGCGGGTGCAGCTGGTGACCACCTCGCGCCCCGGGCCGACGACGAAGTCCGATTGCCTGAACCATCTGTGGCGCGCGGTTGAGGCGTGCGAGGCGCGGCGGCGGATCCGCTTCAAGGCGGTGGTGCTGCACGATGCCGAGGACGTGGTGCACCGGCTGGAACTGCGCGTGTTCGATCACCTGATCCCGCGTGTGGCGCTGGTGCAGCTCCCCGTGGTGCCGTTCGCCGATCCGAAGTCGCCGTGGGTCTGCGGGCATTATCTCGACGAGTTCGCCGAGAACCACGCCAAGGATGTCGCCGTGCGTGAAGTGCTTGGCGCGGGCGTGCCGTCGGCGGGGGTCGCCTGCGCGATCGATCGCGGCGCGCTCCAGCGCATCGCCGACGCGCAGGGGGGCAACCCGTTCGATCCGGCGTGCGTCACCGAGGATTATGAGATCGGCCTGCGCCTCGCGCGCATGGGCCTCCGCACCGCTTTGGTGCGCGTGCGCGATGCCGAGGGTCAGCTGGTCGCCACGCGCGAGCTGTTCCCTGCGACGCTCGGCGCGGCCGTGCGGCAGAAGGGGCGCTGGATGCTCGGCATCGCGCTCGCCGGCTGGGACCGGCTGGGCTGGGTCGGCAGCGCGGCCGACCATTACATGCTGTGGCGCGACCGCAAGCCGCTCGTGACCGCGCCGCTGATCGCGCTGGCTTATATCGCGCTTGCCTGCTCGCTCGCGGTCGAGGCGCTGCGTTTTGCGCGGCCGGAGGCAGCGCTGCCGCCGCTCGCGCCCGAGGGCTCGCTGCTGGGCGCGGTGCTGCACGCGAACGGGTTGGCGTTGGCGTGGCGTCTGGCGGTGCGCGCACTGTTTACGGGCGAGGCGCATGGCTGGCGCGAGGGGCTGGCCTCGATCCCGCGCGCGGTCGTCGCGAACCTCATCAACGCGCTCGCCTGCCTGCGCGCGGCGCGGCGCTATCTGACGCTGCTGCGCACCGGCGCGGTTGCGAGCTGGGACAAGACCGAACACCGCATGCCGGCCACGGCCTGATGGCGATTCGCCCGCTTCACGCGCTTGCGCTCATCGGCATGGCATTGTCCGGCTGGGCTGGCTGGCGCGCGGCGCTGGTGACGCGCGATTTCGGCCTCGCAGCCGCGCCTGCCGACCCGGCGCCGCGCGCTGCCGCGCTGCTCGCACCGCCGCCGGGCAGCAGCGACGCCTTCGCGTGGAGCGATCCGCGCGGCGCCGAACCGGGCGCGGTCGCACCGGCCGCGCCCGCCGCCGCTCCGCCAGTGCAGATCGTCTACATCCCCCAGCCGGTGCCGATGTGGTCAACCGCGCCGCCGGTGCGCGCCGCCGCGCCGCCGGCGCGCGGCGACCTGCCAGCGCGCGGCGACCGGATCGTCTGGTACGGGGCCCCGCCCCCGGCGGGCGAGCCCAGCGCCCAGCTCGGCATGGCGGCCGCCGCCCCAACCGCGATCCCCGCACAGGCTGCGCCCGCTACGCCCAAGCCGCCCGGCACGCCGCCCGAACAGCAGGCACAGGCGTATGATCGTGCGGCGAACGCCTATGCCCGGCTCGCGGCGGGGGATCGCAAGGGCGCAGCGATGGAGTTTCGCGCCGCGCTCGCCACCGCGCCCGAGCATCCCAATGCCGCTGGGTGGGGCGCCGAGTACCGTGCGCTCACCCGCCACTGGCGCGCCGAAGTCTATGCGCTGACTCGTCCCGCGGGCGACAACGTGCTGCCCGCCGGAAGCCCCGTGCTCGGCACCGATCAGACGCAGGTGACGGTCGGCTACGCGCCGCGGCCCACCGCGCGCCGCCCGGTAGAGCTGTTCGCGCGCCTGCTCGCGACCGATCCGCGGGCGCAGACGGTTGCAGGCCCGGCGGCGCAGGCGGGTGTCGGCCTGTCATGGCGTCCGCTGCCGGGCGTGCCGCTGACGCTCTTCGCCGAGCGGCTGATCCGGGTCTCAGGGGCGGCGCGCGACGATTTCGCATTGCGCGCGGCGGGCGGCTATGGCGGGCGCTGGCACGGGTTTGAGCTGTCGGCCTATGGCGAGGGCGGTATCGTTGGGCAGCGGCCCGACTGGTTCGTCGGCGGCCAGGCCGAAGCGCTGCGCGGCCTCAACCTGCCGCTGCCCGCGAACACGCGCCTGCTGCTCGGCGGCGGCGTCTGGGGCGGCGCGCAGCAATCGGGCATCACGATCTCGCGCGTCGACATCGGCCCCACGATCAAGTTGCGCCAAGGCCGCCGCGTGCCGGTGAGCCTCTCGGCGGACTATCGCTGGCGCGTCGAGGGCAACGCACTCCCGGGCAACGGCCCGGTGGTAACGCTGGCCGGGCATTTCTAGGGCCGAAAGGTCGGCGGCCACCGCTAGCAAGCCACGTGTTCACGGCTGAAGCCAAGGATCGTCGCGCGGACGGCTCGTGCCGCGTCGGCCACCTCGATACTCTCGTGCATGCCCGCGATCGTGGTGAGCTGGATTTTCGCGACACCGTCGTCACCGGCGGCTTCGCGGAGTCGCAGCTCCGGATCTGCAAGCCTAGCCGTAGCGACTGGGCCTTCCCCCGCAAGTTCAGATGCGCGGCGATCGCGGGTGCCTCGCTCGGGCAGCAAGCGCGGGCAGCAGCAGCAGCGTGAACGGCGTTGCGGTCACGAGGCCGCCCAGCACGGTCAGGGCGAGCGGCCCCTCGATCTCCGCGCCGGCCGCGCCGAGGTCGAGCGCGAGCGGCAGCAACGCGAGCGCGGCGACTGAGACGGTCGCGACAACCGCGAGGAAGCGGTCTTGAGCGGCCACGACCGCGGCGTCCGGGCGATCGCCTCGATCTTCGAGGTCGGTCAGCAGCAGAACCGAGTTGCGTACACCGACACCGAAGACGGTGATCAGTCCCACGGCTGCGCCCAGGCCGATCGGCAGGCGAGCGAGCAACAGCGCCGCAAGGCCGCCGATCAGCGCGAAGGGCAGCGTCAGGATGGTCAGCCCCGCGTAGGCTGGCCGCTGGAAGGCGGCAATCAGCGTCAGCCCGACAAGCAGGATCGTTGCGCCGAAGGCCAGCCCCAGCCCGATGCGCGCCGCCGCGGCGCCCTCACCCTGGCCGGTCACGCGGGCGTCGACGCCAGACGGCATTCCCGCCCGGGCGAGGGCCGCTCGGGCATCGGCGCTGACCGCCTCGATCGGACGTCCGCGCGCGTTGAAGCCTACGGTCGCAATTCGGCGCATCGCGTCGTGGCGGACCAACGGCAGCCCCTCCGCTGGCTCGAGCCTGGCCAGCCGCGACAGCGGCACAACGCCGAGGCGCGGGGTGGAGACGGGGAGCGCGCCCGGGTCGATCGGGAACCCGGCAGCGCCCGGCTCCAGCGCGACGACGACGGGAATTGCTCGTGGCCCTTCATAGACATTGCCCACCGGGAGTCCGGTCGTCGCGGCGCGAAGCACGCGCGGCGGCAGCGCCGGATCGACGCCTGCCAGTGCGGTTGCGCCGGGGACCGGGCTCAGCTCCAGCGTCGGCAGACCTGCGTCGGCCGTGGTCGCGATGTCGGCCGCGCCCGGCACCTTGGCGAGCACGGCGGCAGCCTTCGTTGCCGCCTCAGCGAGCGCGGGCAGGCTTTCGGAGCGCAGCTCGACCACGCCCTGCGTGGTCTCCCCGGTCAACGTCTCGGACAGGCGGTCGCCCAAGAAAGTCAGCACCTCCGCTTCCACGCCCGGATAGCGCTTCAGTACGTCGCGGATCGCATTCTGCGCGGCTTCCTGGTCGATCGAGGGATCGGGCTTCAGCTCAATGTGGAACTCGGACTGGTCGACGGGCCACGTATCCGCCCCCGCCTCAGAGCGGCCCAGCTGCTGCTCGACCGTCGCGACGAAGGGCAGCTTCAGAACATCGGCGCTGACCGCCTCGCCCACGCTGCGCGCTGCACCGAGCGACAGGCCCGGCTGAGCGAAGCGGAGGCCGACGACGAAATGCCCCTCGCGGAAGGCGGGCACCAGTTCGGCGGGCCTTGAGAGTGTGACTGTCAAGAGCCCGGCGAACAGCGCGACACCCGCGACCGCCAGCGCAGGGGCCGGCCGGATCAGCCGGGTGATGGCGCGTCCCTGCCAGCGCTCGGCGGGCCCCAGCCAGCGCGGCGACCGCGTCGCCGCCGCCTGGCGCAGCAGCAGCGCTGCCAACGCTGGCGTCAGGGTGAACGCGACAAGCAGCGACACGCCGACCGACACGATGAAGGCGGCAGCGAGCGGCCCCAGAAATGCGCCCTCGATGCCTGACTGGAACAGGATCGGGACAAAAACGAGCACGACGATGAGCGTCGCGTAGATGACCGCGCGGCGGATCTGTGCGGATCCCGCCACGACCGTCTCCAGCCAGCCTTCGCGGTCAGCGGGCGGATGCGCGCGCGCGCGGCGCAGGATATTCTCGACATCGACGATCGCATCGTCGATCAGCACGCCCAGCGCGACCGCGAAGCCGCCGAGCGTCATCGTATCGAGCGCGTAGCCCAGCCCCCAGAGCGCCAGCGCGGCTGCGGCAAGCGAGACGGGTACGGCGAGGAACGAGATCAGCGCGGCGCGCCACGAGCGCAGCAGCGGCACCAGCACGACCGCGACGAGAGCCGCGCCGAGCGCCAGCGCACGGCTGAGGTTTATAAGCGACGTCTCGACGAAATTCGCCGGGCGGTGCAGTGCAGGGTAGACCCGCACGCCGCGCGGGGCGAGCTCGCGGCTCAGCTCCGCGACTCGCTCATCCAGCGCGCGCGTCACGGCGAGCGTGTTCGCGCCATATTGGCCTGAGATCGAGAGCAGCACGCCGGGGCGCCCCTGGACGAGCGCGTCTCCGAACGCCGGGGCAGGCGCGGATGCAATGCTCGCCACCTCGCCCAGCGGGATCGGTTGCGTAGACCCGGCACGCGCCACGGGCGCAGCCGCCAGCTCGGCCGCACCCGCCAGCGGAGCGACGACAGTCAGCCGCTGCGGCCCGGTCTCGACGAAGCCGCCGGGCTGGGGCGCGAGCGCGGCCTGCGCGGCCGCCGCGATCTGATCGATGCCGATGCCGAGCGTCATCAGCCGCGCCGGATCGGCGGTGATCCGCAATTGCTCGACCTGTCCGCCGAACACGTTCACGCGCGCAACCCCGCGCACGGCCAGCAGCGCGGGTTTCAACTCGATGTCGGCAAGCGTCCTCAGCTGCATCGGCGGCAGCCGGCCGGAGACGAGGCCGATCTTCAGCACGTCCATTGTCGCCGAGGTGAGGGGGCTGACCGATGGCGCGCCGACGCCGGGCGGCAGGCGCGGGATGGCGGCGGCGACTGCCTCGGCCACCAGATTGCGCGTGCGATAGGGGTCGCCCCCGCGCGGAAAGGTCAGGTCGATGACCGCCAAACCCTGGATCGCGCGGCTGCGCATCGCTTCCAGCCCCGGCGTGCCAGCAAGCGCTGCTTCGAGCGGGCGGAGCACGAGCAGTTCGGTCTGGCTGACGTCGAAACCCGGCGCTTCGGTCTGAACGGTCAGGTGATCGGGCGCGAACGCTGGCAGCACGTCCAGCGGCGCATCGCGCAGCCGCCACAGCGCCGCGACGAAGCCGAGCGCGTAGAGCAGCACGACCGCGCCGCGCCAGCGCACGACGGTGCGGAGCAGGCCGAGCATTCAGGCGGTGCGGATAGGGAGCGGGCGGCGCTTCACCCGTCCTTGCCCTTCGGCTTGTCATCCGCGCCGCCGTGTGCCGCGGCGAGTAGCGCAGCCGCTCCGCCGACGACCACGCGCGCACCCGGCGCGACGCCGGGCGCCGCCCAGCCCTGCGCGGTCGGACGCACGCCGGGCGGCAGCGTGTGCTGTCGGAAGCCGCCCTGAGTGGGGGTGAAGTAGACGTAGCGCCCGCCGCTCAGCAACACTGCTCCGGGCGGAAGCAGTGCGCCAGCGGCGGCAGGCGTGACGAGGCCGGCCGTCAGCGGCTCGCCGGTCGACAGCGTCGCATCATAAGCGATGGCGAGCCAGGCCGGGCCGGGAGTCTGCACCGCCACACCGCTCGCCGGCCCGATCACCTGCGCACGCACGCGCCGGCCGTCGACGCGCACCAGCGTCAGCCCTGCCCCGTTCGAGAGCGGCCGCGGCGCGCCTTCCACGCGCACCAGCCGCGCCCGGCCCGAGGCGATCAGCGCGGTGAGGCCCCGCCCGGGGCGGACGAGCGCGGGGGACCAGTCGATCGCCAGCCGCCCGCGCGCAGCCCGCGCGCGGGCGGCGTCGGCCGCCGCCGTCGCAGCGGCGGATTGGGCGGCCTGGCGCGACACATCCTGGTTGCGATTGAACAGCGCCTGCAGCCGCCGCGCCTGCTCGCTGCTGGCACGCGCGGTCTCGTCGAGCGCCACGACGTCCTCGATCGCGGTCAGCAGCGGGCCGGCGTCGATGACGGTCGCGAGAGCGCGACGCGCGGGCGCTGGCGCGGCGGAGGCGGCCTGTGCGGGCGCGACCACGATGCCGAGCCGCCGCGCAGCCGCTGGATCGATCCTCACCAGATCAGCGGCGGTGGCCGGCGCGGCGGCTAGGGCAAGCCCGGCGTAGACAAAACAGCAGCGCATCAGGCGCCGGTGACTGAGCCCGCGCTGCCGAGCCAGCTTCGCGTTCACCGTGCGGCTCCGGCAACGGCCGACGTCGCAGGCCAGAACGGCCGCTGCGTCGCATCCTCCAGCGCCGCGGCCGCTGTCGCCGCGCGCTGCAGCGCATCAAGCCGGGCCAGCCGCGCTGCTGCCACGCGGCTGCGCGCGGCGAACAGCGTCGGCCGGTCGCCCGAACCCTCGTCCAGCGCGCGTTCGGCGCGCTCCGCCTCGGTCTCGGCGATGCGCAGCGGGGCCGCAGCCGCGCGCCACTCGGCGAGCCGGGCCGCGTAATCCGCGCGCGCGCCGACCGCTGCCGCGACCGCTACTGCCATGGTGCGGTTGACGGCCTCGCGCGCCTCGTCCGCTGCCGAGCGCGCCGCGCCCACTCGTGCGCCATATCGGTGGTAGATCGGCAGTTCGGCGTTCAGCGTGAAACCGATGCGGTGCGTGCCCTTGTCATAGGTGTAGGCCGGCCCCGGCTGAATGAGCGGACCAGCCACTCGCGCCACCGCGCGATAGTTCGCCTCCGCCGCGCGCCAGCGGCCGAGCGCGGCCTGCACGTCCAGCCGGTTGAAGACGGCGGCGTCAGCGATCGTGTCGGGCAAGGGCGCTTCGGGCGGTGCGCCGGCATCGGGCCAGTCAATCTGCGTCGTCGTCAGGCTCGCTCGCGGAGCGCCGAGCGCGGCCGCCAGCGCTGCCTCTGCGCGCGCAGCGTTCGATCGCCGCAGCGCCGCCGCATTGGCGCTGGCGACCGCCGCGTCGAGCACGATCGCGCGATCCGCCTGCCCGATCGCGCCCGCGCGGGTCAGCCGGTCGGCAGCCGCCACCCGTTCGGCATCGAGCGCACGCTGCTCGCCCGCAAGCGCTGCCGCCCGTCGCGCCAGCGCTGCATCGCGAAAAGCCGTCACCGCAAGCCCGCGCGCGCGCCAGGCGGCCTGGCCAACATCCAGCCGCACCGCTTCGGTCGTTGCCGCGCGCACCGCCTGCCGCTCGCGGTTCTCGCCGGGGCGCAGCACCGTGAACAGCAGGATCGCGGCGACCGTCCACGGCGAGCCCTGCGCTGCGCCCGCGATCACGCGGTCGGGGAATAGCGTCGCGACCGGGTTCGGCCGCTGCGCCGCAAGCCGGGCGTCCCCCGCTCCACGCGCTGCTGCCGCGCGCGCCAGCAGCACGTCGGGCGATCCGGTCATCGCAATCCGCTCGACGTCCGACGCCAAGAGCCGCGCGGGCAGTTGAGGCGCACGCGGGGCGACGTCCGCGGCCGCGAGCGCCGCCGGCGGCGCAGGCGTGTTCGCAGCACACCCGGCGAGGAGAGCGAGCAGCGCAGCGGCGGCGCGGGGTCTGCGCATCAGCGACAGGATAGTCCGGCGGGCGCGCCCGGGTCTAGGGCGTGACGATCAGCGCCACGAAGCTGCCCGGCTTGGACGACAGGCGGCCGCCAGCCTGCCCAGGGGCCGACAGCGCGGGCGCGGTGCGCCACGCGCTCGAATGACGACCGACGACAGACAGCGCATCTAGGGACGCTGACCTAATCCCGTCTCCTCAGACAGTATCCCACCGCGGGCTCGTTCCGGATCAAGCTCGGCCGGCTCGGATCGGGTTCCAGCTTCCGGCGCAGGTTGCGCACGACGATCCGCAGATAGTCGAGCTGCTTCTCGTGCGCCGGGCCCCAAACCTCGCGCAGGATCGTGCCGTGGGCGACGACCCGGTCCGGCTTCCGGGCAAGCAACGCAAGCACAGCGAACTCCTTGGGCGCGAGATGTACCTCCTCCCCGCGACGCCGGACGCGGCGGCGCTCCAGGTCGATCTCCACATCGCCGACGGTGAGCTGCCCGTGCTCGGCGAACCCCGCCAGCCGATGGCGAAGCGCGGCGCGAACGCGGGCAAGCAGCTCCTCGGTATCGAACGGCTTGGTCAAATAATCGTCGGCGCCGAGATCGAGGGCTGCCACCTTCTCGCCAGTGGCTTCGCGCGCGGACACAACGACGACAGCCGCGCCGGCTGCCCGGGCGAGCTGGATCAGCTCCATTCCGTCGCGGTCGGGCAGGCCGAGGTCGAGCAGGACCACGTCGGGCTTGTCGATCCCGAACGCGGCGACAGCCTCGCGCGCGGTTGCGGCCTCGATGACCCCATGGCCCGCCCGTGCGAGTGCGCCGCGCACCAGCCGCCGGATATGCGCGTCGTCTTCGGCGATCAGGATCTTGGTCGCGGCGGCCACGATTATGGCGGCTACCGGCGCGCGGCGGCCCGGTCGAGCGCGAGATTGAGCTTGAGCACGTTGACGCGCGGCTCGCCGAGAAAGCCGAGAAGCGGCCGCTCCGTCCGCGCTTCGACCAACCGGCGCACCTCGTCCACGCGCAGCCCGCGCGCCGCTGCGACGCGGTTGGCTTGGAACAGCGCGGCCTCGGGGCTGATGTGCGGATCTAGTCCCGAGCCGGGAGCAAGCAGCAGGTCGGCCGGCGCAACCGCACCGAGCTTCGACTGGTCCTGCCTCACGCGGTCGATCAGCTTGCGGCTGGCCGGGCCGAGATTCGATCCGCCCGAGGCGAGCGGATCGTAGCCGTTGCCCGCCGCCGAGGGGCGGCCGTGAAAGTCACGCGGCTGCGTGAAGGCTTGTCCGATCAGCTCGGACCCGCGGACTCCGGTCCCCGGCGCGCGGACGAGCGAACCCGATGCCTCGGCCGGGAATAGCAGCTGGCCGGCTCCGGTCAGGGCCAGCGGGTAGCCAAGCCCAAGCAGCAGCGCGAAGGCGAGCGTCAGCGCCAGTGCGGGCCGCAAAGCGGTGATCAGGTCCGAGCGCATAATTGGTCCTTTCAGAACCGAGTAGAGATGCCGAGATAGAGCTGCGCGTCCGGAGTGTTGCTGTTCAGTCCGAAGTTGCCGCCGAAATCCAGCTGCGTATTGTTGTTGACCAGCCGCGTCACCGCGAAGTCGAAACTATATTGCCGGATCGTCCCCGAAGGATCGAAATCCTGGCTTGTCCAGAGTTCGGTATAGAACGTGACCTTGGGCGTCATCTGATAGCCGAGATTGATGAGGCCGACGAACCGCCCGTGCCGCGCGCTCGGGTTCAGGACATCGGCCGCGACATCGCCCTGCGGCACGATCGTCAGCGTGAAGCTCTTCGCGATCGAAATGTTTACGGGCGCGATCACGCCACCCTCCCACTCGCCGTTGCCGATGCCAAGCCGCGCGGTGGGCGCTTTCACATAAGGAATGAGGCTGAACTGCACCGGCTTCGACGGATCGGTGAAACGCTGCTTCAGGCGTAGGGTGACATCGCCAACGCCGTCCAGCACGGTGGCCGTCCCGAACGCCCGGCCGCGCAGCCGGACGTAGGGTGCCCAATTCACCTCGACGTCGGTGGCCGTGCCGACGCCGTATTTGATCACCGGATTGACCGGCACGATCGCATCGCCACGCACGCCGCCGACATCGATCCTGGTCCAGCTCGCGACATCGCTCTCGATCTGGAACAGCCCCTTCGGAACGGTGCAGGCGAAGTTCGATCGGGTCGGCCGATCGGTGCAGATCGGGCTGTCGGCGGCCGATTCGCTCGGCAAGACGGCCTGGCCCTCGGCGTTGGTGCTCTGCGCGGCCGCGGGGGCCGTCGCCAGCGCGAGCGCGATCATCGCAGCAACACGCAGCAACATGGAAGTTCTCCTTAGACGAGACTCAGTGCCGAGACGGCGAGGTCGATGAGCTTGATGCCGACGAACGGCGCGACGAGACCGCCCAGGCCATAGATGGCGAGGTTTCGGGCAAGCAGCGGCACCGCGCCCATCGGCCGGTAGGTGACGCCCCTCAGCGCCAGCGGCACCAGCGCCGGGATGATCAGGGCGTTGAAGATGATCGCGGACAGGATCGCGCTTTGCGGGCTGGCGAGGTTCATCACGTTCAGCACGCTGAGCCCCGGGTAAAGCGCCACAAACATCGCCGGGATGATCGCGAAATACTTCGCAACATCGTTTGCTACCGAAAAGGTCGTCAGGGCGCCGCGCGTCATCAACAGCTGCTTGCCCAGCCCGACGATTTCGATGAGCTTGGTCGGATCGCTGTCCAGATCGACCATGTTGCCCGCCTCGCGCGCGGCCTGGGTGCCGGTGTTCATTGCCACGCCGACGTCGGCTTGGGCGAGCGCGGGGGCGTCGTTGGTCCCGTCGCCGCACATCGCGACCAGCCGCCCGCCCGCCTGCTCCTTGCGGATGAGCGCCAGCTTGTCCTCGGGCGTCGCCTCCGCGAGGAAGTCGTCCACCCCGGCCTCGGCCGCGATCGACGCGGCGGTCAGCGGGTTGTCGCCGGTGATCATCACGGTGCGGATGCCCATGCGGCGCAGCTCGGCGAAGCGCTCGCGCACGCCGGCCTTCACCACGTCCTTTAGCGCCACTGCGCCCAGCAGCCGCCCGTCGCGCACCACGGCGAGGGGGGTCATGCCGCCGCGCGCGATCTCGTCGGTGATGCGCTTCAGCTCCGCCGCGCCGGGCGCATCCGGATCGGCCTTCAGGATGGAACCGAAAGCGCCCTTGAGGACGGTGACGCCCTCGGAGCGCACGCCGGAGGTGCGTGTCTGAGCGGTGAACGGGACGATTTCCGCATCCGCGGGCAGCATCGCCGATAGGCCGTGGCGCGTGCGGGCGAGCGCGACGATCGAGCGGCCCTCGGGCGTTTCGTCCCCCAGGCTCGCCTGCAGCGCGGCTTCGGCCAGCTCGCGCTCGCCGACACCGGTCAGGGCCCGGAAGTCGCTCGCCTGGCGGTCGCCGACCGTGATCGTGCCCGTCTTGTCGAGCAGTAGCACGTCGAGATCGCCCGCCGCCTCCACCGCACGGCCCGATTTCGCAAGCACGTTGAACCGCACCAGCCGGTCCATGCCCGCGATGCCGCTTGCCGACAGCAGCGCAGCGATTGTCGTCGGGATGAGCGTGATGAGCAATGCCGCCAGCACCGAGACGGGTATCGCGCCGCCGGCATAGCGCGCGAACGCCGGAATGGTGGAGACCGCGATCAGGAAGATGATCGTCAGGCCGACCAGCAGAAGGGTGAGCGCAATCTCGTTCGGAGTCTTCTGCCGCTCGGCGCCTTCGACGAGCGCGATCATACGATCGAGAAAGCCCTGCCCCGGCTCCTGCGTCACGCGGACGACGATCCGGTCCGAGATCACGCGCGTGCCCGCCGTGACCGCCGAGCGGTCGCCGCCGGCCTCGCGAATGACGGGCGCGCTCTCGCCGGTGATCGCGGCCTCGTTGACCGCGGCGACCCCTTCGACAACTTCGCCGTCGGCCGGGACGAGGTCGCCTGCCTCGACGAGCACGAGGTCGCCTCGCTCCAACTGCTGCGCCTCGACCTTGCGCCAGGTCTCGCCGACACCGGACAGCCGCTTGGCCTGGAGGTCGGACTTCGTTGCCCTGAGCGAAGCGGCCTGGGCACGGCCCCGTCCCTCTGCCAGCGCCTCGGCGAAGGTGCCGAACAGCACCGTCAGCCACAGCCAGACGATCAGCTGCGCCTGGAAGCCCGCGGGCAGCGGCTCGCCGCCGAGCGCGAGCAGCAGGGTGAGGAGAGCCGCCACGGCGGCGGTGACGAACATCAACGGGTTCCGGACGAGCTGCCGCGGATCGAGCTTGCGGAAGGCGCCGCCGACGGCGGGCAGCAGCAGCTCGGCCGCAAAGATGGACTTGGGAGCGGACATGGAAAGCGTCACTTAGAAAAGCTGGCCGCGAGCGACCGCGACGTGATCCGCCACGGGTCCGAGCGCGAGGCTGGGCAGGAAGGTGAGCCCGCCGAGGATCAGAATGATGCCGACGAGCAGCCCAACCCAGAGCGGCCCGGTCGTCGGGAACGAGCCCGGCCCGGCCGGAGTGTGCTTCTTGGCGGCGAGGCTGCCCGCGATGGCGAGCACCGGCACGATCACGAAGAACCGTCCAAGCCACATCGCGACGCCCAGCATACCGTTGTAGAAGGGCGTGCCCGCCGAGAGCCCGGCGAAGGCAGAACCGTTGTTCCCCGTCGCCGAGGTGAAGGCGTAGAGGATCTCCGAGAAGCCGTGCGGGCCGGCGTTGTTCAGACCCTTCAGCCCATCGGGCAGCACCGCCGCGATCGCCGATCCGCCCAGGATGCTGAGCGGCAGGACCGCGATCGCCAGCACCGCGAGTTTCACCTCGCGAGCCTCGATCTTCTTGCCCACATATTCGGGCGTGCGGCCAACCATCAGCCCGGCCACGAACACAGCCAGCACCGCGAACAGCAGGAAGCCGTAGATGCCCGCGCCGACACCGCCCACCACGACCTCGCCCAACTGCATGTTGAACAGCGGGATCAGGCCGCCAAGCGCAGTAAAGCTGTCGTGCATGGCGTTGACCGCGCCGCAGGACGCGGCGGTCGTCACCACCGCGAACAGCGCCGAGCCTGCGATGCCGAGCCGGGTCTCCTTGCCCTCCAGATTGCCACCCGCGACGCCCAGCTGGTGCAGGACGGGGTTGCCCGCGGCCTCCGCCCAGTAGGTGACGGTCACGCCGCCCACGAACAGCACCGCCATCGCGGTGAGAATCGCCCAGCCCTGGCGCGTGTCGCCGACCGCCTTGCCGAACGTCCAGGTCAACCCCACGCCAATCGCGAAGATCGACAGCATCTCGACGAGGTTGGTCAGAGCGGTCGGATTCTCGAACGGATGCGCCGAATTGGCGTTGAAGAATCCGCCACCGTTGGTGCCCAGCAGCTTGATCGCTTCTTGGGACGCCACCGGCCCCAGCACGATCGTCTGCTTCGCGCCCTCCAGCGTCGTCGCGTCGATGCTGGTGGCGAGCGTCTGCGGCACGCCGCTCGCGATCAGGAACAGCGCGTAGACGATGCAGACCGGCAGCAGCAGGTAGAGCGTGACGCGCGTCACATCGGCCCAGAAATTGCCGATGCTGCCAGCCTGCCGCCGCGCAAAGCCGCGGAACAATGCGAAGGCGATGGCAATTCCCGTCGCCGCCGACAGGAAATTGTGAATGGTGAGCCCCAGCGCCTGCGACAGGTTCGACAGCGCGGACTCGCCCAAATAGCCCTGCCAGTTGGTGTTGGTGGTGAAGCTGATCGCGACGTTCAGTGCGCTGTCCGCGCTCAGACCCGCCAGACCGCGCGGGTTCCAGGGCAGCGCGCCCTGCAGCCGCAGCACAGCATAGGTGAACAGCAGCAGCGCCAGGTTGAACACCAGCATGTGCAGCGCGTAGCGGTGCCAGCTCTGCTCCTCGTTCGGGTCGACTCCGGCGAGCCGGTAGAAACCGCGCTCGACCGGTCCCAGCACTGCGTGAAACGGCGTGCGTCGCCCTTCGTAGAGCGCGAACAGCCACTGGCCCGTCGGCTTCGCAGCCAGTCCGAGCACAGCGACGAAAAGGGCGATCAGCGCCCAGCCCTGAACGGTCATCGGCGCGGCCCAAAAAACGTTCCGGCCGCACCAGCGCGACCAGCAGGTCGACGAGGAGCGCCAGCGCCGTGAGGCCAGCGAGAGTCAGGTGCAGGCCCATCGGTCAGGCCCTGTCGCACAGGCGCACGAGCGCTAGCGTCAACAGAAACAGGCCCGTCAACACGGCGAGCCACGTCAGGTCAGGCATCGGGTCGGAACTCCGTCAAACCGCCGCGCGGCGGTCGGCCGGTCAGCTAGGGCGGACGGCCGTTAGGAAGCGACGGCGAAAGCGGGGGTCGGCCGTTAAGTTTTCATATCGTCGGGTGCTTGTGCTTGGCGCTCGGCTCCGCTCGACCGTAGACCTCGGCTCATGGCTACACGCGAAGACCGGCCCTCGCCCGACGCGCTGCTCCGCGCCGCCCGGCGCGAGGAGCGCGGCCGCCTGAAGATCTTCCTCGGAGCCGCGCCGGGCGTCGGCAAGACCTTCGAGATGCTGCGCGAAGGCGCCGAGCGGCTCGCCTCCGGCGTCGATGCGGTGATCGCCATCGTCGAAACACACGGCCGCGCCGACACCGAAGCGCTCGTCGCGCCGTTCGAGATCGTGCCGCGCCGCCGCGTCGCGTATATGAACCACACGCTTGAGGAGATGGACCTCGACGCGGTGCTCGCGCGCCGCCCCAAGCTCGCGCTCGTCGACGAGCTTGCCCATACGAATGTCGAAGGCACCCGCCACCCGAAGCGCTGGCAGGACGTCGAGGAACTGCGCGACGCGGGAATCGACGTCTACACGACGCTCAACGTCCAGCACGTCGAGAGCCTGAACGACGTCGTTGCCAGCTTCACGCGCGTCCGGGTCCGCGAGACCGTGCCCGACTCGATCTTCGACGACGCGGAGATCGAGCTGGTCGACCTGCCGCCCGACGAGCTGATCGAGCGGTTGAAGGCAGGCAAGGTCTACGTCCCCGCCGAAGCTTCGCGCGCGCTCGGCCATTTCTTCTCGAAGGCGAACCTCTCGGCGCTGCGCGAGATGGCGCTGCGCCGCGCTGCGCTCAGCGTCGATCGCGCAATGCTCGATCATCTCGACGCGACCGCCACGCCCGGCGCGTTCGCCGCGGGTGAGCGCGTGCTGGTGGCGGTCAACGAATTGCCGGGCGCGGCCGAGCTGGTGCGCGCAGCCAAGCGCTTGGCCGATGCCCTGCGCGCGCCGTGGCAGGCGGTGTTCATCGAGACGCCGCGCGCGATGGCGTTTCCTCCCGATGCGAGGCGGCGCGTCGCCGACGCGCTGCGGCTGGCAGCCGGGCTGGGCGCGACGGTCGCGACGGTGCCCGCTGAAACGGTGCTGGAGGGGTTGCGCACGCACGTGGCCGCCATGCGCGCGACGCAGCTGGTGATCGGCAAATCGCGGCGCAGCTGGTGGTTCGCGCTGCGGCACGGCTCGGTGGTCAGCACGCTGTTGCGGACCAGCGAGGACCTTGCCGTCCATGTCATCCCATTGCGCCAGGGTCAGCCAGCGCTGCCAGCCGTACGCGCGCGGCCCGTCGCGACCGGGTCGATGCGGGCTTATCTGGTCGGCGCTGCGCTCGTTGCAGCAATCGTCCTGCTCGGCCACGCGGTGCTGCCGTGGATCGGCCCAGGCGGCATCGATCTGCTGTTCCTGCTGCCCGTGATCGTTACCGCATTCCGGTTCGGCTTCGGGCCTGGCTTCGGCACCGCGATCGTGGCGGGACTTGCCTATAATTTTTTCTTTCTCCCGCCGCTCTACACCTTCACGATCGCTGACCCGCAGAGCGTTCTGACGTTCTTCGTCCTGATCGCGGTCGCACTGTTCACCGCGAACCTCACCGGACGGCTGAAGGCCCGGGCGACGCTGGGTGCGCGCAGCGCGCACGAGAACGCGGCCGTCTCCGCATTCGGCCAGGCGCTGGCGCGCGTATCGGATTGGGACAGCACCAGCCGCGTCGTCTGCGAGGAGATGTCCCGGCTGCTCGGCGTGTCGGTCGTGCTGCTCGTCAGGCGCGACGGTGTGCCCAAACGCCTCGCCGCCTGCCCGGAGGACACGCCGGACCTCGGCATGGTCGACATGGCGGCGGCCGACTGGGCGTGGTCGAACGCGGAGCCCGCCGGCGTCGGCACGGGCACGCTGATAGCGGCCGATTGGCAGTTTCACCCGCTGGTGACGAGCCTCGGTGTGCTCGCGGTGGTGGGCCTGGCCGGAGCCGATGGCCGCGAACCGGTGACGCCCGATCGCGCGATGCTGCTGTCGACATTGCTGGGCCAGGCCGCGCTCGCGCACGAGCGGCTGAAGCTGGAGAACGACGTGCGGCAGGTGAGCGTGCTGACCGAGCGCGACCGGCTGCGCGCCGCGCTGCTGTCCTCGATCGGGCACGACCTGCGCACACCGCTCACCTCGGTCGCCGCAGCGGTCGACGCGATCGCGGCCGCGCACGAGGGCGATCCGAACGTGGCGATCGCCCGCGCCGAGGTGACCCGCCTGCGCCGCTTCCTGGACAACCTCCTCGACATGGTCCGCATCGACAGCGGCGCGCTCGAACTCTCTCCGGAGCCCGTCGACCTCACCGACGCCGTGGCGAGCGCGGCGCACGACCTGCGCGACCTCCTGAAGGCGCACACTATCGACCTGCAGGTCCCCGCCGACCTCCCGTTGGTGCGGGCCGACCCACGCCTGCTGCACCACATCCTCCTCAACCTCCTCGCCAACGCCGCAGTGCACGGCGGTCAAACTGGGACAATCGTGATCCGAGGCGTGCGGGAGCGGCATTCCGTCGTTCTGACGGTGGAAAACGAGGGGCCGGGTCTGCCAGCGGCCTTGGGCGCCCGCATCTTCGAGACGTTCGCGAAGGGAACCGGCGATGACCGCTCCGGCGGAAGCGGTCTCGGCCTCGCAATCGCAAAGGCGTTCGCGGACGCAATGGGCGTCGAAATCTCGGCCGTGAACGCAGCGGGTGGCGGTGCGAGCTTCAGCCTGAAGTTCGCGCCAAACGAACGTGTCTGAGTGTCACCGACGGCGGGGGGGGGCAGCCCGTGCGCGCCGTTCCACGCGTCCGGACGTCGTTGCCGCCTGTTGGTTCGGCGCGGGTGAAGAGGCTGGTCCTGCGCCAACAGACTCGTAGGTCAGCCGTACACGGCGCGCCAGATGCCGTAGAGGCTGGTTGCCATCAGCACCGTGCCAACCAAGACCAGCAAAGTCTGCGTTTTCAGACGCTTGGCCAGCACCGCACCGAATGGGGCCGCCAGCAGGCCACCGATTAGCAGGCCGAGCGTCGCAATGGTGAACACCTCCAGCCCCATTTGCGTCAGGAAGGTGAGGCTAACGGCGACCGTCACGAAGAACTCGCTCAAGGACACGGTGCCGATCGTCTGGCGCGGGGCTTCGCCCTGCATCAGCAGGTTCGATGTGACGATCGGCCCCCAGCCGCCGCCCCCCGCCGCATCGAGGAAGCCGCCAGCCGCGCCCAGCGGCTCCACCACGCGCGCGGGGCGCAGGCGCGGGGCGGCGGACAGGCCGCGCACGATCAGCATGATCGAAATGATGACCAGATAGCCGAGCACGAACGGCCGGGCGCGCTCGGCGGCGATCTGAGTCAGCACATAGGCGCCGGCGACCGCGCCGAGCACGCCGGGGATGACCAGCCGCCAGAACAGCCGCCAATCAATGTTACGATGCGCGGCGTGGCTCGCACCGCTCGCAGCGGTGGTGAAGGTTTCAACCGCGTGGACGCCTGCCGACGCAGCGGCCGGGGGCACGCCCAGGCTGATGAGCAGCGTCGACGAGATCACGCCGAACGCCATGCCGAGCGCCCCATCGACCAGCTGAGCGGCGAAGCCGACCGCGATGAAGGGCAGCACGTGCTCGATCGTCAAGAGGTCCACTCTGCGCTTCCTCCCTCACCCCAGCAAACGCTGGGCCTGCCCGCCCGACGCGCGGCTCGCGCCGTGCCGGTCAGGTTCCAGCCTTCGCTGGCATGACTGAGCGCGGAGGGGAAGGCCCACAGCTCCGTCCACAGCTTACGTCCGGAAGGGAGCCGCCGACGCTGGCGGTGAGGCGGCCGACACAGCACATTCGGCGCACCCATGACCGCATTCGTCCACCTCCGGGCGCACTCAGCCTATTCGATGCTCGAGGGCACGATCCTGCCCAAGGCGCTGCCTGCGCTCGCGGCGGGGATGGGTCAGCCCGCGATCGCGCTCACCGACCGCGCCGGGCTGTTCGGCGCGATGGAATTCACCGAGGCCGCGCGCAAGGCGGGCGTCCAGCCGGTGATCGGGGCGCTGCTGGGAGTCGACGAGCATTGGCTCGCGATCCTCGCGCAGGACGAGCGCGGCTATCTGAACCTGATGGCGCTGATTTCCGATGCGTATCGGCTGGGCGCCGAGCGCGGGCAGCCGTCGCTCCCGTTGCCTGCGCTGGCCGGACGAACCGATGGGCTGATCGCGCTGACAGCCGGGCCGGAGGGCGCCCTGACGCAATGGCTAGCGGCCGGGCAGCGCGACCGCGCCGATGCGCTGGCGGACGAGATGGCGGCGCTGTTCCCGGGCCGCCTGTATATCGAGCTCTCGCGCCAGGGTGATGCGGCGCAGGCCGCGGCCGAACCGCATCTGATCGAACTGGCTGACGCCCGCGGCTTGCCGCTGGTTGCGACCAACCCGTTTACCTACGCGACGCCCGCGGGCCATGCCGCGCATGACGTACTGCTGTGCATCGCGGATGGCGCCTATGTCGGCAGCAGCGAGCGCCGCCGATCGAACCCGCACCATTGGGCGAAGCCGCCCGCAACGATGGCCGAGCTGTTCGCCGACCTGCCGGATGCGGTGGCGAACACGGTCGTAGTGGCGCAACGCTGCGCGGTCGCCGCGCCCGAGCGCAAGCCGATCCTGCCGCATCTGGAAGGAAACTTGCGCGAGGCCGCGCGCGCAGGGCTGGCGGAGCGTTTGGCCCGTTCCTCCCCAAGCTTCGCCTGGAGAAGGAGACCGCCGCAGGCGGTGGAGGGGGCTGCGGTGTCAGCCGCCGGTGACGCGGCAGCCCCCCTCCACTACGCTTCGCATGGTCCCTCTTCCCGTACCGAGGAGGATCATTGGTCCCGCCTCGACTACGAGCTCGGCGTGATCGAGCGAATGGGGTTCAGCGGCTATTTCCTGATCGTCGCCGACTTCATCCAGTGGGCCAAGCGCCACGGCATCCCGGTCGGCCCGGGACGCGGATCGGGCGCGGGGTCGGTGGTCGCGTGGGCGCTCGGCATCACCGATCTCGATCCGCTGGCGCACGGCCTGCTGTTCGAGCGCTTTCTCAACCCAGAACGCGTGTCGATGCCGGACTTCGATATCGACTTCTGCGAAACGCGGCGCGACGAGGTCATCCTCTACGTCGCCGACCGCTATGGCCACGACCGCGTCGCCCAGATCATCACCTTCGGGACGCTCAAAGCGCGCGCGGTGGTGAAGGACGTAGGCCGCGTGCTGCAGATGCCCTACGGACAGGTCGACCGGTTGGCGAAGCTGATCCCCAACCATCCCAGTGACCCGTGGACGCTGAAGCGCGCGCTGGAGGGCGTGCCCGATCTCCGTTCCGAACGCGACCGCGATCCCGCCGTCGCGCGGCTGTTCGATATCGGCCTGCAGCTGGAGGGTCTCCCGCGCCACGCTTCCACCCACGCGGCAGGCGTCGTGATTGGCGACCGTCCGCTCCACCAGCTCGTGCCGCTCTATCGCGATCCACGCTCGGACATGGGCGTGACGCAGTTCGACATGAAATGGGTCGAGCGTGCGGGGCTGGTGAAGTTCGACTTCCTCGGGCTGAAGACGCTCAGCGTGCTGGAGCTCGCACGCACGCTGCTGCTGGCGCGCGGCGTGGCGGTCGACTGGCTGACACTGCCGCTCGATGACGAGGCGGCCTACAAGCTGATGGCGCGCGGCGACACGGTCGGCGTGTTCCAGCTGGAGTCGGAGGGCATGCGCCGCACGCTCGCGCAGGTGAAGCCCGACAGGTTCGAGGACGTGGTCGCGCTGGTCGCGCTCTACCGCCCCGGCCCGATGGACAACATCCCGAGCTTCGCCGCGCGCAAGCACGGCCGCGAAGCGGTCGCGCTGCCGCATCCGGCGCTGCATACGGTGCTCGCAGAGACCTACGGCCTGATCGTCTATCAGGAGCAGGTGATGCAGGCCGCACAGGTGCTCGCAGGCTTCAGTCTCGGCGAGGCCGACCTCCTGCGCCGCGCGATGGGTAAGAAGAAGAAGGACGAGATGGCCGCCCAGCGCGCACGGTTCCTTAAAGGTTGCGCGCAGAACGCCATCGGCGAAACGAAGGCCAACGAGCTGTTCGACCTGATCGACAAATTTGCCGGATACGGCTTCAACAAGAGCCATGCCGCGGCCTACGCGCTTCTTGCCTATCATACGGCCTGGCTGAAGGCGCATCACCCGGTGGAGTTCTACACCGCTTCGATGCAATATGACTGCCACCTGACCGACAAGCTCGCGGTGTTCGTGGAGGATGCCAAGCGCCTCGCCGTCAGCGTGCTTGGCCCATGCGTTGCGCGCAGCGCGCCGGGCTTCACGGTGGAGGACGGCGCGGTTCGCTATGCGCTCGCGGGGCTGAAGGGCGTGGGCGAGGCGGCGATGGTCGACGTCGTCGCCGCGCGGCCGTTCCGCTCGCTCTCCGACTTCGCCGCGCGCATCGACCCAAAATCACTCAACAAACGCATGCTGGAAGCGCTGGCAGCAGCAGGCGCGTTCGACGTGCTGGAGCCCAACCGCGCCGCGGTCCACGGCATGGCCGATACGCTGATCGCCGCCGCGCAGAGCGCGGCCGCCGCGCGCAGCTGCGGCCAGGGCACATTGCTGGGCGACGCCATTGGCGACGTGCAGCTGCTGGTGCCACGAGCCGGTGCGCAGTGGTCGCAGCAGGAGCGTGTGGCGCGCGAGAAGGACGCATTCGGTTTCTATTTCAGCGGCCACCCGATCGACCAGTTCGCGCCCGTGCTCCGCTCCGAAGGCGCGCGGAGCTGGGCGGACATCTGCGCCGCCGGCCGCGGCGGCCCCGAGCAGGTGAAGATCGGCACGCTGGTGGGCGGAGCGCGCTGGATGCAATCGCGCAATGGCAGCGGGCGGCGCTATCTGCTGGTCGATTGCAGCGACGCCAGCGGCAGCTTCGTCGCGCGCGCCTTCGATGACGAGCCGCAGGCCGCGCTGGAAAAGCTCGCCAAATCGGGCGAACCTGCACTGCTGACCGCCGAACCGAGCTGGCGTGAGGGCGAGACGGGTCCCGCTCTCACCATCCGCTCGGCGGTTCGGCTCGCTGACGCCGCCAAGCGCTTGCGTGTGCGGGTGGAGCTGAAGATCGAGCGCGTCGACGCCATCCCCAAGCTCGCATCGATCCTCGCCGATCGCCGCGGTGGCCGCGGCGAGCTGATCGCGCGCGTCGAACTGCCCGGCGGCGTCGCCAGCGTCCGGCTCGGCGGCGACTTCCTGGCCGACCAAGAGCTGCTGCCGCGCCTCATGGCGATCGGCGGCGTCGAGTTGCTCGCGGGCGCGGCCTGAGCGCCGGCTAGCGCTCCAGGCAGACCAACGTCGTCGTCTCGATCTCGCTGTTCGCCTGATATTTCGCGACGTAGGCAGCCCAACCGGCGTCCTGCTTGTCGCTTGGCACCTGCGACGACCGCGCGTGGATCGTCATCACCTTGTTGGGGACAGCCTTCAGGCTGTTCGTCGCCTGATCGTAGATCAGCAACGGGGCGATGGTGAACTCGTCCTTGTAGCCGTGGCTCTTGTACCACTTTGCGTGCTCGGTCGCGGCCTCGCGAAAGCCTGCCATACTGCCCGTAGGCTTGATCGAGCTAATGCGGACAACCGCAACATTGCCGCTGGGGCAGGCATTCTCAGCCTGAGCCGACGTGGCGGCGCCCGCGAACGCGAGTGCTGTCAGCACCATTTTCATGATTGGTCGCCTCCGTTGTTGCGCTGCCGTATCAGAGGTTACTCGGGGGCACAATCCGAAGCGGCTGGTCACCGACGGCGGCGAAGCCCCGGTTGACGGCGCACGCCTGCGCCGCCATTAGCGCCGCTCCGCCCGCGGCGGCCTTGGTCCCGCGGTTTGCGTCCCGTGGAGGGGTGGCCGAGTGGTCAATGGCAGCAGACTGTAAATCTGCCGGGCTTCGCCCTACGTTGGTTCAAATCCAACCCCCTCCACCATCGCGCACCGCAGAACACCGCCTTTCCTTCAATTGGGCGCTGCGTTCTGTGCACCCGGCCCCCGCGGCCGCGGACCTCAGGCCCGATGCTCTTCCTCGTGCTCGGGCGCTTCGGCGTCGGCGAACAGCGTCTGCTCCTCCATCTCGGCGCGCGCGGCTTCCTCGGCCTCGCGCGCGGCACGATCGGCCGCCTCGCGCTCGGCTCGCAGCTGTTCGATGAGCGCAGCGCGCTCGGTCTCCAGCTTCGGATCATCGACCGGCGGCTTGTCCTTGGCGGCCGCGGCGACCAGGGCATCCAGTTCGCGCTGCGAGCACAGGCCCAGCGTCACCGGATCCTTCGGCGTCAGGTTGGTGTAATTCCAGTGGCTCTTGTCGCGGATCGAGGCGATCGTCGTCTTGGTCGTGCCAATGAGCTTCGAGATCTGGCCATCGGTAATCTCCGGATGGTTGCGGATGATCCACGCGATGCCATCGGGCTTGTCGACGCGCTTGCTGACCGGCGTGTAGCGCGGGCCCTTGGTGCGCTTTAGCTGGTCCGGCCCCTTCAGCAGCCGCAGTCGGTGGCGCGGATCGGCCTGGCCCTTCTCGATATCCTCGATCGTCAGGTCGCCCGCGCGCACCGGATCGCGGCCCGTCAGCTTGGTCGCCGCGGTGTCATCGGCGATCGCCTGCACTTCGAGCACATGGATGCCGCAAAAGTCGGCGATCTGCTGGAACGAGAGCGAGGTGTTTTCCACCAGCCACGATGCGGTGGCATGCGGCATGATCGGATGGGCGTCGGCCACGGGCGGGATCCTTTCCGGATATGGAAACGGCCGCCCCGGGGAGGGACGGCCGCCAATATGGCACTGTTATGACTGCGCGCGGGCGGCGGTTCAAGGGTGCGCAGGCGCGCGGGCCCGTCTAAAACGGAGCCAACGAGAGCGATTAGGAGAAGCGACGGGTGGCGGACATCTATCCGGTCAGCGAGGCGTGGCGGGCGCGCACGCGGGTAACGCGCGAGCGCTATGAGGCGATGTGCGCCGAGGCGGCCGCGAGCCCGGACGCGTTCTGGGCGCGCGAGATCGAGCGGCTCGACTGGATCAGGCAGCCGGCGCGCATGGACGAGTCGAGCTTCGCGGAGGCGAGCTTCCAGGTGCGCTGGTTCGGCGACGGAGTACTGAACGTCAGCGCCAACTGCCTGGACCGACATCTTACGACGCGCGGTAATCAGCCCGCGATCATCTGGGAAGGCGACGACAGGGCGGAGAGCCGCGTGCTGACCTTTGCCGAGCTTCACGCCGAAGTGTGCCGCTTCGCGCAGGTGCTGAAGGCCGAGGGCGTGCGGCGCGGCGACCGGGTGACGATCTATCTGCCGATGGTGCCCGAGGCGGCGGTCGCGATGCTTGCCTGCGCGCGCATCGGCGCGATCCATTCAACGGTGTTTGCGGGCTTTTCGCCCGAGGCGCTGGAGGGCCGCATCGAAGATTGCGACAGCCGCCTCGTCATCACCGCCGACGAGGGGCTGCGCGGCGGCAAGCGCGTGCCGCTAAAGGCCAATGTCGATGCGGCGCTGGCAGCGGGTGCGCCTTCGGTGGAGCGCGTGATCGTGCTGCGGCGGACGGGTGCCGACGTCGCCCTGACGCCGCGCGACCGCTGGTGGCACGAACTGATGGCCATCGCCGCGCCCGAGTGCGCGCCCGAGCCGATGAGCGCCGAAGACCCGCTCTTCATTCTTTACACCAGCGGATCGACGGGCAAGCCCAAGGGCGTATTGCACACGAGCGGCGGCTATCTGTTCTGGGCGGCCTACACCCACGAGCTGGTGTTCGACGCGCGGCCTGGCCAAATCTACTGGTGCGCTGCTGACGTCGGCTGGGTCACGGGCCACAGCTACGTCGTCTACGGTCCGCTTGCGAACGGCGTCACGACGGTCATGTTCGAAGGCGTGCCCAACCATCCCGATCATGGCCGCTTCTGGGAGATGATCGACCGGCATCGAGTTGAGATCTTCTACACCGCTCCGACCGCGCTGAGGGCGCTGATGCGCGAGGGCGATGCGCATGTGACGAAGCACAGCCGCGCATCGCTCAAGGTGCTGGGGACGGTCGGCGAGCCGATCAACCCCGAGGCGTGGGAGTGGTATCACCGCGTTGTCGGCGGCGGGCGGCTGCCGATCATCGATACCTGGTGGCAGACCGAGACCGGCGGCGCGCTCATCGCTCCGCTGCCCGGCGCGACCGACCTCAAGCCCGGCTCTGCGACAAAGCCGCTGCCCGGCGTGCACCCGCTGCTGGTCGACGCCAACGGGCACGAGCTGCGCGGCGAGGCGAGCGGGAACCTGTGCATCGCGAAGTCCTGGCCTGGCCAGATGCGTACCGTCTGGGGAGACCACGCGCGCTTTTTCCAGACCTATTTCACCACCTATCCCGGCCTCTATTTCACCGGCGACGGCGCGCGCCGCGACGCCGACGGATATTGGTGGATCACCGGCCGCGTGGACGATGTGATCAATGTCAGTGGTCACCGCATGGGCACCGCCGAGGTCGAATCGGCGCTCGTCGCGCATCCCAAGGTCGCCGAAGCCGCGGTCGTCGGCATGCCGCACGAGCTGAAGGGTCAGGGCATCTACGCCTTTGTGACGCTGAACGCGGGCGAGGACGGATCGGACCCGTTGCGCGCCGAGCTGACACAGTGGGTGCGCCGCGAGATCGGCCCCATTGCCACGCCCGATACGATCCAGTTCGCCCCCGGGCTGCCCAAGACGCGCAGCGGCAAGATCATGCGCCGCATCCTGCGCAAGATCGCCGAGGGCGAAGTGAGCGCGGCGGCGCTGGGCGACATCTCGACGCTCGCCGACCCGGCGGTGGTCGATGCGCTGGTTGCCGATCGGGTCGGCTGAGGCGCGCCGGCGCGTCGCCAAGGCAACGTCAAAATCCGCCGCCCCCCCGCCTGATCCGCGCACCCGTCCGCTGCCGCCGGCTCGCGTTGGCTATTTGAGACCGGCGCAAGTGGAGTGGACGGGCAGGGCGACTGTCCATCAAGCCGCTCAGATTGCCAAGCGCTGCAATTTATGGTGCCCAGGAAAGGACTCGAACCTTCACGCCGTTACCGGCACTAGCACCTGAAGCTAGCGCGTCTACCAATTCCGCCACCTGGGCAGGGGGCCGTTTGAGAGCGGGGGCGATAGGGGCCATTGCGCCGCGTTGTCAATGGCGGGCGGCCTCCTCTAGACGCGTTGGCAGGCACGGGCCCGGCGATCCCGCCATCGGTACAGTGCAGCGACGTGGGAGCGTTCGGGGCAGATGGACAGGCTGGTGACGGTCGTCGGCGGGTCGGGCTTCCTCGGCCGCCATGTGGTGCAGGAATTGGCCGAAGGCGGCGCGCGCGTACGCGTGGCGGTGCGCAGCCCGCAGAAGGCGCTGTTCCTGAAGCCGCTCGGCCAGCTCGGCCAGATCCAGCTGATCGCGGCCGACATCCGCGATCCGCGCAGCATGGACGCGGCGATGCAGGGGGCGACCGACGCGGTAAACCTCGTCGGTATCCTTGCCGAAGGCGGCGGGCGGAGCTTCCGCAGTATCCAGGCCGAGGGCGCGGGAAACGCCGCGCGCGCGGCTGCTGAGGCGGGTGTCAGAAGCTTCGTCCAGGTCTCGGCGATTGGCGCCGATCCGCAGAGCCCATCGGCCTACGGGCGCAGCAAGGCGGACGGCGAGGCGCGCGTCCAGGCCGCGATCCCGCGGGCGACGATCGTGCGCCCGTCGATCATCTTCGGCCCTGACGACCAATTTCTGAACCGCTTCGCAGCGCTCGCCCGCATGCCGCTGGCGCCCGTGATCCCGGTCGTTTCGGGCGGCACGCGCTTCCAGCCGGTCTATGTGGTCGATGTCGCGCGCGCAGTGGCGAAGGCGGTCAGCGACCCCGACCGCTATGGCGGGCGCACCTACCATCTCGGTGGGCCGCGGACCTACAGCCTGCGCGACATCCAGACGTGGATCGCCGCGACGATCGGATCGAAGCGCGCGCTGGTCGACGTACCGCACGCGGCAGCCGCGCTCATGGCGGCGGCTGGCGACATCATCCCCGGGCTGCCGATCACCAGCGACCAGCTGGCGATGCTCGGCCGCGATAATGTTGTGCCCGACGGCGCCGAGGGGCTGGAGGCGTTCGGCATCACACCCGCTCCGATGGAGGCTGTCGGCGAGCGCTATCTGATCGTCTATCGCAACGGCGGCCGGTTCGCCGAAAGCGTGGGCGAACGGACGAGCGGCTGATGGTGCTGTGGGGGCTGGTGGCTTAGGGTCGCGCGGTGTAGCGGCAGGCGCGCGGCCGTTGCTGGCCGGGCCCTTTGCAAGGATCTTCGCGCCCCGATGGACCTCAATCCGACGCTTACTGCGATCCTGCTGGGCATCGTCGAAGGCGTGACCGAATTCCTGCCCGTCTCGTCGACCGGTCACCTGATCCTTGCAACAAGACTATTCGGCTATGACCCGGCGCGCTGGGTGCTGTTCAACATTGTCATCCAGTTGGGCGCCATCCTGGCGATCGTCGTTTTGTACTGGCGCACATTCCTGGCGGTGTTGAACGGACTGCTGCGCCGGCAGCCGGAGAGCCTGCGCTTCGTTCGCAACGTGGCGCTCGCGTGCATCCCAGCCGTCGTCATCGGCCTCTTGCTGAGAAAGCGCGTCGAGGCGCTGCTGGCGCATCCCGAGGTGGTCGCGGTCAGCTTCATCGTCGGCGGCCTCGCGATTCTCGCGATCGAGCGCATGGCCAGGCGCAAATTGTTCAAGGGCGTCGCGTCGGTCCCTGCTCCGACTTCGCTCGCAGTCGGTTTCATCCAGTGTCTGGCAATGATTCCGGGTGTCAGCCGGTCGGGCGCGACGATCATGGGCGCGCTCTCGCTGGGCGTCGAGCGCCGCACGGCAGCGGAGTTCAGCTTCTTCCTCGCCGTACCGACGATGCTCGGCGCCACGACGCTGGAGCTCTATAAAAACCGCGCCAGCCTTTCGACCGATCAAGGCGAGCTGATCGCGATCGGCTTCGTGACGGCGTTTATCGTGGCGGTGATCGTCGTGCGGTTGTTCGTACGCTTCATCTCACGCCACGGCTTCGGTCCGTTCGCCTGGTACCGCATCGCTGCGGGCAGCCTCGCGCTCGCGCTCTTGTACGGGCGCTAGGCTCCGCGCGACTGAGACGCGCGACTGGACGCGACGGGTAATCCTCGCGTGCGACTGTGGCGGAGGCTCGGCGTGGGGGATGCTGTCTGCCGCTGACCAGACCGCGAAGCCAGCCGTTCGCGGACAGCGATGGAGGAGACGGGCCGCGGTCGACGCTCCGCTCTCAAGGCTTAGCCCCACGCCTCGAACGGGAGGTCAAGCGCTTCGGCCACCGCGGCGTGGCGGATCTTGCCGTGGCTGACGTTCAACCCGTGCGCGAGGTGCAGGTCGGCGCGCATCGCTGCGTCGGCGCCGAGGTTCGCAAGTCGCATGACGAAGGGCTGCGTCGCGTTGTTGAGCGCGAAGGTCGAGGTGCGCGCGACCGCTCCGGGCATGTTCGCAACGCAATAGTGGATGACTCCATCGACCGAGAAGACGGGATCGTCGTGCGTGGTGGGGTGCGAAGTCTCGAAGCAGCCGCCTTGGTCGATCGCGATGTCGACCAGCACCGACCCGCGCTTCATCGTCTTCAGCATGTCGCGCGTGACGAGCTTGGGCGCCGCGGCGCCCGGCACCAGCACCGCGCCGATCACCGCGTGCGCGCGCTCCACCGCAGCCGCGATCGCTGCGTGGCTGGCGTAGGCAGTCTTCACCCGGCCCTCGAAAATCTGGTCGATCTCGGCCAGCCGCGCGGTCGAGATGTCGTAGATCGTCACGTCGGCGCGCAGGCCGTTCGCCATGAACGCGGCATTGAGACCGCTGACGCCGCCGCCAATGATCGCGACTCGGCCCGGCGCGACACCCGGCACGCCGCCCAGCAACACACCGCGCCCGCCCTGGCCCTTCTCCAGCCAGTGCGCTGCCACCTGCACGCTCATGCGGCCCGCAACCTCGCTCATCGGGCGAAGCAGCGGCAGGCCGCCGCGCGCGTCGGTCACCGTCTCGTAGGCGATGCAGGCGGCGCCCGATCGCATCAGCGCCTCGGCCTGCGGCTTGTCGGCGGCAAGATGCAGATAGGTGAACAGCACCTGCCCCTGCCGCAACATCGCGCATTCGGCGGGCTGCGGCTCCTTCACTTTCACGATCATGTCCGACCGCTCGAACACCTGCTCGGCGTTCGCCACGATCTCGGCGCCAGCGTCGATATAGTCCTGGTCGGCGAAGTCGATGCCCGCGCCCGCGCCGGTCTCGACGGCGACCCGGTGACCGTGATGCGTCAGCTCCGCGACCGAGTCGGGGGTCAGGCCGACCCGATATTCATGGACCTTGATCTCGCGGGGCACGCCGACGCGCATGGGTATCGTCCTTCCAGAATCAGCGCCCATCGGCCGCGTTGCAGCGCAGCATGGGCTGTGGTAGCGCCGCCACTCTTCGTCCCGAGCGGGCGCATCATGCAAGCCTCATTTCGCGCTTTCCTGGCCACCTGCCGCCCGACCAACCGGCGATGACCGCACCTCCGGTCACAGCCAAGGCCGCCGCGTCCGCGGAGGCTCGGGTGGGCGCGAACACGCCTGCCGGGGCCCCCGGTGCGCACCTGGCGCTGCCCGATAGCCACGCCCCGCATGGCCGCTTCTCCGCGCTGGCGGTTGGAGCGATCGGCGTGGTGTTCGGCGATATCGGCACCAGCCCTCTCTATGCGCTCAAGGAATGCTTCATCGGCCATCACAAGCTGACGGTCGATCCGCTGCACGTGAACGGCGTGCTCAGCATCATGTTCTGGACGATGATCGTCATCGTGACGGTCAAATACGTGTTCATCACGCTGCGTGCCGACAACCGCGGCGAGGGCGGCAGCCTGTCGCTGTTCGCGCTGCTCGTTCGCAATGTCGGGCTGGGTCGCGGGCGCTGGCTGATGTTGCTGGGCATCATGGCAACCGCCCTGTTCTTCGGCGACGCGATCATCACCCCCGCCATTTCGGTCTTGTCGGCGATGGAGGGGCTGACGACGGTCGAGGCACGGCTACAACCGATGGTGCTGCCGGGCTCGCTCGTCATCCTGTTTGGGCTGTTCCTGATTCAGTCGCGCGGGACCGAGAAGGTCGGGCGGCTGTTCGGGCCGGTGATGCTGGTCTATTTCGCGGTGCTCGCGGTGCTGGGCGTTCGGCAGATCGCGCTCAACCCCGATATCATCTCCGCGCTCAGCCCTCATCACGCGGTGCTGTTCATCACCCACGATCCCAAGCTCGCATTCCTTGCACTCGGCTCGATCGTGCTGGCGGTGACGGGCGCCGAGGCACTCTACGCCGATATGGGCCATTTCGGCCGCAAGCCGATCGGCCTGTCGTGGCTGGCGGTGGTGCTGCCAGCGCTGATGCTCAACTATCTAGGCCAAGGCGCGCTGGTGCTGACGGATCCCGCCAGTATCGAGAACCCCTTTTACCTGATGGCACCGGACGAGTTCCGGCTGCCGATGGTCATCCTCGCAACGATGGCGACAGTGATCGCGAGCCAAGCGGTCATATCGGGCGCGTTCTCGGTCACGCGCCAGGCGGTGCAGCTTGGCTACCTGCCGCGGCTGCGGATCCTCCATACCTCGGCAAGCGCCTACGGGCAGATTTACGTGCCCTTCATGAACTGGCTGCTGCTGCTGCTGATTGTGCTGCTCGTGCTGGGCTTCCGCGAATCGAGCAACCTGGCGTCGGCCTACGGCATCGCAGTCACGGGCACGATGTTCATCACGACGTGCATGATCGCGGTCTTGATCACCAATGTTTGGGGCTGGAAGCGCATCTACAGCTGGCCGCTCATCGGGCTGCTGCTGCTGTTCGATGGAGCGTATCTCGCGTCCAACCTCACGAAGATCGTCGATGGCGGCTGGTTCCCGCTGATGATCGGCGCGATCGCGTTCCTGCTGCTGACGACGTGGGCGCGCGGACGAGCCCTGATGATGAGCCGTCTGCGCGAAAGCGCGATGCCGGTCGATGTCTTCATCCGCTCCGCCAGCAACTCCGCGACCCGCGTGCCGGGGACGGCGGTGTTCATGACCTCGTCGCCGAACGGCGTGCCGCACGCGCTGCTCCACAACCTGAAGCACAACAAGGTGCTGCACGAGCGGATTCTCATCCTGACGGTAAATGTCGCTGAGGTGCCGGTCGTCGACGACGAGAACCGTATCGAAGTCATGGATCTTGGCGAGAACTTCTACCGCGTAGTGCTGCATTACGGCTTTATGCAGGAGCCCAACGTGCCCGAGGCGCTGAAGCGGCTGGCGAATTGCGGCCCAAAGGTGAAGATGATGGAGACGAGCTTCTTTCTTGCGCGGCAGACTTTGCTTGCGTCCGAACGGCCAGGTATGCCGGTGTGGCGCGAAAAGCTGTTCGCGTGGCTACTGCAGAACGCAGAAAGCGCCATGAGCTTCTTTAAGCTACCGACGAACCGCGTCGTAGAACTAGGTAGTCAAGTGGAAATCTGAGCGATCCCGCTTAACCTACTTTACAAAAAGGGTTATTGTGAAGAAAGTGGGTTACTGTTAATTTCGGCTCCGTCATTTCGGTGGGAAGGGCGGAGAATTAAATAATGGTTTACCGACCGACGGCGCTTGTCATCATGGGGACCCGGCCAGAGGCGATCAAATTGTCGCCGGTGGTCCGATCGTTGAAGCTGGGGCGCTCACTGGCACCGATCGTGTGCGCAACTGCCCAGCACCGCGGACTGCTCGACCGCGCTTTGCAGAACTTCCAGCACCAGCCGCATATTGACTTGAACTTGATGCGCGATGGCCAGACGCCGCAGAGTTTTGCGGCAGCCGCGCTCGATCGCGTGACGCGCGTCGTGCAGGATGTCGCCCCCGCGGTGACGGTGGTGCAGGGCGATACCACCACCGCTGCGATTGGCGCGCTCGCGTCCTTCTACGCGGGCGTGCCGGTGGCGCATGTCGAGGCCGGGCTGCGCACGGGCGATTTGCGCGCGCCGTTCCCGGAGGAGGGGCACCGTCGAATCATCGCCGCGATCGCAGCGCTGCACTTCGCGCCGTCCGACCGGGCGCGCTTGAACCTGGTCGAGACCGGGGTGCTGCCCGATCGCGTGGTCCTCAGCGGCAACACGGGCATCGATTCGCTGATGGAAATGAGCGCGGCGATCGATCGCTCGCCGATGCTGCGCTCTCGTCTCAAGCGCCGTTTCGCCTATCTCGACCGCCGCCGCCCGCTGGTGGTGGTGACCGCGCACCGCCGGGAAAATCTGGGCGAGCCGCTGCAACGCATCTGCGCAGCGATCAGCCAGATCGCCGAGCGGGCGGGGGCGGATTTCGTGATCCCCATCCACCCCAACCCCGAAGCGGCGCGGCTGATGCGAGCCGAACTGGCGGGTGCGCTGAACGTGCACCTGACCGAGCCGCTGCGCTATTCGGAGATCGTCTGGCTGCTGCGGCAGGCGCGGCTGGTGCTGACCGATTCGGGCGGCTTGCAGGAGGAAGCGGCGACACTCGGCGTGCCGGTCTTGATCCTGCGCGAGGAGACCGAGCGGCAGGAGGTCGTGGAAGCTGGTCTCGGCGCGCTGGTCGGCTCCGACCCCAAGGCGATCGAGGGCACCACGCTCGCGATCCTGCGCGATCCGGCGCTACACTCAGCGATGGCGCGCGCGACGCCGCTCTATGGCTGCGGCGCCGCTGCGCCGATCGTCGCTCGCGTGCTGGGCGAGCGGTTCGGCATGCCTGTCCGCGCACAGATTTCGAAGTATAGCGTGGCGGCGTAACGGCTGCGCGCTGGTCGGGCCGCGCCTCAGCCAGGTTCGCAGCCTCAGACCGTCCAGCCTGCGATGGATTGGATCGGCGCCTATTCCGACGCCGCCGTCTTACTGACCGAAGCGGCCGCTGCGCCGCGCGCCGCGGCATTCGCCGTGCCAAGCGCGACGATTAGCGCGGCGTCGGGCGAGCTGGAAGCGCGTTCACGGCCGGACGGATCGCTGCTGACGGCGCGCCGCCGAGGGAAGCCCGGCCGCGCTCAGCTCAGGCGAAATGGCGCTTCAGCTGATCGACGAGGTCGGTCTTCTCCCAGGTAAAGCCGCCTTCGGCATCGGGCTCGCGGCCGAAATGGCCATAGGCCGCGGTGCGCTCGTAGATCGGTGCGTTGAGCCCCAGGTGGGTGCGGATCCCGCGCGGAGTGAGGCGCATCAGCTCGGGCAGCACCGCTTCCAGCCTCGCCTCGTCCACCTGGCCGGTATCGTGCAGGTTCACATAGAAGCTCAACGGTTCGGCAACGCCGATCGCGTAGCTGATCTGAATCGTGCAGCGCTTCGCCAGAACGGCTGCGACCACGTTCTTCGCCAGATAGCGGCAGGCATAGGCTGCCGAGCGGTCGACCTTGGTGGGGTCCTTGCCGCTGAACGCGCCGCCGCCGTGCGGGCTCGCGCCGCCATAGGTGTCGACGATGATCTTGCGGCCCGTAAGCCCGGCGTCACCGTCCGGCCCGCCGATCTCGAACAGGCCGGTCGGGTTCACGAAAATGTCCTCGTCGCCCGGCATCCAGCCCTCCGGCAGCACGCCCGCCATCACGCCCTTCACATACTGGCGCAGCTCGTCCTGGTTGGTGCCTGGCTTGTGCTGGGTGGAGATGACCAGCTTCGTCGCGCGCAGCGGCACGCCGTTCTCGAAGTCCAGCGTCACCTGGCTCTTGGCGTCGGGCTCCAGGAACGGGACGATCCTGGCATGGCGGTCGTGTGCCAGCTTCTCCAGCAGGCGGTGCGAGTAGAACAGCGTCGCTGGCATCAGCGCCGGCGTCTCGTCGCAGGCATAGCCGAACATGATGCCCTGGTCGCCCGCGCCCTCGTCCTTGTTGCCCGACGAGTCCACGCCTTGCGCGATGTTGATCGACTGCGCGTGCAGGTGATTTTCGAATGTGCCGTAATTCCAATGGAATCCGCGCTGCTCATAGCCGATTCGCTTCACCGCGGCGCGCGCGACCTTCTCGATCTCGTGGCGGTCGGGCTCCTTGCCCTCGGCCGATCGCACCTCGCCCGCCAGCACGATGCGGTTAGTCGTCACCATCGTCTCGCACGCGACGCGCGCTTCGGGGTCCTTGCCCAGGAACAGGTCGACGACCGCGTCGGAAATCTGATCCGCGACCTTGTCTGGGTGGCCTTCCGAGACCGATTCGGACGTGAACAGATAGCGGCCGTGACGCATGGTGGCTCCGGTGATGTGGGAGGGTTTGTTGCGGTGCGGCGATTAGGCCGGTTCAGCCGCCCGCGCAAGGGGAGTTAAAGCCTGCTTTATATCCGCCGGTGTCCCTCCCACGCACCCACGCCGAGGAACAGCAGCCCCAGCAGCGCCGTCGTCAGGTGGCCGAATCGCCCGAACACCGTCGCTTCACGCGGCGCGGGCAATTCAACCGTCAGCGCGCCCGCCACACGCTGCGGCAGCGCTGCCAGCACCTCACCGCGCGGACCGATCAGCGCGCTGATACCGGTCGGCGTCGAGCGGGCGATGGGCAGCCCCTCTTCGATCGCGCGCAGCCGCGCCTGCGCCAGCGCCTGCGGTGGCCCATCGCGGCCGAACCATGCGTCGTTCGACGGATTGAGCAGCCATGCGGGCCGGTGGTCCTCATCGACGATGCGCGCCGGAAAGATGATCTCATAGCAGATCAGCGGGCCGACATCGGGCACGCCGGGCAGGCTCAGCGTGCGCGGGCCGGGGCCGGGGGTGAAGTCGATCGAACCCGGCGCCAGCCGCGACAGGCCCAGCACGTCGGCGATCGGGCGCAGCGGCACATACTCGCCCGCGGGGACCAAGTGGAACTTGTCGAACTGGCCGATCACGCGGCCTGCGCTGTCGAGCGCGAGCAGGCTGTTCGTCGCTCCCGTCACCTCACCGGCGGCGCTGAGCCTGAAGGTGTTCGCTCCGGTCAGCAGCAGGTCTCCCGGCCGCAGCAGCGTCGTCAGCGCCGCGCGCGCCTGCGCGTCGCGCTGAAGGTCGAGTCCCGGCAGCGCGACTTCGGGCCACAGGATCAGCCGTGGCACGCCGGGCTTGGGCGGCGGGGCCTGGCGCGACAGGCTGGTGAGCCGTTCGGCCTGGAAGGCAAGGCTGTCGGCCTGCCATTTCACCTCCTGCCCGATGTTGGGCTGCACGATGACAAGCTCGACCCGCTTGGACGCCGTCAACCGTCCCCCGGGAACAGCCGCCACGCCGACGAGCGCGATCACAGTCAGCGCAGGCGCGATCCCCATCCGCCGGTCTCCTAGCGCACGCGCCAGCCCCGCCGCCGCCAGCACGACGATGCCCGACAGCCCGATCGCGCCCACCCACGCTGCACCGTCGGCCATTCCGGTGGCACGATCGCCCAGGAATGCCGCCGCGATCGGGTTCCACGGGAAGCCCGTGAACAGCCACACGCGGATCCATTCGGTCAGCATCCATGCGGCGGGCAGGCTCCACCACGGCGACATGCGCTTGCGCAGCGGCGATGACCAGGCGAGCCAGCAGGCCAGCGCGGGCATGGTCGCCAAGAGCGCCGCGAGGCCGGCGACCGTCAGCCAGCCGATCCAGGGCGGCATCTTCGCCTGATATTCGAACGCCTGCGCGATCCAGTGGCAGCCGATGAAGAACTGCGACCAACCCCAGCACCAGCCCAGCCCGGCCGCGCGGCGCGGTGCCCGAGCGCAAAATAGCACCAGCGCCGTCAGTCCGGCAACGGTCGCAAGGCCACCCCACGGCTGCCACACCAAGAACGGGTTGCCGTAAAACCCCAGCGCCGCCACCGCGCCCGCACCGAGCGCTGCGGCCCGCTGGGGCCAGGTTCGGTCGCGGCGGGCGAGTGTCTGCATCCGCCGTCCGCTATCGCGCCGCGCCCTCGCGGGGAAGCGAGATCCAGGCAACCAATCGATCCAGTCGATCATTCCGGGCGTAATCATCGGTTGGACGTGTGGATCTTTTTCAAGCCATCCTCGCGCCCGCGGTGCATCGCTTGGCGCCGCCAGCCTTGCTGCTCGGGCCAGATGTCGCGGTTGGTGCGGCCGAGGAGCGTGCAGAGTTCACCGACGGTCTTGCGTTCGCCGGCGCGGGCTGCCCGGTGAAACATGTCGGGAAGGAGCCGGAGGCGGCGGGCATCCATGCGATGGGTATCGGTTGGGCCTCCACCGACGGCAGCGGCATGGGCGACGATACGATCACCAGCGGGCTGGAATTTGGGGGCCGGAGGTTGCCTCCGAGGACCTGATCCGGCAGGATCCGGCTCCGGCGGCCGACGATGCGCCGATCGACCAGAACGACGTCGCGGCGCTCCTCCCAACCGAAGAACTGCTGGTTGATCGTTCGCATCTGCTGGGGCTGGCGGCGCCTGAAATGGCAGTGCTGGTCGCGGGCCTGCGCGTGCTGGGTGCCAATCACGCCGGATCGAAGCACGGCGTGTTCACCGATCGGCCGGGCGTGCTTTCAAACGATTTCTTCGTAAATCTACTCGACATGGGCCTCCAATGGAAGCAGGTGGGCGAGGAGAGCGATCAGGAGTTCGTCGGCAACGACCGTGCCAGCGGCGCTGAGCGCTGGACCGCGACACGCACCGACCTGGTGTTCGGATCGAACAGCCAGCTGCGCGCGATCTCGGAGGTATACGCCGCGGCCGACGCGTCCGAGATGTTCGCACGCGGCTTCGTGGCTGCGTGGGTCAAGGTGATGAACGCCGACCGCTTCGACCTGCACGCCTGAACCCGTGCCCCGCTCTCTCCGGCCGGGCCGGAGAGGGCGGACCGCGGCTTGCCGGGCGGCGCCTCCAACTTTACCGATTTAATCCTGTCCTGCAGTCGGCGGACCGCGATAGACTTCGCTTCATGCTGCGCCGCCGCGGTCTCCCCAGCCCTCCTTCGCCCTGCTCTTCACTCTCGCGCCAACGCGGCAGTGCCGACCTTCCAAGGCGCAGTCGACTTCGTCGCGTTCGGGTGGGGGGCTGAAGGGGATGGCACGGGCGACCTACAGCCTGGAGCGCGCGCATGGCGGCGTGGTGGCGGGGGTCGACGAGGCCGGGCGCGGGCCGCTCGCCGGACCGGTGGTGGCGGCGGCCGTGATCCTGCCCGCGCGGCGCTGGCCCGCGGGTGTCGCGGATTCGAAGGGGCTCTATGCCGACACGCGCGAGAAACTGGCGGCTCGCATCCGCGGCTGCGCGTGCGTCGGCCTGGGCCAGGCGAGCGTCGCCGAGATCGACGAGTTAAACATCTTCTGGGCGACGATGCTCGCGATGCGCCGCGCGATCGCAGCGCTGGAGTGTCCGCCCGAGCTGGTGCTGGTCGATGGCAACGCCGATCCGCGCTGCGGCCACCCGACGCGAACCGTGGTCGCCGGCGACGCCATCTGCCTGTCGATCGCCGCAGCCTCGATCGTCGCGAAAGTGGCACGCGATGCGATCATGACAGAGCTACACGCCGCGTTTCCAGCCTATGGCTGGGCCGAGAACAAGGGTTATGGTACGCCGCTTCACCAGCGAGCGCTGAGGGAACATGGCCCCAGCCCGCACCACCGGCGCCGCTTCCGGGCGGTGATCGCGGCAAGTGAGTCGCGCGCGCAACAGCTGAACGAAAACCGCCCGGTGGGGCCGTTGACGCCCGAGTCGCTCGCCGCCTAGCGTTCGCGCTGGTTATCCACAGGAGTGTGGACAGCGCGCGTGGAACTGCCGGTAGGACAGGTGATCGAGGGCGATTGCGTCGCGGTTCTGCGTAGGCTGCCTGCGGAGAGCGTCGACCTGATCTTCGCCGATCCGCCCTATAATTTGCAGCTCGGCCAAGGGCTGCTGCGGCCTGAAGGTTCGGCCGTCGCCGGAGTGGATGAAGCGTGGGATCGCTTCGGTAGTCTGGCAGAATACGACCAGTTCAGCCGCGCATGGCTCACCGAATGCCGACGAGTACTGAAAAACGATGGCGCGATCTGGGTGATCGGAAGCTATCACAATATCTTCCGGATTGGCGCAATTTTTCAGGACTTAGGCTTCTGGCTGCTGAACGATGTCATCTGGCGCAAGACCAATCCGATGCCCAACTTTCG
>Ga0326763_1000040_pt1 | contig 48393 bp, 41 predicted proteins | sample NORPS_P_FD_207671 | JGI IMG/M metagenome (GOLD analysis project Ga0326763, IMG submission 207671) | Hot spring water microbial communities from Norris Geyser Basin, Yellowstone National Park, WY, United States - NOR.PS_P | ecosystem: Environmental > Aquatic > Thermal springs > Unclassified...
GCTTCTTGAATGGCATCTGTCGTCCCTTTCGTGGTCCAGACTATCATAGTCTCTGGGCCACTCAGCGGGGGGCAGATCACGGCTGAGGCGTGCCGGCGCATCGCGGTCAGTGAGCAGACGGATTACCGCTGGCGCAAGGAGTACGGCGGCCTGAAGACGGATCAGGCGCGGCGGATGAAGGATCTGGAGAAGGAGAACCTGCGGCTGCGCCGTGCGATCTCGGACCTGACGCTGGACAAGCTAATCCTGCAGGAGGCGGCACGGGGAAACTTCTGAGCCCTGCACGACGTCGGCGGTGCATCGACCAGGTGAAAGAGGTGCTGGACGTATCTGAGCGACGGGTGTGCCGTGTGCTCGGGCAGCATCGGTCGACGCAGCGCAAGGTGCCGTGCGGGGCAGATGACGAAGAGGCGCTGACGGACATCGTCGCGCTGGCCAAGCAGTACGGGCGCTACGGCTATCGTTGGGTGACAGCTGCTGCATGCGGCGGGCTGGTCGGTGAACCACAAGCGGAGGGAGCGGATATGGCGGCGCGAAGGCCTCAAGGTGGCGCAGAAGCAAACTAAGCGTGGCCGGCTGTGGCCGAACGATGGCTCGTGCATCCGGCTGCGGCCCGAGTATCCATGGCATGTCTGGGCATAGGATTTTGTCGAAGCGCGAACGCACGACGGGCGCAAATTCGGCACCCTTACCATCATCGACGAGGCCAGCAGGGAATGTCTCGCACTGATCGTCGCCCGCCAGCTTCGGCACGAAGACGTGCTGACAGCGCTTGCCGATCTGTTCATCGCACGGGGTCCGCCAGCGCATATCAGGTCGGATAACGGCAGCGAGTTTATTGCTACCGCAGTTCAGAAATGGCTTTGGCAGGTCGGCGTAAAGACACTGTCCATCGCACCGGGCTCGCCTTGGGAGAACGGCTACAACGAGAGCTTCAACGGCTCGCTGCGTGACGAGCTTCTCAACGGGGAAATCTTCTACAGCCTCGCCGAGGCCAAAGTGCTGATCGAGGCGTGGCGGCGCCACTACAACGTTGTCCGTCCGTACAGCAGCCTGGGCTATCGCCCACCTGCACCGGAAGCGGCGACACCGCCAGTGCCGGCCTCTGGCTCCGCTTCGCTCCACCTACGCCCGGCAATGGCCACGCAGACGACAGTGCACTAACTAGCTATCCGGACCACCCAGTGGGGGCTGCTCACGACTAGCCGACCTTTGACGTTTGCATGACCTGGCGATCCGCCCGGCGGACTCCATCAATCGTCACAAATCTGTGGCATTGCCGGGCGACCTTCCGGGGAGTCCTGTCCATGAGCCTTGTCGTCGACCGCCGTTCGTTGATCCGCGCCGGAGCCTTCGGGCTCGGCGCGCTCGCGCTGCCGGGCGGTCGCGCCGCGGTCGCGCAGATCGCGGCGGCGCGCGGCTTCACCCACGCGGTCGCGAGCGGCGAGCCGGGGGCGGATTCGATGCTGCTTTGGGCGCGATTCGTCGGTGCAGGCGCGGACGCGCGCGTGCAAGCCGAGATCGCCGAAACTCCGGACTTCCGCCGCGTGGTGGCGGGCGGAGACACGATCACGGGTCCATGGCGGGACTGGACCGCCAAGGTGACCGTCGATGGCCTGCAACCCGCGCGGTCCTACTTCTACCGCTTCGTCGCCGACGGTCATGTCTCGCCCATCGGCCGCACCCGCACGCTGCCAGACGGGCGGGTGCAGCGGTTCCGCACCGCGGTGTTCTCATGCTCAAACCTGCCGTTCGGCTGGTTCAACGCCTACGGCCACACCGCCGCGCGCGGCGATGTCGATCTCGGCATCCACCTCGGCGATTATCTGTATGAGTACCGACAGGGGGAGTACCCGTCGGCCAAGGACGCGGTCGCCGCGCGGTTGCTCGAACCGCAAGGCGAGCTGCTGCACCTCGCCGATTATCGGCTGCGCTACGCCTGCTACCGCGCCGATCCCGACCTCCAGGCGCTCCACGCGCGGCTGCCGTTCCTGATCCAGTGGGACGACCACGAGACCGCCAACGACAGCTGGGAGGGCGGGGCCGAGCATCACGACGCCAGCAAGGGCAACTGGGCCGATCGCCGCGCCGCCGCGGTCCAGGCGTGGCGCGAGTGGATGCCGGTCTCGGATACGCCGTGGGCACGGTATGACATCGGCGATCTCGCCTCGCTCTACCGCACCGAATCGCGCCTCCTCGCGCGGTCGCATCAGCTTGCGCTCGAGCCGGTGTTCCAGGATGCCGACCCTGCGGCTGCGCTCGTCCGCTTCCGCGACGGCGCATGGCGCGACCCGGCGCGGACGATGTTCGGCTCCGACCAGGAGCATTGGCTGGCGTCCAACATGGCGGATTCGGTGCGCGCGGGCCGGCGGTGGCAAGTCGTCGGCTCGGGCACGGTCCTGGGCGATCTCCAGACCCCGCCCGGGGTCGCCGACTGGCTGCCGCCGGGCGCGCCTCTTTCGATCCGCGCGCGGGTGCAGGCCTCGCTGGCGGCCGCGAAGGCGGGGCTGCCGTTCAATCTCGACAGCTGGGGCGGCTATCCGGCCGCGCGCGCCCGGCTGTTGACCAGCGCGCAGCATGCGGGTGCGGACCTCGTGGTGATCTCGGGCGACAGCCACAATGCGTGGGCATTCGACCTCAAGCAGGACGGTCGCGCGGCGGGCGTCGAGTTCGCTGGGCACGCGGTCACCTCCCCGGGGTACGAAAGCTACTTCCCGACAGTGCCGTCCGCCGACGTGGTTCGCGCGCTCGTTTCCGCCAACCCCGAGCTCCGCTGGGCGAACACCGCCGATCGCGGCTACATGACGGTCGAGCTCTCCCCGGAAGGCGCGACGGCCGAGTGGCTGTTCGTCGACACCATCCGCGATCGACGACCGACTGCCGCGCGAACCCACCGGATGCGCACTGCGACCGGGCGGAAGCAGCTCCTCGCGGTTTAGCAGCATGCGCGCACTGCCACGAAACTGTCGCGCGGCCGACACGCGCGTGCCACGCATCCCCGCTATCGCGTGACCATCCAGTCACGACGGGGCTAACAGGTGGTGAGGTTTTCGGTGATGGCGGTGCTGCTCGGCAGCGCCTCGACGGCGTATGCGCAGGCTGCCGCGGGTGGCGCGGAGACGGAGAGCCCGGAGACGGTCATCGTCACCGCGCAGAAAATCCGTCAGCGCGCGGTCGACGTGCCGATCACGCTATCGGTCGTCACGGGCGAACGCATCCGCGAACTTGGCGTGCAGGACCTCGATCGCCTGTCCTACTTCATCCCCGGCCTGCTCGTGCAGGAGCAGAGCGCGAACAACACCGGCTTCGTGATCCGCGGCATCACCTCGGACTCGGGATCGGCGCAGCAGGGGCCGCGCGTGACGCTGTACTATAACGGCGTCGACATCTCGCGGTCCCGCGGCGCGTTGCAGGACATCTACGATCTCGACCGCGTGGAGGTGGTGAAAGGCCCGCAGGCCACGCTGTTCGGCACCGCATCGACCATCGGCGCGATCAGCCTGGTGTCCGCACGCCCGCGCGCCGGGTTCGAAGCCGAGATCCGCGGCGGCGCGGGGAATTTCGACGGTCGGTATCTGTCGGGCATGCTGAACGCGGGCGACGACACGCTCGCCAGCCGGGTAGCGTTCAACTACCGCGCGCGTCGCGGCTACGTGCCCAATCTCGCCCCCAACCAGGACGACCTCCAGGGCATCGACCAGCTCGGAGTACGCGCCAGTGTGCGCTGGCGACCAAGGACGGACGTGACGGCCGATCTCATCTTCACCTACGATCGCCAGCGCAACCCCGGCACCGCGTTCGTCTCGCGCGCGCTGCCCACGCCCGCCGGGCCTGGCAATCCGTTCGGCGTGGCGTTCCTCGGCGGCTCGCCGGTATCCGCCGCCACGCTCGGCGCGCCCAAGCTGGGCCTCACGCGCGACATCTACGATGCCAACCTGACCGTGGACTGGAAGTTCGCCGAGCGCTGGAACCTGACCGTCATCAACGCCTACCGCAAGTTCGACAGCCTCGAGGTGTTCGACGCGGACGGCTCTGCGGCGTGGTTTCTCGAATTCGCGGAGGACGCGCGTGGCGACCAGTTCAACCACGAAACACGCGTGTCGTTCACCGGCGAGCGGTTCCGCGGCTTCGCGGGGTTCAACTGGTTCTACGAGAACGGGGTCCAGCGCGTGCCGTTCTCGTCGGAGGAGGGCACCTTCATCCAGTGCGTCGCGCGACCCATCCCCAATCTGCCGTGCGTCAATGCGCAGGGCGTCGTCACCGCCGCGCAGGCGACCAGCATCCTGTCCGGCGGCCGCCTCACCCAGGTCCCGTACAGTTCAACCTTCCAGAACAGCGGGCGCAACAATCAGTATTCGGGATTTGCGGACGCGACATGGACTCCGTTCCGCCCGATCGAGCTGACCGCGGGCGTTCGTCTGCTGTGGGAAACGCGCGAGAGCGGCTACTTCGCCCAGGTCCCGCGCACGGTGCTGACCAATGCCCCCGCGCTCATCCCCACGCAGATCGACACCGGCGGCCAGACCTTCACCGCGCGCGGCAGTTTCTTTGCGGTGCTGCCGCGATTCAACGCCTTGTGGCGCGTGACGGGGACGACCAACGCCTATGGCACCGTGTCCAAAGGCCGCCGCTCGCCGGTCGTGCAGCTCGACGCGCAGCGCGTCGCGAGCGTGGTGAGCCCCAGACTGCAGAACGTCGCCGAGGAGAATGTCTGGAACTACGAGATCGGCCTCAAGCACGCATCGCGCCACCTGTCGCTCGGGCTGGCCGGGTTCATTCAAAAGTACGACGCCTTCCAGGTCGCGGTCATCCAGCCCAACGGGGCGACGCTGACGCAAAGCGCGGGTTCGGCCACCAACCAGGGCGTCGAGGCCGAAGTGCAGCTACGGCCGGTCGGCTGGCTCCGGGTCGACGCCAATCTGTCCTACATCGACGCATCCATCGACAACCGCGCCGACATCGCGCCGCAGTTCCGCAACGCCCGCTTCCGGCTGACGCCCGCATGGCAGGCCTCGGGCAGCTTCACCATCGAGAAAACGATCGGCGGCGCGCAGCTGTTCTTCACGCCGTCCATCGCGCATCGCAGCAGCCTGTTCTTTGAACTACCGAACAGCCCGGCTATTAGCCAGGGGCCGATCGTGCTGGTCAACCTGAACGGCGGCGTGCGGTTCGGCGTCAACGGCGCGCGCGTGGACGTCACGCCCTTTGTCCGCAACCTTTTCAACCGCCGCTTCCTGCTGGACGCGGGCAACACCGGCGGCGCATTCGGCATCCCGTCGTTCATCCCCGCCGAGCCACGCATTTGGGGCGTGCAGGCGGGCGTGCGGTTCTAGTCGGAGGCGGGCGGGTCGGCGATCTTCGCTGTGAACTGGGCTTCGGTGCAGACCCGGCCGTCTACCTCGGCGCGCGCCTCGAACTTCCACACGCGGCCGCGCGTGGCGGCGACCGAGATATAGAGCTCGAGCAGGCAGCCCGGCTCGACCGGCGCGCAAAATTTCGCGTTCTCGATCGCCATGAAGTAGAGCAGCTTGGACTTCGCAGCCTCGCCCATAGATGCCTCGGCGAGCGCGCCGCCCGTCTGAGCCAGCGCCTCGATGATCAGCACGCCCGCCATGATCGGCCGCCGGGGGAAGTGGCCCTGGAAGAACGGCTCATTGACCGTCACGCCCTTGAGCCCGCGCGCCGACCGAGCGGGCACGATGCGATCGACCCGGTCGACGAGCAGCATCGGATAGCGATGCGGCAGCATGCCGAGCACGCCCGCGATCTCGACCGTGCCGAGCACCGCTCCGTCCGCGGCGGGATCGCGGGCGCAGTCGTCACCAGCGGCGACGCGGAGTCGTGGCCGGAGCGGGTGCGGCGGCGGACGCGCGCGCGGCCGACGCGGCAGGCCGCCCACGGCATCCGAGCAGCTTGAGGCGCTGTTGGGCTATCCGTGGACGTTCCCCGGCAAGCCGCGCAGGTCATGACCTGTTCACCTGGACCGTCACCGACGACTGGCCCCATCCTGTACCGGTCACAAAGGCCGAGATCGAGGTGTTCGAGCAATGGTTCGACGAGCTGTTCGGTTCCGGCGGCTGACGCTCCACGCGTCGAAATTGAGGTTGGGAAGCCCGTTGCGGCCCTGGTTTCGGTCGAAGCAGCAGAGATCGCGCGCAAGGCGCTGACACGCAAACGGGCGGGCCTTGTCAGCTATCTCAGGACATTCCCGGGCGGAGAGTTTCCGCGGAACCTCAAACCGTCGCGGGATGTGGAGCTTTGAGCGGCTTCCTTCTCGACACCAACGTCGTTTCCGTGCTCGCGCCGTTTAAGGCGGAAGCATCCGCCGACTTCCTCGCCTGGCTGGACCGTATGGACGCCGATGGACGGCTATTTCTGTCGATCGTCTCCATCCATGAGATCGAGAAGGGAATCGCGCTCCTCGACCATAAGGGGGCAACGGCGAAGGCCGGGAGCCTGAAAGCATGGCTCAGTGGTCTCGTCTCTACATACGATGACAAGATTATTGGCTTCGACGCGCAGGCCGCCGCGATCGGCGGGCGGCTGGAGGCGAAGGCGCTTGCGGCCGGTCACGACCCAGGAATGGCCGATGCCGTGATCGCCGGTATCGCCGCAGTGTATGAACTCATCGTTGTCACCCGACACACGAAGCATTTTTTGCCGTTCGGCGTGGCCGTGTTGTCGCCTGACGAGGCGGCTGCACAAGAAAGTCCGGCATGACCGCTTCCACAATCCCTCTGCGCGCCGCCCTTTATCTGCGGGTTTCGACGGCACGGCAGGCCGAGCATGATGTTTCGATCCCCGACCAGAAGCGGCAGGGCGAAGCGTACTGCGCCTCTCGCGGCTACCAACTCGTCGAGACCTATGTGGAGCCAGTCGCATCCGCCACCAACGACCGCCACCCGGAGTTCCAGCTTGACGCCGTCCTTCGCCAGTTTGCGGACGTAGTTGATCAAATTCTTCCGCGCATTCCGCTTGCACCCGATGTTGCATCGGTTACAAAATGAACCGCGGCGTTATCGTCGCCCGTACAGCGTGTGAAACAAATCAAGGCGCGAAAAATAATGCGCCGACAAAGACTTATATCACGGACGCTGGCAGCGTTGAACCTCGCATAATCTCGCGCTTATCTTTCTAACACAACTCTCGTTGTTCGAATCCAGCCGTCCGTCTGCTGAACAACGTCATTCCTACTGGAGCGCCCCCATCTATCCATGGAGGGAAGCATCGGCGCGTCTCATGTTGGAAACGCCTCGCAATAGCAATTGACCGATGAGGCCGAACGAGGCATTCGGCCTGCGTGAATGCGAGTCGTTCGCATCAGGGGGTGGTGATGAAGCGGATGTTGTGGACAGTCTCAGCGGCGGCTGCGATCGGGCGCCTCGGTTCTCCAGTGATGGCTCAGCAGCTTCATCGATTGAACGATCAGCCAGCCGACGTCGTTGTGCTCGGCGGCGTCCAGGCCAAGGTCGCCGAAGTCGGGCCTCTCGGCACGCTTGACATTCTAACGACGCCCTATTCGATCAACAGCGTCACTGCCGACACGCTTGAACTGCGCCAGACCCGCACGCTGATCGAGTTGAAGACGACTGACGCTTCAGTGCAATCCCTGTTCAACAGCTTCGGCGCGTCCATCATCGCGATCCGGGGCTTTCCCGCCGAGGTGCGGCTTGACGACACGCGAAGCCAGTATTCGGCGCAGTTTCCCATCGAGTTCGTCGATCGCATCGACATCATTAAGGGAGCGTCAAGCTTCCTCTATGGCTTTGCGCCGCCGGGTGGCGTCGTCGATTATGCACTCAAGTGCCCCAAGGATCGCGCTTTCGTGACCGCTACCGCCAGCTACCGTTCAAACAGCAATCTGCTGGGGCGCGTAGATATCAACCAACCGATCACGCCTACCGTCGGCCTCCGCATCAACGCGCTATATGAGGGTGGCGAGACCTACCTTCAGGATGACGAGCAACGCCGGGTCGCCGTCAGTGGCGCGCTCGACTGGCGTCCGACCGACACGTTCCTGCTGCGGGCGGATTATATCTGGCAACGCAATGCGCCGCTGAGCGGTGGCGCAGCAACCTTCTTGCCGTTACCCGGGGTCGATATTGCGGAAGCGCCAGATCCGCGACGACGCTACAACCAAAAATGGGAACGTTTGCATGTCATTCAACGTGCCTACGGACTTCGCGGCGACTGGATTTTTGCCGACTCCTGGACGCTGTCGCTGCGCGTACGCAGCTTCACCCAATCCCCACCTATTACAGTAGTAGCGGGCTGACGCTCGGGCCGGGCGGCAAGATCGACAATAGTGAGCTTGCTTTCAACAGCGCGCAAAGAAGCTATCACCAACAGGCGAAGATTACCGGAGTGGTGCAGACCGGGGCAGCCAAGCATCACCTGACGCTGTCCGCCGACCGGCAGGTGGATCCCCGTTTCATCGGCACGGGATCCGTTTTTCTCGCCATCGACAGCGGAACGCTTGACAATCCCGTCGACGTCCCGCGCCCCGCCGATTTCAGATTGCCGAACGATCCGGTCTACCGCTCCAGCCGCACGATCCAGCTTTCGGGCACATTGGCCGACCGGATCGAGCTTGGACCTTGGACGGCGCTGCTCGCGGTTCGTTACATCGACTTTTCGCAACGCAATTTCGATGCGACCAGCGCCTACGACGTCCGCAGGTTCACCCCCAGCGTCGGCCTCTTGCGGCGGCTCGGTCGTGACGTGTCGGTCTATGCGAGCTACGCGCAGAGCCTCGAGCAGGGCGCGACGCCGCCGGTCAGCGCCACCAACCCGACGGCCACACCGCTTGGACCGGTGGGAAGCGACCAGTTCGAACTCGGCGTCAAGACACAGCTAGGCCGGTTCAGCGCCACCGCGGCGGTATTTCATCTGCGCCGCGACTATCAGGGCGCGTCCACGCGTGCCGATGGCGTCACCCCTGACTTTGTCGTCGATGGTAAGCAGGTCCACACCGGCGCGGAAGCGACGCTTTCGGGCCGCATCGCGCGCGGCTGGAACGTGATCGCGGGCGTCACCTGGCTCGACGCGAAGATCCGCAATGCGACGGGCTTTGCCATCAACGGCAGCGCGCCCGACGGCGTCGCGAAGTTCCAAACTACGTTCTTCGTCGAGCACGAGGCGGTCAGGGGTCTGTTCCTGAATGCAGGGCTCTTCCATGCCAGCGAGCGCGAGATCGAGGTGCCAAATAATCGGCAGATCGGTGGCTTTACGACCGTCGATGCAGGCGTCCGCTGGGTCGGCGACGTCGGCGGTCGCGCGCTGTCGGTGAATGCCAATGTCGAAAATATGCTGAATGAACGCTATTGGGGTGGCGAATATTTCCATATCCTGTCGCTGGGCATGCCGCGCCAGTTCAAGCTGACCGTGTCGACGGGCTTCTGATGGACGGCACGAAAGCCCGCGCGCTGCCCCGCTGGTTCCGCACCAGCCTGTGGCTGCACCGTTGGACCGGGTTGCTCGCGACGCCGTTTTTCCTGTTGCTGTGCCTGACGGGTAGCGTCTTGGTATTTCACGAAGAGGTCGACCGGTTGCTGGGCGATGCCCCCCCGGTCGTCGCCGCCCCGCGGCATCCCCTGTCGATCGGTCGGATTGCCGAGGCGGCCGCCGCACAGTCGCCTGGCGAGATCATCCAGTCGCTCCGCGTGTCCCCCGACGAGCCCGGTCAGGTCTTCGTCGGTATGGTCAAGCCGGGCCAGACGCGCCTGGACGATGCAAGGCTGATCCTGCTCGACCGCGGCACGGGCAAGCCTTTGCAGTTCAGCAACCCGCAGACGAGCCTGACCGGCACGCTGCTGGCGCTGCATGCGCGCTGGGTTGCGGGCATACCAGGCGAAATTTTCGGCGGCGTGATTGCGCTTCTCGTCCTCTGTGCGCTGGTGACCGGTTTGCTCGTCTACACTCCCTATGTCCGGCGGCTGGCCTTCGGCGAGGTACGGCAGGGTCGTGGCGAGCGGCTGCGGCAGCTCGATCTCCACAATCTGGTCGGGGTCGTCGTGCTTGGCTGGGCGGCGACCATCGCCATCACCGGCCTTGCGCTCGGTCTTGGATCGATTGCCCTGATGGCCTGGCAGAATACAGAGCTGAAGGCGATGGCGGACGCGAAAGCCGGGCAACGACCCTCGGCGATCGTTTCGGTCGACAAGGCGCTGTCGGCGGCCCGCGCGGCCATGCCCGACCGCGACCCTCAATTAATCTTCTGGCCCGGCACTGAGTTTTCGAGCCCGCGCCACTATACCGTCCTAATGATGGGCACCAAGCCGTGGAACGAGCGGCTGTTCGGTGTGGCATTGGTCGATGCAGAGACCGGCAAGATCGCTGCGGCGCGTCCGCTGCCGCTTTATCTTCAGGCAGTGGTAATCTCTGGTCCGCTCCATTTTGGCGATTATGGGGGGCTGCCGCTGAAGCTGCTTTGGCTGGCGAACGCGTGGGGGGCACTGTTCATTACCGGCAATGGCGCATGGCTCTGGTGGGCAAAGCGCCGACGTTCAAGGGATGCACCGCGTTCGGTTTTTCAGATTGCTGCCGAATGAGCAGACCTGCCGCTATTGCTCTTGCGTTGGCTACGGCAACGCTGGTCGGGCTGGTTGGCATGCTATGCACGAATGGTGTGGCCGATCACGTGTTTCTATTGGTAGCGCTTTCGCCAATCATCATTGCTGTCCTTGGCCATTTGCGAATCAAGCGGTGGCGCGGTGCCAAGAACGGGCTCGATTGTTGAAGGGCCTGGTCTGCGGCTGCAACCGATCGATGTCATCCGCCAATACGCTAATCCCGTCGCCGTTGCCGGGCTTCAGGATCGAGTGACGCCCGTGCACGCTGCACGGGCGACATCGGCGGCACGGGGAGCCTTTCTGCTGGCATCGGCGGCGCCGAGATTGCCCGATCGGCGGATCAGCTGCCACGTCGCGTCGGCGCGGCGGGCGTAGGGGCAGGCGTCGGCGGGGCGTCGGTTGGCCAGCAGCAGCTCGGCGTGCGCCGCGAAGCCGATCGCGAGGTCGCGGCGGCGTTGCGGGTTATCGGGGTTCGCCGCCAAGCGTTTCTCGCGGAGCGCCGCGCTCTTGGCGGATACAGCCAGCGCCTCGGCATCGCGCCCAAGCTTGCCGAGCATGTTCGCGTGCTGGCCATAGAGCACGAGCAGCTTCTTTTCGGCAGCAGCGTCGGGCCCCGCCGCGAGCAGCGCTTCGAGCGAGCGGATCGGCTGCTGTAAGATTGTCAGCGCCTCAAGATTGCGGCCGGGCAGTTGCTCGAGCGTGCCGGAGACGTTGAACGCTGCGTCCCCTGCGAGCGTGATCCAGTGCGGCGACGCCCCGTCGGCGGCGATCGCCGCGGAAGCAAGCCGCTGCGCTTCCTGGTAGGGCGCGAGCGCGGCAGGGATGTCGCCGCTGTGATAGAGCGCGTCGCCCAGCCGGGCGAGCAGATGGAAGCGCAGCGCGCGGACCCTGTCGGCGAGCGCGGGCGGCCACGAGCCGGCGTCGAGCCTCGCGAGAGCCGCGCGCGCGACTGGCACGGCAGCCTTGGGCGTATTGGCGGTCCACAGCAGATCCTGCACGCGGTTGCGCTCGCCGGCGAGCTGCCCGAGCGTCGCGGACGGGTCGCCGGGTCGCAGCGCCAGCGCGCGTTCGAACTGCTGCCGCGCTGCCGCGCCAAGATCGACCGAGCGCTGGCCTTCGCCCGCTAGGCTCCACCGGTCGAGCAGCGTCCAGCCGAGCTCGGCTGCACCATCGGGCTCGTCGGGACGTTCGCGATTCAGCTGGCGGAGCAACGCATCGGCGCGCGCGAGCGAGGCTTCTGCGGCCTGCGGGTCGCCGAGGTTGGGATTGCCCGGCAGCCCCTGCAGCGCAGCCAGCCGCCGCCACGCGCGCGCAATCTCCAGCCGGTCGGACCACTGCACGTCGGGCGACTGGCGCAGGCGATCGAGCCGCCGCGTCGCCTCCGCCGCGAGCGCTGTGCGCTGGGTCACGGTGCCCGGCGTGACCGCAAGCTGGTCGTTCACATCGAACAGCAGATAGTGGGACAGGTCGCGGATGTCGGCGGTGCGCTCGCGCAGCGCGGCGGAGTCGGCGACGGGCGCATTCAGGCGCACGAAGCTGACCGCGATGCTGGCGATCAGCGCCACCCCTGCCAGCACCGCTGCAAAGCGGTTGCGGAATGGCGGGTGACGATCGGGCGGCGCATCCGCCGGCGCGGCCGCGAGAGCCTCGAGAGCGGGCGCGCCGCCGTCATCGGCTGCGTTTGAAGCGAGATGCGCTGGGGGGCCGCCCTCGCTGTCCAGATCGGCTTTTGCCGCGGTTCCGGTCTCGGCGCGCAGCCGAGCCTGCAACTCAGCCTCATAGGCGAAGACGGGCGCGCGGGTTTCGCCGGGCAGGCGATGGACGGGCAGCCCACGCGTGGCTTCCCAGCGCTTCACTGTGCGCTCGTTGACGTTCAGATAAGTCGCGATTTCCTTCCAGCTGCGCAGGCGCCGCGGTTTGGCGCTGACCGGATCGGCTGGAGCAGGCATTGCCATCGCGACTATGGTCTTTACCGCAGTGACACCACCACGTCGCCGGGATTGACGCTACGTGCGTGAAACGACAACGTCTCCGGTCGTTTCGAGCCTGTCCGACATTGCGCACGCTCGGTCGGCGCTCCACTTCGCAGGCGATGCTTGCCGCCATCCTGCTCGCAGCCAGCGCCGCTGCACCCGAACCGCCCGGCTGCGCGGTGGTGCTCGCGATCCTTCAGCAACAACGCCAACCCTTTCGGCTGGGCGCGAACCCGGAGCCGGTAGGCTCGTTCGGGGGTGGCGATCTGCCCTGGCTGTCACAGGTCGGCGCGAGCGGCCCGCCTGCGCCGCCGCGGGGTCTGACCGAGCAGCTGAAGCGCGAGGACGGGCGCTCACCACTGGGGTTGTGCCCGAGCGTGAAGCGCTGGGTCGCGAGCAACCGCGTCGCAATCGTCCGCCGGGTCACGCCCGCCGACCGCTACCCGCAGCCGATCCTCTCGGTCTCAATGCCCGCGATCAGCGCTGACGGACGCTCGGCCGTGATCGCCACCGGCAGCGTCTGCGGCGCACTTTGCGGTCAAGGCAGCCTCTATCATCTGCGGCGCGGACCGAAGGGCTGGGAGGTCGCTGGCGTCACCAGCACGTGGATCAGCTGACGCGCGTCAGTAACGGCGCAACAGTCCCGCCAGACGGCCCTGCACCCGCACACGGCTCGGCACATATCGCTGCGGAGTGAATTTGGGATTGGCCGGATCGAGCCGGATCGTCCCGCCCTCGCGCCGGAAGTATTTCAGCGTCGCCTCGTGCCCGTCGATCAGCGCAACGACGATATCGCCATCGTTTGCGACGTCGGTACGCTGGATGAGCGCATAGTCGCCATCGAAGATACCGGCGTCGACCATCGATTCCCCGCTCACCTGCAGCGCGAAATGCTCGCCTCCGCGCAACAGCAGCGACGGCACGGTTAGCATCTCCGCGCATTCCACCGCCTCGATGGGCTGGCCAGCCGCGATACGGCCGTGGAGCGGCACCTCGCGCGCATTCTGGAATACCGGGCCGGAGCGCGCGGGGGCAGGCTGCATGCGCGGGCGGACGAAGTCGGCGACGATGACGTTGGTGCCTTGCTCGCGCGGGTCGGCGCTGCCGGGCGCGCTCTGCACCGGGCGCAATAGTTCGATCGCGCGCGCGCGGTTCGGCAGGCGGCGGATGAATCGCCGCTCCTCCAGCGCATTGATCAGCCGGTGGACGCCGGACTTGGAGCGCAGAGCGAGCGCCTCCTTCATCTCCTCAAACGAGGGGCTGACGCCGCTCTCGCTGAGGCGATCGTTGATGAAGCACAGAAGCTCGTGCTGTTTCTTCGTCAGCATTCCTGGTCCCCAAGGAACGAACAAGGAACGGGTAAGTCGTTTCAGCCGTGCAAGTCAAGAGTCTCGACGAGGTCGCCCACGGCGACGGGCGGCGCGTGCGGTTCGCGGACGATGAGCGCATCCGCCGCGGCCAGAACCGAAAGCAGGCTGCTGTCCTGCCGCGCGTCGGCGATGACCATCAGTTCGGCTTCGGCTTGACTGTAGCGCGCGCGCAGATGGTCGCGGCGCGGGCCGTTCGCTGGCAGCGTGGCGCCGAGCCGGGCGGGGCGGACGTGCGGTCCCGGTTCGGCCCAGCCGGAAAGCAGCCGGACCAGCGGCCGCAGGAACAGCTGTGCGGTGACAAAAGCCGACGCGGGGTTGCCCGGCAGTCCCAGCACCACCGTCGCGCCGAGCCGCCCCGCAAGCGTCGGCTTCCCCGGCCGGATCGCGACCTTCCAGAAGTCGATCTCCGCACCTGCCTGCCGCAGCGCAGGCGCGACAAGGTCATGGTCGCCGACCGATGCGCCGCCGACCGTCACCAGCACGTCCGCGCCCCTCGCCGCAGCGATGGCTTGGGCAAGAGCTTCAGGCGTGTCGCGCGCAATGCCCAGGTCGCGGACGTCGGCCATCGCGGCCAGCAGCGCGGTCAGCATCGGGCGGCAGATGTCATGGATCTGGCCGGCGGCAAGCGGTGCGCCCGGTGGTTGCAGCTCGTTCCCCGTCGTCACCAGCGCAACCACCGGCCGCGGCGGCACTGCGACGGTGCCGTGCCCCGCCGCCGCGAGCAGACCGATGCGCGCCGGGCTCAGCGGCTCACCCGCGCGCGCAACCACCGCGCCGGCCGCGAAGTCCATGCAGGCGGGGCGGATGTTCTGGCCGGGCTTGGGCGCAGTCCCGGCCGCCGCGCGCAGCTCCGCGCCGTCGCGCTGCGCATCTTCCTGGATCAGCACGCAGTCGGCACCGTCCGGCACCGGCGCTCCGGTGAAGATGCGCGCCGCCTGCCCCGGTTCCAACGCCAGCCCTGGCGCCTCGCCCGCGGCGACCTCGCCGATCACACGCCACGGCCCCGCACCCGCACGCAGCGCATAGCCGTCCATCTGCGAGGCGGCGAACGGCGGCTGCGCGCGCGCCGCGAGCACGTCGGTGGCTGGTGCGCGGCCCACCGCTTCGGCCAGCGGGACGGGAACGGGCGCGCGCGGCGTGCCGAGCGCGAACAGGCGCGCCCGCGCCTCGGCGAACGGGATCACGCGGTCGGCTCCGCGCGCCAGTCGCCCGAACGCCCGCCCGACTTCGCCAGCAGCCGCACCGGCCCGATCACCATCCCGCGGTCGAGCGCCTTGACCATGTCGTAGAGCGTCAGCAGCGCGACCGACACCGCCGTCAGCGCCTCCATCTCCACGCCCGTCGGTCCAGTCACGCGAACACTGGCCTGCGCGATGATCGTCCCGGGCTCGACCAGTTCGAAGCGCACATCCACCCCCGTGATCGGCAGCGGGTGGCATAGCGGGATCAGCTCGTGCGCGCGCTTGGCCGCCATGATCCCTGCGACTCGCGCAACGGCGATCGCATCGCCTTTCTGCAACGTCGATGCGCGGATGGCCGCGAACGCCGGGGCGTTCATCGTGATCGACCCCTCGGCAGTGGCCTCGCGCACTGTGTCCGGCTTGGCGCCGACATCGACCATGCGCGCAGCTCCATGCTCGTCGAGATGCGTCAGGCCGCTCCTCACAGGGCTGCCGCGCCAAGCAGCGCCCGGGTCGCCGCGGTCACGTCGGCCTGTCGCATCAGGCTTTCGCCGACGAGAAAGCTAGACACGCCCGCCTCGGCATAGCGTTGCAGGTCGGCGTGCGTGGCTAGGCCCGATTCCGCGACGACGATCCGGTCCGCCGGCACGCGCTCCGCCAGACGCAGCGCAAGCATGGGATCGACCTCCAGGCTGCGCAGATCGCGGTTGTTGATTCCGATGAGCAGCGTCTTCAAGCGGCACGCCCGCTCCAGCTCGGCTTCGTCGTGCGCCTCGGCGAGCACGCCCAACCCCAGCTCGATCGCCGCGGCCTCCAGCTCGGCGGCCTGCTCGTCGGACAGCGCAGCAAGGATCAGCAGCACCGCGTCGGCACCGATCGCTCGCGCCTCGATCACCTGCCACGGATCGACGGTGAAGTCCTTGCGCAGCACCGGCAACTCGCACGCCGCCTTGGCTTCGGCCACGAACGCATCGGCGCCCTGGAACCAGCGCGGCTCGGTCAGCACCGACAGGCAGGTTGCGCCGCCGGTTTCGTAGGCGCGCGCGAGCTTGGCCGGATCGAAGTCGGCGCGGATCAGGCCCTGGGAGGGCGAGGCGCGCTTGCATTCGGCGATCAGCGCGAGCGCTCCGTCAGCGTGCGCGGAGGCCAGCTTCGACGCGAACGGCCGCGGCGGCTCCGCCTCGGCCGCGCGCGCCAGCAACTGAGCCTCGCTCTCGCGCGCCTTGGCCCCAGCGACGCGGGCGCGCGCGTGCTCGACGATCTCGGCGAGCGTATCGGGCATGGGACGCAGCGATAGCACAGCCGGATTGCGGGCTTGTGGCGAACCCCCGCCGAATCCGCCCTCCACCGCGGGCGCCGCCCCGCTCACCGGAATGCCACCCAGCGCGCGAGCAGATCGCGCGCAGCACCGCTGTCGACCGCTTGCGCTGCGAGCGCTGCGCCCCCGGCCAGATCGCCCGCTTCGCCTGCGACGATCAGCGCCGCGGCGGCGTTCAGCAGCACCGCGTCGCGATAGGCGCCGCGCGCGCCCTGCACCAGCGCCGTCAGCGCCGCAGCATTGTGCGCTGCATCGCCGCCGGTCAGCGCACCAGCGGGCCAGCGGCGCAAGCCTGCCGCTTCGGGCTCGAAATCGGGCTGAACCGTCACCGTGTCGTCGTTGAGCCACGCGGCGTGCGTCGGCCCGCCGGGCGACAGCTCGTCCAGCCCGTCGCGGCCATGCACCACCAGCGCACGGTCGGCTTTGAGCAGCCGCAGAGCCTCGGCGGTGCGCTCCACCCACGCCGGGGCGAACACGCCGACCAGCTGGCGCGTGACTGCTGCGGGGTTTGCGAGCGGGCCGACGAGGTTGAACACCGTCCGCCGCCCGAGCGCGCGGCGGATCGGCGCGACGCGCGCCATCGCCGGGTGGTGGTTGGGCGCGAACAGGAAGGCGATGCCAATTTCGGCAAGGCACGCTTCTGCGCGCGCAGGTGTCTGGTTCAGGTCGAGCCCCAACGCGCCCAGCACGTCGGCCGCGCCGCAGCGCGAGGAGGCCGCGCGGTTGCCATGCTTTGCCACCGGGGTTCCGCACGCCGCGACCACGATCGCCACCGCGGTCGATACGTTCAGCGTGTGCGCGCCGTCGCCGCCTGTTCCGCACACGTCGATCGCGCCGGGCGGCGCCTCGACCGGCAGCATCCGCGCGCGCAATTCGGTCGCCGCCGCAGCAATCTCGGCCGGGGTCTCGCCGCGATCGGACAGCGCGATCAGATAGGCGGCGATCTCCCCATCGTTCCACAGCCCGTCGAAGATCGCACGGAACGCTGCATCGGGCGCGAGTCCATTGATCGGCTGCACGTCGTGCTCTGGCGCTGGCGCCGCGGGCTGGGCGGCGTTGGCGTTGGCGCCTGCGCTCACTGCCCCGCTGGCGCCGCCTCGCCCGCCAGCCGCGCGCGCAGCCGCTCGACCGCCACCGCGTTGATCTTGGCGCCGACCGCGGTGCGAGCGGCGAGCGCGAACTGGCGAGCCATCTCTTCGGCCGACATCTCGCCGAACTGGCGCTGCGCCGACAGCGTCAGCTGCGCCACCTGCGCGGGCTCGGGCGACAGCACCCGCGCCACCTGGACGATATACGCGCCCTGCCCGTTCGGTGCGGGCGCCACGCGCACCTGGCCGGCGCCCGTCGCCAGAAACAGTTGCTGCGCCGGCGAAACCTGCCCGTTCGGAGCGTTCGCGACGTCGATCCGCCGCCCGTCGGCCGGAGCCGGCTCGGGCAGCCCGCGCTGACGCAGCGCGCCGGCCATTGATTTACCCTGCCGCACCTCGGCCGCGATCTGCTCAGCCAGCGCGCTCGCACGCTTGGCCTGCCATTCGCGCACCCACAGCGCCGCCAGCTGCGGCTTCAGCGCCTGGAGCGGCGGCACCGACGGCGGCACCACCTCGCCCAGCGCGAACAACGCGGCGCGATTCTGGCCCAGATCCTCAACCGTTGCATCCTCGCCCAATTCGGCCTTGAACGCTGCATCGAGCAGCGGGCGGATCGCCGGATTGGCCGCAAGATCGGGCGGCAGCCCCTGTCCCGTCGCGGTCGACGGCGGCACGCTCACCACCTGCAGCCCGAACTGCTGCGCCACCTCGGCAAGGTTGGCGCCCTTCTTCAGCGCGGCTTCGGCCTTCTCAACCGTGTCGGCCAGCTGCGTCTGCGCGCGCGTCTTCTGCAGCTCGGCGACGATCGCAGGCCGCGCCTGATCGATCGTCTGGCCGGGCGTGCGCTGGATGCCCGCCACCTTGTAGACACGCCAGCCCAGCTGCGTGTTGACCGGCGCGCTGACGCCGCCCTCGGGCAGCGCGAAGGCGGCCGCCGCCGCCGCCGCGCCCGCAGCCGAGGCCAGGTCGGCGCGCGTCACCAGGCCAAGATCGAGGTCGGATCGCTGCAGCCCGGCCTGCGCAGCCGCGGCCTCGAACCCCGCTCCGCCCGCCGCCGCGATGCGCTTGGCGGCGGCTTCGTCGCTTGCAGCTGCCTGCAACAGCTGGCGCTTCTCGATCCCGCCGAAGCGCGCTGCGTTCGCCTTATAATACGCAGCGATCTCGGCGTCGGTCGGCTGCACACGCGCGGCGATCTCAGCCGGATCGATGAGCGCAAAGCGGAAACCGCGCCGCTCGGGGATGGTCAGCGCTGCCCGGCGCGAGCGATAGAGTTCCTGCAGCTGCGCGTCCGACGGCGCTGGCGGGTTCGCGATCAAGGCGCTCGGCACCAGGCCGATAAACCCTTCCTTCCGCTCCAGCACCATCTGCGCATAGGGCCGCGCCAGCCCGGCCGGTGCGTTTGCCGGCACCGCAATCGGCGTCAGCATCTGGCGCCGCACGAGGTCGCCCGAAAGCGTGCTGCGCAGCTGGCGATCGGTCAGCCGCTGCGATGCAAGCGCAGCCTCATAGGTCGACTGGCTGAACTTGCCGCCCAGCTGGAACGCCGGCACCGCGGCGATTTCGGCGTCCACAAGCGACTGCCCGGCCTTGACGCCCTGCTTGGCGCCGAACGCCTCGATCGCCTTGGCAGCGATCAGGTCGTTGAGGATGCCCTCTACCGCTCCGGCGCGCGCCAGCTGTTCAGGCGTAACGCCCGGGTTCTGGCGGCGGACCTCGTCGAGCTGTCGCTGCCACGCGCGCTCAAACTCCTGCTCGGTGATCGTCAGCGAGCCGATGGTTGCGAGCACGCCCGGCTGCCCGCCGCCGCCGAGCGACGGATCACGGACGCCGGTGATGATGAACGCACCGAGGATGAGAGCGAACAGGCCGAGCGCAAACCACGAGGACAGCGCGCGGCGAAAGAACTGGATCATGGTGCGCTGCGATCTACGGGCGCCATCACGGCGCGGCAATGGGCTGGCGGCTGCGGCAGCGGCGTATTAGCGCGGTGAGGATGAACGACCGCACACGCAAGCTGATCGCTGGCAACTGGAAGATGAACGGCTTTCGTCACTCCATCGCCGAACTCGATGCCATCATCCGCGCGCTCGACGACGCGGCGCATGCCGAGCTGTGGGTGTTCCCGCCGTTCACCCTGATCGCTGAGTTCGCCGCCCGCGCGGCTGCATCGAGCCTGCTGATCGGCGCGCAGAATGTCCATGCGGAGCCGTGCGGTGCGCGCACCGGCGACATCTCCGCCGAGATGCTGGCGGACGCGGGAGCGAAGGCGGTGATCGTCGGCCACAGCGAGCGCCGGGCTGATTGCGGGGAAACGGATGAAGCTGTTCGCGCCAAGGCCGAGGCTGCGCTGCGGGCCGGGCTGGAGCCGGTCATCTGCGTCGGCGAAACCGAAGCCGAGCGCGACGCTGGCCGCGCGATCGAGGCCGTGCGGCGCCAGCTCGCCGGGTCGCTGCCGGGCGGCGGCGGCTTCGTCGTCGCCTACGAGCCCGTCTGGGCCATCGGCACCGGCCGCACCCCGTCCCGTGACGAGATCGCCGAGATGCACGCCGCGATCCGCGCCGAGATCGGCGGCGCCGCGCGCCTTCTCTATGGCGGCTCGGTCAAGCCGCAGAACGCCGCCGATCTGCTCATGATCCCGAATGTCGACGGCGCGCTGGTTGGCGGTGCCAGCCTGAAGGCAGCGGACTTTCTCGCCATTGCCAGATCTGCGCGCGCGGACGCCTCATCCCGGTCCGCGGCCAGCTAGCCGGCTCGGGCTCTCCCGGGGTTCGTGCAGCCGACCGCGACAGAGGGCAGCCCGGCATCAGCCATCCCGGCGGCGGCTAGGGCAGGCCAAGTCAGCGATAGTTGGAATCGTCGGCGATGTTTGCAGCCAGTGCGACTTCCCAACGGTCGCCATTTTCCAGCAGCTTGGCCTTGTCGTAGATCAACTCCTCGCGCGTCTCGGTCGAGAACTCGAAGTTCGGGCCTTCGACGATCGCATCGACCGGGCAGGCTTCCTGGCACAGGCCGCAATAGATGCATTTCGTCATGTCGATGTCATAGCGCGTGGTGCGGCGGCTGCCGTCCTCGCGCGGCTCGGCTTCGATGGTGATCGCGAGCGCGGGGCAAACCGCCTCGCACAGCTTGCAGGCGATGCAGCGCTCCTCACCGTTCGGGTAGCGCCTCAGCGCATGTTCGCCCCGGAAACGGGGCGAGAGGTGCATCTTCTCGTAGGGGTAGTTGATGGTCGCCTTGGGGCGGAACATCTCGCGCAGCGTCAACCGCATCCCGTTCAGGAACTCTAGCAGCAACAGCTGCTTGGCGCTGTCGATCATGCCGGGCATCAGCGGGCCTCCCCGTTCGGCACGATGGTCCGGCAGCCCACCCCGAGCGAGACTGCGAGCTTCGGGCTTTGAGGCTTCGGAATGGCGGTCAGCAGCGACGAATGCACAATCATATCCATGTCTTCCACTGGGATTGCGCCAAGCAGCACCGCATTCCCGAATACCGTTGCGCCGGTCACCGACCCGCGCCCTTGCGACTCCAACCGGACACCGCCGACATCCGGCACGAGATGGCGTTTGAGCCGCACCGGGCGGCGGACGCTCTCCATCAGACGAGCTTCCCGAAGCCGCCGGAGACAACGAGGAAACCGGAGACCACGAACACCCATGCAAGCGAAATCGGCAGAAACACCTTCCATCCCAGACGCATCAGCTGGTCATAGCGGTAGCGCGGCACCGTCGCCTTCACCCAGCCCATCACGAAGAACACGAACGCGATCTTCGTGAACAGCCACAGAATACCAGGCAGCATATAGAGCGGCGCCCAGTCGACCGGAGGCAGCCAGCCTCCCAGGAACAGGATCGCGACCATCGTGCACATCAACAGCACGTTGGCGTATTCGCCCAGCCAGAACAGTGCGAAGCTCATCGACGAATATTCGACCTGATAGCCCGCCACCAGCTCGCTCTCGGCTTCGGGCAGATCGAAGGGCGGGCGGTTCGTTTCGGCCAGCGCCGAGATGAAGAAGATCACGCCCATCGGGAACAGCAGCGGATTTAAGAGGTTCGCGCTGAACATCCCGAACAGGCTGCCCTGCTGTGCGCAGATCAGCGTCGACAGGTTGTACGCCTCGCGATGGCCCGTGGCGCAACCCGCGCGCGCGGCGTTGGCGCTCAGCACGCCCGCCTCAGCGCCGTGCAGCCAGGACGCGGTGAACAGCACCACGGTGACGATCACGAATCCGATCGAAACCTCATAGCTGACCATCTGCGCCGCCGAGCGCAGCCCGCCGAGAAACGGGTATTTGGAGTTGGACGCCCAGCCCGACATGATGATGCCGTAGACGCCGAGCGACGACACCGCGAACAGGTACAGCAGCCCCACATTGACGTCGGCGAGCACGTGCCCCGCATCGAACGGCACAACCGCCCAGGCGATCAGCGCGACGGTGAAGGTGATGGCAGGCGCCAGCAGGAAGATGCCCCTGTTGGCGCTCGACGGGATGATGGTTTCCTTCAGAAACACCTTCAGCCCGTCGGCGAAGGACTGCAGCAGACCGAACGGGCCAACGACGTTCGGCCCTTTGCGCATCTGCGCGGCCGCCCAGATCTTGCGCTCCCACCAGATGACGATCGCGACAGCCAGCATCACCGGCAAGGCGATCAGCAGGATGAAGCCAAGATTGAAGGCCAGCCATCCGGGCACCTCGCCCAGCTGTTCGGATAGGTAGCTTCGGATCATCGCGTCCGCCCTACCATCGCGGATCGGGGCTTGTCAGCCGCGCAATCCTTCGCGTGCGCGCTTCCGTGGCAGAAAGGCGATCGGACGCGGCCGAGGCTGTTCCGCGCCGGGGAAGGCTGGGTTACAACCGCTCGGATGTTTGCTGGCGCGTATCATGTTGCAGTCGACTCCCCGTTCGGCCCACCCGCTCCCAAGCTGGAGCCGCTGCGCGAAACGCTGGCGCGCGTGCAGCTGGCGATGGAAGCCGCGAATATCGGCGTGTGGGACTGGAATATCGCCACGCGCGAGATCCTGTACTGCCGTATCTGCCGGTCGCTCTACGGCCTGCCGATGGAAGGGCCGATCGACCACGAAGACGTGGCGGCGCTGGTCCATCCCGAAGACCTGCCGCGCGTTCGCGCGCTGCACGCCGAAGCGGTCGAACGGCACGACGAGGCTCCGATCCCTGCGGAATATCGCATCCGCCACGGCCGCACCCGGGAAGAGCGCTGGCTGTCCGCCTTCGGCCGACTACAATTCGAGGGCACCCGCGCGGTCCGTTGTGTCGGCACGCTGCAGGATGTGACCGAGGAGCGCCGCCTTGCGCGCGAGAACCGCGCCTATCTCGAGCGCCTGACCTTCGCGATGCGCGCCGGGCGGCTCGGCAGCTTCGAGCGCGACGTGCAGCGCGACGTGGTGCGCTGGGACGATGCGATGTGCGCGATCTTCGGTGCGGAGCCGGAACAGGCGCCGCACTCGCTCGATACGATCTGGAAATTCATCGTGCCCGAGGATCAGCACATTCTGCGCGAGGCGATCGTGCGCGGCCTCGCGCGCGGCGAGGGCTACACCGTCCATTACCGGATTCGGCGCCCCGACGGCGAGACCCGGCACATCCGCCACACGTCCGCGATCATCACGGACGCCGCCGGACGCCTCACCCACAATTTCGGCTATGTGGTCGACGTGACCGATCTGCGCCGCGCCGAGCAGGTGGCAGCCGAACGTCAGGCGATCCTGAACGGCGTGTTCGAGGCAGCGGGGCTGATGGTCGGCGTCATCGCGATGACCGACGACGGCTTCGAGTTCGTTGAGCGCAACGCGAACACCAGCCAGTTCCTGCGCGTGCCGCACGACGACAGGCCGGTGACCACTCGCGACTGCAACTACACCCCTGACGAGACGCTGCGCGCGCGGACTCGCCTGCTCGACGTGCTCGCGCGCGGCACGACGGTGACGCAGGAGTTCGAATTCCACCGCTCGGGCGACGGCGAGCAATGGTGGCTGGGCACGCACAAGCCGCTTGGCTGCGATGAGCGAGGGCGCCCGCGCCTTGCCTATGTCGTCCAGGAAATCACCGAGCGGAAAATTGCCGAGGAGCGGCAGCGCCTGCTGATGCGCGAGGTCGATCACCGCGCCAAGAATGCGCTCGCCGTGGCGCAGGCGGTCGTGATGCTCACCCGCGCGGACGAGCCGAAGGCGTTCAAGGAGGCGGTGACCGGACGTGTTTCGGCGATCGCGCGCGCACACAGCCTGCTCGCCGAGGATCGCTGGCGGGGAGTCGATCTGGAGCGGCTGATCTGCGAGGAGCTGGCGCCGTTCACCGTTCCGGGCGGCCCAGCGTTCACGGTCAGCGGGCCGCGCTACCAGCTGAACGCCTCGATCGCGCAGTCGATGGGGCTCATCCTCCACGAGCTTGCGACAAACGCGGCCAAATATGGCGCGTTGAGCCGGGAGGGCGGCCGCCTCAGCGTTGCGTGGCGCGCTGCAGCCGGCGGAGAGCTGAGCTTCGAGTGGCGCGAGGATGCGCCGTGGGCCGAACCGCCGCCACCGGAGCGCCGCGGCTTCGGGATGAAGCTGCTCGATCAGACGATCCGGCGCCAGCTGGGCGGATCGTGGGACAGCACGTGGCGGCCGCAGGGTCTGCGCTTCACGATGGACCTGCCGCCAGTCGATGCGCCCGCCGGCCGCGAGAATCTGGTCAGGCCACGCGCCGACGCGCCCATCGTGCTGGTTGCCGAGGACGAGCCGCTGATCGCGCTGGAGATCGAGGCGGCGCTGGCGGGCCACGGCTTTCAGGTGCTGGGACCGCTGTCTTCGGCCGATGCTGCGGCCCACGCCGCACGGCAGGCGGGGCGGATCGACGCCGCGGTGCTCGACATCAGCCTGGGCGGCGACACCTCGCTCGCGCTGGCGCACGAACTGTCCGGGCGCGGCGCGCGCGTACTGTTCTGTTCGGGCTACGAGGTCGGAGCGGTGCCGGGCGCGCCGCAGAACATCCGCTGGATGGTGAAGCCGGTCAGCGGCGCGGCGGTGGCGCGCGTCGTCGCCGACATGCTCCGCGCCGCTACTCGGCAGCCAGCCTGACGCCCTCGCCCAGGATCTCCTCGCGGCACTGTCGCATCGTGTCGCTGGCGCGCGCGATGGGATTGGTGCTGTAATAGTTGGCGATCGGCAGCGCGATCGGGCCCGCGGGAGCGGCTCCGGGCGCCGCGAACTCTGGCAGCGGCTGCGCGGGCGGCAGGCCCTCGTTGGCGAGGACGGGCCATTCGCGCGCGATCCGCTCGCGGAGCTGCGCGAGCTCGTCATAGGGCAGCGTCGCACCGAGCACGTCGGAGAGCGCGCGAAGGATCGTCCAGTCCTCACGCGCGTCGCCCGGCGGCTGCACCGCCCGCCAGCCACGCTGCACGCGGCCTTCCACGTTGACGTAGGTGCCGTTCTTCTCGGTGTAGGCGGCGGCGGGCAGGATCACGTCGGCGCGGGTCACGCCCGCGTCGCCGTGCGTACCGATATAGACGGTGAAGGGCCGCTGGAACGGATCGGTCGGAAGTTCGTCGGCGCCGAGGTTGAACACCGCCTTCAGCGCGCCCGATCGCAGATCGTCGAGCATCCGCCCGATGCCGCCCGTACGCACGAAGCCGATGTCGAGCGCTCCGACGCGCGCCGCGGCGGTCTGCAGCACGTTGACGCTCGCCCAGCCCTCGCGCGCGGGCGCAAGCGCAGCCGCCGCCGCGAGCGTGCCGGGCCAAGCCCGCAGCGCGCCGGTGCCGACGATGATGGCGGGGCGCTGCGCCTGGCCCAGCGCCTGCGCGGCGGCTTCGGGCAGCTTCGCAAGAAGGCCGAGATCGTTCCCCAGCCATTCGACCGGGTAGGTGAGGTCGATCGGTTCGCCGACGCCGAACACCCTGGTGGCGCGCTTGCGGACCGCCTTGCGGATGCGCGTGTTGACAAGCGGCGCCTCCCAGCGCGGGTTGGTGCCGATCAACAGCACAACGTCCGCAGTCTCCAGCCCGGAAAGAGTCGTGTTGAACAGATAGCCCGAACGGCCCGACGCCGGGTCGATGAGCGTGCCGTCGACACGCGCCTCATGCTCGTGGCTGCCCAGCGCCGCGAGCAGGTCCTTCAGCGCCACCATCTCCTCGACGGCTGCAAGGTCGCCGGCGACGGCACCGATCTCGTCGCCGCGCAGTCCATCCAGGCCGCGCCGCACTGCGGCGAACGCATAGGCCCAGCTTGCCGGCACGAGACGGCCGTCCTCGCGCACATAGGGCCTGTCGAGGCGGCGCTTCTGGAGGCCGTCGACCGCGTAGCGTCCCTTGTCGGAAAGCCACTCCTCGTTGACGTCGTCGTTCAGCAGCGGCGTCACGCGCATCACCTGGCTGCCGCGCGATCCGATGACGATGTTCGATCCAACCGCGTCCATCACGTCGACGCTCTCGGTCCGCGTCAGCTCCCATGGCCGCGCGGTGAAAGCGTAGGGCTTGGAGGTGAGCGCACCGACCGGGCACAGGTCGATCACGTTGCCGCTGACCTCGGAGGTGACCGCTTTTTCCAGGTAGCTGGTGATCTGCATGTTCTCGCCGCGATAGAGCGCGCCGATCTCCTCAACCCCGGCCACTTCCTCGGCGAAGCGCACGCAGCGCGTGCAGTGGATGCAGCGCGTCATCACGGTCTTGATGAGCGGGCCCATATACTTCTCGGTGACTGCACGCTTGTTCTCATGGAAGCGCGTGAAGCCGCGGCCGTATGCGAGCGCCTGATCCTGCAGATCGCACTCGCCGCCCTGGTCGCAGATCGGGCAATCGAGCGGGTGATTGATGAGCAGGAACTCCATCACCCCCTCGCGCGCACGCTTCACCTTGGGCGTGTCGGTGCGGATGACCATGTTGTCCGCCGCAGGCATCGCGCAGCTGGCGATCGGCTTGGGCGCCTTTTCCTGCTCAACCAGGCACATGCGGCAGTTGCCCGCGATCGACAAACGCTCGTGATAGCAGAAGCGCGGGATCTCCCTGCCCGCGGCCTCGCAAGCCTGGAGCACGGTGGCACCCGCGGGCACCTCCACTTCGATCCCGTCCACGGTCAGCTTCGGCATGGCCGCCTTCTAGCGCCCGCCCGCCCGACTGCCTACCCGCGGAGCGTCAGCGCATCGCCGATTGCTGCGGCGCGCCCTTGAGCGCGGTCAGCACCGTTTCGGCGAGCGCACCGCGCAGGAACAGCGGGTGGATGCTCGTGGCCTGATCGGGCATGCACGCGGTGATCGAGGGGCGCAGCGCCGCGATCTTCTTGCCCTCGGCATCGGTGCCATAGGGCGCAGCGAGCAGGCCGGTGACGCCCGCCCAGTCGCGCTTGGCGAGGCACGCGCTCAGCCGCATGATGACCTGCCCGCTCTCGCGCGCGTTGGTGGACGCGGCGGGCATGCTCGCCACGCTCGCTGGCGCCGGGGTGGTGGCGAAATCGGGATAACGCGAGGCGAGCAGCGCCTCGGCGATGAACGCGCGGCGGTTATAGACCGCGATCGCCTTCTGGTTGACGCTCGCGTCCGGGTAGTTCGAGACTTCCTTGCAGCCGAAATCGTTGAACAGCGCGTCGATGCGGCGCTTTTCCTGCGGGCTGCCCACCGCCTCGCCCAGCACCGCTTCGGCCGAGCGGCGGCTCTGCTTCACCGCGCAGGCGGCGAGTTCGTAATAGGGGGCGGCTGCCATCCGGCGATCGTCGGCGATGCCGGGCACCGACTGCGCTGCGGTCGGCAGCGCAGCGAGCATGAGGGCGGCAACGATCGCGGCACGGGTCATGGCTGAATAGTCCCTTTCGGTTCGGGGCCGTCTAACACAGTTGTCATGCCGCTGGCGACGGTCTTGCGACGGAACAGGCGCCGCCCCTCCGCCGCCTGCCAGATCAGCAGCATCGGCACCCCCACCGCGTAGTCGCGCGCACGCTTGACGAGGCTGAGCGCCAGCGCGAGCGCTGGATCGAGCCCGAGCAGCGGCCCGAGCAGCGCATAGGCGCCCTCCTGCACGCCGAGGCCCGAGGGCACGAAGAACGCTGCCGAGCGCAGCGCGAAGATCAGGCTCTCAATGACCAGCACCGGCCCGACATCGACGCCGACGCCCATCAGCCGCAGCGCCAGCCACGACGCCGCAGCGGACGCGGCCCACGCCGCCAGATGCAGCGCGAAGCTCAGCGCGAGGCGGCCGCGGCGCGTGTAGATTTGGGTGAGGTGCTCGCGCATTGCAGCGACATTCGCCTCCGACCCCGGCAGCAGCCGCCGCGCCAGCCCCTCGGCGGCGGCGAGCATCGGCCGCTGTGCGAGCACGAAGGCCGCCATGATCCCAACCGAAGCGCCCAGCCCCGCCGCGATCAGCCGCCACGGCGCCGCCCCGCCCGCGAGCAGCACGGCCAGCCCGCCCACCCCCAGCAGCGTGAACAGCGCCTGCGCCGCAAGCTCGGCGGTCTGGTCCGCCATCATCGCGGCGTAGGTCGCAGGCGGCGATCCGCCGCTCCGCCCCAGCACGCGCGCGCCGATCACGATCCCGCCGACCTGCGTGAAGGGCAGCACGTCGCCCGCGCCCTCGCGCGCCGCGCGCGCCCACGCGGCCTGCGGCAGCGAAGCGAGCGGGCGGCCAAGCACCGCCCACTGCGCCGCGCCCAGCAGGCCGAGGATCGCGCACTGCACGGCGACGAACAGCGCAAAGCCGCCCGCGCCGATCGCTTCGACCGCCCCGAACACCGCGCGCGTATCGAAGCTCGCGACCAGCCACGCAGCGAGCGCCAGCCCAGCGACGGTCAGCAGCAGGCCCGTCAGGCGCATCGGCTAAACGTCGTCAGCTGAACGTCGCCCGGCGGACGCGCGTGGAGCAGCGCCTCGAGCTCGCCCTGCGCGTCCGCTCCCGCCATCAGGCCGGGAAACGGGCCGGTCGCGGGATGCGCGTAGAGTTCAATGAGGCCGGACGGCAGGCGATCGAGCAGCGCCTGCACCCGCGCGAGCGTCATGTGGCCCGTCCAGCGCAGGCCGAACACCGCATCGGGGACCGCCAGCCCAGCGGCGCGCAGCCGCGCGCGCAGGCGGCGGGCGTAGGCGGTGGCGAGCCGCGCGGAGAGCGGCGTGGGCGCGGGCTCGATCGCGGCGAGTGGCTCGGGCGGCTCGATCGGCGCCCGCACCGCGCGCATTCCAAAGCGCGGGCCGATGCGGAGGATCAGCCCGGCGATGACCGGATGCACGTGGAAATGCTTGTGCGCGTTCACGTGATCGAGGCGCAGGTCGGTCGCTGCGAACGCTTCGAACTGCGCGGTGATCTCGGCCGCGAGCTGGCGGCGCACATGCGGCAGCAGGAAGCGCGCGCCCTGCAACGCCATGTTGGGCCGGAAGCGGCCGTCGGCTCCGGCCAGATCGGGGACGTTCGCCGGCGGCAGCGCGGGTGCGCCATCGACCAGCACCAGATGCAGACCGACGCCGAGCCGTGGATTGCGCCGCGCGATCTCGACCGCTTCGGCCGCAGCAGGCGCGGCGACCATCAGGCTGGCTGCCGTCAGGATCCCGTCGCGGTGCGCGCGCTCGATGGCGGCGTTGGCCTGCCGGGAAATGCCGAAGTCGTCGGCGGTGACGATGAGGCGGGTGCGCGCACCGTCATCCATCGCTGCGCGCCCGCCTCACGCCCCGGGCCGGTAGATCCGCTCCACGTGGCCCGCCAGTTCGTCAGCGTGGAAGTAGACCGGACGCAGCGCACCCTCCGCCGTCCGAGCCGCCTGGTCGAAGAAGTGGCGCGATCGCGGATCGCTGCTCTGGCCCCCGGTCATCACCGCCATCGCCTTCACGCGCGGCCCGAACTCGACCACCGCAACGAAGCTGTTGCCCTCGTTCACATACCAGCGCTTCGTGCCCGTTCCGCCCGCGGGCTTCGCCGAGGCGAGGCTGCCCCATGCCGAACTTGCGAACGGAACGGGCTGCGACGGCGCGGTGTCGTCATAGCGCGCCGCAATCTCGGGCCCGGTGCGCTGCAGCCGGTTGACCTCGCCCCACCGCACGTCCCAGCGGCCGAAGTCGGCGCTCAGCCGGTCGACCGCGGTCTCCAGCATCGTCAGGCGGTCGTGCGGAGCGATCTCGCCCACGCGGGTGAAGAACAGCCCGTCGCGCGCGCGGCCCAGCCGGCGCTGCACGCCGCGCCCCCACTCGATCGCCAGCGTCTGCGGCACCGACTCCCCGCTCCAACGATCATCCCACCCGCGCAGCGCGGCGATGGGCGCGGCAAGCTTGGCCTTGAGCGGCCCGTCGGGCTCGGCATCCCAAGCTGCGATGAGCGGCGGGATCGCTGCGGCGAAGCCCGGCTGGAACGCATCATACGCCGCAGCGCGCAGCCGCTCGGGCGTCCACGGCGCGCTGCCGGGCAGCAGCGTCAGAGCGTGCAGGCTGCGCGCGTTGCGCCCGGCCGCGTCCATGTAGGCGGGAAACGCATCGCGCCGGATCGTGCCCGGCCCCGCCGCGTCCCACGGCGCATCGTTCACATTATAGACAAAACCCGACTCCGGGTTGACCGCTTGCGGAATGGCGGAAAGCGCGGTCAGTCCGGTCCAGTCGCCCTCCGCGCTCTCGCCGTCGGCCACCTCGCCGGGCGCGCGGCGCACCGGCACATGATCGGGCAGCTTAAACGCGATCGTGCCGTTCGCGTCCGCGAACAGCGTGTTGTTGGAACTGTTGGCCTTCAGCTCGGCGACGCGCTGGAACGCCGCCCAGTCGGCGGCCTTGGTGCGCTCGAACGATTGCCTCAGCGCCTCGACCGGGCGATCCATGATCGCGACCGCCTGCCAGCGCCCGTCGGCCTCGCGCGCGACGACCGGGCCGTGGCGCGTGCGATAGACCGTGAAGGATCGGCACGCATAGCCGCCGCTGCCCGATTTGAAGCTGATGCTGACCGTCTGCGCGCCGATCTTGCGCGGTCTGCTTGGGCTGGCGGCATAAAACCCGTCGGCGCGCTTCGTGACCGCCTCGCGGTAGCGGGTGATACGCACGATGCTGCTGGTGGTGTGCATCCACCCGGCGCTTGCATTGAAGCCCTGATAGACGAAGAACTGGCCCCAGGTGCTGGCACCATAGGCGTTCAGCCCCTCGCCGCTCGTCATCTGCGCTTCGGAACGAAAATAGTGGCTGGTGTGCGGGTTGATCAGCAGCAGCGCGTGGCCGTTTGCGGTTAGACTGGGTGCGATCGCGATGCCGTTCGATCCCTGGTCCTCGCTTGCGCGCGGCGCGGCGAGCGCGAGCTTGCGATCGCCGGGCTGGCCGTAGAAGTCGCGCAATTTGGCGAGGTCGATCTCCTCGATGTCGCCGCCGATCGACCCCTCGGTGAAAGCCAGCACCATCCAGGGCTCGAAGCGCAAGATGTAGCGGGGCTTTTGCTCGGGGTGGCGCGCCAGAAAGAAGTTGAGCCCGTCGGCCCACGCCTCGGCCCACCCGTGCAGCTTGGGCGGCGCGGCGGCATAAAGACGCTTCAGCTTCGCCTCGTCATGCCACAGCCGCGCGCGCAGATCGGACCAGATCGCCGCCTCGCCATCGGCGCGCGCCAGCCAGCCGAGCTGTTCGGCATAGTTGCGCTCGATGCGCGGAAAGTCGTCCTCGGCCTGCGCATAGACGAGGCCGAAGATCGAGTCGGCGTCGGTGCGGCCGGTGACGTGCGGGATGCCCCAATCGTCGCGCGCGATGGTGACGTGGGACGCGCGGGTGGCCCAGCGCGCGGCCTCGGGCTGGGGCCGGGCGGCGTGGGCGGGGGCTGTGGCCAGCATCAGCGCCGCGGCAAACCCGGCTCTCCCCTCGGGGGCAACAATCGCCCAGCTCAGACGCGCGAGCGGCTTCGCGAAGTTCAAAGAGGGCACGGCCGCGCCCCGAACCCTCTCCCGACTGCGACGAGGCGGCAGAGCCGCCAGCTGTCGCGACCCCTCCCCACAGGGGAGAGGCGGAACCGTCACGCCACCGCCTCTTTGCGCGTGCGCAGGAAGTGAAAGAACTCGACACCCTCGCGCAGGCGGCGGACGAGCATGTCGGGATCCAGCACCATCTCCTTGACGATCGAGCCGATCTTCCCCGGGCGGAAATAGAAGCTCTTGTAGAACACTTCCACCTGATCGAAGATTTCCTTCGCGCTCAGATGGTCATAGCTCAGCTGTGCGATCTGCTCGCCGCTGTCGGCGACGAGGCTCGACCACGGCGCGAACCAGCCGTTCTCCACCGCCTGCTTGTACAGGAACGTGCCCGGATAGGGCGCCGCCAGCGACACCTGGATCGTGTGCGGATTGATCTCGCGCGCGTAGGCGATCGATTCCCTGATCGTGTCGTGCGTTTCGCCCGGCAGACCCAGGATGAAGGTGCCGTGGATCTGGATGCCCAACTCGCGGCAGTCCTTCGAGAATTTCTTGGCGACCTCGATCCTCAGGCCCTTCTTGATGTTGTGGAGGATCTGCTGGTTGCCGCTCTCATAACCCACGAGCAAGAGACGCAGGCCGTTGTCTTTCAGGATCTTGAGCGTCTCGCGCGGGACGTTCGCCTTGGCGTTGCAGCTCCACATCACGCCCAGCTTGCCAAGCTCGCGTGCCAGCTCTTCGACCCGCGGGATGTTGTCGGTCAGCGTATCGTCGTCGAAGAACACTTCTTTCACCTGCGGGAAGGCCTTCAGCGCATACTTCACCTCGTCGACCACGTGGCCGACCGAGCGGACGCGGTAATTGTGCCCGCCGACCGTCTGCGGCCACAGGCAGAAGGTGCAGCGCGATTTGCAGCCGCGGCCGGTGTAGAAGCTGATATACGGATGCTTCAGATAGCCGATGAAATAATTCTCAAGCTTCAGGTTTTTCTCGTAGACGGGCGTCACCCACGGCAGCTTGTCCATGTCCGTCAGCACCGGCCGGTCGGCGTTGTGCTGGATGGCGCCATTGCGATCGCGGTAGCTGATGCCCTCGATCGACGAGAAATCGCGACCCTCGGCGACCTCGAGGCAGGTGAAATCGAACTCGTTGCGCGCCACGAAATCGATCGCGTCGGACGCAGCGAGCGATCCTTGCGCGTCGACCGCCACCTTGGCGCCGATCATGCCGATCTTGAGCGCCGGATTGGCGTCTTTCAACGCGCGCGCGGTGCGGCAATCCTGGTCGAAGCTCGGCACGCTGGTGTGGATGATGCACAGGTCGCGCTCGCGCACGTCGGCCAGAACCTCGGCCAGCTTGGTGTTGTGCGGCGGTCCGTCGATCAGGCGCGAGCCCTCGACCAGCGCGGCCGGCTGGGCAAGCCAGGTCGGGAACCAGAAGCTCTTGATCTCGCGCTTGTTCTGGTAGCGCGCGCCGGCGCCGCCGTCATAGCCGTCGAAGCTGGGCGGCTGAAGAAACAGCGTCCGCATCATAACCCGAAACTCACCTTTCAGCGATGTCCTGCCCGTGGCGCGTCAGCGACAGCGCGGTTCCGCGCCAATCGACCCTCGAAGCCACAAGCGCCGCCGCATAGAGGACGAAGCCCGCCATGTCACGCACCGGCGCGGCGAGCGGCGGCAGCGGGCGCGTGGCTGCGATGCGGTTGACGGCCGCCGCCAGCGCGACGCGCGCCAGCGCCGCTGCTCCCAGCACCGCGCCTGCGACCGGCCCCGGCGCCAGCGCCAGCGCGATGAGCGCCCACGGCACCGGCCAGGTGACGACGCTGCCGACATAGCCCCACGGATCGAGCACGCGCACCGTCACGTTTGCGCGCAGCTCGCGCCGAGCCCACTCGCCCGCGCTCGCTTCCGGATGGGCGTGCGTCAGCACCAGCGGCGGATAGGCGATGGTCAGCCCCAGCGCGCGCACGCGGGCGCCGATCGCGTGATCGTCGGCGAGCATGTCGGCGAACGGGGCGAAGCCGCCGATCCGCTCAAGCGTCGCGCGGCGGAGCGCGATCGTGGCCCCCATGCACGGCCAGCTGATCCCCAGCCGCACGGCCATCGCCACTGCGGGCAGGAACTGCCAGCCGACGCCCGCAGCTGCGATCCGGCTCCACGCGCCCGCGTCGGCGCGGCCTGCGTAGAGGCACGTCGCCACGCCGACTCCGGGTTGCGCCAGCGCCGCCGCCAACTCGGCGAGATAGCCGGGCCGAACGGCCATGTCGCTGTCGGCGAGCACGATGATCTCGTCCGGCGGTCCGGGCGGCGTCGCGGCGACCATGTTCAGCAGATTGCCGACCTTGGCATTGGCACCGTGGCGCGTGGCATCGATGACGAGGCGGGCGTCAATGCCGGGGTAGGCTGCGCGCGCGTTCGCAAACGCGGCAACGGCTGGATCGTCGGCTCGCGCCACACCCGCCACAAGGCGCGCACCGCCGGGCCATGCGGCCGCCTCGGCGAGCGCGGTGGCGAGATTGTCGGCAAGGCGCGGCTCGGCCCCGTGCAGCGGTTTCAGAATCACCACCGGCGGCGGATCGAGCGGTGGCGGCGGGGCAGCACGGGGCCGGAAGCGGCGCAGCGCCGCAAGCGAGGCGAGCGTGTAGAGCGTGCCGATCAGTGCCAGAAATGTTGCGGCCAGCGCCATGTTGCGCGACGCCTTCGGGCGCGGCAGGCGGGTGCGTCAACGGGCGTGGTTGCGAGCCGACCGGGCGTGCCATGGTCCGTGCGGGAGGATGCAGCCCCCGCCATCGCGCGATTGGCGGTCTTCAACTTTGAAACGCAACGTGCCGCGCCGGCAGCCTCGCGTCAGTCGGCTCATTGCGGCGCTCCCGCCGGTGCGGCCGCGGCGGGCTGGGCCGGTGCGGCGGACGGATGGGCACCAGCGAAGCCCGCCAGCTCGGGCCGCGGCAGACCCAGTTCGAGGTTGAGGTAGGATAGCATCGTCGCCAGCCGCGCGGCTTCGCCATCGAGATCGCCCGCGCCGCCGTGGCCGCCACCGGGCGTTTCGACGAAGAAGAACGGCAGTCCCAGCGCTTCCAGCCTCGCTGCGAACTTCCGCGCGTGGGCGGGCGGCACCCGGTCGTCACTCGTCGTCGTCAGCAAGAGGATCGGCGGGTAGCGCACGCCGGGCTTCAGATTCTGGTAGGGCGACCAAAGCTTCAGCGCCGCCCAGTCCTTGGGCCGGTCGGGATCGCCATACTCCGCCACCCATGACGCGCCCGCGCCCAGCCGCGTGTAGCGCCGCATATCAAGTAGGGGCGAGCCCGCGATCGCGCCATCGTAGAGATCGGGCCGCTGCGTCACCGCAGCTGCGGCGACGAGGCCGCCATTCGATTGCCCCTCGACCGCGATGCGCGAAGCCGCCCCGCTCGAGCGGAGATCGGATGCGATCGCGTGCAGATCGTCCAGCCCGGCCTGGCGGTTGTGGCCCGTCGCCGCCGCGTGCCAGCTTAGGCCATACTCGCCCCCGCCGCGCACATTCGCGATCGCATATGCGCCGCCGCCCGCAACCCACAGCTGCGCCAGCGGCGGAGCGACCGGCAGCGACGGCGCGCGGAAGCCGCCATAGACGTGCAGCAGCACCGGCAGCGGTCCTGATGCGCCGCGCGGCCGCAGCAGGAAATAGGGCACGCGCGTGCCGTCGGCGGACGTCGCGAAGCGCTGCTCGGCAGCGACCGGCCCCGCGCCCGGACGCGCGGGTGCGCGCGCGACGACGCTGGGCGCAACACCCGGGCGCAGCGCCAGCAGCTGATCGGGCTCGGTCAGGCTGGAAACGCCGACCAGAGCCATCTCGCTCACGGCATCGACATCGTGGATGCGCACCGCCGACAGCGGCGGCAGCGCGATCTCGCGCTCGGTCCAGCCGTCCGGGCCCGGCATGAGCACCGCGATGCGGCCCTGCACGTCGGTCATCAGCGCGACGTAGAGCACGCCGTCGGCGCCCGCGACCTGCGAGATCGCGGTCCGCGCATCGGGCACGAACACCGTCTGCACCTGCGGGTCCGCCCCGCGCTCCAGCGCCGCGATGTCATAGGACACCACCGCGCCCGACGGGATGACGCGGCCCGGCAGCGCCCATGGCGAGGACAGCCGCGCGATCAGCCGGCCGCCGACCACGGTGTCGACGACCGATCCCGGCGGCAGCGGCGACTGGATCAACGCTCCATCGGCGCGAACGTGGGTATATTGGACACGCCAGAAATCGATCGTGCGGATCAAGACCGGCCATGCCCGCCCGCCGTTCCAGAACACGCGCGGCGCCAGGCTCACCTCGTCGGCGCCGATGCGCGCGACCGGCTGCGCAGCGCTGAGCGGCTCTCCGCGGCGCCAGCGGCGCACCTCGCGGCCGTAGCCCGATCGCGTCAGGCTGCCCGGCCCGAAGTCGCCCGAGATGAGGAGCTCGTCGCGCCCGACCCAGGCGAGGCTGGTGCGGGCAGCGCGCGGTGTCGCGAAGCCGCCTGGCACGAAGCGGGCGGTTGCTGGATCGAACTCGCGGAAGCCGAGCGCGTCGGAGCCGCCATCGGACAGCCCGATCATGCAGCGATCGAACAGCGGGCGCGCGCAGATCGCGCCCTTCCAGACGAGATCGCGGCCCTCGGCCTTCGCAAGCGCGTCAACGTCGATCAGCGTGCGCCATTGCGGCCGACCGCTGAGATAGGCGTTGAGCTCGGCTGCGCGCCATGTCCCGCGCGGATGAGCCGCGTCGATGCGGAAATTGACCGCGCGGCTGCCCTGAATGGCTGCGCTCGCGATCGCGTGCGGATCGGACAGCACCGCCTCGGCGCCCGCCTTCAGCGCGGCAAAGCCGGCATCGTGCAGCCCGGCGGCGGCTGCGCTGTTCCAGCGCTGCACCTGCGCGAGCGCGCGCGGGCTGCCACTCGGCTCCAGCCACAGATAGGGGTCGCGCGCGGCGCGCGCCGACGCGGCTGCAGCGCACAGGCCGAAGGCGCACACGATCATCGAAACGGCAGCAACGCGGGTCGCCACAAGCACCATTACAGTCTAGCGCCGCTGACGGCGCGCTGAACCAGACTGTTTTCCGACCGATAGGGTTTTTTGCGGTTCTGGGGAACAAAGGCGGATGCCGATGCGTAAAGCTGCCGTGAGGGATGGATGCTGCATTCCAACGCCCTCACGATCCCTGCCCCCGAGCCCCGATCCGGACCCCTCCCCTCCCCCCCCCCACCGGATCGGGGCTCGCCCCTCAAGCCGCGCTAATCAAGGAAATCCAGGCCGATATCCGCGGCCGGGGCACTTTGCGTGATGCGCCCGGCAGAGATGAGATCAACGCCCGTTTCGGCGATCGCGCGGATGGTCTCCAAGCGCACACCCCCCGACGCTTCGGTCAACACGCGGCCGACGATCAGTGCGACTGCTTGCCGCAGCGTATTCGGCTCCATGTTATCGAGCAGCAGCCGGTCGGCGCCCGCCGCAAGCGCGGGTTCGATCTGGTCGATCCGGTCGATCTCGACCTCGATCGGCCCAGCCCATGCCCGGCGAGCGCGAGCCACCGCTTCGGTCACGCCGCCGGCGACCGCGATGTGGTTGTCCTTGATGAGCACGGCATCGAACAGCCCCATCCGATGGTTCCGGCCGCCGCCCATCCGCACCGCGTATTTTTCCAGCGCGCGCCAGCCCGGCGTGGTCTTGCGCGTATCGAGGAGCGTGGCGCCGGTTCCGGAGATTGCATCGCCGTAAGCGCGCGTGAGCGTGGCGATCCCCGACAAACGCTGCACGAAGTTCAGCGCGGTGCGTTCGGCGGCGAGCAGCGCGCGCGCGTCGCCCGATATTCGGGCGAGGATCGCTCCGGACGCGAGCCGGTCGCCATCGGCTGCGAGCGGCGTGAAGCCGGCTGCGGGATCGAGATGGCGGAACGCGGCCTCGGCGATGGGGAGCCCGGCGAGCACGATCGGATCGCGCGCTGCGAGCACCGCATTCAGCCGCGCGCCTGCGGGCACGGTCGCCGCCGAGGTGACATCGCCGGCCTCGCCCAGATCCTCGGCAAAGGCGGCGGCGAGCAGCGCGGCAAAATCGGGGATCGTGGACACGGCAAACGTCTCACTTGTTGATTGGAAGCGATGCTTTAGCACCCCGCTTCGCGTGCCAAACCACCCGGAACCACCCATGATCTCGCGTGGAACCGCCGGCTCTTAGCCTGGAAATGGCCGCGTTCGGGGTGGCAATCGCGGCACTGGAGGCACTAGGCCGCCTTCCGGAGGTGGCGGCGGCCGAGCAATTCGGCGATCTGGACGGCGTTCAGCGCAGCGCCTTTGCGCAGATTATCGCTGACGCACCAGAGACTTAGGCCGTGCTCCACCGTTGTGTCCTGCCGCACGCGGCTGACATAGGTGGCATATTCGCCGACACACTCCACCGGCGTCACGTAACCGCTATCTTCCTGCTTGTCGACGAGCAGTATACCGGGCGCCGAACGCAGAATATCATGCGCATCCGCTGCAGATAACGGTCGCTCGAACTCGATGTTGATTGCTTCCGAATGGCCGACGAACACTGGAACGCGGACGCATGTCGCTGTCACCCTGATTTCCGGGCCCATGATCTTTGCAGTCTCGGCAGCCATCTTCCACTCCTCGCGCGTCTGCCCATCGTCGAGGAACACATCAACCTGTGGGATGACATTGAAGGCGATCTGCTTGGGGAACTTGGTTGATTCCTTGCTGTCACCCACGAAGATCGCGCGCGTCTGCGTGAACAGCTCATCCATCGCCTCCTTGCCTGCACCACTCACCGATTGATAGGTGCTGACGACAACGCGCTTGATCGTCGCTGCATCGTGCAGCGGCTTTAGCGCGACGACCATCTGGGCCGTCGAGCAATTGGGGTTGGCGATGATATTCTTCTCGCGATAAAGGTCGATCGCCTCCGGATTCACTTCGGGCACGATCAGCGGAACATCTTCGTCCATCCGGTAAAGGCTGCTATTGTCGATCACCGTGCAGCCTGCTTCGGCCGCGCGCCAGCCATGTGCCCGCATCGCAGCAGAACCTGCGGCAAACAGCGCCATGTCCCAGCCGGCGAAATCGAAATGCTCAAGGTTCTGAACCTTCAACTTGCGACGGGTGTCGCCAAAATCGATCACGTCGCCCGTCGATCGCGCCGAAGCGATCGCCGCGATCTCGGCTAGAGGAAACTCCCGCTCGGCCAGGATCGCCAACATTTCCCGGCCGACATTTCCAGTCGCGCCGACAACGACCACGCGATAACCTGACACATTCATCTCCTTGTGGCACCCAGTATCTTGGGTATTCCGCCTACTTTAGTTGAGGTAACTACTATCTGCCGGAAATGCGTCGGCGTTGTCCTGCGGATCGTGCTGGATGATCAGCCGCGCGTTCAGATTGCGTACCAGCTCTTCCAGCCGCGCCGACGAGGCAAGGGTCTGCGCGCGGTCGTAATTGAACCCCGGCACGCCATGTTTCACGCGGTTCTCGCGAGAATGATACTGGTCGCCCGACAGGAGCACGTAACCAGCATTCTTCAGTCTCACCTGAAGGGCGAGATGTCCGGGCGTGTGACCCGGCAGTGACAGCACAATAACGGAACCGTCCTTATACAGATCGAGGTCGCCACTGACCTTCTGAACATTCCTGCCGTCCGCCCAGTTCGCGAGCCGAGGCGATGCGAGACCAAGAAATGCGTTCTCGCCGAATAGTGCATCGTATTCGCGCGCTCCGATCACCAGCTTGGCTTGCGGGAATGCATTCGCCTGGCCGGTGTGGTCGCCGTGGCTATGGCTGAGCCCGACGGTCTGGACCTGGCCCGGCTGCACACCAAGGGCCGCAAGCTGCGGCTCGATTGGCGTCCTCAGTCCCTGCGGCTTGCCGATCGTGTCGCGGCCGAAGCCGGTATCCCAGATGAGCAGGTCCTGGCCGTGGCGGATCAGATAGCAACTGCTGGTGAGCAGCACGGTCGAACCATCGGGGTAGGCATGGACGTCGCTGAAAAGGTTCTTCGGCAGCGTAGCCGCGCCGCAATCGAGCCGGTAGATCCGCACGTCCGGGGCGGCCTGAGGCGCCGGGGCCTGCGCAGAAAGCGCGGCGAGCGCGGCGGCGGCGGTCAGCAAGCGGCACATTCGGATCCTGTCCTCTCGCGGTTGTCTCCGAGCCCGGTTAGCCCACCCTCCCGGCGGACGCGAGGGGTGAAGCACTCGTGCGCAGACGGCCCAACGCTTGACGCCCATGCCCGCGCGACGCATGCGCGGTTGCGGGGTTTCTGCCATGGCCGTTACTGCAAAGCTCCAGCAAGGAACCGGGCCCGCGCCGCGGCTGAGGCACGGCATCCGCCCGCGTTACCGCTGGATCGTGATCGGCGGTGGCGGCACGCTGACCGCGCTGATGGCGGTGTCGGCGGTCGGCGCGATGTCGGGCCGCGGCCCGCGTCCTGACTCGCTGCCGTGGACCGTGTGGGTCCACCTGCTGACGGTCGTCCCTGCGCTGTGGATCGGCATGTGGCTGATGCTCAACCCCAAGCGCGGCCTGCACAAGCCGCTGGGCATCGCGTTTTCGATCCTGATGCTGACGACGGCGATGGTGAGCTTCGGCATCATGCGCTCGGGGCGCTTCAGCTTCGTGCACGTCTTCTCGGTCGCGACGCTGGCGCTCGTCCCGCTGGCATGGCTGGCAGCGAGCCAGCGCGAGTTTCGAAGCCACTCGCGACGGATGCGCGGCTACTTCTTCGGCGCGCTGATCACCGCCGGCCTCGCCACGTATGTCCCCGGCCGGATCATGTGGCGCTGGGCGTTCGGCTGAACCCAACCTGCAACGTCCGAAGCATTGCGGTTCAGCGTGGCTGGGCTAGTCTTGCCCAGCAACAACACGGGAGCCTGAACAATGCGTAGCCTGACCGCAGCCCTGGCAGCCATTCTTGCCGCCTCGGCGGTCGTGCCGACCGCGGCCGAAGCCATCACGCTCAGCAGCAAGGAGCGCGCGCGGGTCGCGCGCGCGGCGCCGCGCGACCGCGCCGAGGTTCGCCACTGTCTGCAAGCCCGCAAGCGGGGCCGCAACAAGGGCGCGCTCGGCGGAGCGGCCGCGGGCGGCGCGATCGGTGCGCTCGCAGGCGGCAATGTCGGCACGGCGCTGCTCGGCGCGGGCGCAGGTGCGCTCGCCGGCCAGGCGCTCGGCAAGGGCGCGGGCACTGACAAATATTGCGACTCCATACTCGCAAGGAACCCTTAACGGGAACAGCATCGGCGCGGCGGCGGTTCACCTTGGTCGGCGGCGCAGCGGTCGGCGACGCGCTTGCGGGCACCGTCGTCGGCCGCGGCAGGCATCGCTGCTGAGGCGTGAAAGCGGCAGCCCGTCGGTCGGCCGAGGGGCGACTTGAAACCACCTTTGACGCGTCGACGCCCCTCTGACCCGAAGCGGCGGAGGGCTAGCCCCGCCCGGCCAGCGCCAGCGTCGCGCGCGCCCGCTTCAGGTGCGGCAGATCGAGCATGCGACCGTCGAGCTGCACCACTCCGGCGTCCGGCTCGGCCGCGAAGGCCGCGGCGACGGCCTCGGCCTCGTGGATCTCGGCCTCGCTTGGCGTGAAGGCAGCGTTCACCGGCTCCACTTGATCGGGGTGGATGCACAGCATCCCCCGGAAACCGTCGCGCCGCGCGCGTGCGGCGGTGCGCGCAAGGCCCGCGCCGTCGCGGAAATCGCCCCAGATCGTCTCGACCGCGGGAACGCCAGCGTCGGCCGCTGCCGTCAGGGCCAGAGCGCGGAACAGCTGGTAGGGCGCGCTCCAGGCGCCGTGGTCCTCGCGGTTGGACAGCGCCCCCAGCGCCGCCGCCGAGTCCTCCGCGCCCCAGCTCAGTGCAGCGAGGCGTGGCGCGCCCGGCCACTGCCCCAGCGCAAAGATCGCGCGCGGCGTCTCGGTTGCGATCACCAGCACCGGAATCCCGCCGGTCGACAGGCCCGCAGCCGCTTCCAGCGCCGTCAGATAGGCGTCGAGCCGCTCGGCTTCGGCGCGCGCCGCCTTGGGCAGCACGATCCCGTCGGGCCGCGCAGCGACCACCGCCACCAGGTCGTCAAGCGTTGACGCCCCTTCCAGCGGATTGACGCGCACCCACAACCCGCTCCGCCGGCTGGGCTGCCGCAGCCGCTCGGCGACGATCGCGCGCGCTGCAGCCTTGCGCGGCGTGGCGACCGAATCCTCAAGGTCGGCGATGACGATCCCCGCCGGCCCGGCGAGCGCCTTGTCAAGCTTCCGTTCGCTGTCACCGGGGGCGAACAGCCAGCTTCGGGCGGCAGCGGCATGGGTCATCCTCGCACGAGTGCCGCAGCGCGGCAGCGCAATCAAGCCTCAGGTCTCGGAAACGACTTCAAAATGTAATAAAACTGTTACTTAGACGTGTGTTGCAGACCGGCAAGCATTTGCGACGAAAGCCAAACAAAAGCGAATGAAAGGGTTGCCCTCGCGCAGCGTGGCGGGCTAGCGATCAGCAAGCGCAGAGGCGGCAGGCCTTTGCGGCAGCGGATGAGCGGGGCGTTGCGAACACGGCTTCAGACAGTCGCGATCGGCGCCGCAGCGTGCTGCGCGCTGGCCGGCGTTGCCGCAGCGCAGCCGGCGAGCGCGGCACCCCCCGCCGCCGCTGCGCCGCAGCCGCGCTATTTCATCGAAGCGTTCGACGTGATCGGCAACACGCTGCTTGACCGCCTGACGGTCGACAAGGCGGTCTATCGCTTCCTCGGCCCCGACCGGACGATTGACGAGGTGGAGCAGGCGCGCAGGGCGCTGGAGCAGGAGTATCAGCGCCGCGGCTATCAGGCTGTCAGCGTGCAGACGCTTGGAGTCGCGCCGGACAACGAGGCCGTCGTCCAGTTCCAGGTGACCGAGAACACGATCGGCCAGCTGAAAGTGACCGGAGCGAAATATTTCAGCGGCCGCCAGATCCTCGCCCAGGTCCCAGCCCTGCGGCAGGGCCAGTCGCCTAACCTGATGGAGGCGCAAGCGCAGCTGGCGCGACTGGATCGCAACGGTGATCGCCGCATCACGCCCAAGGTGACGGTGGGTCAGCAGCCGGGCACGGTGGATATCGAGCTGCAGGTAGAAGACAAGCTTCCCTATCACGCCTCGATCACCGCATCGAACGACTACGCACCAAATACCAGCGAGTTGCGCGTGTTGACGCAGCTGCGCGCCACCAATCTTTGGCAGCGCGGGCATCAGTTCAGCTTCAGCTATCTCGTTGCCCCCTACCGTCGCGACGACGCCGAGGTGTTCGCGGGCAGCTACCTCATCCCGATCTATAATTCGCGATGGAGCCTGCTGATTTACGGCTACCGCTCCAACTCCAACGTCGCATTGTTGGGCGGGGCGAATGTGCTGGGCAACGGCTTTGCAGTCGGAGCGCGCGGCGTGCTGGCGCTGCCGACCGCGGGCCGATGGAGCCAGAGCCTGAATTTCGGAGCCGATTACAAGGACTTCACGCAGGACGTGCGCGTGCCCGGAGCCGATCCGATTCCCTCGCCGATCCGCTATATCCCGCTCGTCGCGAGCTATAGCGCGCAGCGCATCGGCGACCGCTCGACCTTGGGCGCGACGCTCAGCGTGACGGCAGGCGCACGGGCGTTCGATGACACGCTGCGGGTCACGCAGCGCAACGGCGCGGTTTTCACCGAAGACGCGTTCCAGACGAGCCGCGTCGGCGCGCGGGAGAATTTTGTCCACGCGAACCTGGAGGTCGATTGGCAGCGCACGCTCGCCGACGACACCCGGATTGCCATTCGCACCGCGGGCCAGCTGTCGGACAGCCCGCTCGTTTCGAACGAGCAATTCTCGGCGGGCGGCCTCACCTCGGTGCGCGGCTACCTGCTCTCCGAATCGGTGGGAGACGACGGCGCCAGCGGGCAGTTCGAGCTGATCTCGCCCAGCTTCGCCAAGTCGCTGGGCAAATCGGTGCAGGATCTGCGGATCTATGTGTTCACCGATGCGGGCTTCGTCCGCAACCGGCGCCAGCAGATCGGGGTCAACAATAATTTCACGCTCTGGTCGCTCGGCGGCGGCCTGCGCGCGCGGGTGTTCCGCTTCCTGACGGGCGACGTGCTGGTGGCGGTGCCGCTGCTGGAGGGCGTCTATTCGCGCGCCCAAGTGCCGACGATCCGCTTCAATGTGAAGGGCGATTTCTGATGACGGGCGGGCCCGAGGAGAGACAGATGATCCGGTGGTTGGGTGCGCTGATCGCGCTGGTGATGCTGGCATGGTCGGCGCCGCACGGTGCGGCGGCACAGGCTGCGGACAAGACGCCGTGGTGGAGCCAGGGCGCGGACTGGAAATACCGCCGCCCGGTCACGATCGACACCACGGCGCAGGGCCAGAACCTGGTGGGCGCGGTCGGCCGCGCTCCGGTGCTGGTGCGGCTGGCGGGCAACAACTTCGATTTCGCGCAGGCGAGCCCCAAGGGCCTTGATCTGCGCTTCCTCGATGGCGGCAACGTGCTCGCCTACCACATCGAAAGCTGGGACCCGCAGACGGGCATCGCCAATGTGTGGGTCGACGTGCCGGGCCTCGCGGGCGGCACGCGCAAGACGATCTACATGTATTACGGCAAGAAGGACGCGCCGAGCGTCATCAACGCGCCCGGCACCTTCGACGCCGACTATCAGTTCGTCACGCATTTCCACGGGCAGCAGGGTCCGCCCCTCGACGCCACGGGTAACCAGAACGGCGTCGACGGCGCGCCCGCGGCCTATGTCCCGGCTGGAGCGATCGGCCGTGCGGCGCGCTTTCAGGGGACGCCGGTGACGGTCAAGGCCGCGCCCGCGCTCGACATCGCGGCCAACGGCGCCTTCTCGGCGTCGTCGTTCGTGCGCGAGGATGCAGCCGAGCCCGATGCGGTCCTGGTGCAGCACGGCGCCTTCACGCTGGGGCTGGCCGGCGGCGTCCCCTATGCGACGCTGGGCGCCACGCGCGTGCAGGCGGGCGCACCGGTCCCGGCCGGGCAGTATGCGCATCTTGCGGCGACTTCGAACGGCGGCACGCTCGAACTCTATGTGAACGGCGAGAAGGCGGGCGAGGCCGCGGGAGCGACTCCGCCCTTGGCGGGGCCGGTGACGATCGGCCGGCTGACCGGGCTGGTGGACGAGGTGCGGCTGTCGAAGGTCGCGCGTCCGGCCAATCTGTTCGCGATCGAGGCAGCAGCGGGCAATCCGCAGGCGAAGCTGCTGAGCGTCGGCGAGGCGCAGGAGCCCGGAGCGAGCGGCGGAGTGCTGGGCTACGTTCTCGGCCACGTCGGCACGCTCGACTGGTTGATCATCGGCCTGTGCATGGCGCTGCTCGCGCTCGCGATCGGCGTGATGATCTGGAAAAACACGTACATCAGCGACGCGAAGCGGGCGAACGCCGCGTTCATGCGGCGCTATCTGCGGATGCACGGCGATCTTGAATCGCTGGAGAAGCAGGATGTGCCGGTCGGCGAGATGGCACTGCTCAAGCGATCGCCGCTGGCGCGCATCTACCAGGCCGGCCTCGAGGCGCTCGACGACCGCCGCGCGGTGTTCGGCAACGTGCCGCTTTCGGCCGAGAGCACCGAGAGCATCCGCGCCGAGCTCGACGCGCGCATGACGACCGAGAACCAGAAGCTCGACGCAGCGATGGTGCTATTGACGATCGCGATCTCGGGCGGCCCTTTCATCGGGCTGCTCGGCACCGTCATCGGCGTGATGACCGTATTCGGAGGCGTCGCGATGGCCGGCGACGTCAACGTGAACGCAATCGCTCCGGGCATCGCGGCCGCGCTGATGGCGACGATTGCCGGCCTGTCGGCGGCGATCCCCGCATTGTTCGGGTATAATTATCTCACCAGCCGCATCACGCAGCTGTCGGACGAGATGCGCGTGTTCGTCGACCGTCTGACGACGCGGCTCGCCGAAACGCAGCTCCACAAAGCCTCGCCGCCGCCGCCCGCGCGACTGGCAGCCGAATAAGGACGGGATCAGACCATGGCATCGGTGGGCCCCGGGCGCCGAAAGCCCTATAACGAGATCAATATCACGCCGATGCTCGATCTGGCGTATGTGCTGCTTGTGATCTTTATCCTGCTCGCAACTGCGTCGGTGCAGGGGATCAAGGTCGATGTGCCCAAGGCGTCATCGTCGGCCAGCCTGTCGCAGCCGAAAACGGTCAGTATCGCGGTCGACAATGCCGGTCAGATCTATTTCAACGCCTATGCGGTCAGCCTTGACGAGCTGAAGACCCGGCTTGCCAGCGAGAAAGCGACCAATCCGGAAGTGCCGGTGATCGTCAAGGGCGATGCATCGGTGCAGTATCAGCGCATCACCGCGGTGCTCGACGTGCTGCGGCAGGTCGATATCTCGAAGGTCGGGCTGGTGACTGGCAAAGCGGACAGCGTGAAAGGCTGACGCGTGGCCTGGGGGGACGAAACCGACACGCTGGAGCGGCCCGACAGCCGCGACGGCCGCGCGCCGCGGCGCAAGCCGCCGGTCGTGCCGATCGTGATCGGATTCGTTGTCCTCGTCGGCGCCTATTTCCTGTGGCGCTATCTCAGCACCCCCGGCGGCAAAGCGGTCAACCGGGCGCCCGAGGTCATGACGATGGACCTCACCCCGCCGCCCCCGCCCCCACCGCCGCCCCCGCAGGAACCGCCGCCGCCCGACACCACGCCGCAGGACAAGCCCGTCGAGGCGACGAACCCTGCCCCGCAGCCGACACCCGCCGATGCGCCGAAGGCGGTGTCGATCGACGCGCCAGCACAGGCGGGGACCGACAGTTTCGGCGTGCAGGCTGGATCGGGCGGCGGGCTCGGCTCGCCGGGCAGCCTCGGCAACGCGCTCGGCGCGGCGAAGGGCCTGGGCGGCGGCAATGCCGAGGCGTTCTATGGCGCCGCGCTCGCACAGGAGTTGCAGCGCGCGGTGACGCGCGACGACCGCGTCAACCGGCGGTCGTTCCGCGCCGAGCTGAATGTGTGGGTGGAAAACCGCCGCGTCACGCGCGCCGAGATTACGCGGTCAACCGGCGACCGGGAGGTCGATCAGAATCTTATCGCCGCGCTGACCGGAGCGAGCATCAGCCAGGCCGCGCCGGACGGCATCCGGTTTCCGGCCCGCGTTTCGGTTTCCGGACAGCGCACATGACACCCGCGCCGCCAATGGAGAGACACATGAAGGCGAAGTTCCTTGGCGGCGCGGCCGCAGCCGCGCTGTGGGCCGCGATGCCGGCCGCCGCGCAGACCGCGCCACCGGCCACCCCCTCCCCGCAGCCGGCCGCGGGCGCGCAGACCACGCAGGGCAATCAGGCCGTCGAAGCGCAGCCGGTTCCGGCGCCCGCAGCCGCCTCCCCGGCAGCGGGTCCCAGCGAAAGCGCGATGGTCAACCTGGTGCGCGCGCTGGTGGCACAGGGCACGCTGACACCAGAGCGCGGGCAGGCGCTGATCCAGCAGGCCGAGGCGGAGGCCGCGCAGGCGCGCGCCGCTGCGTCCGCGACCGCGGTGCAGTCGGCGCGCGTGGCGGCCAACACCCAGCGTATCCCCTACGTGCCGGACGTGGTGCGCCAGCAGATCAAGGACGAACTCCGCACGGAAGTCTTGGCAACCGCCGAAGCGCAGAACTGGGCGAAGCCCGGACAGGTGCCCGAATGGTCCCAGCGCATCAAAATTGGCGGTGATTTCCGCTTCCGGGTTCAATATAACTTTTATTCCGACAGCAATAACAACCAGATCACCGACTTCTTCACCTTCAATCAGCTCGGCCCCATCGACATCAATCCCGCGTTCAATCCGCGGCCGGGCGATGCAGCGACACCGCGCACGCCGCTCCTCAACACGCGGGTCGATGATCTGCACCAGATTCAGTATCGCGCGCGCCTCTCGCTCGACGCTCAGGTGACCGATACGGTGAAGGTCGGCATCCGGCTGGCAAGCGGCAACGACCGCTCGCCGGTGACGACGACGCAACTGGCGGGCGGCGGGTTCACCAAGAAGGATTTCTGGCTCGATCGCGCATTTGTCACGTGGAAGCCCGCCGAGCAGTTCAGCCTGACTGCCGGGCGCCTGCCCAATCCGTTCTATGGCCTGCCCGGACCGCAGTCGGGCGACCGCAACACGCAGATCCTGTGGGACGAGGACGTGAATTTCGACGGGCTCGCCGTCGACGCCAACACCGGCGAGTGGCTGGGCCGCAATTTCACGCTGGGCGCGCAGGCAGGCGTCTTCGCGTTCCAGTACGGGCAGGAGAACTTCCCCACGTTCAGCCAGACCAAGATCACGCCGCGCAACAAGTGGATCTACGGCGGCGAGCTGACCGCCAACTGGCAGGCGCGCAAGGATTTGGGCGTTCTGCTCGCGGCGGCGTTCTACAAGTTCGATGGCGTGCAGGCGCAGCCGTCAGCGCCGTGCCAGCTGTTCGGCGGCAACGTCGAATGTTCCACCGACACCGACGTGCCGGCGTGGCTGCAGAAGGGCAACACGCTCTACTTCATCCGGAACATCGTTCCCGATCCACGCAATCCGAACAACTTCAGCCAGCCGCAATTTGCGGGGCTGAGCTTCAACTACGGGATCCTCGATCTTTCCGGCGACATCCGCCTGGCACTGGGCGGCAACAATTTCCTGATCGTCGGCGGCGATTACATCAAGAACCTGGATTTCCGCCGAGCGGACCTGTGCAAGACCTTCGCAAGCGTCGGGGCGGGGCTTCCGGCGACGCGGCGCGGGCCGGTCAACAACACCGACGCCGTCGGCGGCAACGCGGACGTGTGCAATGCGGCCGTCTTGAATGGCCCGCTCGGACGCTTTGTCGGCGGCGACACCGCCTGGGAGGTCCGCGCCACGTTGGGCGCTCAGCGCGTGCGCAAGGCGGGCGATTTCCAGATTTTCGCCGCTTATCGCAATGTCGAATCGGACGCGGTGCTCGACAGCTTGAACGACAGCGACTTCCACCTCGGCGGGACCAACGCCAAGGGCTACATCCTGTCGGGCCAATACGGGCTGCTCGACAATACCTCCATCCGCGCACGCTGGTTCAGCACCAACCAGATCAGCGGGCCGAAATACGCGATCG
>Ga0326763_1000043_pt1 | contig 47223 bp, 42 predicted proteins | sample NORPS_P_FD_207671 | JGI IMG/M metagenome (GOLD analysis project Ga0326763, IMG submission 207671) | Hot spring water microbial communities from Norris Geyser Basin, Yellowstone National Park, WY, United States - NOR.PS_P | ecosystem: Environmental > Aquatic > Thermal springs > Unclassified...
TCTGCGAACATAAAGTATCTGATGCCGGTCTCATGGTATGCCGGGCTTAGCGGCCCGGACGCCCGTCGCTTGCCCTTCCGCCCAGCCGCACCCCCCGGCCCGCCACTCCGGGCCGGGGGTTCCAGTTTCAAGCCCGCCAGGCGTCGCCGCTGCCAAGCGGCCGCGTCGGGCCGCCTTGCGCCATGCGCCGTGGCGGGCGCTGGGCGGTGTGCCTAGCTGGCGCTGATGGCTCCGCTGATGAGGTTTGCGGTCCGGAGGCGTGCGTCGAGGCTCGCCGGCTTGGTCAGGCGGTTGAGATCGGCGGTCAGCGCGGCGGCATGTTCGCGCGCGGCGCGGTTGGCAGCCTCGGGCGTGACCAGCGCGAAGCGGAAGGGCCTGCCCGGGGGTAGCTGGGCGAGGCGGGCGAGGTCGGGGCCGATGACGGTGGCAATCTTCGGATAGCCGCCGGTGGTCTGGTGGTCGGCGAGCAGCACCGACGCCACGCCGCTGCCGTCGACCTGCACCGAGCCGCGCGCCGCCCCTTCGGAGAGCATCGCGATCCCGGTCGGCACCAGCGGTGGCCCGGCGAGGCGCGCGCCCATCCGATCCATGCGCGGAGTGAGCGCGAACGCCTCGCTCGTCAGCGCGGCGAGCGCGTGCGGCGGAAAATGCTGGTCCTGCGGCCCCAACACCGCGCGGATCGGGCCGTCCGCCGCCTCCGGGCGCGGCAGCGGGCGGGGGTCGCCGAGCGGCGGAGCGGGCTCGGCGACGAGCAGCTCGGCTCCGGCCTCGATCCGGCCGCCGCCGAGGTTGGAGAGCGCCAGCGTCGCTGCACTCCCCGCCCAGCGCTGCGCGTCCAGCACGCCGCCGAACGCAAGATACGCCCAGTTGCCCTCGCCGCTGTCGCGCACTCTCAGCCGGTCGCCCGCGGTCAGCGCGCCAGCGATCCACGCGCCGAGGTCCACTCCGTTCAGCACCGCGCGGAAGCCGTCGCCCGTCAGCGCGAAGCCGAGCGCGCAGTCCTGAACGCTCAGCGCCAGCCCGCCGCGCGATAGCTCGATTGCCGGCGCGCCGGGCGGGGTTGCGGCGGCCGCCTGCGCGGCCGCGAAGGCCAGCGGGTCGACCGGGCCCGACCACGGCACGCCAAATCGCATCAGCCCGAAGCGTCCACGGTCCTGCACCGTCGTCAGCGGCCCCGCTGCGACGACGCGCAGCCGCGCCACGGTCATGGCGCGCGCCTCACGCAGCCGCCAGCCGGTCGAACTCGGCACGGTCGACAGCGACGAAGCGCACGCGGTCGCCGGGATCGAACGGCGATGGGCGCTGTGCAGCGAGATCGAGCAGCCGCGCGGGCGAGCGGCCGATCACCCACCAGCCGCTCGGCATGGTGAGCGTCGTCACCAGCGCCTGCGCGCCCGCGATCATCACCGCGCCGGCGGGCACGCCGCGCACCGGCTCGGGCTTGCGCGGCAGCCGAAGCGCTCGCGGCACGCCGCCCAGATAGGCGTAACCCGGAGCGAAGCCATACATGTAGACGCGGTAGTCGGCCGCGCCGTGGGCTGCGATCACCTGGCGCTCGGTCAGGCCCGCCTGCTCCGCGACCGCGGGCAGGTCGGGCGCGAACTCGGGCGCGTGGCATACGGGCACTCTGTGCTCGCGGCCGGTCAGCGGTTGTGGACGGGCCTGCGCCGCGGCGTCGAGCAGCGCGCGCTGAAGCTCGTCGGGGCGGGTCCGCAGCGGATCATAGTGGACGAGCAGCGAGGCGTAGGCGGGGACCGTCTCCACGACGCCCGGCGGCGGATCGGCGGACAGCGCGGCGTCGAGCGCCAGCACGCGCGCGAACACAGCGTCGTCGATCGCAGTGCCGAACGCCACCAGCATCGCTGCGTCCCCGGCGGGGCGGACCGCCGGGCCGGCGCTCATGCCGCGCGCGCGGCTGACGCCCCGGCTATAATGAACGGAGCGACTAGCACGCCCGCGCTCTCCAGCGCCGCGCGGACGGTGCGGGCCATCGCCACCGCGTGCGGGCTGTCGCCGTGAACACAGACCGAATCGGCGCCGAGCGCGACCGAGCCGCCGTCAATGGTTGCCATGCGGCCGGTTTCCACGAAGCGCAGCAGCCGGGCAGCGGCGGCCGCGGGGTCGTCGATCAGCGCACCCGGCTCGCCGCGCGGCACGAGATTGCCCGCGGCCGTATAGCCGCGGTCGGCGAAAATCTCGCGGTAGACGGGCAACGCCGCCGCGCGCGCCGCGTGCTCCAGTTCGGTGCCGGAGATCGCGAGCACCGCCAGCCCGCCGATCGCGCGCACCGCGCGGACGATCGCATCGGCGACACGACGGTCCTCGCTCGCAACGTTGGCGAGCGCGCCGTGCGGCTTCACATAGCCGACGCGCGCCCCCGCGAGCGCAGCGACCGCGATCAGCGCTCCGGTCTGCGCGGCAACGAAGCGCTCGATCTCGGCGGGCTGGCAGGGCAGGCGGCGGCGGCCGAAGCCCTCTCGGTCGGGGTAGCTGGGGTGCGCGCCCACCGCGATGCCGCGCTCGGCGGCGAGCCGCAGCGTGCGGAACATCGTCTCGGGGTCGCTCGCATGGCCGCCGCAGGCGAGGTTGGCCGAGGTGACGATCCCCAGCATCGCCGCGTCGTCGCCCATCGACCACGGACCATAGCCCTCGCCCAGGTCGGCGTTGAGGTCGATCCGGCTCAGGCGGCGGCTTCCAGTTCGGGGGCGGGGCTGGGCGCCAGCACGCGCGCGCGCTCGATGCGGCGCCCGTCGGCTGCGGTCACCTCGAAGCGCCAGCCGCCGACTGCCTCGATCGTCTCGCCGGGCTCGGGAACGCGGCCCGCGAGCGCGAAGATGAGGCCGCCGAGCGTGTCCACGTCCTCGGGGCAGAGCGCATTGAGGTCGTGGCCCGTCACCTCGGCGAGCGCGCTGAGGTCGGCGCGCGCATCGGCCTCCCACCCGCCCTCGGGCAGCGGCGTGATGACGGGCGCCTCGGCATCGTCATGCTCGTCCTCGATGTCGCCGACGATCTGTTCGACCAGATCCTCGATCGTCAGCAGCCCGTCGACTCCGCCGAACTCGTCGATCAGGATCGCCATGTGCGTGCGGTCGCGGCGCATCCGGGCGAGCAGATCGAGCACGCGCATCGACGGCGGCACGAACAGCACCGGGCGCATCAGGCTTTCGGGCGGGCACGCCTCGCCCGCGGCCATGCAGGCGTAGATGTCCTTGACGTGGATCATGCCCTCGATCTGGTCGAGGCTGCCGCGGAACACCGGCATGCGGCTGTGCCCTGCCTCGGCGAAGGCGCGGACTAGATCGTCGAAACCGTGCGCCAGATCGAAGGCGATCATGTCGGTGCGCGGCACCGCCGCGTCGGCGACCCGGCGCTCGCTCAAGTCCAGCAGGTTCGAAAGCATCAGCCGCTCGGTCACGCTGAGATCGCCGGGGTGCGGCGTGGCGGCTGCGTGCGTCTCGATCGCGTCGGCGATCTCCTCGCGCAGCGTCGGCTCGTGGCCGCGGCCGAGGATCAGGCTTTTGAGCCCGGTCCAGAAACCGGGCTCGGTACTAGGGTAGGGGTCGCTCATCAGCCTCTTCGTCGTCGGCGTACGGATCGGGCAACCCAATCCGCGCCATCGCCTCCCGTTCCAGGCGCTCCATTTCGGCCGCGTCCGCGTCGTCGCCGTGGGTGCAGCCGATCAGGTGCAGGACTCCGTGGACTATGAGGCGCTGGACGTGGGATTCAAGTGGCACGCCGCGCTTGCGCGCCGCCGTCGCCGCCGTTTCCAGCGCGATCGCGATGTCGCCGCCCGGGGGAGCATAGGGCCCTGCGGGAAACGACAGGATGTCGGTCGGCTGATCCTTGCCCCGAAATTCGCGGTTGAGCCGGTGCAGTTCGGCGTCGTCGGTCAGGCGGATGGCGATCTCGGGCGCAGCGGCGGGCGGGCGCAGCGCGAGCACCGAGCCGACCGCGGCACGAGCGATCGCTTGCCAATCCGCAGCGGGCCAGGGAGCGAGCGTCTCGATGTCAATGTCCATGGGGGCGGGCAGGTGTCCTCGTCTCAGGGCCGGGCTGGATGCGTCAGACTAGGGCCGGTATGCGCAGTTTGGCTAGCCCGCGTTCGGCTGGTCGATGAAGCACGCGCAAGCGCTCAAGCGGGATCGGTCGCGCTGAGCCAAGCTTGCGAGGGGGGCGCTGCAGCACAGGACGGCCCCTCGTAAGCCTCGACGATCCGCCCCACGAGCTGGTGGCGAACCACGTCGGCTGCGCGGAAGGTGACGACGCCAACGCCCTCGACTCCGTCTAGCCGCTCGACCGCGTCGCCCAAACCGCTGCGCACGCCGGGGCCGAGATCGGTCTGATTGGGGTCGCCGCAGACGACCATGCGGCTGCGCATGCCGAAGCGCGTCAGGAACATCTTCATCTGCGCGACGGTGCAGTTCTGGCCCTCGTCCAGGATGATGAACGCATCTGCGAGCGTCCGCCCGCGCATGAACGCCAGCGGTGCGATCTCGATCTCGCCGCTCGTGATGCGCCGCTCCACCTGCTCGGCGGGAAGCATGTCGTAGAGCGCATCGTATAAGGGCCGCAGATAGGGATCGACCTTCTCCTTCATGTCGCCGGGAAGGAAACCCAGCTTCTCGCCCGCCTCGATCGCCGGGCGCGACAGGATCAGGCGGTCGACCGAGCCTGCGATGAGCTGCTGCACCGCCTGCGCGACGGCGAGGTAGGTCTTGCCCGTGCCCGCGGGCCCCAGCGCGAAAATCAGGTCGTTGGAGCGCAGCACCTCCATATAGCGCAGCTGCGTCGGGCTGCGCGGAGCGATGGTCTTCTTGCGCGTGCGGATCACGATCGGGCCGCCGGTGTCCTCGGCGCGGACGATGCCCTCCAGCGAGGGTTCGGAACTCAGCATCACGGCTCCCTCAACGTCCCCCGGATCGATCGTAGCGCCGCGCTTCAGCCGCTCGTGCAGCCCAGCCAGCACGTCGCGCGCGCGCGCCGCGGCAACCGCTTCGCCCTCGATCGACACCCGGTCGCCGCGCGCCGAGATGAACACGCCCAGCGCGTTCTCCAGCGCGATCAGGTTCTGATCGAACTGGCCGAACAGCGCACCCAGCAGCTCGGGGCGGTCGAAGATCGCTTCGAACCGCACACGGTCGGGCGGTTCGGAACCTCCGCGGGTGGGCTTGCGGGCCAAGCAGGGACTATGCGGCGGGTTCGATCATGCAGCGGCCGCAAGTCTGGCGCGGCGGCGCGTCGGGCGCAAGCGGGAACAGCAGCGCCGCTTGCCCGAAGGCGGCCATTTGACCGCCGGCGCCCGCGGCTGCAAGGGCAAGGTCGCACGAAGCCCCGCCGGAGAGACCCACCCGCATGCGCGCATTGACTGGACTGACCGCCCTTCTCGCCGCCGCCGCGGCGCCCGCGCTGGCGCAGGTGCCGGAAGGCGAGCTGCCCGATACCGCCAAGCCCACCGCCTACCGGATCGACCTGACCGTCGATCCCGCCAAGGAACGGTTCAGCGGCGAGACGGTGATCGACGTCGTGCTGAAGCGCCCGGTCTCGAAGCTATACATCCACGGCCGCGACCTCGTGGTCAGCAAGGCCAGCGCGACCGCGGGCAGCGTAACCACGGGCGCCACCTTCAAGCAGGTGGCCGACAGCGGTGTCGCCGAGCTGACCTTTGCCAAGCCGCTGCCCGCGGGCAAGGCGGTGCTGCGCTTCACGCACGACGCGCCGTTCCGCACGGCTGCCGAGGGGCTGCACCACGTGCAGGTGAACGACCGGTGGTACGCGTGGAGCCAGCTCGAAGCTGTCGAGGCGCGGCGCGTGTTTCCCGGCTTCGACGAACCCGGCCACAAGGTGCCGATGACCGTTTCGATCACCGCGCCCGCTGGGCTGAAGGCGTTTTCGAACGCGCCCGAGGTCAGCGCGACGCCGGTGGCCGCCGGCATGGTCAAGCACCAGTTCAAGCCGACACAGCCGCTGCCCGTCTATCTGCTGGCCTTCGCGGTTGGCGATTTCGATGTCGCGGGAACGACGATTCCCGCCAACAGCGTCCGCAAGCGCCCGCTCGATTTCCGGATCATCGCGACGAAGGGCCAGCGTCCGCGCATGAGCTACGCACTGACGCACGCTCCCGAACTGCTGGCTCGGTTGGAGCAGTATTTCGGCATCGAGTATCCGTGGGACAAGCTCGACTACATCGCCTCGCCGATCGAGGGCGGAGCGATGGAGAATGCGGGCGCGATCGTGTTCGACGACAGCCTGATCCTGCTCGATGACGACGCCCCGCCCAGCCAGATCAAAGGTTTTGCGGTCGTGGCCGCGCACGAGATGGCGCACCAGTGGTTCGGCGACCTTGTGACGCCGCGGTGGTGGGACGACATCTGGCTGAACGAGAGTTTCGCCGAGTGGATGGGATCGAAGACCGCCCATGAATGGCGGCCCGACCTTGGCATCGAGATCGACGAAATCGCGGGCGGGCTGAACGCGATGGACGTCGACAGCCGCCCCGCCAACCGCCCGATCCGCCAGCACATCACCAAGACCGAGGACATCAGCGCCACCTTCGACGAGATCACCTACCAGAAGGGCGGCCAGGTCATCCGCATGTTCGAGCGGTTCGCCGGGCCCGAGCGGTTCCGTCGCGGCGTGCAGCTGCACCTCACGCGCAACCGCTTCGGCAATGCGACCGCCGACCAGTTTTTCCGCAATATCGGCGAGGGTTCGGGCGATGCGCGCATCGCTCCCGCCTGGCAGACATTCGTCAACCAGGTCGGCGTGCCGCTGATCAGCTTCACGGGCGGCGCGGGCAGCGGCTTCACGCTGGCGCAGCAGCGCTACGTGCCGATCGGCGTCGAGCTTGAACCGAAGCAGTGGCAGGTGCCGGTCTGCGCGCGTTCGGGCGAAGGCTCGGCGTGCGTCCTCTTGACCGAGCCCGCGGGCGGACGGCTGCAGGTGACGGGCACCGCTCCGTGGGTTGCGGGGAATGCCGACGGCGCGGGCTATTATCGCTTCGACCTGCCCGCCGCCGCCTGGCAGCAGCTGATCGCGGCGGGACCGCGCCTGCCGGCGCCCGAGGCGCTGAGCGCGACCGACAGCATCTGGGCGGGCTACAGCGCGGGCCGCGGCGACTTCGCACGCGTGCTGGCGGCGGCCGAGAGCTTCGCTGGCCACCCGCAGCGCGTGCCGGCGGTCGATCTGCCCGGCAACATCGCCGATCTTGACGGCGGCGTGCTGAGCGAGGCGGACCGCCCCGCGCTCGCGGTTCTGATGAAGCGCTGGTTCGGGGCGCGGCTGGCCGAGCTGGGCCTCAACCCCGCGCGCGGCGCCTATGCCGCCGAGCCGCAGGAGCGCGCGCAGCTGCGCCAGACGATCGCCGGCTATCTGGCGCTTGACGGCCGCGATGCAGCGACGCGGGCGACGCTGATCCGTGCCGCGCAGGCCTATCTGGGCGGCGACGATGCCGCGCTCGATCCGGCTTACCGCGTGCTGGCGCTGCGGCTGGCGGCGCGCGACGGCGACAAGGCGCTGCGCGACCGCATGTTCGAGCGGCTGGCGACGACCGACGATCCGCTGCTGAAGCGCCAGCTGGCGGGCGCGCTCGGCCGATCGGGCACGCCCGAGATCGCGCGCGAGACGCTGGCGCGCCTCGGAGACGAGCGGATCAACAACCGCGAATGGCAGACTTTGTTGCTCGGCATGGCGGGCGATCGGTCGACCCGCATGCTGATGCTCGATTGGATCGACGCAAACTTTCCCGCCTTCAAGAAACGCACCGGCGGCTTGCTGGGCAGCACGCTCGGAGTGGGCGCAGCGTTCTGCGATGCGGCCGAACTCAAGCGCTTCGAAGCGGTCTTCCGCCCGCGGCTCGCCGAGATGAACGCCTCGCCGCTCGATCTTGAGCGCCCGCTCGCCAGCGCGCGCCAGTGCATCGCGTTCAACGAGGCCAAAGGCGCCGAAATCCGCGCGGCACTGAAGGCAGCCGCGGGAAGCTGAGGCAGGCGGGCCGCGCGGCCCGCCTCACCGGCTCAGCCGAAGCCGGTCTCGATCGGCGTCGGCATCGCTCACCGATGCTCTGCGGATATCGAGGATCTCGGGATGCCCCGGCACATGCGCGCTGACCCGATGCGCTTCGAGCGGACCGAGCACCGCTCCGCCCAGCTTGACGGCGATGCCCGCCGACCGCGCTGATCAATCGGCTTCCTCGGTCCCCGGGTGCGCACGCTCCAGCATCAGCTGAAGCCTGCGTGCCCGCGCCGCTCCTAGCCGCGCCCGGCGCCCGGTTCGGGTGAAAAGAACTTGTCGAACTTGTCCGCGACGCCCTTATACTCGTCCGCGTCGGCGGGCTGCGGTTTCTTGACCGTCAGGTTGGGCCACTGCGTCGAAAAGGTGGCATTGAGCTCAAGCCATTTCTCAAGGCCGGGCTCGGTATCGGGCAGGATCGCTTCCGCCGGGCACTCCGGCTCGCAGACGCCGCAGTCGATGCACTCGTTGGGATTGATCACGAGCATATTCTCGCCCTCGTAGAAGCAGTCCACGGGACAGACTTCGACGCAGTCCATGTATTTGCAGCGGATGCAGTTCTCGGTGACGACGTAGGTCATAGGCGGCGGCGGTTACGCCGGGGCTGCGCCCTCCGTCAACGGCGCGAGGTCCGTGTAGAGTTGACGCGCTTCCGGATAGGGCCCGCGCCGCTCACCCAGCGCCTCGACGCGGATCACGCGCACCTGCCGACCCTGCGCGAAGGCGAGCACCTGGCCCGGCCGCACCTGAACGCTGGGCTTTTCGACCACCCTCCCGTCGAGCCGCACCCGGCTCGTTTCGAGGAGGTCCGCTGCGGCGGTCCGCGATTTTGCGAGACGCGCAAACCACAGCCATTTGTCGAGGCGCAGGCCGGTCGGGTGGATCAAGCAGGCAGTCTCCCTTCCCTAAGGACGTTGAACGGCGAATGGCGGTTGGGGCGTGGCGGTGGCGGCGCCTGGCGCGGCACGCCCTGCCCGCGCCACGCAAAACCCGGTTTGCCCTCGGCGAGCGCCTGCTCGCGGTAGCCGAGCGCGCGCATCAGCCGGCTGAAGCCCTCTCGGCTGGCTCCGACCGACTGCACCCAGCGGTCGTCGGGCGCGAAGGCGGCCTGCCCCTCGCGGGCGCCGTGCATCGCGCGCGCGAGGCGTTCGACCATGTCGACGCGCACCGCCTGCGGGCCGATCGGCCAGTAGCCCGCCACCTCGTAGAAACCCGGGGGAGCGGCTGGGTCGATCTCCAGCGCGACACGGCCGGGCGGCGGCGGCGCGGGGCAGTCGCCCGTTTCGCGGTGCGCGGCCCACAGCGCGAGCCGAAGGCGCGTGGGGGCAGGGCGCAGCAGCGCCGGGGCGAAGATGTGCGTGGCGCCGACACGCACGCCCGCGGCCGAAAGCTTGGCGCGATCGGGCTTGGACAGCGCAGCGGTCAGCGGCGCGACTCGCTCGCGAGGGATGCAGCCAAGTCCTGCGACGAGTTGATGGACGAGGCCGCGCGCCGCGGGCGACACGCCCGCCGGGGCGCGCCCGTCGCCCGCCAGCTGCGCAAGTTCGACGAGCGGCCCGAGCAGCCGCGCATTCTCGGCAGCGATCCAGCGCTCGATGCGCTCGGCGACCGCGGCGCGCAGTTCGGGCGCCGCGCCCTCCAGTCCGCGATCGAGCAGCAGCTTCGGCCGCAGCGGGTCGCGCCCCGGCCCCAGCTTGGCGATCTTGGCGCCGCGCCAGAACACGCGCGGCGGCACGCGGCCGCTGAACTCCAGCGTGAAGGCAGCGTCGCTGTCGGCGGCGGCAGCCTTCGCGCGCCGCGCGATCTCGGCTCCCAGCCGCCGCTCCGCCGCCGCAAGCAGCAGCCGCGTCTCGCCGGCCTTGGCGCTGGGATCGGGGATGAATCGGAAGCCTTGCAGCACCCCGATCGACTCGCCCTCGACAAGCACGGCGCCGTCGTCATCGACGCGGATCGTGAGGTCGCCGGCGCGGGCCTTGAGGTCGCGCAACAGCACGGCGGTGCGACGATCGACGAAGCGCTGCGTCAGCCCCTTGTGCAGCGCGTCGGAGAGCCTGTCCTCAACCGAGCGCGTCCGCTTGGCCCAATGCTCTGGGTCGGCGAGCCAATCGGAGCGATGGGCGATATACGTCCAGGTGCGCGCGGCGGCGATGCGATCCGAAAGCTGGCCGATGTCGCCCGCGACATTTTCGATGCGCGCGACTTCGGCTGCGATCCAATCGGTCGGCAGATGGCCCGCGCCTTCGCTGAGGTGGCGGAATACGCGGCCGACCAGCCGCGTGTGCTCGTCAACGCCCGTCTTGCGGAAATCGGGCAGACCGCAGGCAGCCCACAGCCGCTGCAGCATGGCCGGGCTGCGCGCCCGGTCCTTGACCCAGTCCTCCGCGCCCAGGCGCTTCAGCACCGCGAAGTCGATCGCGTCCTCGGCGCGCGTCAGCCCCTCGACCGTCGGCCGTGCGTCAAGCGAAGCGATGAGACCGCCAAGGCTCGCGTAGTTCAGCGCGGCGTTGCGCCAGACGAGGTTCTGCAGCGGCGGGAAGATGTGGTTCTCGATCGCGTCCACTTCGGCGGCCTCGAACGCATGGGCGCCCTCCTCGCCCAGCTGCACGTGGCCGAAGGTGCCGTCACGCTGGTGCCGCCCCGCGCGCCCGGCGATCTGCGCCATCTCGGGAATGCTGAGGCGCCGCCGCCGGCGGCCGTCAAACTTGCTCAGCGACGCGAACGCCACGTGGCCGATATCGAGGTTGAGGCCCATGCCGATCGCATCGGTCGCGACGAGATAATCGACCTCGCCCGACTGGTAGAGCGCCACCTGCGCGTTCCGCGTGCGCGGGGACAGCGCCCCCATGACGACGGCTGCGCCGCCCTTGTGCCGCCGCAGCATCTCGGCGAGCGCGTAGACCTCGTCGGCCGAAAAGGCGATCACCGCCGAGCGCTTGGGCAGGCGGCTGAGCTTCTTCGGCTCGGCGTGGGCTAGCGTCGAGAAGCGCGGGCGCCCGACGATCTCCGCTTTGGGCAGCAGCCGCCGGATCAGCGGCGCCAGCATCGCCGAGCCGAGGATCATCGTCTCGGCATAGCCGCGCCGGTGCAGCAGCCGGTCGGTAAACACGTGGCCGCGTTCGGTGTCGGCGCCCAGCTGCGCCTCATCGAGCGCGACGAATGCCACCTCGCGGTCCTGCGGCATCGATTCGGCGGTGCAGATGAAATAGCGCGTATTGGGCGGCAGGATCTTCTCCTCCCCGGTGATCAGCGCGACCTGAGCGGCGCCCTTCAGCCCGACGACGCGGTCATAGACCTCGCGCGCCAGCAGCCGCAGCGGGAAGCCCATCATGCCAGAGGCGTGGCCGCACATCCGCTCGATCGCAAGATGCGTCTTGCCGGTGTTGGTCGGTCCCAACACCGCCGTGAGCGTCGAGGAGGTGACGGCGCTCATAAGCCGACCGCGACCGTGCTGGCGCGGTGGCGCAATGGCAAGGCTGCCTGAAACTCGATCACCGCAAACATGTGGAGAAGCCGTAGGCTGAGAAAAGGGCCCTTTCGCTTCGTCGCATCCAGGATTCCGTTCGGCGAAACCGCAGCCTGCGACCGTTGCGCGCGCGTCGCCGCGCGGGCGAGGGTCAGGGTTCCGGAAGGGTGAGGGCTGGGGACGTTGAGCGAATTGGCGTTGCGCCGCTCCGCGGAGGTGGTGGCCTTCCCCGGCGGCACCCAGGCCCGCGGCGGCCTCGCGGTCGATCTCTGTTCGGCTCACGGCTCGGCGCGCTGGTTGCGCGGGCTGCTGACGCTCGCAGCGCTGATCTCGGCGGCGATCATCGCGGGCGCGCGGATCACGCCCGTCGACGCGCCCGCCGCTCCGCCGCTGGCGCCCGAGGCGCTGATGGATCTGGAGACCGATCCGCTCGCGCTCGGAGCGGTCGGCCGTGGCGAGGCGGTGGCGCCCGCGAAGTCGGTGCTTCGCCTCGCCGAGCCGCCCGAGCGGCCGCGCATCCAGCTGGTGGCGCGCGTCGCGCGCGAGGGCGGGTTTGCCGCTGCGCTGGCGAGGGCGGGAGTCGGCGCCGAGGACGCGCGCGCGGCCGTCAGCCTCGCCGGAGGTGCAGCCGATCTCGACTCGCTGAAGGCCGGGCTGCCGATCGACCTGACGCTTGGCCGCCGCGAGACCAAGTCGGTGCCGCGCCCGCTGGAGAAGCTCGCCTTCCGCGCGGCGTTCGATCTGAAGCTGGAACTGTCGCGCGCAGCCGACGGCTCGCTTGCGCTCACTCGCATCCCGATCGCGATCGACCGCACGCCGCTGCGCATCGAAGGCCGTGTCGGCCGCGACTTCTGGGATTCGGCCGAGGCGCTGGGGATGCCCGAGCCAATCGCCGACCAGATCGCGCGCCTGCTTGCCTACCGCATCGATTTCGAGCGCGACGTGCGCGGATCGGACCGCTTCGTCGCGGTGATCGAACATGCGCGCGCCGAGACGGGCGAGACGGTTACCGGCAAGCTGCTCTACGCCAAGCTGGAGCGCAGCCGCGCCGACGATATCGAGATGCTGCCGTGGAGCTTCGGCGGGCGCGAGGCGTGGTTCCTCAGCGACGGGTCCTCGGTCAAGAAGGGGCTGATGGGCACGCCGGTCGCGGGCGCGCGGCTGACATCGGGCTTCGGCCTTCGGATGCACCCCATTCTCGGCTATTCGCGCTTTCACCAGGGAGTCGATTTCGGCGCACCATCGGGCGCCCCGATCCTCGCCGCCGCGAGCGGGCGGGTGAGCTTCGCCGGCTGGCACGGCGGCCACGGCAATTACGTGAAGATCGAGCATGGTCGCGGCTTTGCGACCGCCTACGGTCATATGAGCCGCATCGTCGCCAAGCCCGGCCAGATGGTGCAGCAGGGCCAGCTGATCGGCATGGTCGGGTCCACCGGCCTTTCCACCGGGCCGCATCTTCATTTCGAGGCTTGGCAGGGCGGCGCTCCGGTCAACCCGCGCTCCGCGAAGTTCGTCAGCGGCCCGCAGCTGGGCGGGCCCGCCCTGCAACGTTTCCGCGCGACTCTCGACCGGATGCGCAGCGCCGGGCGTGCTCCGGCGCGCGTCGCAGCGGCGAGAACCGGCGGAGCTGCCGGGGCTGCCGGGGCTGCCGGGGCTTAGCCGCCCGGTTTTGTCCGGACATCCCCGGTCCTCTCGGCTCCATGTTGCAGTGCGGCAACAGCGGCCGAACATGTGAGCGGTGCCAGCCGCGGTGACGTAAAACTGTAACACCGGCTCGGCTAATGGCGGCCGCGTTCACACCTGAAAGGCCTGCCCGATGCGTTCGATCCGTCCGGTAGCAGCATTTGCTCTGCTGCTCGCCACTACGACTGCCGTCTACGCGCAGGAGACGACCTCGTCGGTTCGCGGTGAAGTGACCGACGCAAGCGGCAACGCGGTCGCGGGCGCGGCGGTGACGATACGCCACGAACCGTCGGGCACCACGACGCGCACGACGACCGACGCTTCGGGGCAATATGTCGCCTCCGGCCTGCGCATCGGCGGCCCGTTCACCATCACGGTCGCGGCACCGAACTACGAAGCGACCGCCATCGACAACGTGCAGCTTCAGGCCGGCCTGGTGACGCGCATTCCCGTGACGCTGAACACGGCCGCGATCGTCGTTACCGGTCGGCGTGGTCCGGCTCCCACCTACACGCTGAGCCAGGGCCCGGTCACAGCGCTCGATGCCGAGCAGATCAAAAGCGTCGCGTCGGTCAACCGCGACATCCGCGACATCGTCCGTCGCAGCCCGTTCGCGCAGGTGGATCTGACAAATGGCCGCGCGATCGAGATTGCCGGCCAAAATCTCCGCACCAACCGTTTCGCGGTGGACGGCGTGCGCTTTTCGGACAATTTCGGCCTGAACGCGGGCGGCCTGCCCACCACGCGCGGTCCGGTGCCGCTCGACGCGATCGAGCAGCTGCAGGTCAAGGTCGCGCCCTTCGATATCGCCGAGGGTGACTTCACCGGCGGCTCGGTCAATGTCGTGCTCCGCTCGGGCGGCAACAAATTCACGGGCTCGGGTTTCTACACCTACAGCGGCGACAGCCTCGCCGGCGACACCACGGGCAAGGGGCCGACCCGCCAGAAGATCCGCCAGGATTTCGATTCGGACAACTTCGGCGGCTTCATCAGCGGCCCCATCTTCAAGGACAAGCTGTTCTTCAGCTTCTCGTATGAGAAACTGAAGGAAGGTAGGCCGGTTCAGCAGGGCCTCGCCGGCTTTCCGGTGCCCACGCCAGGCCTGACGCAGGCGACCGTCGACCAGGTGAGCGCCATCGCCCAGTCGCGCTACGGCTACGACACGCTCGGCATCATTGGGACGACGCAGGAGACCGACGAAAAAGCCACCGCGAAGATCGACTGGAACGTCAGCGACAAGCAGCGCCTGATCTTCACCTACATCTACAATGACGGCGTCAACCAGTTCAACGGCGTCACGCAGAATGCCACTGTGGCCAACCCGCTTCTCAGCCTGCGGTCGAACTTCTATTCGCAGCGTCAGACGATCAACTCGGGCATCCTGCAGCTGAACTCGCAATGGTCCGACAAGCTGTCGACCGAAACCCGCATCTCATACCGCAATTTCGATCAGAGCGTACCGTCGCTGGGCGCTCCCGGGCCGCAGTTCAATGTCTGCACCGACCCGGTCAACCCACCCAATTCGGGTGTCACCGCCGGAAACGCCGGCACCGGACTGCAGAACTGCTTGCAGGGCGGCAACGTCAACGTGCCGATCGGATCGACGACGCTGGTGTTCGGGCCGGACATCTCTCGCCAGGCGAACCTGCTGAACGTCGAAACCTGGCAGGGCGACGTGACCGCGCGCTACCAGGCTGGCGACCACCTGCTGAAGACGGTGTTCATCTGGCAGCACCAGGACGTCTACAACCTGTTCGTGCAGCGTTTCACCGGTGACTATTATTTCGATAGCATCGCTGACTTCTCGGCGGGCAACGCCAACCGCCTGCGTCTGGCGCAGCCGATCGGCGGCCGCGATCCCGCGGCGCGATACAACTATAACCAGTTCACGTTCGCGCTGCAGGATAGCTGGGACATCACCAATAATCTGAATGTCACCGCCGGCCTGCGCTATGACTTTTTCGTGTCGGGCAGCCGTCCGATCCTCAATTCCGATTTTGTCGGACGTTACGGTTTCACCAACCAGGAAACCTATGACGGCCGCGACGTGCTGCAGCCGCGCTTCGGCGTAACCTGGAAGCCCGACCGGCGCACGGTCGTTCGCGGCGGCGGCGGCCTGTTCGCCGGTGGTTCGGCCGACGTGTTCCTGTCCAACAGCTTTTCGAACACCGGGATCGCGTTCAATTCGATCGACATTCAGCGGACCACCACGGGCTTCACCGTCCCCGGCTTGAGCGGGGCCGCGGCAACCGCGATCGGCCAGGCGGCGCTCAACAACGTCCGCCTAGGCGTCTTCGATCCGACGGTCCTCAACTACCTGCAGACCAACACCGGCGCGCTGTCGACCGCGACGGTCAACGCTCTCAGCCCCAACTATGAAATTCCTTCGCAATGGAAGGTCAGCCTTTCGGTCGATCGGCGGCAGAACCTGGGGTTCCTGGGCGACAACTGGAATTTCGGCGCCGATATCCTGTATTCCGAAGTGAACCACGCCAACGACTATACCGATCTTCGTTCGATCCAGTGTGCGACGCCGTTGCCCGATGGCCGTCCGCGCTATGTTGCGTTCGGCGGCAACACCACCACCTGCAGCGGCGGCCTTCCCGGCACCAACCAGGATCTGCTGCTGCGTTCCAGCAACAAGGGCCGCGGCTACGTTCTCGTCGCGCGGTTCGACAAGGCTTGGGGCTTCGGCTTGAACGTCGGCGCCAGCTACACCTACCAGAATGTGAAGGATGTCGGCTCGGTCACCTCGTCCACCGCGGGTTCCAACTATGGCCTGACGGTGATGGTCGATCCGAACCGGGCTGCCTACGGCCGCTCCAATTACGAAACGACCAACGCCATCAAGTTCAACGTTGGATATTCCCACGCCTTCTTCGGCGACTACAAGACGCGCTTCCAGATGTTCGGCGAATGGCGGAATGGCCGTCCGTTCAGCTACACGATGAACGATCCTGGTGCGGGCCGCAGCCCCGTTTTCGGCACGCTGGGTGCTACCAGCCGCTATCTTCTCTACGTGCCGAACGTGTCCAGCATCACGGCTGACCCGCTGGTCACCTATGCCAACAACTTCGCTTTTGCAGCATTCCAGCAATTCGTTCAGCAAAACAACCTGCCGCAGGGTCGCATCGTCGGCAAGAATACGGGCACGTCGCCCGATTTCTTCAAGATCGATCTTCACGCCGATCAGGAAATCCCGCTGCCGAAATTCGCCGGCTACCGGCCGCGCGTCCGCGTCTTTGCGGACCTGGAGAACTTCCTCAACCTCCTGAACCCGGCGTGGGGCCAGCTGCGGCAGGTGCCGTTCACCGCCGGCTATGTCGCGCCGCTCGTCAACGTGTCGTGTGTGGCTCAGGGCGCCAACAGCTGCGCCCAGTATCAATATTCGAACTTCTCGCCGCCGAACGTGCAGACCTTCGGCCGCCAGTCGCTCTGGTCGATGCGGATCGGCGCGCGGTTCGAATTCTAGGCTTTGCGTCGCACGCAGGCGCCGATCAGGGGGGCTTCGGAGCGATTCGGAGCCCCCCTTTCTCACGCCAATGTGACGCCGGCGGAGCCCGTCAGGCCCGGCCTGCCGCGCTCAGCGCTCGCGCTTCAACGTGCCCACGAAGCGGTCGAACAGGTAGCGGCTGTCCTCGGGGCCGGGGCTCGCCTCGGGATGATATTGCACGCTGAACGCGGGCACGGGCCGGTCCTTAAGCTCCAGCCCGGCGAGGCTGCCGTCGAACAGGCTGACATGCGTTGCGTTGACGCCAGCGGGCAAGCTGTCGGCCTCCACCGCGAAACCGTGATTCTGGCTGGTGATCTCCACCGCGCCGTCCCCCAGCCGCTTCACCGGATGGTTCGCGCCGCGGTGGCCCTGGTGCATCTTGGTGGTGCGCGCCCCCACCGCCAGCCCCAGCAGCTGATGGCCGAGGCAGATGCCGAACAGCGGCTTCATCGTCGCCAGCAGGTCGCGGATCACCGGCACCGCATACTCGCCCGTCGCGTCCGGGTCGCCGGGGCCGTTCGATAGGAACACGCCATCGGGCTCCAGCGCCAGCACCTCCTGCGCGGTCGCGGTCGCTGGCACCACGGTCACGCGCGCCCCCGCCTCGACCAGGCGGCGCAGGATGTTGCGCTTCAGCCCGTAGTCGATGGCCACCACGTGCGGCGCATCCTCGGCCGCCTTGTCGCGCGCATAGCCGCGGCCAAGCGTCCAGCCGCCGTCGCGCCAGCGATAGGTCTGGCGCGTGGAGACCTCCTTGGCCAGGTCCATCCCCTCCAGCCCCGGCCAGGCGCGCGCCTGCGCGCTCAGCGCCTCGACATCGAACATCCCGTCACGCGCATGGGCGATGACCGCGTTCGGCGCGCCGTGCAGCCGGATGCGCCGCGTCAGCGCGCGCGTATCCAGCCCTGCGATGCCAATCCTGCCCCACGCAGCCATCCAGTCGTCGAAGCTGCGCTCGGCACGCCAGCTGCTCGGCGCGGTCGGATCCTCGCGCACCACGCAGCCGATCGCGTGCGGGTTGGTCGCCTCGACATCCTCGGCATTCGCACCGACATTGCCGATATGCGGGAAGGTGAAGGTGACGATCTGGGCCGCATAGGACGGATCGGTCATCACCTCCTGATAGCCGGTCATCGCGGTGTTGAAGCACAGCTCTCCCACGCCAACGCCCTCGGCGCCGAAGCCGCGCCCCCACAGAACCGAACCATCGGCCAGAACGAGAACGGCGGTGGCTCCATCGGGTGCGTGCGTCGGCATGGGCGTGCTATGGGGCGGGATTGCCGATTCGGAAACCCTTGCGTGATTCGCGATCAGATCAAGACTGCCACGACCGAAGCGATGAAGGCTCGCGACAGCGCGCGCGTGGCAGCGCTGCGCCTGATCGGCGCGGCGATCAAGAATGCCGACATCAACGCGCGCACCGGCCCGGCCGCGGCGGACGACGACGCGCTGGTGACCGACGTGCTGCGCAAGATGGCCAAGCAGCGCCGCGAATCGATCGAGATGTTCGACGCCGGCGGCCGCGCCGAACTGGCGGCGGCAGAGCGTGCCGAGCTGGCCGTCATCGAAAGCTTCCTGCCCGTGCAGATGGACGCGGCTGCGGCCGAGGCGGCGGTGCGGGCGCTCGCGGCCGAGATCGGCGCGGACGGGCCGAAAGACATGGGCCGCCTGATGGGCGCGATCAAAGCCAGGCTGGGCCAGAGCATCGACATGGGCGCAGCGAGCGCGCTGGCGAAGACCGTCCTCGCCGGGTGAGCCTTTCCCCCGCCTTCCTCGACGAGCTGCGCGCGCGGACCGATCTGCCGACGTTCGTCGGGCGCGCGGTCAAGCTGACGCGCGCGGGGCGCGACTGGCGGGGCTGCTGCCCGTTTCACAACGAGAAGTCGCCCAGTTTCTACGTCTATGCCGACCATTATCACTGTTTCGGCTGCGGTGCGCACGGCGATGCGATCCGCTGGCTGACCGAGAAGCAGGGCCTCAGCTTCCTCGATGCGGTGAAGGAGCTTGCGGCCGCCGCTGGGCTGGAGGTGCCCGCGCCGACGCCGCAGGCGCGCGCGAAGGCCGAGCGCGCGGCGACGCTGTACGATGTCACCGCCGGGGCGCAGCGCTGGTTCGAAGCGCAGCTGTGGGGCGACCGGGGGGGCGCGGCGCGCGCCTATCTGGAGCGGCGCGGCGTGACGGTGGAAACGGCGCGCGCGTTCGGGCTCGGCTTCGCGCCCGATGACCGCACCGCGCTGAAGCGCGCGCTGGCGAAACACCCCGAGCCGCTGCTGGTCGAAGCCGGGCTGCTGATCCAGCCCGAGGGCGAGGAGCTCAGCTTCGATCGGTTCCGCGGCCGCCTGATCTTCCCGATCCGCGACGCGCGCGGGCGGCCCGTCGGGTTCGGCGGCCGCGCGCTGGGCGAGGTGAAGCCCAAATATCTGAACAGCCCCGACACCCCGCTGTTCGATAAAGGCCGCCTCCTCTTCAACCTCGACCAAGCCGCAGCCCCAGCCCGCGAACGCGCCCGGCTGGTGCTGGTCGAGGGCTATATGGACGTGATCGCGCTGGCGCAGGCGGGGATTGCCGAGGCGGTCGCGCCGCTGGGCACTGCGCTCACCGAACACCAGCTTGCTCTCGCCTGGCGGCTGGTGCCGGAGCCGGTGCTCTGCTTCGATGGCGACGCAGCGGGGCTGAAGGCCGCCGAGAAGGCGGCGCGCCGCGCACTGCCCGGGCTGGCTCCGGGCCGATCGGTGCGAATTGCGACGCTCCCCGCGGGACAGGATCCCGATGATCTCGTTCGCTCAAGCGGTCCCTCTGCGATGCAATCTGTGCTCGCCGCCGCCGAACCGCTTCACGCGATGCTGTGGCGCGCGATGCTGGCCGCGGCCGAGACCGAGACGCCGGAGGGCCGCGCGGGGCTGAAGGCGGCGCTTGCCGAGCTGACCGCGACGATCAGCGACCGCGAGGTGCGCCGCCAGTACGAGCAGCAGTTCCGCGACCATTTCTGGGACCGGTTCGGCTGGAAGCGCGGACGCGGTTCGGCTTCGCCAGCTGCGGTCAGGCCGCGTGCTGCGCTGCTATCGGCGCGCGAGCGCGAAGTGTTGGGGCTGCTCACAGACTTGCTCGACGCTCCCGAAGAGGGTTGCGACTGCCTCGAACTCATCGCAGCCATTCCCGTGACGAACGCCCGAGTAGCGCGACTGCGCGATGCCATCGTCGGTTCGCTCGCTGCGGTTCCAGACCTTGACAGGGCGGGTCTTCAGAACAACTTGGGCCTGTGTGGGCTCGGTCAGCTTTGCGACTGGGCGCGCATGGCAACCGCGCGGCTCGGGGCGCGGCGACCGGCCGGTTCGCTCCACCTGCGGGCGGAGGCTTTGGCCGCCGTGGATCAGAACCGTGCGGCGCGGCAAGCGGTGGCGGATGGTTTGACGGCGGCGTTGGCGGATGGTGGCCTGAGGGCGGAGGCTCTATTTGCGGAGCAGCGCGCACTGATCCTTGGCCGGCGCGATCTCCACGAAAGTTTCTTCGAACGGGCGCAGGCTGCGGCGATGACCTCCGCAAGTCAGCCTGACCAGCCGGTAAAGGCAGATGATGGCGAAAACGGTTAACGGAAGCGGCAACGGCGGTGATGACGGCGAGAAGCCCGGACCGGATGCGCCACTTATCGATCTCAACGAAAGCTCGATCAAAAAGCTTATCGCGCGCGCCAAGAAGCGCGGCTATATCACGATCGACGAGCTGAACGCTGCGCTGCCGCAGGACCAGATGAGCCCCGACCAGATCGAGGACATCATGGCCGCGATTAATGAAATGGGCGTTAACGTTGTCGAGAACGAGGAAGCCGGCGAGGACGCCGAGACCGCCGCGTCCGACGACGACGAGCCGGCGCCTGCGGGGCACGATTATTTTGAAGAAGGCGAGGCCGACACGGTCTCGTCGGTGCCGACCGTGGCCAAGGCGAAGGAGGCCGTCGACCGCACCGATGATCCGGTGCGGATGTACCTGCGCGAGATGGGAGCGGTCGAGCTGCTGTCGCGCGAGGGCGAGATCGCGATCGCCAAGCGCATCGAGGCGGGCCGTGACACGATGATCGCGGGGCTGTGCGAGTCGCCGCTCACGTTCAACTCGATCATCGGCTGGTCAACCGCGCTCAACGAGGGCCGGATGCAGCTGCGCGAGATCCTCGATCTCGAAGCGATGCTCAACAAGGGCCCATCGGGCGAGGGGGAGGGCGAAGCGTCCGATCCGGCGCCGGTTGAGTTCGGCGAGGAGCGGGAGGCGGAGGCACCGGCGGAGCGGACCGAGTCCGAGGACGAGGAAGAGGCGCTGATCGAGCGGCGCATGGCGACTCAGGTCTTCGACGAGGACGAGGACGAGGGCGCGATGAGCCTCAGCGCCATGGAGGAGGCGCTGAAGCCCGATGCGCTTGCGAAGTTCGCTGAGATTTCGGGCGCCTACGCCAAGTTCAAGAAGCTTCAGGACGCCCGCCTGAACGCCATCCGCAGTGCGAAGGAGTTCGGAGCGGCGGAGGAGCGCAAATACCAGAAGCTGCGCCAGGAGCTGACCGCGCTCATCAAGAGCGTCTATTTCCACCAGAATAAGATCGAATTCCTGGTCGAACAGCTCTATAACTTCAACCGCCGCCTGATGAACCTGGGCGGTCAGATGCGGCGCCTGACCGAGCGGCACAAGATCCAGCCCAAAGCCTTCCTTGATGCCTATATCGGGCACGAGTTGGAGGATGGCTGGCTTGATCGCGTGGCGACGATCGACCGCAAATGGGCGGCGTTCGCTGCTGGTGAGCGGAATGACGTGCTGAAGATCCGCAGCGAAGTTGCCGAGATCGCCGACCGCACCGGCGTTGAATTGAATGAGTTCCGCCGCGTCGTCACCATGGTCCAGAAAGGCGAGCGCGAGGCACGCATCGCCAAGAAGGAGATGGTGGAAGCCAATCTTCGTCTGGTGATTTCAATCGCCAAGAAGTATACAAACCGCGGTCTGCAGTTCCTCGATCTAATTCAAGAAGGGAATATCGGCCTGATGAAGGCGGTCGATAAGTTCGAATATCGGCGCGGCTACAAGTTCAGCACCTACGCAACCTGGTGGATTCGGCAGGCGATCACGCGGTCGATTGCCGATCAGGCGCGAACGATTCGGATCCCGGTTCACATGATCGAGACGATCAACAAGCTCGTCCGCACCAGCCGCCAATATCTGCACGAGACCGGCCGCGAGGCGACGCCCGAGGAGCTGGCCGAGCGGCTGTCGATGCCGCTGGAAAAAGTGCGCAAGGTGCTGAAGATCGCCAAGGAGCCGATCTCTCTGGAAACGCCGATCGGCGACGAGGAAGACAGCCATCTGGGCGACTTCATCGAGGACAAGAACGCTGTCATTCCAGTCGATGCGGCGATTCATTCGAACCTGAAAGAGACCGTTACGCGCGTCTTGGCATCGCTGACGCCGCGCGAGGAACGTGTTTTGCGCATGCGATTCGGCATCGGGATGCAGCAGGATCACACGCTGGAGGAAGTCGGCCAGCAGTTCAGCGTGACTCGCGAGCGCATACGCCAGATCGAAGCCAAGGCGCTCCGCAAGCTGAAGCACCCCAGCCGCAGCCGCAAGATGAAGAGCTTCCTGGACAACTAGCCGACTGCGCGACGGCGCCCGCTTCAGGCGGCCTGCGCGACGTGCAGCCGGACGGGTGCGTAACGTTCGGCGGTGATGCCGTGGCGCGTCAGTGCGTCTGGCAGCGCGCGGCCTTCGATCAGCGCGGCGCAGAGCAGACCCGCTGCGGGTGCGGTCTGTATGCCGAAGCCGCCTTGCCCAGCGCACCAGAACCAGCCGGGCGCGGCTGGATCGAAGCCGAACACCGGCAGGCGGTCGGGCGCGAAGTTGCGCAGCCCCGCCCAGGCGCGATCGAGCTTCACAACGCGGGTGGTCGTCGCCTTCTCGAAGCGATCGATCGCGGTCGCCACGTCATAATGATCGGGCTGCGCGTCGCACGCCTCGTCGGGGATCTCGTCGTGCGGGCTGACCCAGATGCGGTCGGCTTCTGGCTTGAAATACCAGTCGCCGCCGGCATCGATCACCACCGGCAGGTCGCGCGGCAACGGCGGCTCGCCGATCACCTGCGCGATGGTACGCCGATAGGGCTGGATGCCCAGCGTCGGCACGCCCGCCAGCCGCGCGAACCAGTCGGCCCATGCCCCAGCGGCGTTCACCACCACGCGCGCGGAAATCGCGTCGCCGCTTTTCAGCCGGAGCTGCCACCGGCGGCCATCATGCGCGATCGCGATCACTTCGGCGTCGGATCGGAACTCGCAGCCGTTGGCGCGCGCCATCTTCAGGAAGCCCTGGTGCAGCGCGCCGACGTCGATGTCGGCGCAGCCCGGCTCCCACAGGCTGGTGATCGTCCACGGATCGCGCAGCATCGGGACGCGCGCCCGCGTGCCCGCGCGGTCGAGGCGCTCGATGACGACGCCCGAGGCGGCGAAGTCGCGCTCCAGGGCGTCGAGCGCCGACAGCCCGCCATCGCGCACAACATGCAGCGCGCCGCGTGTCGACAGCAGCGGGTGGTCGGCAAAGCCCGGCGGCGGCGCATCGAAGAAGGCACGGCTGGCGGTCGTCAGCGGCTGCACGTCGGGTCCGCCGTAGGTTTCGGCATAGAAGGCGGCCGATCGGCCCGTGGTGTGGTATCCGGGCTGGGTCTCGCGCTCCAGGATCGCAGTGCGCGTGCCCGGCGAGAGGAAGGCCGCCATGCTCGCCCCAGCGATGCCGCCGCCCACGATCGCCACGTCATACTGCGCTTCGGTCATGCCTGCTCCAAATGCTCGTCGGCGGCGGCGAAGGCTGCTAGGCGCAGCGTATCGCGCTCGCGCCACAGCTCGTGCTTCGCACCACCGATGACGCGATAGTCGGCGTCGGGCAGCCGCGCCACCAGGCTGATCGCCGCTGGCGTGACCACAACGCGGTCGGCGCTGGGCAGGATCAGCCGCAGCGGCGTCGTGATCCGCGCGGCGACCGCGGGCAGCGCCGCGCAGGATACGAGCGCGTCGCGCAGCCAGCCCCACGTCGCGCCGCCCAGCACCAGCTCAGGATGCGCGTCCCACAGCGCGAACTCCTCGGCGGCGCGCGCGGCATCGGTCGTCAGCGCAGCAGCGCGCTGCGCGCGCCCCTGAGCATCGAGCCAGGCACGCTGACCGGGCGCGAAGCGCTGTGGCGCAAGCAGCGACGCGGCGCGTGCGAGGAGCCTCGCGAGCGGGTCGCCGAACGCCAACCGGATCGCCACCATCGGCGCGAACAGCACCGCGCGGTCGATGATCCCGGGCTGTGCGGCCACCGCCCGCAGCGCCAGATGGCCGCCCATCGAATGCGCCGCGACTGCCAGCGGCCCTGCGCCCAGCGTCCGTGCGCGCGCCAGCACTGCCACCAGATCGGCGGTCCAGCGATCAAAGCCGGGGCTCGCACCCGCGAGCGGATTACGCGCCAGCCGCCCGGATCCACCCTGTCCACGCCAGTCGAACGCGATCAGCTGCCAGCCGCGGCGCACCCACCAGCTCAGCGCCTCGCCATATTTCTCGATGAAGTCGCCGCGCCCGTTCGCCACCACGAGCGTGCCGCGTTCGCCCGGCCAGCGCATCACGCGCAGCTGCCAGCGATCGTCCATCGCCCAGCGCTCCACCGATCCGCCGGACGGCAGCCGGGCGTAGACGATGCGGTTCCCCATGGCGCCAACGGCCTAGCGCGCTCGTGATCGGAGGTGCAATGGAACTTCCCGCAGCCCTGGCGCGATGGGGCCTCTCACCAGCGGAGCATTCACATGTCCTCGTTCCAAGCCAGTCTCGATCTCGTCCCCCAATGGGTGTGGGCGTCGATGCTGTTCGTGCTGATCTTCGGCATCTATCTGGGGCGGCTGATCTGGGGCCCCGCCGCCGCCCGATCGAAGGTGCTGCGCGCCGAGCTGCTGGCGGAGCGACGGAGCGCCGAGGCTGCTGCTGCGGAGCGTGCCGGCCTGCAGCGCCAGCTAGCAGCGTCGCAGGATCAGATCCGCCCGCTGGCGGACGAGGTTGAGCGGCTGCGGCGCGAGAATGCTCGACTGGCGCGCGCGGTGCCGGCGTCGGCCAGCGGCGATGCGGGACTGGCCCCGCCGCCACCGCCGGTCGCGCCGATGGGCACGACCACCACCGCCGATCTGGAGGATCTGCGCCTACTGAAGGGCATTGGCGACAAAATGATCTCGCGGCTGGAAGCGCACGGCATCAGATCGAACCGTGATCTCGCGCGGCTGCATTCCGACGAGGCGGCGCGGATCGATGACGACCTGGGTCCGATGAGCGGCCGCATCGCGCGTGACCGGCTGATCGAGCAGGCGGTGCTGCTGGTTGAGGGCCGAGTCGCCGAGTTCGAGGCGCGCTTTGGCAAGCTGGAGCGCGTTTAGGCGCCGCGTCAGTCCTCGTGATCGCCGTAGCTGCGCGTCGCAACGCCAGCTGAGCCGGCGCCGCCGCCTGTACCCTCCCACCAATAGGGCAGGCGCCCGGCCGATCCGGTCGCGACCTCGGTCATCGTCAGCGCGTCGTAGAGCCGGCCGCCGAGCATCACGCGGCTCACCTTGGCCGAGTTGTGGATGTCGGCGGTCGGGTCCGCGTCGAGGATCACGAGGTCCGCCAGCTTGCCCGGTTCGAGGCTGCCGATATCCTTCGCCATGCCGAGGCTGCGCGCCGGGGCGATGGTGCCGGCGGCCAACGCCTCGATCGGGCTCATGCCGCCCTTGGCGAAGCTCCACATCTCCCAGTGCGGCCCCAGGCCCGCCTGTTGGCCGTGTGCTCCGATCGACACCTGAACGCCCAGCTGCGCGAGCTTGCGCGCCTCGCGCGCGCTCGCGGTGTCGGCATAGTCCTCCTCGGGCGCTAGGCCGCGCCGAACGTTGTTCGCGGCCAGCTGCGCGGGCGGAGAGTGGCGCATCAGCGGCTCGCGCCACACGTCCATGTGGCTGCGCCAGTAGGGGTCCCCGCCGAGCCCGCCGAAGGTGACGACCAGCGTCGGCGTGTAATTGGTGCGGGACTGGCCGAAATATTGCAGCACGTCGTTGTAGAACACCGCCAGCGGGATGTTGTGCTCCAAGGTCGAGTTGCCATCGGCGATGTGTGTCATATCCAGCCCGAACAGCGATCCCCCTTCGACCACCGACTGCATATTCTCGCGCCGGGCGGCTTCGGTCAGCATCTGCCGCTGGTCGCGGCGCGGCTGGTTGTAGTTCTTGATCGAGTGGCCGCCCTGACGCTTGATGCGCCGCACCTCGGCAAGCGCGTCGTCGAGGCTCTCAATCTCGGCATAGATGCCCGGAGCCTTGGCACCATAGATGATCTCGGCTGTGGAAAAAATGCGCGGGCCGAGCATCAGCCCGGCGCGCTGCATCTCCGACGCGGCGTAGATCTCGGCGGCGCGGCTGGATGGGTCGTGGATCGTCGTGTTGCCATAGGCGAGGTTCTGGACCAAGCTCCAATTCTGCTGCGGCACCAACTCGTCTTCGCCCTGCGGACCATGCGCGTGCGCGTCAACGAGGCCGGGGATGATCGTCTTGCCGCGTGCATCGACGCGGATCGCGCCTGCAGGCACGTGCACCGACGAGGCCGGGCCGACCGCCTCGATGCGGTCGCCGCGGATCAAGATCGTGCCGTCTTCGATCACCCCGCCATCGGGCCGGGCCATTGTGACCAGCTTGGCGTTGGTGATCGCGACGGTCGCGGTGGGCTTGGCTGCGGGCACGGTGCGCTCCAGCGCAGCCGTCGTCGCGCGCACGTCGATCTTGGTCTTTCCGTCCGGCCCCGGCGCGCCCGCGAAAAAGTCTGCCGCGCGCGCGGTGTAGACGGTCGGCCCCAGCGACCAGTGCAGCTGGTCGCCACCATTCGTCCAGTGCAGCCAGCTGGCGCCGCCCGTGCTGAGGCGGGTGACGGGTAGGTTCTTGGCATCGCGGCTGACGTCGACCGCCTGCGCGCCGGGCATCAGCGGCATCACCCACGCCTCGTAATTCTGGCGGAACGCGACCATGTCGCCGCGCGGAGAGACGCTGAAATCGGTCGCCAGCTCGCCCCGCGCGTGGACGCGCTTCGCCCCGCCATTGAGGTCGGCGCTGACGAGCGCCGCCTTGCCCTCGGCGCGCGGGTCGATCATGAACAGCCGCTCGCTCGATGCGCCCCATTGCGGCGAGACGAGGTCTTTCGCCACGAGCACCGGAGCGCCGCCAGACGCAGCGACTCGGTAGACGCCGGCGTCCGCGCTATAGCGCGGCGAGGTCAGCCCCTCGGTGTCGCGGCTTTCGAATGCGATCGTGCGGCCGTCCGGGGAGAAGCGCGGCCAGGCATAGTGGCCGGGACGCGTCGTGACTCTGCGCTCCGCGCCGCCGCTCGCGGAGACGATCTTGATTTGGCCCAGCCCGGCATCGGTCCAGTCGACGAACACGATCTGGCGGCCATCGCGCGACCAGCTGGGCCACAGCTCGCGGCCGGGTGCGTCGGCGCGCGTCAGCCGACGGGCCGAACCGCCAGCCATCGGCTTCATGTAGAGCCGCCCCAGCGATTCGAACACGACGCTGGCGCCGTCGGGCGACACCGCCGCCCAGCGCGTCATCCGCGTTTCGAACTGCGTCGGGGCGACGTCCACCTGCGGGTGCGGCGGATCGATGACGCCGCGCGTGTCGCTGATGCGGAACGGAATCACCGCCGCGCCGCTGCCGTCGACGTTCACGCGCCGAATCTTGCCGCCCGCCCAGAACACGATCGAGCGCCCATCGGGCGTCCAGCTCATGTTGGGGTAGACGCCGGTCACCGCCCAGGTCTCCTGCACGTCCTGATCGAGGTCGTCATAGACCTTGCGGTCCTCGCCGCTCGCCAGATCGCGGACATAGAGCTTCGACCGCTCGCGCTCGCGCCGGACGAAGGCGATGCGCTTGCCGTCGGGCGATGGCGTCGGCCGCACGCTGCCGCCCAGCCCGCTCACCGCAGTCGAAACCTCGCCCGTCTCCAGGTCGTACCGCTCGATATTGAACAGGTCTTTGTTGCCGTCCTGCGCATATTCGAAGATCGGCCCGGGTGTGACGTTGCGCGTGTAGTAAATCGCGCGTCCGTCGGCCGAGTAGACCGGCTCGCCAAGCTCTTTCTGCAGCCGCTCGCTCGCGCGCTTGACCAACTGCACCCCGCCGCCGCCGCTGACGTGGTAGAGCCAGATCTCGCCCGTCCCCAGGCTGCGCTGGGTGGTGAAGTGCTTCTTGGCGGCGATGAACCGGCCGTCCTTCGACCAGCTGGGCTGGTTGAGCAGCCGGAAGTCCTCGCGCGTCAACTGGCGCTTGTCCGAACCGTCGGCGTTCATCAGCCAGATATTGTCGCCGCCGCCGCGGTCGCTGGTGAACGCGATGCGGCGGCTGTCGGGCGACCACCGCGGCTGCACCTCCCACGCCAACCCGTCGGCGATGCGTGTCGGCGTGCCACCGGTGATCGGCATCGTGTAGATGTCGCCCAGCAGGCTGAACGCGATCGTTCGTCCGTCCGGCGAAACGTCAAGATCGATCCAGCTGCCCTCGTCGGTATCGATCCGCACCTGCCGCACGGTGACACCCGGCGGCGCATTCACATCCCATTTCGGCCTGTCGAGCTTGGCCGTCGCCGCCGGGGCTGCCCCGGTCCCGGCCTGCGCGTCGACGGGCTTCGAAGCATCCCGCGCCTTGGCTTCGGGATCGACCTTGGCGGCGGCTGGCTGCGGTGGCGGCGGGGTCTGGGCGAGAGCGGGAAGCGCGGTGGCGGCGAGCAGGACGGTGAGCGTGCGGCGCAAGGCGAAATCTCCGACGATGCGCCGCAGCTTAGGCGTCACCTCGGGCCTTGTCATCGCCGCTGGTGCGGCGCGCCCGGGACGCCTATCTGTCGCCAAACACAACAGAACAGAGTGCCACCGGGATGGCTGATATCGACGCGGTCGTCGAAGTGCGGCGTAGGGGCCGACCGCGCTCGACCGACAAGGACGAGGCGATCCTGTCGGCTGCGACGCAGCTGTTCCTGTCACGCGGGTTCGAAGCCGCGTCGATGGACGCGATCGCCGACTCGGCGGGTGTTGCCAAGGTGACGATCTACTCGCGCTTCCCCGACAAGGACGCGCTGTTTCGTGCCGTGCTCGAGCACAAGTGCCAGCGGATCGGTGCCGAGCAACTGCTCTCGGGCGCGCTCGGACGCACGACGATCGACGCGCTGATCGAGTTCGGCCGGCGGTTCGTGGCGCAGATCACCAGCCCGGATTCGCTTGCGATGCACCGCGTGCTGATGGCCGAGGGCGCGCGTGTGCCGCGCCTGCCGGAGTTGTTTATGGACGTGGCGGTCAACCAGGTGAGCGGACATGTGGCGGAGTTCCTGCGCCGCGAGACCGAGGCGGGCCGACTTTCGGTGCCGTCGGGTGGCGAGATCGAGCTCGCGTGGCGCTTTCTCGGTGCGGTCAAGGGCAAGCCGCATATGTGCGCGCTGATGGGGCTGCCGCCGCTCTCCGAAGCGAGGCTCGACGAACATCTCGCTGCATGCGCGGGCGACCTTGTCCGCGCCTATCCGCCCGGCTAGCGGCCGACGCCGTTCAGACGGTCGAGCTCGGCCTGGATTGCCGCGAGGTCGGGCAGCGCGTCGGTGACGGTCAGCCGCTTGTAGCTAACCGTCGAGCGCGGCCACGGTTTCGGCCCGCAATCGCTGCCGCCGCAGTAGGTATTCACCCACAGCTCGTTAATCGCCGCGGTCGGATCGGCGGTGCTGCGCCACACGATCCCGCCCGCCGACTGGACCAGCCTGCCGCCCGGAGCGCGGCCTCGGTCGATCAACCAATAGGCCAGTTCGCCGTCATCGCGCCCGGGCGTGTTCAGCTTGACGCGCTGCACATAGGCGGCCCAGCGCCCCTTCGGCAGCGGCTCGCGCCACCAGTCATTGACGCCGTTGATGTCGCTTGGCTTCTGAGCGTAGAAATAGGTCGCCGCCCCGACTCGGTCGCCCTTCGGCTCCATGAACTGGGTGCGTGCCGACCAGTAGCAGCCATTGGCGGGCCGTGCGCCCCAGCCACCGAACGGCAGCGCCTGCCCGCCGATCGTGCACAGATGCTGGTCTCCGTTCACTTGGCCGGTGTTGGTCAGCCCCGGCAGCTTGCCGCCGGTCGCGCGCCAGTCGTCGTGCAGCTTCAGGATGACGGTCAGATAGGCCTCGGTCGGCGATCCGGGCACGCGGATCAGGTCTTCGGTCGCGGTCAGGTTCGTGCCTTCGATCCACGCGGTCAGCACGTCGCCCTCGTGGCGCGAGTGGCTGGTGACTTTGAGGTCCGATCCGCGGACGCTCACCAGCACCTTCGCTGGCCTGCCCGATGCGGAGGGCGGGGGTGCGGCCGGCCGCGCCAGCTCACCCTGGGCGCCCAGCACGGGTTGCGACTGTTTCCAGCCGGCAAGGTCAGCGATCGCGCCCGCAGCGGGAGTGGCAGGCGCGTCAAGCACAGCGTTGCGGAACACGAGCAGACGGGCGCTATCCTGAAACACCTTGGTCGCGGTCAGCGTCAGCACCGCTCGGCTAATCTGCGGGTCCGCGCCTTGCGCGAAGCGGATGAGCACGCCCCAATGCGCGTTCATCGTCGCCTCGGTGCCCAGCGGGCGCTGGGTCGAGGGGTTCATTTCGGTATCGGCGGTCGCGGTCAGGGTGCGCGTTCCGTGGGGACCGGTGACGGTCAGCGTCGGAGCGTTCGCGCCGCTCTCGCGCGTGGCGAACACGGGCAGGCCGCCCAGCGCATTGATCCGCAGGTCGGCGCCGTGCTCGCGCACCAGCGCAGTGACGTCGATGCGCACCTTGGTTAGCTGATCGGCCTGGGCGACCTGGCCGACCGCGAACGGCTTCGCGCCGAGCGGCGTGCCAGCTGCGTCGACCCAGTCGCCAAGCCGGTTGGCCCAGGGCGTCCGCGCCGCTGCTGAGCGGAACTGGAGCGACGCGTCCTCGTCCCACGGCTGATCGCTCCCCCCGTCCGCCGGGCTTTCGACCTTCGTGCCCCGCTCGGCTGCGGCACCCGCACTCCCGCCCCCGAGTTCGCCGCGCCGCAGCGCCGCGAGCCGGTCACGGGCGTCGCGCAGATCGCTCTTGTCGACATGCGCGATCAACGCCAGCTTCGCTGTCTCACGCCCGGCAGGCATTGACGCGGCCACCACCGCCAGCCCGGCGATGCCGATCAGCGGCGCCGCCCACCGCATCACAACTTGACCAGCATCTTGCCCAGGTTCGCTCCGCGGAACAGGCCCAGAAACGCTTCGGGCGCCTTGTCCAGCCCTTCGACCACCGTCTCCTCGGCGCGAATCTCGCCCCGAGCGACTGCGGGTCCGATCTCCGCGAGAAACTCGGGCATCTGCTTCTGGTGATCGAACACGATGAACCCCTGGATGCGCAGCCGCTTGCCGATGATCAGCATGAACAGCCGCTGATCAAACGGCGCTCCGACGTCGTTGTACCGCGCAATCATGCCGCATTCGATCAAGCGCGCGAACGGCCGCGCGGCGCGCATCGCAGCCTCAAGATGATCACCGCCGACGTTATCGAAATGTAGGCTGATGCCCGATGGAGCGAGCCGCTTCAGTGCATCGACCGGGCTCTCGGCGCGGTAGTCGAACGCCTCGACGCCCAGCGAGCGCAGCCATTCCACCTTCTTCGGGCCGCCTGCCGAGCCGATCACCGTCGCGCCGCGCAGCTTGGCGATCTGCACCGCGAGACTCCCGACCGCGCCCGCTGCGCCCGAGACGAACACCACGTCGTCCGCCTTCAACTCACCGACGATCGTGAGCCCGGCCCATGCGGTCAGTCCGGGCATCCCCAGCACGCCGAGATAGGCTTGCGGCGCGATGCCGGGGATCGACGGCAGCTTTTGGAACGCCTTGGCTGGCGCGGTCGCGTGCGTGCGCCAGCCGTACATTGACAGCACGAGGTCGCCCACGGCGAAGCCCGCGGCGTTGCTCTCGATCACCTCGCCGACCGCGCCACCCTCCAGCGCCTCGCCCAGCTTGAACGGCGGGACATAGCTGGGCACGTCGTTCATCCGGCCGCGCATGTAGGGGTCGACGCTCATCCAGCGATTGCGCACCAGCAGCTCACCCTCCCCCGGAGCCCGCGGCTTGACGGCTGCGAGCTCGAACACGTCGAGCCCCGGTTCCCCGTGCGGGCGGCTCTTCAGCCGGATCTCGTGCGCGTCCAACGGCGTCTCCCTTCAGTCTGCAGGCCGCACCGGCTACACGATCCGCTGAACCAACGCCAAGCCGAGGCCGCCCTTGCCAACCCACGCCCAGCAATTCTTCGTGTTCGTGAAATGCGCGGTCGGCCAGACCTATCCCGTGGGTCGCCGCATCCTGAAAGATGTGCCGTATGTGAAGGAGGTGTTCTCGGTCAGCGGGCGCTGGGACTTGCTGGTACGGATCGCGCTCGATTCGCGTGAGGATGTAGGCGAGCTGGTCAATGCGAAGTTAGCGGGCGTTGGCGGTATCGCTGATACTGAGACGATCGTCGCCTACCCGGTTTTCGATCGCGAGGACGTGTTCTTTTAGTCTGGAACGACTGCGATGGTCTCGATCTCCACCTTGGCTTCGGGCTCGACGAGGCCGCTGACGCCGATCACCGCCATCGCGGGATAGTGCCGCCCGATCGTGGCGCGCCACGCTGCGCCGATGGCGGACAGGCTGTGCCGGTATTCGTCGAGATCGATCACGTACCATGTCATGCGCACGATATGCTCGGGGCCTGCGCCTCCCTCGGCGAGCACGGCGAGCGTGTTCCTCAGCGTCTGCGCGAGCTGGCTCGCTAGATCTGGCCCGGCGAACCGCCCATCCGCATCCCAGCCGACAAGCCCGCCCGTGAGCACGATGCGGCCCGCTGCGGCCACGCCGTTGGCATAGCCCTTCGGCCGCGGCCAGCCGGGGGGTAGGAGGGTTTGGGGAAGCGCCACTTAGGCCCTCCCCGGCACGGGGAGGTGCCGCCCAAGGGGCGGCGGTGGGGTTGCAAGCTTTTGTCCAACCGCACCGGCCGCCGCTGACGCGGCGTCCACCTCCCCGTTCCGGGGAGGAGCTGACGCCGCCAGCACCGCGCGCGCGATCACCAGCTTCTGCACTTCAGACGCGCCCTCGTAGATGCGGAGCGCGCGGACCTCGCGGTACAGCGATTCGACCGGATGGCCGTGCACCACGCCCAGCCCGCCGTGAATCTGCACGGCCTTGTCGATCACCGCCTGCGCATGATCGGTCGCGTAGAGCTTGGCCATCGCCGCCTCGCGGCTGTTGCGCTGCTTGAGCACGTCGCGCACCCACGCCGCGCGATAGATCAGCAGCGCCGACGCATCGACGTCGACCGCCATCTCAGCAATCTGCTGCTGCACCACCGCGTTTTCGGCGAGCGCACCGCCGAACAGCCGCCGCGACTGCGCCCGCGCGGTCGCCTCGTCGAGTGCGCGGCGGGCGAAGCCCAGCGCGGCGGCGCCGACCGTCGGGCGGAAGATGTCGAGCGTCGCCATCGCCTGCGCGAAACCGCGCCCCGGCTCCCCGATCAGCGCGTCCGCGGGCAGCTCCATGTTCTCGAAGCGCAGCGTCGCCAGCGGGTGCGGAGCGATCACGCGGATGCGTTCGGCGATGGTCAGGCCGGGCGCATCGGCGGCGACCAGGAAGGCGCTGATGCCCTTGGCGCCGGGCGCCTCGCCGGTGCGCGCGAACAGCACATAGTGGTCCGCGATGCCGCCGTTCGAGATGTAGGTCTTCGCGCCGTTGACGACCCAGCCCCCGTGGACGCGCTCGGCGGAGGTCTCCATCGCTGCCACGTCGCTGCCGCTCGTCAGCTCGGTCAGCGCGAACGCGGCAATGCGCGCGCCCGTCGCCGCGCCGCCGACAGCCCACGCGCGCTGCTCCGGCGAGCCGAACAGCTGCACCGTCCCCGTGCCCAGCCCCTGCATCGCAAAGGCGAAATCCGCGAGGCCGGACCAGCGCGCCAGCGTCTCGCGGATCAGACAAAGCGAGCGGACATCGAGTTGGCCCACGTCGCTTGGCGCGGCGTAGCGCAGCCACCCACCTTCGCCGAGCAGCCGCACCAGCGCTCGGCACTCGGCGTCGACCCCGGCCTCGTCGTCGGGGTGCGGGCGGTGGGCGATGTGCTCGGCGCACCAGGCGTCGAGCTCGGCGGCAAGCGCGCGGTGGCGGTTCTCGAAGAAAGGCCAGGTGAGGAACGAGCGGTCAGGCATGGGTCACGACGTAACCAGTTAGCGCACACAGCCCATCGAGCAGCCCCAAGGTACGAGTGACCTCATCCCCATCGCCACGAAAGAGGATGATGCTGCAGTCAACTCGTCGGTCATCAGGCTGCACTGTGTAGCTCACTCCCGCCTCGGACAGTCGGGCCTGCGCTTCGGGAAGTTTCGCTGTCTCGATTACGAAGCGAATCGGCGACGGAAGCCGGTTTGATCGTCCCATCCTCAATCCCCCTCGAACACCGGCTGCCGCTTGTCGCGGAAGGCTTCGAACGCGCGGCGGAAATCGGCGGTCTGCATGCAGATCGCCTGCGCCTGGGCCTCCAACTCGATCGCGGTTTCGATCGAGACGTTCCACTCCGTGTTGAGCTGTGTCTTGGTGATGCCGTGCGCGAAGGTTGGCCCGGCGGCCAGCGCGCGGGCCAGCGCCAGCGCCTCGCCCGGCAGCGCATCTGGTTCGACGATGCGGTTGTAAAAGCCCCATGCGGCCCCTTCCTCGGCGGTCATCACTCGGCCCGTGAACAGCAGCTCGCTCGCTCGGCCCTGGCCGATGATGCGGGGGAGAATCGCGCACGCGCCCATGTCGCAGCCGGCCAGCCCGACTCGCGTAAACAGGAAGGCGGTCTTGGCGCGCGGGGTGGCGAGGCGCAGGTCGGACGCCATCGCGATGATCGCGCCAGCGCCGACGCAGATGCCGTCGATCGCTGCGATCACCGGCTGCGAGCAGGCGCGCATCGCCTTCACGAGATCGCCGGTCATGCGCGTGAAGTCGAGCAGGTCTCGCATGTCCATGCCCGTCAGCGGCTCGATGATGTCAAAAACGTCGCCGCCCGAACAGAAATTCCCGCCCGCACCGGTGACGACCACAGCCTTGACCGCGCGGGTGTAGACGAGCGCCCGAAACAGGTCGCGCAGCTCGGCATAGCTTTCGAAGGTCAGCGGGTTCTTGCGATCCGGGCGGTTGAGCGTGATCGTGCCCACGCCATCCTCGAACGCCCACAGGACGTGCTGCGGATGATATGCGGCCGGGTCGATCCCCGGCCCGCGTGCTCCGATCTGGTCCGTCATGCCTCCACCCCCGGATTGCGCGCGATCGACGCCTTGACCCTGCCGAGCAGCGCGTGGAGCCGCTCGCGATCGGCGGCGCTGAGGTCGCTCAGCATCGCCTCGATCCAGCCATGATGCGCTTCGGCGAGATCGGCGAAGCGCGCGCGGCCGGTGTCGGTCAGCTTGACCATCTGCGCGCGGCGGTCGCCGGGCACGGGCGCGGTCTCCACCAGTCCCTCGGCCTTCAGCGCCTGCACGAGGCCGGTGACGTTGCCGTTCGAAACGAGCAGGCGCCGCGACAGCGCCGACAGTTGCAGCCCCTCGGGCGAGGCGTCGAGCGCGGCGAGCACGTCGAAGCGCGGCAGCGTGGTGCCGAACTGCGTCTCGAACCCGCGGCGCAGGCGCTTTTCGATGACCATCGCGCAGCTCAAGAGCCGCAGCCACACCCGCACGGACAGCATCGAGCCCAGCTCGCCATCGTGCTTTTCGGCAAGGCGGAGCGCGAATGTCACGATTGTGCTTCGCCAAGCCTGTCGTCGACGCGACCCTGATCCGGGAAGCACGCCGGCGCGACCGCACCCCGACGCCGGGTATAACCAAATTGGTGAGCGCAATTCTGTCGACATCGCAAGCCGAGAGCGGGCACACAGTCGCGCATCACATCACCTCTCCGCCCGCGATGGCGATGGCCTGCCCCGTCACCGATGCCTGCTCGGGGCGGCACAGCCACAGCACGGCACTCGCCACCTCTTCGGGCGCGATCAGGCGGCCCTGCGGGTTGAAGCGGGCGAGCTCGGCGCGCGCCTCCCCGATACTGCGGCCGCTCCTGGCGGCGATCCGCTCGGCCGACTCGGCGACGATCTCGGTATCGGTGAATCCGGGGCACACGGCGTTCACGGTAACGCGCGTTCCGGCCAACTCCATTGCCAGCGCGCGGGTGAGCCCCACGGCGCCGTGCTTCGCGGCGCAGTAATGCGCTGTGTAGGCGTATCCTTTCAGTCCGGCGGTGGAGGCGACGGTGACGACGCGGCCGTTCGCCTGCGCCTTGAGATCGCCGAGGCACGCCTGCGTTACGAGGAAGACTGCATCGAGATTGGTGGCGATCGAGGCTCGCCATTCGGCAAGCGTCAGCCGGTGCAGCGGCGCGGCACCCGCCACCCCCGCGTTATTCACAATGATGTCTACCGGCCCGTGCACAGCCCGGCCCGCGTCGAGCGCGCCCGCGATCTGTTCGGGTTGCGTCACGTCGGCCGGAACCGCCAGCGCGCGCGGAAGCCCGCCAGCCACGGCTTCCAGCGGTTCGCGGCGGCGCCCGATCAGCGTGCACGCCGCTCCTTCGGCCGCCAGCGCGCGCGCGATCGCCGCACCGATCCCCGTGCCGCCGCCAGTGATGACCGCGTGGCGGCCCTCGAGTGCCCTCACTCGTCTCTCCACGGGCGCTGGCGCCGCCGGTCCCGCTCGTGCACGCGGAAGCGAGCGGCCGAGCGCTGCGGGCGAGGTCGGGAGAGGGACGTCACGCCTTCAGCGCCGCCACCGGCGGGGCTTCGCGCTTCAAATTGCGGTGCATCTGCTGGATGCCGCCCCAATAGGGCAGCGGCACGAACAGGTCGCGATATTCGTACGCCGCGGCCTGATGCGCGGTCCACATCGGGTTGATGAGATGCGGACGCGCCAGCGCCACCAGATCGGCGCGGCCGGCCGCGAGGATCGAGTTGACGTGATCGGCCTCGTAGATATTGCCGACCGCCATCACTGCCACGCCCTTCAGCTCGTTCCGGATCTTGTCGGCAAACGGCGTCTGGAACATTCGGCCATAGACGGGCTTGGCCTCGGCCCAGGTTTGCCCGGCCGACACGTCGATGAGGTCGGCGCCGGCCAGATGGAACGCGCGCGCCACCTCCACCGCGTCGGCCGGGCTGATGCCGATCTCGCCCATCCAGTCGGTGGCGCTGATGCGCACGCTCATCGGCTTCCCCGCGGGCCAGGCGGCGCGCATCGCGCGGAACACCTCCAGCGGGAAGCGCAGTCGGTTCTCCAGGCTGCCGCCATAATCGTCGGTGCGCTTGTTCTGCAGCGGCGTGATGAAGGCGGAGAGCAGATAGCCGTGCGCCGCGTGCATCTCCACCATGTCGAACCCGGCTTCGTCGGCCATGTACGTCGCGCGCACGAAAGCGTCGCGGACCTCGTCCATGTCGGCGCGGGTCATCGGGCGCGGCGTGGCGTTGCGCGCGCTCCACGGCACGTCGGACGGTGCGATCAGCTCCCAGTTGCCCGCGTCGAGCGGCTGGTCCATCCCGTCCCAGCCCAGCTTGGTCGAGCCCTTGGCGCCCGAGTGGCCCAGCTGGATGCAGATCTTCGCTTCCGAATGCGCGTGCGCGAAATCGACGATGCGCTTCCACGCCGCGACGTGCTCGGGCGCGTACATTCCCGGGCAACCCGGCGTGATGCGGCCGTTGGGAGTGACGCACGTCATCTCGACATAAAGAAGCCCCGCGCCGCCCATTGCGCGCGTGCCATAATGGACCAGGTGGAAGTCGTTCGGCGTGCCGTCGGTGGCGCTGTAGGTCGCCATCGGGCTGACGACGATGCGGTTGGCGAGTTGCATGTCGCGCAGCCGGAACGGCGCAAACATCGGCGGAAAGGCGCGGTTCGGGATCGTGCCGGTCGACGTGCTCCAGAACCAGCGCTCGATATTCTCCAGCCACTTCGGGTCGCGCTCGCGCAGGTTTTCGTGGCTGATGCGTTGCGAGCGCGTCAGTAGCGAATAGGTGAACTGCTCGGGCTCGAAATCCAGATAGCGGTCGAGCGTTTCGAACCACTCGGTCGAGTTGCGCGCGGAGTTCTGCAGCTTCAGCACTTCCACCGTCCGCTCGGCCTGGTACTCCTCAAGCGCAGCTTCTCGGCTGAGGCGGGGGCGATTCAGGACCTCGGCGAGCTTGATCGCATCCTCCAGCGCCAACTTGGTGCCGCTGCCGATCGAGAAATGCGCGGTGTGCGCCGCGTCGCCCAGCAGGATGATCTTGTCGTAGGCCCAGCGCTCACACAGCACGCGCCGGAAGTTGAGCCACGCCGCGCTGCCGTGCAGATGCGCGGCGTTGGTCATCAGCGCGTTGCCGTCGAGGTACTTTGCAAAGATACGCTCGCACTGGGCGATCATCTCGTCCTTGGTCATCCGGGCGAAACCAAGGCTCTTCCACGTCCCCTCCGAGCACTCGACGATGAAGGTCGAAAGGTCGTCGTCGAAGCGGTAGGCGTGTGCCCAGATCCAGCCCGCCTCGGTCCTTTCGAACGCGAAGGTGAAGGCATCGAACACTTTTTTGGTGCCCAGCCAGACGAATTTGTTAGCGCGGACCTGGATGTCCACGCCGAAATGATCCTGATAGCGATCGCGCACTTTCGAATTCACGCCGTCGGCCGCGATCACCAGATCATAGGCCGCCCACTCCGAAAGCTCAGGCCCGAACTCGGTCTCGAAATGCAGCTTGACGCCCAGTTCGCGCGCACGGTCCTGCAAGATCTGCAGCAGGCGCTTTCGCCCGATGCCGATGAAGCCGTGCCCGCCCGATCGCATCGTGCGGCCGTGGATGTGGACTTCGATATCGTCCCAGTGCGCGAACTCGGACGCGATCACGCTGCCGCTCACGGGATCGTTCGCCATCAGATTCTCAACCGTCTGATCGGAAAAGACGACGCCCCAGCCGAACGTGTCGCCGGCCTTGTTGCGCTCGAACACCTCGACTTCGTGGGAGGGATCGCGCAGTTTCATCGAGATCGCGAAATAGAGGCCGGCCGGGCCGCCGCCGAGGCACGCGATGCGCATGGGGTGCTTCACTCCGCGATGTTTCAGCCCTAAAGTAATCTTGCGGCGCAGTGAGGGCAAGGGAGGCTGGGATGCGCGACACGTTCGTGGAAGACCGCCTGCCACCACCCGAGCTGTGTCCGGAGTTCCGCTTCGATCTGCCCGAATTAGACTATCCTCGGCAGATGAACGCGGCCGTCGTGCTGCTCGATCACGCGGTGGAGGAGGGATACGGCGAGCGGCCGTGCGTCATCAATGATCGGGGCGTGTGGACCTATGCCGAGATGCGCGACCTGTCCGACCGCATCGCGCGCGTGCTGGTCGACGAAGAGGGATTGATCCCGGGCAATCGCGTGGTTCTACGCGGGCCGAATGGAGCGTGGCTGTTCGCGGCGTGGGCAGCGGTGCTGAAGGCGGGCGGGGTGGTGGTGACGACCATGCCGATCCTGCGCGCGGGTGAGATCGCGACGCTGCTGCGGAAGGCCGCGATCAGCCACGCAATCGTCGACCAGCGCTGCCTGGAGGACTTTTTGGCCGCAGCGGCGCAGGCTGGGACGGTTCGGTCGCTGCTGACCTACAACGGCGATCTCGGCGGCGGCGCGCTCGAGGCGCGGGTGGCTGCTGCCACCGCGCCGGGCTTCGCGCCGGCGGAGACGACGCGCGACACGCCCGCGGTGATCGCCTTCACCAGCGGTACGACGGGAGCGCCCAAGGGCTGCGTCCATCCGCATCTGGCGCTGCTGTCGCCCTATCACACCTTCGCGGCGAACCTGCTGCGACCCGGGCGGAACGACCGCCACCTGTGCTCGGCGCCGATCGCTTTCACCTTCGGGCTGGGCGCGCTGGTGCTTTTCCCGTGGGCGTCGCGGGGAGCCGCGGTGACCGTGGAGGACGGCGCGCCCGCCAGCCTGCTCGACGCGATCGGACGCCACCGGCCCACGCTGCTTTACACCGCGCCGACGGCATACAAGGCGATGCTGGGCCAGCTGGCGGGCCGCGACCTTTCCAGCCTGCGGACGTGCGTCTCGGCAGGCGAGCACCTGCCAGCGGCGACCTCCGACGCATGGGCGCAAGCGACCGGGATGCGCCCGATCGACGGCATCGGCGGGACCGAGCTGATGCACATCTTCATCTCGGCCGCTGGCGACGACATTCGTCCCGGCGCCACCGGCAAGGCCGTGCCGGGCTTCACCGCAACGGTGCTGGACGATGACGGAACGCCGCTGCCGCGCGGCACCGGCCGCCTCGCCATCCGCGGCCCTGTTGGCTGCCGCTATCTGGACGATGCCGAGCGTCAGGCAGGGTATGTCCGGCACGGCTGGAACATGACCGGTGACACCTACCGCTTGGACGAGGACGGCTATTTCTGGTTCGTGGCTCGCTCTGACGACATGATCGTCACGTCAGGCTACAACGTCGCCGCGCCGGAAGTGGAATCGGCGCTCCACGCCCACCCCGCGGTCGCCGAATGCGCGGTCGTCGGCGCGCCCTGCCCAAAGCGAGGCAAGCTGATCAAAGCCTTCGTCGTCCTGCGCGACGGCTACGCGCCCGGCGACGCAACCGCCCGCGAACTGCAGGATCATGTCAAGGCAACGATCGCGCCCTACAAATACCCGCGCGCGATCGAGTTCGTCGCCGAGCTGCCCAGGACGCCGACTGGCAAGCTGCGCCGCTTCGCGCTGCGCGGCTGACGCGCGCCCGCGCCCTTTCCACGCTCCACGCGTTCGGCTACCCGCACCGCCATGCCCGGCTTCCTGTCCAAGATCTTTGCCTGGTGGCGCGGTTCGAACTTCGGTGCCCGGCTCGATGCAGCGTCGGGCCGCTTCGTGGGCGAGGACCAGTTCGGCAACCGCTATTACACGCGCGCGAACGGCAAACGCCGGTTCGTGATTTATAACGGTATGTCCGAGGCCAGCCTGATTCCGCCCGAATGGCATCTGTGGCTGCACGGGCGCGATATGCCGCCGCCGTCGGAAAAGCCGCTGCCTCGCCCGAGGTGGGCGAAGCCGTGGGTGCCCAACCTCACCGGCACGCCCTACGCGCACATGCCATCGGGCGCGCTGCCCAAGGCGGGGGTGCGCGCCAGGGCGACCGGCGATTATGAGGCCTGGGCGCCCGACGCATGAGTTCGGCGGTCAAGGAAAGCTGGTTCGAAGCGCTCGTCGGGCTGGGAGTCATCCTACTCGCGCTGTGGTTCGTGCAGTTCGCAGCCGCGCGCACTGGCGGCCGCGTCGGCACGGGCGATTACGAGCTGCGCGCGCGCTTCCCGAATGTCGGCGGCGTCGCGGTGGGCACCGACGTGCGCGTGTCGGGCCTGAAGGTCGGGGCGGTGCGGGCGGTGACGTTGGACCCCAAGACGTTCAACGCCGAAGTGCGCTTCACCGTGAACGGCGACGTCAAGCTGCCCAAGGACAGTTCGGCGGCGATCACCTCGCAGGGGCTGCTCGGCGGATCGTTCATTGCGCTGGTGCCGGGCGGTGCGCCCGAGATGCTGAAGCCGGGCGAGGTCATCACCGACACGCAGGGCGCGGCGGATCTGATGGGGCTGATCGGATCGGTGGTAAATCGCTCGGGCGGCGGTGCCGCCAGTGGCGGTGCGCCTGCGCCCGCGGCGAGCCCGCCCCCGGCTCCGGCCGCAGCGGCTGCCAACGGCATCCCGCCCGAGACCGCGGTCGAACCGGCGGTGGAGCCCGCGGCGGCTCCGGCCAAATGAGGGCGCTGCTGGCCGCCGGGCTGGCTGCTGCGCTCGCTTGGCCGGCCGCGGCGCAGGAAGCCGTGCCGCCGAGCGAGAGCCCCGCGCCCACGGCGCAAGCCGAGCCGGCACCCGCAGCGGCTCCAGCCAAGCTTGGCGCCAAGGCGGCCAAGCCCGCGCGCAAGGCGGCGCCTGCGTTCAAGCCCTCCGGCCAGACCGGCCCAACCCCGCTCGGCGAGCGCGTGGCGACGCTCGCGGCGCTCGACAAGCTGACGGGCGAGGTCCAGCAGTTCGAGCTTCGCCCCGGCGACGAAATCCGCTTCGGACGCCTGACCATCCGGCTGAAGGCATGCGAGGCGACCCCGCCGTGGGATCCGCTGCCCGAAACGGGGGCGTTCGCCCAGGTATTTGAGACCGATCCGCGCAGCCGCCGGACCACCCGGGTCTTCTCCGGCTGGCTGTTCAAGCGCTCGCCCAGCCTCAACCCGTTCGCGAACGCGGGCTACGGATTATTCGTCAGGAACTGTGCGATGCGTTTCCCCGATACCGGGCCGGAAACGGTCTTGGCCAGAGCGGGCGGCGGCGACGCGGCGCCGTCGCGATCGAGCGCGAAGAAGTCCGCGCGGCGGGAAACGGCATCGGACAGCAACGCCCGGTAGGGATCGCGCCCGATCTCGATCGCACCGAACTGTGCCAGGTGCGCGGTCAGGAACTGGCAGTCGAGCAATCTGTAGCCACCCGCCCGCAGCCGCGCGACAAGGTGGGCGAGCGCCGCTTTCGATGCATCGGTCACTCTTGCAAACATCGATTCGCCGAAGAACGCAGCGCCCAGCTCGACTCCGTAGAGCCCGCCGACCAGCCGCCCATCCTGCCAGCATTCCAGGCTGTGCGCGTGGCCGCGCGCGTGCAGGCCGCTATAGGCGCGGATGATCTGGTCGTTGATCCAGGTCTCCATCCGGCCCGGGCCGGGTTCCGCGCAGCCGCGCATCACGCCCGCGAAGTCTCGATTTGCCGTCAGCTCGAAGCGTTCCTGCTTAAGCGCTTTCGCAAGGCTGCGCGGCAGGTGAAAGGTCTCCAGCGGCAGAATGCCCCGGCGCCGAGGCTCGACCCAGTAGACGTCGGGCGCGTCGGCGCGGTCGGCCATCGGGAAGACGCCCACCGAATAGGCTTTCAACAGCAGATCGGGGTCGAGACGGCTCATCCGTTGGCTGGACTGCGGGTCATCTGGTGGCTTGGCGAACGGAAGCTACCCTAACGCCTTCGCCCGGTCGAACGCTCCCCGCGCTCGCGTCACAGCTGCAGGCCGCCGTCGATCAGGATGTGCGTGCCCGTGACGAAGGCGGCGGCTGGCGACAGCAGGTGGACGATCTGCGCGGCGACCTCCTCAGGCGCGGCGAAGCGGCCCAGCGGCGTATTAGATGCGAGTGCTGCGATCGCGCCCTCGCGCCCGCCGCGATTGGCGACAAGACGGCCGAACCACTCCTGCTTCTCCCAGATCGCGGTATCCACCCCGCCCGGGCAGATCGCGTTGACTCGGATGCCCAGCGGCGCGCCTTCCTTTGCTGCGACCCGCGCGAGCTGTAGCGCTCCGGCCTTCGACGCGCCATACGCGGCGGTGGCCGGTTCCGCGCGAAAGGCCATCACGCTGGAGGTGACGACCATCGCGCCGCCGCTCTCGCCCATCAGCCGGAAGCCGGCCTGAAGCGTTAGGAACGCGCCATCGAGATTGACCGAGACCACCTTCTTCCATTCGGCGAGCGTCGAAGCCGCGATCGGCGCGCCTTCGCCGACGCCGGCGTTCGCGACCGCATAGCGGATGTGGCCGAACTCCCCGCGCACTGCGTCGATCGTCGCGGCCCACGCGCTCTCGTCGGCGACGTCATGCGCACGAATGAGCGTGCAGCACGGCAGCTCGACCGCAAGCGCGGCCAGCCCCGCCTCGTCACGGTCGAGCAACACCAGTCCCGACGCGCCACGCTCAGCGGCCAGCCGCGCGGTCGCGCGCCCGATGCCGCTCGCGGCGCCGGTGACGAGGGCGACGCCCTCAAGCTGCATTGCGGCGGTGCTCAAGCCATTCCTCCAGCCAGCAGATCGAGTAGTTGCCTGCGACCACGTCGGGCTCGGTCGCGAGCGCCTGATGCAGCGGCAGCGTCGTCTTCGGGCCCTCGATGACATATTCCTCCAGCGCGCGGCAGAGGCGCTTGAGGCACGATTCGCGATCGGGCGCGTGGACGATCAGCTTGGCGATCAGACTGTCATAGTGCGGCGGCACGCGCCATCCGTCATAAAGCGCCGAGTCGACGCGCACGCCGGGCCCGCCCGCGGGGTGCACGTGCGAGACCAGCCCCGGTGACGGGGAAAAGGTCAGCGGATCCTCGGCGTTCACGCGCACTTCGATCGCGTGGCCCTCCCACCGGATGTCCTCCTGCCTAAGGCTCATGCGCATGCCCGATGCGACGCGCAGCTGCTCGGCGACCAGATCGGTGCCTGTCACCAGCTCGGTCACCGGATGCTCGACCTGGATGCGCGTGTTCATCTCGATGAAGAAGAACTCGCCGTTCTCCCACAGGAATTCGATCGTCCCTGCGCCCGCATAATGCATCGCCGCCATCGCGTCGGCGCAGCGCGTGCCCATCCGCGCGCGGGTCTCGGCGTCGATCGCGGGTGAGGGCGCCTCCTCGAACACCTTCTGGTGGCGGCGCTGCAGCGAGCAGTCGCGCTCACCCAGATGCACCGCGCGCCCGCGCCCGTCGCCGAAAATCTGGAACTCGATATGTCGCGGCCGCTCGAGATATTTCTCGATGTAGACCGTATCGTCGCCGAAGGCCGACTTCGCCTCCTGCCGCGCGGCCATGAATTGCTCGGCAAGGTCGGTCCTCGATCGCGCCACCTTCATGCCGCGGCCGCCACCGCCCGCAGCTGCCTTGATGAGCACGGGGTAACCCATCGCATCGGCGAGATCGCGCGCGCTGTCAGCGTCGGTCACCGCGCCGTCTGAGCCTGGAACCAGCGGCAGCCCAAGCTCGGCCGCCTTGCGCTTGGCTGCGACCTTGTCACCCATCACGCGGATATGTTCGGGGCTGGGCCCGACCCAGGTAAGGCCGTGGTCGATCAGGATCTCGGCGAAGCGCGCGTTCTCGGCGAGGAAGCCGTAGCCCGGGTGTACCGCGTCGGCGCCGGTGATCTCGGCCGCGGCGACCAGTGCCGGGATGTTAAGGTAGCTGAGCGGCGCGGGCGGCGGCCCGATGCAGACCGATTCGTCCGCCAGCCGCACGTGCATCGCCTCGCGGTCGGCCGTGGAGAAGACCGCGACGGTCTTGATGCCCAGATCTTGCGCCGCGCGGTGGATGCGCAGCGCAATCTCGCCGCGGTTGGCGATGAGGAGCTTCCGGATCATGCGAGCCGGATGAGCGGCTGATCGAACTCCACCGGCTGCTCGTTCTTGACGAGCACCGCGGCAACCGTCCCCGCGCGCGGTGCGGTGATCGGGTTGAGTACCTTCATCGCTTCGACCAGCAGCAGCGTCTGCCCTTCTGCGACGCTGTCGCCCTCGCTGACGAAGGGCTTGGCTCCGGGCTCTGGCGACAAGTAGGCGGTGCCGACCATCGGCGAGCGCACCGCGTCGCCCGGCCCGGCTGCGGACGGCGCGGCCGCCCCAGTAGCCGGGGCCGCGGCAGGCGCGGCTGGGATCGCGGCGGGCGGCGCAGCATAGGCAACCGGCGCCGCGGCGGTCACGGTCCGCGCCACGCGGATGCGGCGGCCATTTTCCTCGACCTCGATCTCGGTCAGCTGCGTATCGTTCAGAAGTGACGCCAGTTCGCGCACCAGGCCCATGTCGACATGCATGGGCGATTGTTCGGTCATGTGGGGCGGGTCCCTCGGGCGGTGCCGCCACCGCGGTTTGGGCGACGCGGAGGCGGTGGAGACTGTGGAAGCCGCGGCTTATATGCGGTGCGCGAAGCCTGCGCCAGCCGCGGGCGTAACCAGGCTGAACGGGCAACGTGACGATCCGGATCGAAGTGAATGGCGAGCCGCGCGGGTGCGCGGCAGGTGAGACGGTTGCGGGCCTGCTGGCCGCGCTGGGGCTGGAACCGAAGGACGTGGCGGTCGAGCGCAACCTGTCGATCGTGCCCCGGAGCAGCTACGCCGCCGAACGGCTGGCCGACGGCGACCGCATTGAGATCGTGCACTTCGTCGGCGGCGGCGACGGCGGCGATGGCGGCGCCCCCGAGGACCTGTGGTCGGTCGCAGGCCGCAGCTTCGCCTCCCGCCTGATCGTCGGCACCGGCAAATACCGCGATTTCGCCGAGACCGCCGCCGCGGTGGAAGCGAGCGGCGCGGAGCTCGTCACCGTCGCTGTCCGACGCGTGAACCTGAGCGGCCCGGGCGACAAGCTGACTGATTGGCTCTCGCCGAAGCGCTACACCTTTCTCCCCAATACCGCGGGCTGCTTCACAGCCGAGGAGGCGATCCGCACGTTGCGGCTGGCACGCGAGGCGGGCGGCTGGAATCTCGTCAAGCTGGAGGTGCTGGGCGAGGCGCGCACGCTCTACCCCGATATGCGCGAGACCCTTCGCGCGACCGAGGTGCTGGCGAAGGACGGCTTCGACGTCATGGTCTATTGCGTCGACGATCCCATCGCCGCCAAACAGCTGGAGGAGGCGGGCGCCGCTGCGATCATGCCGTTGGGCGCGCCAATCGGAAGCGGTCTGGGCATCCAGAACCGCGTCACCATCCGGCTGATCGTCGAGGGCGCAAAGCTGCCGGTGCTGGTCGACGCGGGCGTCGGCACCGCGTCGGATGCCGCCGTGGCGATGGAGCTGGGCTGCGACGGCGTGCTGATGAACACCGCCATCGCCGAGGCGAAGGACCCCGTGCTGATGGCCCGCGCGATGCGCGCCGCGGTCGAGGCGGGCCGCGCCGCCTACCGCGCCGGCCGCATGGGCCAGCGCCGCTACGCCGACCCGTCGAGCCCGCTTGCCGGGCTGATCTAGCCGTGGCCGCCGGGGTGGATCGGGGCCGTGCTTCGCGCCATCGCTGCTCCGACCGAGACCCGGGCCAATGTCACCGGCGACCCGCGTGGCCGCAAGCGGCGGCTTACCTCATCCTCCGCGATCAAAATGTGCGATGGCACGGCCGGTGCAGATCATCGTCCAGCGGTTCGGCACCGGTAACGTCAAGCTGGGCCTGCCAAAGCTGACCGGGACCGTGCGGCTGGCGCTGACGCCAGACGACATGGTTCGCGACCTCGACGGCAGCGGTGGCCGGGGTGATCGATCGGCGCAAACGGGCGGCTTAGGACCGCACCGCTACGTCCGGCGGGTTGTGCGGCGCAGCGGCGGGGCGTAAGTGCTGAGCCGGGACCCGAGGAACCGCCGTCTCCACCATGCCAGCCGTCGCCGCCAGCTATCTCCCCATCCTGCTGTTCATCGCAGTCGCGGCGGTGCTGTCGGGCGTGTTCGTCGGCCTGCCGATGCTGGTGTCCAACCTCACCGGCACGAACAAGCCCTATGCCGACAAGCTGACCGAATATGAATGCGGCTTTCCCGCCTTCGAAAGCAGCCGCCGCCAGTTCGATGTGCGCTTCTATCTGATCGCGATCCTGTTCATCATCTTCGATCTGGAAGTCGCGTTCCTGTTCCCGTGGGCGGTCAGCCTCGATCGCACCGGCCTCAACGGCTGGCTGGTGATGATAGAGTTCCTCGCCGAGCTGGTCATCGGCCTGATCTACGCCTGGAAGATTGGAGCACTCGATTGGGAGTGATCGTTCCGCCTTTTGAGACCGAGTACAAGCA